>JAAUXT010033034.1_pt1 | contig 37437 bp, 30 predicted proteins | sample 7278171 | NCBI WGS metagenome assembly JAAUXT01 (sample SAMN14350112, study PRJNA611818) | marine sediment metagenome | isolation source: surface marine sediment (1.8m) | place: French Polynesia: Moorea | collected 2018-08 | reverse complement strand
TTAGGATAGTGGCTCCATCTAGGGAATGATATGATTGGTTGTGGCTGTTGCTGTGGCTATGGAAGGCCGTGGCAGTACTTAGGGGGTGGTCATGGTAAATATATATAACACTTGCTTTGTCGGCAGGAGTGTTATCCGCGTGAATCCACCACTTTGGTGCCAATTTGGGTCTCTTCATTTCCACAGCCATGTTTGCCTGATGGGAGTATTTGCATGAAATTGTGTCTGTTGACAGTACCACACACGAATTCCCAATGGATGATGTCTTGCCAGTCAAAGAAAGGCACAAGGAACACCTTCCCAGTTGCCCTTGAATGAAAGGAATTGTGAGGCCTGGGAGTGTCTTTGGGAAACCATGGTGCACTGGGTAGACTGGACCTTAGTTTCTGAGTTGTACACACATGCCTTATCCATTGTGACCACTTTCTGCAGGAAACCAGAATCAAGTTCCAAGTGGTGCACAAGCTGTTCACAGGTTGTAATAGCATTTTGGGGATGAATTTCTCTGCTTTGCAGACAAGTCCCAATTTTTCTTTTCAATTCTGGTCACAGCTGCATGCATGTGTCAATCCAGATTGGGACACCAAGGCGTGCATTCCCAGGTAGCGATGACCCTTAATGAGATGCCAGACAGTTAGGATGTTTGCTTGATTCGTCACATTTCTGCCTCTACCAGGGCAAGGCAGACAAGTCACTCTGGTCCAGCCACTGCCAAGCGCATTCATCCAACTCCTCACAAGGCGTCCACTGAGTGCCCTGTGTCCATAAACACATTACAGCAGTATATCATGCATCGCAGGGTGAATTTTAGAAACACGCTTCATTTTGGCTCCAATCATGCGATCTCTGTTTCCACAAGAGTGCTGAATTTACCTCAATGCCTTGACACCGGCGACAACATTGTACAAAGCAATAAAATCTACTCAGGACATCGGGCACAAAGTTTGATCAGCGCATGCACATGTACTGCAGGACGATTATGAACAGTAAAACGAGAATTGGATACCCCCCCCCCCCCACGTTTGTGCTTGTCACACTAACACATGTATATTGAAAACCTGGTTGTGTTTTTTCAGATGAACGCGCTCGTAATGTGCGCTGTTTGGCTGATGGTCGCCTTCCTGGCAGCCTTGGGCAGTGCGCAGGTGGACTTCCCAATTCCCGAGGACGAAACCCCGCTCGTTTCAGGTGAACCGATAGACGCTGCCTGCATCACGGGTGACTTGGTTCCTGCTGACTTGATCAGTTGTGGCTCTTGTGAAGAGAGATGCGGATCTACATCCGACCCTGATTCCGTGGACACTCTGGGTTCCAAGGGTGGGTGTGCGTGCGACGCAGCCTGCGGCTACCACAATGATTGCTGTTCGGACTTCCAGCAGTTCTGTCCGAAAGAGTTTCAGGATTTTGGGAATTCATCCAGAACCCATGCTCCCACTTTTAGCCCAGAGGATTTTCGATGTGTCTCTTTTTCGACGTCGCTTGGTGAATCGTTCAACAGCCTGGTAGTGTTCTCATGTCCAGACGGGACAGAGTGCCAGCACAGTTCGCAACTGAACGAAGACGTCAACACCTTTGTGCCCATGTTCGACCCAAACCGTGGCGTGCATTTCATCAGTGGACACTGTGCCGTCTGCAATGGTATCACTGAGGTGCAACCTTGGAAAGTCACACTTTTCTGTGCACCAGTGTTTGGGCCACAGGAATTCAAGGAAACTGGAGTTGTAAATGACACAGAGACATTGAGTGAAGTGGTTGGAATCAGAAGTTGCCATCTGGTGTATTGGAAGCACCAAAATAGCAGACCTTGCCGTCACGGTGTCATCTCATCCTGTCCAGATTCATGTGAGAATCAGAATCTGGTCAAGCAGTGTAAATCTGGAACCCAGGATCTGCTTCGGTACAAAAAGGAACCGTGGGTGAACACTGACAGCACAGAGCGTGTGTATCGGAATCCTTCGTGCGCTGTGTGCAACGCGGCGCAGAACTCGACAACGTCTGGACTCGTATGCGCAGTTTTTACGAGGAATTTTGAGGTCAACAGATTCATTCCTCACCAGCCAGGAAGCTTCTCACTCACATTGGTATTTGACTTCAATCCACGCAGAGGTTTGACAGTGGGAAGACACACTATTCCCGAGTGCGACCCTGGCGAAGTGTATGTTCCAAATGAAGATGCCTGTAGACCCATTCTGTGCCGGACAGGCTTCGTCCTGGATGGTTCTGATTGCATTCCGGAGCCAGTCAACATCACCACCGTAGTGAAGGGAACATTGAGCTCTTGGGCGGCTGTTCAAGATCTGGATGTTTCGGAACTCAAAAAGGACCAACTCAAAGAGGAACTTCACGAAAGTTTCAGTGTTCTCTTGGCAACGCACGGAATTCCGATCAGTGGGGACGTCAGCGTTCACAGTGAAGTACGACGGACTGAAGACGGACTTCTCGTTTCGAGCAACTTCGAATGCAACTGTGACTACTCCAGTCTGTTTCAGAAAGCAAACAACAACACCGACAATGCTCGAAAGTTTGAGGAGGCAATTGCAATGGAGGTGAGAGAAAAGGTTGTTCAACATTTGATGAATGAAAACATCAGGTTGGAAGCGGTTTCCACCAACGTCCAGTCCCACCTCACACGTTTCTTTGCGTCGGGGTCTGAAGGTCCGACAAGCGACTGCACATGGTTGGTGTACCAAGCAAATGAGACTGAATTTGTCAATGGCTCTGTGACTGTGATCGCCACCAGGAGAACCTATTCTAGCGGAGAGTACCAAATCCTAGAGCAAGCTGTTATCGTATGTGAGACTGACTTCAACTTTGAGGAGGAACCTAGCAGAGCTGAGACGGCCCTTGGTCTCCTGACTCTGGTTTGTGTGGGTTTGTCTATTGTCTGTCTCATCGCCAGAGTGATTCTGCAATGCTTTGTCAGCAGTTTTCAGAACAAACCTGGAAGACTTCACCTGCAACTCACTCTGGCTTTGCTTCTTGCCTTTGTCGTTCTGATCATCGGGCCCTTTGTGTCAGATATGCAGGGGGTTTGTATTGGAGCGGCGGCCGTTTTGGCCTACGGATTCCTCGCCGCGTTCGTCTGGATGAATGTCATCGCGGTGGACACATGGCTCGTGTTCAAGGCTTCGTCAGCGTTCTCCAGAGCAGAAGAGATGGGCAAGTCCTTCATCCTCTACCTCTGCATCGGTTGGGGGTTGCCTGTTCTGCTGGTGGCAGTCTCCATCATCACACACTTTGTAGACAGTGTAAACGTGAACTTTTCTCCACAATTCGGAGGATCTCGATGCTGGTATACCCAGAGATATGCGATGCTCTTGTACTTCGGCGTTCCAATCGCCATCTCAATTTTGCTGAACACTGGCATCTACATCCACACTTCAGTGAATCTTCACAGGGCTTTCAAAAACAGAGTTGCAGCTGCCAATGCGGACAAGTACCAGCAGAACTTTGGGGTTTATGTCAGATTATTTGTCCTCATGGGTATCACTTGGGTGTTTGGTTTTATCTCCGCATTCACCGATCAAATTGTCATAGACTTCATTTTTGTAATTCTGACGTCGCTCCAAGGTGTGTTCTTGTTCATATCATTCGTGCTTACGAAGCGCGTGTTGAATGAGCTGAGGTACAAGGTGAGAGAACAATCGGGTTGGTCATCGTCTCAGGGGAAGGCAACCAAAAGTACGCCACTACCAAGCCAGAACACCAGCAGTCTGTGAATTTAATTTCGTGTCAAAGAAAAACTGTGCGGATCTGACGTCCACATGCTGTTACGAGTGTTCGAGTACCTATGTTTGCGGGGTTCGTACAAGACACAAGTCATGCGCTGTTGTTCAAATGTGGATGGATCCAGGGTTTGGAGCCTGCTCCCCGCATCCCCAGACGGCCCAAAAGATTCACTTTCTCCCAAAAAGTTTGAGTGACTGATCACACGCTGTGTACGAGCGTATGCAGTCAGCGTGGAGCATGCATGGTGTTCTGTGTGTGTGAGGTAACATCCACTACTGACCTTTCTAATTGCGGCATCTCCGTCCATAAAAAGCCAAATTTTTCCAAACTTTTTGAGGATGATCCTGTGGTCATGAGGCAGCTTTGGCATAAGTATGACGAAACAGACACAGAAAGTGAGGGAGAAACAACAACAAGTGGTGCTGACCCGACCACCTCAGAATCTGAGTGATGAGCATCAAACTTTGTTCCTAAAGTAACTGTTGGACCTCGGAAACTAACCAGAACCTTCCTTGTGTATTTCCTCGCACTCTTGTATCATAGGAAACTGATAAAACTTCTGTTGTGTGCAAAGAAAACAAAAATAAGTCTTGTTTCGGTACACCAAATCGGCCTGAGAAGGTTAGTTATGAATGTTACCTCGTACGTGTTTTGTGTGTTTGTGTGGACTCTGGGAAACCTCCAAGGGATGGTTCAGTCCCCGATGTCGGGGCAGGTCCATTTTTTTTTTCTTGTCATGCTCCACCTGGTCCCCCCCCCAAGAAAAAAAAACAGGACCAGTAACACACACACACACACACACACACACACACACACACACACACACACACACACACACACACACACGGAGAAGGTGTCCCAGGATAGGAAAGAATCTGGTCCCAAAAACGTTTTGAGGGTTAGAGATCTCGAGCTCTTGTTTACTTTCACACTCATGAACAATATTCTGGGTTGGACTGATGGTTGCCTCGAGACAACAGCTGCATGACCGTACTGCTCAGAGTCTACTTGTACTTTACTGTCCTTCGCGGAGACGCTAATTCCCAGAACCTTGTGACAGAACCCTGTGTACCCTTGCCTGATTATTTCTACTTGTGCGTACGATCGTATTTTTTGTGTACAAGCTGTGCAAAATTGAAAATTTCGCGCAAATAAATGATGCGGACAGATTTGTGACTGGCAGCAAATCACACTCGTACGACTCTTTTTTGCTGTCATTTGAGCACTTGAGTTGGAAAAGATTCCACTCTTTGTGTTCGAATTTGGTGTCTCCTTTTCACAGCATCTGCCAGCGACAGGCAGAAAATTTCTGTTTGTGACTCAGCATCTGAAGCTCTGTCGATGCCATGCAAAAAAGTTGGTTTCACGGGGTGGGGTCAACCCGAATTGACCCATCATCCCATCATCACCCGAGGAAAAGGACCTTGTATCCTTTTTCAATATGAGGTGCGAGTGAAAATCAAACTTGTGACGCACTCCACAGGGAAATCAAGGTGTTACTGACGACACTTCTGCATCACTTCTCGGCCAAAATCATCAGGGGAAGGATCAACTCCCGCCCTCAGAAGTGAAGGGACCCTCGTAGATTCTAAGGGCAACCAATACACCAAAAGACACAGCTGCTGAAAATCCCAAGCAACCCTCAGAGAATGACTTGTTCGCGATGAGTACTCGTACTCCTGCATTTTTTTTCAAACAGATTTGAATCGTCGCCCCATGGGTGCACTGCCAGACGGGTGCAACCAGACTTGTGCAACCATGCAGACCCGTGACAATTATCTAGAGCCAAGGCATCAGAGGAGAATCCTTCAGTACGTATTTGCGATGCCCACGCCTGTTCTGCCAGTGACAGTGCTCGTACGAGTTCGTACGCAACTTCGCTAACCCGGACCGATTTTCCTTGCATGCATCGTGATGATGCCAGCAGATCAGACCAAGTCGATCTGCATGACTCCAATTGAGACGTCGAAACGAGAAGAATGAATGTATGAGTACGAAACCTCTGTGATCTTCGCAGATGATCAAATGTTCGGGATGTTTTTGTTGTTGTTGGCTGCAACCCACACAAAAGTCACGCGCAATTTCCCGATGTGAGAAAGTTCCTTGTTCGGTGAATTCCGGGACCGGCATGAATCGTTAGTCAACGAAGCCTGACGCACAAATATAGGATACGTATTGGTCCAGTTAAAGTTGTGTCACCACTGAGGATACAAACTGAGCGGAGGAGAACAAATACCTGTTTTATCGCAAGTGCACTGAACAATATCTCTGCGGATTTTGAGCCGACAGTGGAAGGTTTTGTTTCGTTTCTTCACGACAAGAGGAACACTGGTTTGTACACAGTGAATTGTTTTTGCAAGACAGAAATCAGACAAGATTCAAGCAGAACTCATGTGTCTTTTTGTGTTTGTGTTCTTGTACGGTACGAGTACGGGTGTCCAGAATTCTGTTCGCCTTCTGCTTTGTCTCTGAATCAAAATGGGCAAAAACCTCGGCAAAAATCACTTCGTTGTTCCCAGGCAAATGTTTTAAACTTGTTTGACACACGCAAGACACAAGATTTTAGTCTCAACACGGAACTTGCAAGCAAATAAGTGGCAAGTTCGACTGTAAAACAACAACTCAACCTGGAAGAAAATGTGTTCGTTGGAAAGAAGGGTAAAACAACGAGAAAGCAAGAACTGCACGGGTAAAATTCATACTCGTGTAACCGTACGTCACGATCGTCCGAGTCCAACGTGCATATGTTGCGCTAACTTGTCTCGAGTTTGTGCCTGGGAGGGACGGTCAGACTGGTCCAAGTGCTTTTGAATTTTGTTGCAGCAACCCGAAGTTTCGTGCCTCATTTTGCAGAATATGCGACTGTTGATCTTGAGTGTGTTCTTCGTCTGCGGTCGATGTGAGGAGCTTGGGCGGCAGGCTCCCGAACCTGTTCCGGAAGGTCCGCCGTTGCAACCATTGTGCGAGTCGGACGCTGTGATTCCAAGTGAGTCAACCTGAAATGTCGAACAGCAGTGACTCGACGGTGTGGAGGCTGAAGGAGCAGTTGCCAAAAACACCAAAATTCTGTTTGTTGAAAGTGGAGGGATTTTTTCACAAAGAAAAGTACTTTTTTCAGGTGAGTTGCTTCAGTGTGGGTCATGTCGTAACCGTTGCGGCTCCAAGACTGATCCAAGTGACCTGGACACAGAGACACCAGGCGACCTGTGCGCGTGTGATGAGTTCTGTGGCTTCAACGGGGATTGCTGTGAGGATTTCCAGCAGTTCTGTCCACTTGATTTTCAACGATATGAGGCAAAGTCCCAGGTGAACACTTCTCCAAACCCAAACACCCACGCCAGCTTCCAGTGCATCGAGCTCGCTGTTGACTTTTCCATCACCAAGAGGTACCTCATGGTACATACTTGTCTGAACGGTTCTGCGTGTGAATTCACCTCAATCATAAACAACAACGTCAACATTTTCATTCCCATGTATGAGCCAAACAAGGGGATTCATTTCGTAAGCGGCCAGTGTGCTCTCTGCAACCATGTCACAGAAGCCATTCCGTGGGGTGGAAGACTGGAGTGCGGCCCTACAGACAGAGACACGAGGGCAGCGCAGATTGAGAGCGGATTTATCAACAGCACTGAGTCGTTCAATGACGCCCTGCGGATTAGAGATTGCACTTTTATCTACAAACCACCTGTTGGGTCAGAGAGGCCGTGCTACGAGAAGGACGTTGTCTCCACTTGTCCCTCGAACTGCGCCAATGAAGAACTTGTGAGACGCTGCGAATCTGGACATCAATCCCTGACCGGCCTGGAGAGAACAGTCTATTGGAACGTCTACTGTGCTGCGTGCAACGCTCGTGACGACAACGTCAAAACATCTGATCTGACTTGTGGGTTTTATACCAGGTTCCCAAGTGGGACAGGGACCGGCATCGATAGGTTCAGACCTGAGGGATCCTTTTCCCTCACTCTCGTCTTTGACTTCAACCCTCGAAGAGGTCTTACCGTGGGACAGCATCTGGTTCCAGACTGCTCAACAGGCGAAGTGTATGTTTCGAAAGAAGACTCCTGTCGGCCAATCACGTGTTCACCAGGATTCATGTTGGAAATGTCTGAATGTATTCCAGAATCCTCCAACATGACGGTGGTGGTCACTGGAACCTTGGCTGAAGGACCTCCCTCTCCCATCACGCTTCGAGGGAGAAACGATCACCTACCGTTGACAAATAACATCAGAACGAGACTCTTCAACCTGCTCACAAGATTCAATGTCACTTATCACAGGCTGGATCTGCTGCTCAATACGAGTATTGAAGACAAAAACTTCAAGATACAGACGATCATCCAGTGCAACTGTGATTTCGGTGCACTTCAAATTCGTGGAGGGAATGGCTCCAGCGAAAGCCTGACGGAACTTGAGGAGTTGATGGGTGATGAAGTCAGGAAAAGAGCAACAGAGTTCCTTCTCGAAAAAGGGTTCCACGTCCGTTCCGTTGGCGTAACAATCCCGTTGAGGCTCAGCGACCAAGACCAGTCTTTCAGTTCCCCATCTGCAGGGCACAATTGTACCTGGTTGGTATATCAAGCAAACGAAACCGAAGTTTCCAACAGCTCTGTAACTGTCAGCATTACAGGAAAAGTTTACACGACCCAACGATACTGGATACTGGACGATCAGACTGTTCTCGTGTGCGACAACTTCACCGAAAAGAGCAACGAGGACGTCTTGACCACTGATTTGGCACTGAGTGTCACAACGGTTGTTTGTGTCGGAGTTTCAATCCTTTGCTTGATTGTGAGAATTGTGCTTCAAGCCTGTGTGCCAAGTTTCCAGAACAATCCGGGAACACTTCACCTGCAGTTGACCATTGCGCTGCTTCTGACATACATTGTGTTGATCGTCGGACCTTTCTTTTCTGGACATCCACAGGCCTGCACTGTGGTCGCCGTTTTGCTGGCGTACGCATTTCTGGCAACTTTCACCTGGATGAACGTGATCGCTTTGGACACTTGTCTGGTGTTCCGACCGTCATCAGCTTTGTCCAAAGCGAAGAAAAGGAGGCCACTCATTCTTCATTTCTTTCTTGGCTGGGGAATTCCATTTTTGCTGGTTCTTATTCCCGGAGGAGTTTTCTTCTCAGGCCTGGAGGGGAACTTCAGTCCAGACTTCGGTGGACCCAGATGCTGGTTCACGCGGAGATATGCGATGTTGCTTTTCTTTGGAATCCCGGTTGCTGCCTCAGTCACAATGAACATTGTTATTTACGTCTACACCAGCCTGAGTCTCCACAGATCTTTCAAAAACTCCGAAAGATTGGTCCAGTCGAAGAAATACCACTTTGGAACCTACATCAGGTTATTTGTCCTGATGGGCGTGACTTGGATCTTCGGATTTGTGTCGGCCTTCACCGACGAATTCACTGTGGACCTGATCTTCGTGATCTTGACATCTCTCCAGGGCCTGTTTCTCTTTGTTTCTGTTGTGTGCACCAAAAGAGTTCTCAAGGACCTGAGGACACTGTTGGGTCGTGAGCCGGACTCAGGACTGGACAAAGCAACCACCAGCAGCCCTCTTCAGAACTCTGATCTCAGCGGAAAAGGTGCTTCCAGAGTTTAGCACTCGTGTTGAAATCATGTGCAAAGTGTTGCCATGGACGCAGATGTGAATACCTTGCCTGCAATTTTGTTTTGTGTCTGAGAGAGGAGGCGACAGTGAAAGAGAGTGTTGTCGCGTGTTTCGTCATCTCTTGTAGAATCTGCAGAAATAGGCAACAGGACTGCGGTGTCGATGCGAGTACGTAGTGATCACAAAATTGCGCATTGCACACGGTTCCACCGAAAACAGGCAGATGCGGAAACACTTCGCTTTATTTGTGTCTCAAACACCTTCCAAATATCAAGTTTCATTGTTGATCTTTTGTTTGTTCGATTTTTTTTTTGAAACACAATCTGATTGCTTGTACCTGCAGTTGACCGTTTGAATAAAATTTTTCTGACAATTTGATGGGCCTGTCTGGAAATTGTGTCGAAAAACGGGGAATTTTCCATGCAGCCAAATAAGAAAGCGAGCCAGAAAATAACCCATGCACCCCTTCCGAAGGGAGACACCTTGCATGCAGTGTCAGAGTATCATGACTGCACGGACACACTGCTGTGGACTTGGGTCCAACCGTGTCAAGAGGCACAAAAGGGGTCAAAATTGAACATGTACGAAGGTGAAACCACTTCTGGGTGTCTTCATGTTCTGCAAGCGTCGGTGCGGAGCCTCATCCGCACCGACGCCTGCCATTAAGACTGACTATTTTTGCCAAGGTCAGACAGAACTATGGCATGTGCCAAGAGTGCCAGACATGCTTTTGAGTGTCGGAGAGACACCATGAAGCGGGTGACAGAGATTTCCTCCCATTTGCAACAAAGGATAATATCTTTTGTGTGAAGCTGGGGTGGACTTTTGAGGAGATCAAGCATGGCTTGCAGACTGCATATGCTCAAGTTCTTTGTAATACCAGCATCCACTCTTGGATAAGGCAATTTCATGTGGGGCATGTCTCCATTGTGGAGAAACCCAGAGTGCCAAGGCAAAAAACAGGGTGTTCTGCGTGGAGCATACGCAAAGTTGAAGACCTTGTGGCTCAAGACAGAAGCATCACACTGAAGCAGATCTCAGTGAAAACAGGCTTGGCTCCAACCAGCATCCAAAGGATACTCAAGAAGGACTTGAGACTGACAAAGAAGTGCTCCATCTTTGTCCCAGCAGTGCTCACAGAGGCACACAAACAATGCCACCAAGATGTCTGCAACTTCATGACAAGGCTCATGCATCAGGACCCAAGAGTATTCAGATCTGTAGTAACTATGGATGAGTCCTGGATTTGGATCTATGACCCTCACATGAAGGCACAATCCAGGGAGTGGCTCCGGAAAGATGAACCCTGCCCACAGAAGCTCCAGAAGACACTTGCCACTGCCAAGGTCATGATATTGACATTTTTTGACAGTCGAGGGATGGTGTACATTGAATATGTCCAGAGACCCCAGACTGTAAACCAACAGACATTCAGAGCCATTTTCAGGAGGTTTGATGCTGCGCATGCCAGGAGATGCCCTCACAACCTTGTGCATGGAAGGAAATTTCTCCATCTTGACAATGCCCCCACCCACAATGTGACACTCACCCTTCAGCTGATTCAACAACTAGGATGGACCAGGCTCCCACAACCCTCTTACTCCCTGGACTTGGCTCCGAACGATTTTTGGTTGTACCAGAGACTGAAGAAAAATCTTAGGGAGTGAGGTTTGAGTCATTGGCTCAGTTGAAGGAGGCTGTCTCTGACAAAATAGCTGACATCACAGCCTAGGAGTACCGACATTGCATGCTTGTGTCCTAGCCCAAACGCTAGAGGAAGTGCCTTCAAGAACAAGGAAATTATTTCAAGGGGTGTGTCTGACTCCATTTGTGTTGCCAGAAAACAACAACTTGGAGACTGTTCTCTTCTCACAGTGTACAGACTGTTTTTGTTATTGTTTTGGTCATTGTTTGGGTATTTGGGTACACTAGACAGGTCACCTTTTGTTCACCACAAGTACTGAAAGAGAACCGGGTTAAACGGTTTTGAGCATGAAGACACCCAGAAGTGGTTTCACCTTCGTATGCATGTCAAAGGGAATTTCCTGCTGGACACACTCAATTCTCTGAGAAGGGAGGGACACGCACGGCCTTCTTCCATCGCCCTTCTTTTTGCAGCAGGTACACCTGCGTAACATACGAGGGGACTTCAAGTTCTACCAGAATTTTTGCGGCGAGCGTGATCACCTGAACAGACAATGTTGTGACAACAAAGCATGTCATGTTTTGTCCCACCAAGGGATTTGTGAGAACTGTCTTGAGGACGAACCACAACAGCATGTGAGGACATCCTGGCAGAACTTGAATTCAATCGTAAGGGATTCAAGCTGATTGTTTGGGCTTGGGCAAGTACATGTCGAGGGGTACCTGCAAGATGTCTTGGACACATAGCATTGCAAACCTCAGGCAGTCCATTGGTCAACTGACAAAGGTCCCAATGTTCAAACACACTTTTGAGAGAGACTGACGTATTCGCTGCCTGACCTCATGTCAATCTTTCGAGCACCGGGCAGAACACAAAACCTTTGATTTCCCAGGACACAATGTCACGAGCATTGTTGCAAGATTGCGCAGTGCGCACTCACGTGATGAACTCTCTGACCATGAGAACAAACATGTTGGTGTCCTTTTCTGCAGGTGTGAAGAATCAGACCTGCAAATGGTTCATTGGACAGTCGTGACAAAGTGACTCGAGTTGGCACGAGTAACGAACACTCAAAATCTCAGAAGGTCTATTGACAGTCAAGAGGTGAAAAACTCTGCTTGAAGTCTGGGTAGCAGTCATGGTGGCAACACAGAATTAACCACAGGAGCAGAGAAAAAGAAGTCGCGTCCTTTTGTCCCTCTGATAACACTCTGGTCCAGTCCGGAACCACCAAACAGTTCACAGCAGGTATTTGCCCCCTGCGTGCTCTCAGCTTCATTCGTTCAGCGTTTTTGCTTGTACAGTACAGTTTGACACAACTGTGTTGTGAAAGAACACCGGACAATGCTTTCCACGAGCAGCACTATAGTATACTGATTGCGCCACTGCTCACACACTAGATTTAAAGAACTTGATCTTGCTTTGGAGAACCAATTCCTTTGCTTTACATGTTCATGGTCCAGGTCCTGCAGTCACGTTTCCACAGGTCGACGCTTGGCATGCGGTGCAGCTTTAACAACACATCTGCGCGCGTGGGCTCGTGGCGCTTCGGTGCTGCACCGGATGTGAACTACTTCACAAAATCAGTAGTGCGACGTGCGAAGTTTCAACTTGAAGGAGTAAAGATCATACCAGGTTGACAACACACATGAGCTGCCGGAAGACATGCAAGCTGTAGCGCGTTCGTCGAAATTTGGGTCGCGCCAGAGTAGACCTGCATCTCTTCTGTGGCCAGCTTGAAAAATAATCAGACAAGTCGGTATGCTGGCAGGAATATTCTTGATTGGAATCGGACTTCTGCTTCATTCTGCAAAGTACATCAAACCGGAAAATGGTAAGCTTTGTTTTCAATCCTTTTTTTTTAAACCTCCCACGTGTGTTCCAAAACAACATCGTGAACTGAAACAGCTACAGCAAAAGATATTCACTCAGTGACGGAGGCCAAAGCGTCAAGTTCATCTTACATACATGTTCACTCTGGGTCCTGTTTTCAAGCCGCAGGACCGAAGTTTCTTTCTTCCTCAGCGTGTTGAACTCAGCCGTGCGCCTCGTGCTTGTTCCTGTGTTTGTTCCTGTGCGTTGTCTGGCAGAAGAAAAGAACTCAGGTTTTAGTGTGAAGGCATCAGAACGAAAACCCTGTTTTGCTGTCTTGCGATGTGTGGTGTTTTGTCAGAAAGACAGCAAAGTCATTTTTGAAGGTTCCATATTTACTTGTGTGTTCTGCATGCACCCAAGACTGGTGTGTCTCTGATTGAAATTTTCAACTTCACTTGTTACCCCAACAGAACATCTTGAAAGAAAGAACATTCCAAATGGTTTGGGAGCCAGCATGGAACCTGAAGCCTGAGTTGTTTCTGCTTGAGGATTTGTCCAGTAGATGTGCCTTTTCTTTGCTGCAGTGACTTTTATTGACCGCATTCTCTTGGGGCGGTTCCATCTTGGCTTCTCTGCCCCAACAATTAATCCGACAATCCACAACGTTTGGATCTGAAACTCTCGCGTCAGTTCTTTGACATTTTGTCTGCAGCGGAACAAACAAGAAATCATTGAGCATCATTGAGCACCCCCTGCTCATTGTGGTCTCTTGCTCGAGAAAAATGTTCTGTGTATAGATAAACTTTCAGAGTGACTTGTAACGACAACTCCCCTCCTGAAATGTTCGTCTTCTTGTTCTGGCTTCATTTCTTTGAAATACAAAGGCAGTGCACCATACTTGGAACTGATAACTTTCTCATTGCTGCCTGCGACTCGGAACCCAGCTTGAAAGGTCGCCGAGAATTATGAAAGTGATTTTGTCTGCAGGAATGGAAAAACTCTCGTACACTCTTTTTAATCTGCTCTGACTTTTGTGGACTGTGTGAAAAACTCCAAAAGCAGCAAGAGCAGATATTCCTACAACTGAGATGGAGTGTCACGGAAATGGAGCCAATTTCCGAGACGACGCTAATTGTTTCGAGTGCCTTTGATCAGTGTGAAGCGTTGAGTTTCAATGCGTTTTGTGATTGATTGGCAGAACGGTCAGGATGCTGAGCACACAAAGCGCAGAAACTCGTACGACTGCACAAGGGAAGTCCAAAATGTCAGGTACCGGTGTAACAGGACCAGACAACGACCAGGACCAGACAACGACCACACTATTTGGTCATTCTCTGATCCTGAAATTTTAGGACCACACAATGACGTCGGAAAAATAGTACGGTCGTTGTCTGGTCCAGAGACACCGGTATTTTGGCTGAATCTTACCAGGCAAGTTTCGCGTATTCTAAAAGTCTTTTGTCTGCTTTGGGGTAAGAGCGGACTCAAGCTTTGCGGGAAACAGATTTGGGTGAAAGTGAAAGTGGTCCCTTTGCTCTGCATGAAGAATCTGGTCTTTGTTGTTCAGGACCCCGGGTAAACAGGGGCCGCCAAAAGTCAAGTCTGTCAAGAGAACAACGGCCGGGTACCTGCATGTCTGCAAAGAACATGCGTATGGAAGAAAAGATGTAAAGCTGGAATCAAGCCAAAGTATACCTGGATGGTGGAAGGAGAAGCGGGTGTGTAGTTGCTCGTGCAGGGTGCAGAGTAGGGGCTCCTCCACTTGCGCTCACGCTAATTTGTGTCTTGTGGTTGCCAGACCTATCACCGTGAACTGGGCGTTGCCCAGTATAGACACGAGAGCAACACGAAACCTGGACTTGTACATTGGCGCGGACTGAACGCTTGATTTTACCAAAAAGGTGCGGCCGGGTACACTCAGAAGTGAAGGGCCGAACATTATGTTTGACATTTCTTCGCGAGAGATATCAATAGAAACCCCCTTTTTGCTGGAGAAACAGATCAATTTGTTTCAGACTCATTTTGAAGCAAATTCAAGCAGTTTTAATTCCGCTATAAATACACTAGTTTGCATGTCTGTGGGCCTCTGGTCGCTCCAAAGAAAACCAACACGGAAGAAAGTGCAAAAGCCTCAGACCGTGCAGTTCGCAGTCAAAGGGGTTTTCAGTCGAAGCAGGTGAACACCCTGTCTTCTCGTACAACTCGAAGTGAACAATTCGTCTTGCAGGAAAAGCGTCTCAGTGTAGCCAGTTTCGGCGAACACGCGTGTAATCCCAGCTCCTCGGAGGTCGTGCACAGTCGATTAGTGGTGCATTGTCCCCGAAGCTACAGGCTTCCAGGACTTGTGGTGCCTCTTGTAACTTTCTCGCACATGTTGCAATGCCTACATGGAGGGACAAATACATCCATTTGCTCTGGCAAACCAGTTGCACAATTGTTGGAGAGACGAGAACTACTGCATTGTCATGACGCAAGTTGTGGAGGACTGCTGATAAATCCGACTCTGGCTGAGGCGTCTTTCGACTCGGGTCCGTGTTTGTTTCTGGATTCATCTTTCTTCGATCGCTAACGCACACTTGAAATTTTGGGAAACCACTTGAGTGTCCATGCTGTGCTGCAGATGAAAAACGGGTTGATGATTGGGGATTATGTTGGGAAAACAACGTGTAAGTTGCATGGAAAGAAGTAACTCCTTCCGCGGGCATTGCTTGATTCATTCGTGAGAACGCCAAATTGAAAGCAGAACACGCTCCGGGGTACGAGCTCACGCTGAAGATGCTGTTTTCGCACGACATTGCAAAACTTGACATGCACCCGTTTCAGGCAAGTTTTGGACAGACTCTGCATTTGCAAAAAGCAAAGGTGCCACTTTTGCCCATTGGATCGTGCATCCTGTCTAAAATTGTCTGTTTTACTGCTCCTGCAATTGATATGCCCGTTCCAGGTACAGTTCCACTGTTTCAAAGTTTTGCCTGATTTGGATTGATTCCCACCTTCCCAAAAATACAGTGACAGTGAAAGTCGTATCTTAACTGCAAGCTCAATTTCTGTTCACAATGGAAGAATGTCACTTCGTAACGCTTTGTGCAAGAGTTTAGAAATATCGATGAACTGACGTTCATAAGATCAGTTCTCTGAGCTCCACCGAACGCAAAACTGCGTGGCCGGTTCCCTGGCTGAGATGGGAATTGAAACACCTGAATGGCATTTTGTGGACATTTACGACATATTAATTCTTTTGTCTATGGCCGTGCTTCAATTTATGTCAGGAATTAAACAAGCTGCGAGCAGTCTGTGTGCTTGATTGTGAGGACAAACAAACTGTTCGCGTTTCCTTCCAAGTCTCAAGGACCAAATTTTCAACCAGACGTTGCGCCACTCAAAGGCAGAGCTTTATAGATTTGTGCGAAAGGACGGGCCAATATTTGGCTTGCCTTGCAATGCACTTTGAAGCGTTCTTCAAGTTGGCCTCAAATGACATTCGACTGGACATTTGATTCATCTTGAATATCATAGTGCTGCATGTGTTTGGACTGATTTGTGAACACGATGCACAACAAGCAAATCATTCTGCAACCTTTAAATTGCAGCAATTCTTCTAATCCACCTACGCGGCCTGCAAAGCACTGGATATAGTAGAGCGACACAAGCAACATGTCAATTGGTCTGTGTAACCTCCTTCTGTTTGACGCAGTGGAACAAATAACCTGAAAATCAATGGCTTGTTTGCTTGAACCTCGCAACACTTGCGGCCAGAATGTCTTGTATACGTAACAACACAGGTCCTGAGTGGAAACTGCAAAGCTCGTAACAAGTTGTAGACTCCTGAATTAATTGAACGTGTGGACGTAGTCGTGTTGTTGACTCGACCGGAAATGAACTGAACCTGGGAGAGCATGGTTTTCGTCCAGAACGTACACACACAGGCAAGCAATGTGCAAGAACATGCACAAAGAACACACAGCGTTCCACAATCGTGAGCCAACAAGGGAAGCTACAGGCGAACGTTGACAAACTTGATCGAAGGTACAACCTGCTTTGTTCCCTCTTAGTGAAAATGGCAAGTTTATTGCACCTGGCTTTGATTGGTTCTTGGTCAACCGTTAATCCAGAAACAAACTCACCCAAGTTTTGGTTTGATCACCAAATAATTTGCCAACCTTGGAGTTCTTCCCCAGGACCAAACGCAATGAGATATGATGCAACAAAATATGAATCCAGGAGGAGCTGTTGCATTCGAAGTTTCCCCTGGCGATAGAATTCTTCCGCACTTTGACATCTGATCTGATACCAAGGTACAGCAATGTTAAAAGAACGAAAACTCGATCTCAACGAATTTACATATCATTTGTTCGCAGAAGTGGCATTCTGGCATTCTTTGGCAATGACTCCAAAATGACAAGATGCTTTGATCCAAAAAGTTGAAATTACACAAGACACAAATAGAGAATCTGAATCTCAACTCGCTGCCATGGGCCAGTTTTGGGGGGAAGAAAACTATTCAAAAGGAACCAACAATTCTTTGGATTGTTTCTCAGTTGCCAATGAGGATTGAGCTGCCACTCTTTTGAAATGTACTTTCCCAGAATCTCATTGCACGCCAATTGAGGAAGTATGCATGCCAAGTACGTACGTATTGCTGTGGAAACATTCAACAAAGGATGGAGGTCGCAGCTCCTGACAGAGATAAAGCTATGATTCTGTTTTGAGTGGAGACATCTCCGACCACAGAGTCTCCTCGTATGGCACTGGTTACTGCGGAAAGCATTGTCACACCTTGTACCCTAAACAAACACCAAGGACCGACACCACTCAGGCGCTTGCGACAGAGTTCTCACACTGCGCAAAAATTGTTCCTGTGAAATCACATAATGACTTTTCGAGACCTTCAGTTGAAAAAGGAGTGCTTGGTGTGATTGAACAGGAACCCTTTTTGTAAGGTGGCAACCCATTCCAGTCACAATGCGAGTACGACGTGTTTTGTAGAACTTGCGTGTCGCACCCGCGATTGCCTTGCAAGCAAGTTTTTGTTTATGATTTTCTGTATCCTCAAAGCAACCATTGGGGTGAACGTTTTGCCAGGCAGAAGAGATAAAACGGTTGCTCTCTGACGGAACTGCATTTTGCAAACCAGAACATGTTTTTTTTTTCCTTTGACTGCGACTTCTATGTCACAGGGCAGATTCAGATTTGGAGTTTGACTAGAAAGTTTTCTAGAAAGGTGCTGGAGCATAACATACACAAAGGGCAAAAAACAGCAAACAAAGAACACCTGCAAACAAAATTATGTACATTTGTATGTAAAATCACTCCCCAGGTTGGAATGCTTTGTTTCTCCTTTTGTATTTCTGCATACACTACAACAGTGTGGGTGAGGAAGCTATTTTGAGGTGTATTTTCTGTGGGGGAAATACCATTAAAAAGTACCACTAAAATATGGATTCTTCATTTGGGAGGGCGTGGTGGTCCTGGAAGGAGGGTGTGGTGGTCCTGTAAAGAGCAGAAAACATTCAGCCGTAAACAAGTTCGTGACGTTTCAACCAGATACCAGATCTATTCAAACGATATATCGGTTTCCTTTTTTCGAGGAACTTTGGCAGCAAGCGTGAAGTCTTAGCTTTTCTGACTTGCCGTTGGCCCATGGCAGCAAACGAAACATGAATAGCCCATGCAAGACTCAGCATTTCTTTGTGTCGCCATTTGATTGCCAGGATTTTGTTTCAAGAAGAGAGGATCTCGCCCTGAGTGGAGACGCATAAATGTAAAAAAAAACAAAGGCTTCTACGTTCTAAAGAAGTACGTAAGGCACAATCTGTGGCGTGCATGCATGTTGTTTGACAGCCAATTTCCTTGGTTCACGCCTGAAGCCATTGCAGCAACCTCGGCTTGTCGTCGTATTCGTGTTTGTTCGCGTACGATTTTTGGGTTCGAATTGTGCATGTTGAGCATCAGGCCCTGGATAGGAACGATGGGAAACCTGCGATCCCTGCACACAAAATCACAAGTCTCTTCACCCCAGTCATGCAAGAAAATTATGTGATTGCACGAAGTTTCTCACGCATTCGTTTCCACTGCATGCCAGCAAAATGTCAAAGTGTTGTGTCTCACGTTGTGTTCAAGGAATTGGACGTATTATGGAAGTCTTGCCATAAAACATTTGTTTCACACTCCATAAAGCTCAAGGCCTCTTTGGGCAGAAGTTCTAAACGATTGGCACTTTAGTCTAATGAAGCTGTCAGCAGTTTTGTGCTTCTGTGATACATTTTGAAATCCATTTGTTGCATGCACTTCAACATGATCACAAAGTGAAATGTAAGGAGTAATTCCGGTCAGACACCCTTTTCTTTGAAACAAACAAGTGCGAAGAAAAATGCACACATTCCACAAAACACGCAAACAACAGGTGAAGGGCTCTACCTCAGCCTGCATGTGAACCGAACATGCACTGTGCCAATGATACTTCTCTCGTCCATCTCCATAAAACCTAGTGCCAACTTATGCAAAAACACGCACGAAGCAGCGAGTCTTTGACTCCACTGCGTAAACAAACTGCTTCTAGACGCATTGTCACGGTGCAGCATGACATCGTCAGAACTCCAAGCTTCACAAGTGTGTGCGCACTAACAATGTAACTCCGCACACTGTCACAACAAGAAACAAGAGACCAAAGACAAAACTTGAGCTTGTGGTGATTTGAAGAATTTGAATTGATCCTTTGTGAATTCCATACACTCACCGTGCTTTCCGGTCAGCATGTGTTCAAGTTGCTGTGTGTTCTGATTCTGGATCAGTATGACAACGTTTTTTTTGTGGAGATGTTCTTCTTGGACATGCAGATTGGTTGAGACAAGACAGAACTATGCTCATTTGTATGGGGATCTTTGGTTTTGAGCAAAATGTGTCAAAATTTTGTCAGTGTCCTGACTCATTTTCCATATTGCTGGTGTGACAGGGTTGTTGCTGACTTGGTACATGTGGCCAAAAGAGATTTGACTGGTATCATGCAGCTGTATTTAGTTGTGGAGAGGCAAGTTCATATTTGGAGCATTGGAGCATAAAAGTAACCCGATATGAGCGACCCGAATTGTTCAAATCATCGCGAGGCCCATGGGCCTTGTATTTTGTCACATGTTGCAGCGTCCATTGTTCGTTCTACAGAACTATGCCTTTCTCTGGTTGTTTTACAAAGAGATATTAAGGAGTCTTCAAAAAGAATCTGCCGAAATTGAATTATTTAGGATTTCGCTGTGAGCGTTCCCAAGACAAAACAAGACAGGATTCTTGCACATTCCTTCAGACAAGCCTCAGGGTCTCACTCACTCTCTTCGCCCTGTTGCAAGTGTGCATGGGCAGCCATTCGATGCGACAAACTGCAAAATCGTGACGTCGGGCAGGGGTTGGAGCCCGCTTCGCCCACAGGAAACTTGATCTCTGAAGCAGGACCCTGATGCCCTTGACCCTTGAGTCCATTTGAGTGGAACAAAAAGGACACCAACCAGTTAGTGTCCACCACCTCAATCCAGGACCCACCAGAATGGACAACGATGCCACGAACTGCCAAGAATCCTCTCGTATGTAGAGGTGGGTTTTGTCGAGGACTGGATTTTGTCCTCCAAGGAATCCACATTCACTTCAGCGAAAACTTGCCGAACAACAGCTCCGTGCAATCACTCTTGTCCCATTGAAAACCAATCCATTTGATGAGAACCACTGTGTCGCAACGAATATTGCACTGACAGAAGCTTGCACAAGCTCCCACCTGGCCAAGGTTTAGAAGAGCCAGGCGAATCAACAACAAAAGTTCACACACATCTGATCCTGGAGAGTCAGGCAGCTCGGCTCTTCCACACTCATACAATCCCATTGCTGCTCTTGCACAACTGAAAACTTTTGTCAGTTCCAACAGCTGCAATATCAGTTTTGTAGTCACACGGAAAGGGCAGTTCAAGATCGGGATCCCCGGAATTTAAGGCCTCTCGACGCAGACGACGGAGAATGATTGCAGTACGGGTCTTTGGTTCTTCGAGCAGACAAGGCTGCACAAGTTTCGTCTTTGCTGCAAGAATTCTGAATCTCGTTCCTTCTTGTTTGTTTCAGTTGGAGGACACCACCACCTGGAATCCTTGCTTCACCGGGCAGGTGCACTGTCTCTTCGTCCGCGGCAGGATAGTGTCCAAAGAGACATTGTCAAAACCATATTCTCACGAACTTACAAGTACAAGGACTCTGCAGAATGGCGGGCGTACAATGGTGCAGCGGTGTCTCCAGATTTACCGAGGAGGGAATCTGCATCCATTGATTCAGAACTCTCACAAAGAATATTGCAGCCAGATAAGAATTCAAACCATCCAGATGACGAGGCGATATCCTTCCAGTCTGGACGCAAACCCGTAGGTCTGAGAAGTGAATTCGAATCCGGCAACAACAAAGCGAATGAAGGTATTTCGGTGAAGATTCCAGCAATTCATCAAGTTCATTATGGAAAAAAGGGCTCTGGGAAGCTCAGCTCGTCTCCAGGAATCTCGTCAAGGACGGACGAAGCAAGCAACAGCCAAGCAACTCAAGGCCTGAATCAGACTCAATCCAAACTTCATCCGAGTTCAAACAGCATCAATTTGCGCCCCGTATTCGGGAAGGTTGTGACTTTGAATTCAGTGAAGAGCCAGGTTGAAGTGAAACGTCCAGCGGGGCACATCACCACTGATAAGGCTGCAGAGGAGAGAAAGCGGCGCATTTTATCGGCAGCTCGGTCCACTCTCAGGAAGTTCAGTGACCGTTCAGATTCACAAGTCTTCGCGTCACGATTATCCAGGCGCAGCGCGGGCCCAAGTCTGATCAGAGCGCAAGTCAAGTTGGAAAATTTGGCACGTTCAGGACACAGGTACAACAAACGCTTCATATGGATGAGACGTGGGTACAACATCCCTCTGTACCAACAGGTAAAACTCAACTGATCTGGAAAAAAAAAGATATGAATGAAACACGTGTCAGGACAACGCTCGTGATGATGCGAGGCATTCAATTTTTGTGACTTGTCTGGTCGAGTGTGAAGGCTTGAGTTCCAAAGCGTGACACCAAACACAAACACCTTTCGCAAAAAAAGCATCAGATCACCTCGTTCACCTTCCAAACTTCAAGCTGACAGAACACGGTCCGTGCCTGCATGTTCCATGCTGTTCACTCACAGTTGCAGATGTCTCAGGCGGAGCGCGTTCAGGACATGTTCTCACCCAACCACTTCTTCCACGTCTACGGAAAGAGACGCGCGAAACCTGGACACAACACACCGCGTTCGTTTGCTGCAGAGAAGTCGCTTTTGTCAACGTTCCGACACACGAACAACTACGGTAAGCTGAAACAAACTAGAACACTTGGCAGTGTAGACACACGCCGACTTCTGTACTTCCTTGCAGCACCAGGAGCATTGCACTTTGTCAAGCTCTTTTCTTTTCTAGCCTCGGAATTGCTCTGCTGCTTCATTTTTGTTTTTACCAGAATTCACCCAAAAACATTGGGGTGTCATCATGCAAAGTCAATAGATGCACCTCAATTCTAGAGTATTTTTTCACCAGGTGAAAGGTATGTCAAAAGTAGCTTTTCAATGCAGTTGAGCTCTTCTTTATTTGGCTGTTGGAATTGCTCTGCCATGCTTTGTTTCGGAGATAGTGCCGTTTTTGCACATGTGAATTCACCCAACAAAATGTCTTGCAATGGTCCAACTTGCAGTCAATATTTCAAAGCCGAACTCTTGCTTCCGAGCCTGCCTAAGTTCTGTATCCATTACCGGGCTGTGTGTCTCAACCAGCCTCAATCCAACTTCCACTCAACATTTTTTAAGTCCAACAACTTGTGCTTCTGAGTTCTATTTCCAGGAGGTGGGGCTTTCAGCTAGCCACAATTTTCTAAGTCCAACTTTCACTCAACAATACAGAGTCCAACTCTTCCTTCTGATCCTGAGTTCTCTACTTAGGGGGGGGGGTGTTCTTAGCTAGCCACAATTTTCTAAGTCCAACTTTCACTCAACATGATAAAGTCCAACTTATGCTTCTAAGCCTAAGTTCTACATTTTTGGGCAGGGGAGGGTCTCAGCTACTAACAATTTCTGTCCAACTTTCGTTCCAGAGCCTTCATGCCATTTGAGGGGGAGAGTATCAACTACTGAAAATTTCTAAGTCCAAATTTATTGCGGGGGGGGGTGTGTTCTGCGCATATCATCATATGGCAAGCACCAGAACAGAACACATGAGGATGTACTTCGTTTACGGTGTGTGTAACAAGAACGGTCACCAATGTGAACATGTATATGGGTGAGGAATATACCTTGGGGTTGGGGGTGTAAAGTCCGTGCAGGGGCTTATGCAGTAAGAAACGTGGGTGGGTGGGGGATTCGGAATGAACATTTGTCTCTCCTTTCGTTCCTGTCTTCACATGGAAGGACGGACTTAGTTCCAACGTCACAGACACCGAGGCAGTCGGGGCGTGTCCAAAAGTTGCTGAGAAGGTGGCCTGGTTCTGAAGTCTCTTCGAGTCTTAAATGCTCCTGAAGCTGGATCTCCTGTCTCTGAAAAAAGACTTTGCCAACTTCTCAGCCTGTTTGCCAGAATACATGAAAGCGCAGTCCTCCAGCTGCTGCACCCAGTGGTTGTGCCACGAGACGACTGACACAAATTTCACAGCGAGGATCATGGGATCAAACTCTTGAAGCAGAAAATCTTGAGCTCTTCAAGAACTTGAAGGCTTTGTGGAGTCTGTCCCGTTTTTCCCTCTGTTCCTTCTTTTGGGACTTTGGCATCCCAAGTTTCGATAACTTTCCGGAGTGAACGGCTTCACCCGCGGCATACTCAGTGAACAATTAGCCATGGAAAGAAGAAACGTAAACTGCAGAAAATGCTCAATTTGCTGAGCACTTCAGGGTGTCACAAAGGTGTACAGTACTACACAACTGCCCCCCCCCCCCAAAGAACGAACAAACTGGTTCCTTTCAAACGAATTCCTGTTCCTGTGGTGTTCACGGGCATGGCACTTGCACAAAAGATATTCTGTTCTGCACGAGTTGGCTGTCGGCTTGTCTGAAACGCTTCTGGAGACAAAACCAAATGCTGCGTTACATTGAAACTTGTTTTGAAAGGTGCTTTCCCTCGGATCAACAAACCAAAACAATGTCTAATTTCGAGTATCAAGAGGGGTGGGGTGGAAAACCACAATTGGTAGATCTATGCATTTGTTTCGTGCCCCCAGGAAAGGCGTTCTGGTTGACGTGCATCTTTGCACCAGTCATCGTTGCGCACTTCCATTGTGAACGCAGCTTGAAGCTGTTTTTGCCTTTTTCAGACCACTACAGATAGCAATCATCTCGGTCTCCCTGACCAACATCGAATCACTGCAGCGAACCGGCGTTGAACACCGGCTCTGCGTTGAGCAAATGACTCGTAAACTTAGCAAGACACGCAAGACTGGACAACGTGATAACTCGAAGATTCGTGCAACCCGTCATTGAACTCCTGTGACGTCAAAACTTGCGTTTGGAACGTCGACGTCAGGCTGTCGATAGGCTCAGGCATTCTCGCATTCACGCTTGCAGAAAGCAAAACAAGTCACGGAATTGCTTTGTGCTTCATATTTTCAAGATGAGTCTTAAACATGGTCAACAGGTTGTCAGGAAAACAACACCGCGGCTCTTGTATGTACAAAAATAATACTTTGTACAAAAGTATAAAAATACTTTATGTGTTTGCAACGAGTTTGGCGATTTGCTTTTGCATTTCTTCCACCGGATTAGTTCACGGATCATTATGTACACATGTACTGCTGTACCCACAGCAGTTCGTACGAGAACATCACAGTTGAATCCCCGCACAGAACACACTCAACGTGTCGAAACGTGAAAACTTAATTTGTCGTTTTGTTCAAAATCAAACACTGGCTGGCTCCCAACCCATCAAATGCTACATGCTGCCTGTTACTGTGTCTTCATTTCCACCCACACAAACGTAAAGACGAACTTATTACGTGGTACAAAAATATTCTTGAACAAGGTGAAGGAAAACTGCAACCATCGAACTGTTCAGATAGTTTCAAACTGTTCAAAACTGTTCAATTCGCGATGCTATTTGTCGAATCGGACAGAAGAGTCCGAATCAAAGACATCGACGTCCAACCCTTTTGCGACGGTCGCGAGGTGCGAGACGTGAACAAGTAAAATGTACGACCTAACCTCATCTTGGGACGTACGATCGTTAGGTGTTCGGTTTTTATCAGCAGATGAACATTCAGTACTCGTACGAGTGCACGGAGTCCTGCAACGGACACCGACCACGGTAATTTAACTGTACCATACAGAAGACGCGTCGGCCGCGAGGTGTGCCGTCGGCACAACTTGAACAGGTACACCAACGCATCACTGTTTCCCACAGGATGCAACACAAACAAGTGTGTTGGTCGCGTGCAATGTTTGGCCAAAATTTGTTCGCAGAGGTGTCACAACAAAGACGCAGCACCTACCTGCAGCTTCTCCCCCACCCCCAGGACAGTACCTGTAGGGTCTGTAGCAGATGCGCCAATTTGACCGACCGTCAAACAGCACAAAACCTGTGTTCACCCACATGTGCTAGATTTGTTCCGCTGGATCCGTATATCACTTTGGCTCCATTTTGTCAGTTCTGTTCGTTGCTGTACTCTGCTCGCACTCCATCCCACTGTCCTGCTCTTGAGGGACGAAGTGAGAGGAACTGTCCACGAACGCTTCTGACTGCTGTGCTTCGTGAGTACGAGGTGAGCTGCCTCCATCACCATCACAAGTGTCAGGGTCTGGAGCGCTGGTGGATTCGACGGGTTCTGGCGCCGCCTCTGCGTCGCGGGACGGGGATCCCGGTGACGAGACCGAGCTGTTGCTCGACGATGAAGAGTCCGTGTTCTCGTCATACACTTCAGCACCAGGAAACACGTATCGGTTTGGAGACAAGAACAGGAAGCTCCCATCTGAAGACAACAAGAAAGCTTTGGCCTGGAACACGCTAACTTGGCTGACAGGAAGCTTGCAGCTTTTGCCACTGGTGACTTACCTCGGGGAGGGAGGTCACCATCGCATTTTCCAGCTCAGAATTGATTTGATGCTGAACATTTTCCAGCAACGGTGACTTGCCCCCCCCCCCGCCACCCTCTTGGGTAACTCTCCAGTGCAAATGCAGACATACACACGGGTGTTGACCACAAAATGAGAATTACTTCGTTTATGACCGCTGAGTTGTATTCGCTACACATGAAGACTAGTTGTTTTTGGAATGCATAAGTAAAAGTTGACATTCCTCTTCTTGTTTCTGTTGAAGAAACACACTTACACTGAAGCTTGATTGAAGAAAGACTGACGCCAAAGAACACTGACGTCAAATTGTAAACTTTTGAATCACACAGTTACACCTCAGAATGGTGAAGTCTTCCAAGGTGATCTGGACCAGCAAACAGTTGCTGGTTGGAAGGTTCTTTTGACCACCAACTTTGGTGTCACTTTCTTTTCGTTGTTGAAAACCACCAAAAACAACACACACAAAACTCCACATCGTCTTCGCCCTGAAAACGGCAGACAGCAAGAATTCAGCAGACGCGCCCAAGCTGAACAGAGGGGTGAATGCTTACCTGGAATACGAGAGGCAATATTGATGCGCCTGGGTTGCCACGACGCGCGCAGCATCTCCAGCTCTCGCTCACTCTTCTCGTCCTGGCCTTCACCGAGCTCGCTTGAATCGACTGGTTGGCCGGCATTGCTCACACAGAAATCCCGCCCAGAGTCCTCGATTTGCCCACTTGAGTCAGTGCTGTGAACACTCGCTCCACTTGTGTTCGATCCTGATTCCTTCTCACGTTGACAGGCAACAGTCATAACGGGGCAAGCTTTGGTGGTGCTGCTACAACTAGCATTGGTTTGTGTATCTTCGTATGTGCCAACACCCGTGGTCTCTTTCTTGACCACAGAAATGACACTTCCAGCCCTGTCACCACCATCTGGAGATTGCTCAACAGATTCCTTCGTGGGACTTGTTGGTTCTGCGTGACAGGAGGAACGCGCTTCAGGAAATATTTGCCTCTGCTCAGAGCAAGTGGTGTCCAGATTCTCAGACACCGATGAAGTCACTTCCGCTGCTGCAGATTCAGATTCACTTCCCGGTACATTGGATCTTTGTGTTTGGTGGTCAGGTGTGGAATTTTCGCCGCTGGAGTGCACTGGAGTTTCCATTTCTTCACGCGAAATCTCCAAAGATGTTCCCAGACTAGTGCAAATGGTGTTCCAGCCTTCACCCAAGCGATTACACAACTCGTTGACGATGACGTCACAGTTACCCAGCAACTCAACGTCGAAGGTGAGATGTCTGAGCGGTTCACGGTTGATGAGGATCTGTGGGACATGCGCGGGAAGCGAATCTGGCGAACACAGAGACACCGGTTTCAGACACATGACAATTTGCACAAAAACTGCACACATTCTGTCTGAGCTTTCCTTCCCCCAACGTTTCTCGTTACGAACATCAGAAAATGGTTCAACCGTCAAAACTTGAAAACAAAGAACGAACTGCAAATCCTGCCAACTAAACACGTAAAGCAACTCACTTGGTATGAGGGCGACGGGGCGCACTTTGAGCGACGACCCCATGACGATGAGCAGGTCGCACTGGTCCTTGTCCTGCTCCATCTGGCGGTGAAACTCCTCCGGCAGCGACTCGCCGAAAAACACGATGTCCGGCTTCATGATGGCAAGCGACTCGTCCGCCGGGCAGCGGGGACAGCGCGGAACCACCTGACAACGACGAGGAAAAATCAAATCTGGTTCAGTCTGTGAAAGGACTGCTGCGCTTCGTCGGTTCGCAAAAACAAAGGCGCGTTTTGGCAAATAACGTCGCCAACAATTGTTCGCAAGTCGACACCTACTTGGGTAAGATAATGGAAGCAGTCTGTACTGCACCAACCTGATTCATAATGTCCTCTTTGACTCCATCCGCGTCTGTTTTGTATTTGCATACCATGCAGGTCGCAGTCGCAAAAGAACCTGGAGTGGAAGTTTTCAGCATGAACTTAAAAGAAAGCACAAAGCAGAGTAGTTTCAAGGGGAATGGGGTCGTTCAAGTGACTGAGTCTTACACAACTATTTTCCACGTTTGCTCTGAATAGAACCCGTGTGTGAAGGCATCAACCAACTTCACAACCGACAAAACATACCGTGGCATTGTATGACATTTTCTATGTGTGCAACTTGTTCCAGGGTGTCAATGTTCTGAGTGTAGTTTCTGAGCAGTTGTTCGTGAGTCTCCACCAGTCGCACAAACTTGTGCGCTATCGACGGCTCAAACTGACCAGGGTAGATTTCCTGCAACACATGCAAACAAAAATGCAACAATTTCCTGAAATATCACGAAAACATCCAAAAGGCCAGTCACGAATTGCAAGCAACATTATTTTTTTACCTTTGCAAATTTGAAGAAAGGCCCTTGGTTTCGTCGGAAGTACTGAATATCGAACATGGCCTGTGGGTTGGGCAGATCAGGGTATTCCACAGCGAGGCGAGAGTAAATGCCGTCTTTGGAGCGGAAGTCGGGAATTCCACAAGACACCGACACCTGTGATGAACACGTTCCAGTGAAAAGACGTCTCGTGCTTCATCATTGTGCACGTTCGCAATGAACCAACGGGCATCCAAGTTCCCCTGACATCAAACCAGGGTTTTTCTCGCCAACTGGAGCTTTTTTCTTCCACCCATCGAAGCACGAATTATTTCCACAAACTTGCGTGCGCGACGGCCGAAGGTTTTTCATCTTCACCTGTACAACGGCCGTATTTCTGAGTACTGACGCAATTGTACTCACCCCAGCCCCAGTGAGCACCATTATCTTCTTGCTGTTCTTGATCAAGTGAATCACGTCCTCCATGGTGTTGACGTTGGGGAGTTTTTTGCGACGTGCCGGCTCGGTCATGATGTCGATGATCGCCCTCCACAACATCATTTCGTCAATGTCCGAAGGGATGACGGTGGATCGTGGCAGCATCTTGGCCAGAACCTCCCGTGGATGCACACCAGATGCCATGAGTGCCTGCACCCGCATCATCGCACCTGCCGCAAGTTACGTACCGTCTCGTGTATAAGACGCACTTTTTGCCCCAAAATTGAACATCAAAAGAAGGGGTGCATCTTACACACGAGTACGAATTTACTGTATTTTTAATGAACCTTGGTACCACAAAAATAGGACCAAATCTTGGGGTGCGTCTTATACACAAGACCGGACCGTACACGTATTCACAGGTGAGGACAACGCAACAAATTCACAAGTGCAATACTCGCTGCAAAGCACCAAAAATTTCCACGGTGTTCTTCAATCTTCATATTTTCTCTTTGAATTTTCGCGGACCAAACAATGTTTTGCCATTTCCCAGGTTTTCCCTGTGAAAGACAGACAATTGTGTTGAACGTTCACCAAAATTCACCTGTCATTGGTCGCCACCCCTCCGAACTCATGCCAGAAATGTCGCTTATTTCACTGCACGAGGAATCACTGTCGCGCCTCTGCAAAAAAGAAGACGACTCGAAAATGTTTCGTGAAACTGTTTCGCCAGTACCTAGCAGAAGAACTGTTACGACAACACAGGCAGGACAAAAACCAAATAAGAGCAAAGACAACAATTTCAGTTCGACTGACACGACAACGGAAAACCTACTTCAAATTTTGTGAACACAAGAACACCTCACACGGCCAGAGACACCAAGATGCACGTCCTCTTCAGTGGATTGAAGACCATGCCCCCCCCCCCCACTTATTCCCCAGATCTTTCCCCCAACGACTTTTGGCTGTATCCCCGAATGAAAGGAGGACTCGAGGGCAGCAGATTTGCCAATCTGGAAGACTTGGAAGAGGCAGTGTCAAAATTGGTAAACACATCTTACAAGAGTACTCTAACTGCATTGAAATGGCCAATGAGATGCAAAGTTGCATTGAAGAAATCGGGTTATCTTGTCCTGTTCGTTTGTTTTGGTGATACAGCATGGGAATCTTTCGCCTCGTACCATGGAGGGCAATTCGGGATGGTCCGCTGTTGATGAATCCGGATCCGCTTCAGTGGAGTCTTGGCTATTGTTCATCACATCAGTTTCTTGCAGTTCTGGAATTGACGGTCGACAGATGTCAGTCATATCTGTGGCAGCACCAATCTAAGAGTTTACGAGGCTTGCTTTACTTCTGGGTTTGACTGCATGTTGAATTGGCATGACAAGCCGACCTCTGAACGATCTCAACAAATAGGGTCAAATGCCTTGCATAATGTCGGTGCACAAGTTGTTTCAACATGCAGTCAAACCCAGAAGTGAAGCAAGCCTCGTCAACTCTGCTCTTCACACCAGGGAAAAGGTGAATCGAGATCGCTGCACCCTTTGCTGCAGCACACATACCATCAGGTTCTAAACCATTGAAACCAGAGTCGGAACCTTCTGTTGACAATTTCCTGGCCTCCACCGGTTCATCTGCAATTCAGAACTGAATTTGAAGGAAAACAAGGGAGAAGCGGTTCCAGTGGATGGCTCCATAGAATCTATAAATAAACTACAATGTGTTACCCGAAGTATTGACAACAGTCCTGAGTCTCTTTTGAGGCTGAATGCCTTCATCCTGACTGGAAGAACTGCTGGCAACAGTTTTGTCGTCTTCAGTGTCCTCAGTCTCAACTAACCACGGCCTTTTGTGTGAACTTTCTCCAACTGAATTCGACAGCGCCATTTTCGACAAGTGCGCAGCACGTGTTGCGCAGGGAGCAATATCAGTTTCCGAGTTAGGAATGTCAACTTGACAACCAACGTCCTTGTGGAGTTATGGAGAGGTTTCAGGCTTTCACGTCGCACTTCAAGTCAACTTGTAGACTGGTATCACTTTACATTCCACATTGGTCTGTTTGTGGTCAGAACTTAATATTAAACATTTTGACAAAATGTAGGCTCCCCACCAAAGCAAACAAACAACTTCCGGTGACGGGTGAAGATTTGACAAGTGAAAAATGTAAAACGTAAAATGTAGACAGGCGAAACGTCTCACAAGTGCAGACGTGTTGTTGTGTTGAGGTTAAATGAACAATGGATAGCATTCTGCAATACGAAAAGAACCCAGAAGAAGACTTCTACGCCATTTTGGGGTGCGATGAATTGTCAGACGTGAGTGCCTTCCAATGACAGTTGTATAGACGTCTTGACTCTGCTCGCTTGAGCCAGGGACAAGAGCACGCTTCACACCGATCTCAATTTGCATCTCAATGCTGACATTTGAATCCTGTTGTTGGCTTGCAAATCTGTTGGGTGGTCTCTGGTGAACAAAAACAAACAGATCTAGACGGCCCATCCTGAAAAAAATTTTTCGCATGTCAAGTACGTACTGTTTGACCTTGTACTCGATGCTCACTTGAAATTCAACTCAAAACTAGATTCTGATTCATTGATTCATCGGGTTCTTGAGGTGAACCCTCCTTACTGTGTAAACTTAGCTACTGGGAATTGATATGCATGACGTTAGGTTTGATTTTGTGGTTGCACAGATGATAGATTCTTGAGTTCTGGTAACTACGGATGAGACAGGAACTGAGATCTTTGTAAGAAATAATACTTGATTCCAAATTAATCACCACGAGTATGTTCTCTCCCTGACTCACAGAGTCACAAGCGAGGTCAACCGGCTCCGCCTTGATGCGGATACTCTGAGTAGAGTGTGGACAACGATCGTAATCCACCCGTCTACACAGAGTCCAGGTCTAGTGTGTCACAAGTGGACGGCACAGTTGCTCTCCCGATTGAATGACGACAAGCATTTTTTGTTGACAGACTGAGCAAATCGTGACAGAGTACAAAGCTCGAGCTCGTGAGTGCCATCCTGACAAATGCCTCGGCAATCCCAAAGCTGGTAAATGTCTTTGCTCGTAAGCTCCTTCGAACATTTGAGAAGGGTGCTGGTGTGTGTGCGTGTGGTGTGCGCGTGTGTGTGCGTGTCCGTGCGTATGTGCAGGTGTGTGTGTGTGTGTGTGCGTGTGCACGTGTGTGTGTGCACCAGCGTGGGTACCACTTTTTATCAAGTTTCCTCGATCTCTCTTTTCTTCACAACAGCCCAACAGTTCGCCCTGTTGCAAGCTGCCAAGGAAACGCTGACAGATCAGGACAAGAGACACCAATATGATTGCTGGAGAGGAAGTGGCCTCGCCATGTCGTATCACGAGTGGTGTGCGAAGAAAGATTCAGTGAAAACAGTAAGAGTTTGTCTTGAACTCAACGTCAACACTAAGAGTACGAGGTGTCTTTGTGAGCATGCTGTTTCCAAGCCAAACATTCTGCCGACCCGACCAAACATAAGATTCTGTTACAGTCAATGCACTGGGCTACCAAGACGAAGAAGGAACCCATGATTGAAGCAAGGCCGTCTGCGAAGGAAGACGCGACGTCGAGTCATGGTGAGAAGAATCGACAATTTGGTTTTCGATATCCCAAATGCTCGTACATCCGCTGCTTTGTGTTGCTGGGTATTTTGATTCCAAAGAACAGCCAACAAGATCAGCTTGTCTGAGAGATTGCGGAGCTGATCAGTGACCAAATGCAACGCACTGAATCGTCCAGATAATGGGGAAGATCTTAAGTCTCGTGTCATGGCGGAGTGGTCCTTGCCGGTGGCAGATTTTGAGAAGAAAAAAAGAAGTTTTCATGTTTTGCACCGTGAGGAAACCTTGCGTGAAGTCGACGAGGACGTGTGTCACAGAGGCAAAATATATTGAACAATTTTGAATTGAAGAAGAGGGGAAGAGTTCTGTTGAGAACACTGTGACAGGAGCCCGCTCCTGCTGACAGAAATTTGCTCAAGGTCAGCTCACATGTCGACGTTCAGAAACATTTTATTGGTCTCCATGATAGCCCTCCAACCCAGGATACGTAGAAATTCTGCTCTGGGATTCGTGAGAGTGACGTGTGTGCACCGGCTGTTTAAGAATTGTGTTCAGTTGCCGGTACACCGACTGGAGTTCTTGATTCGTGTCATTTTGTGATTATGAGCTTCAACTCTTGCAGGATTGTGCGGAGATAAGAGGCGCCAACAAAACTGGCAATCGGACACACCCAGTGATGTCGTGAGGAGATTCCGGAACTACGAAATATGATGTCTCTGGTCGTGTCCATGGTGTACGAATTAGCTTTCTGGCCAGTGGAACTCTTGGAGGCGGCAAACAGACGAGCCGTTTTTGCTCGGGACTTCCCATCCTGAGCTGCGCCACCCGTCAGATGTTGGAACACTGAGACCATTGAACTTTGCTGCGCTTCAGAAACGGTGAACGGACGTCAGCTCCACATTGCAACCACAGGTCGTTTGAAGACCGGTCAGAAATTTGTCTGTTTTGCTTGCACGTTTTGTTGAAGGCGTCCGAGCGATGTGGGTCGTCTTTTGAACGGTCACGGGCGGTGATTGCTTTCTGATCAAAAGTTTGAGGACGTCATTGGTGGCACAGATGTACTCCGCAGACGGCAAAATACTGAAGTAGTTGAAAATTCCAGAATACCAAAATCTGCAGTGTACACGCTTTTGTGAGACCATGAAGGTGAAAAAGAAGTTAAGCAGTGTTCCCATTTGTAGGGGCCTTTGGCATGTGTGACCAAAAGAATCAATGGTTCGCTCTGGAGATGTCCAAATGTACCGCAAATGAGCCCACGTCTCGTGAACCAGTCAGTTTCCAGATACCCGGTAATGTCAGGAGATTATAAACATTCCTGTAAGAGTATAAGTTCCCTTCAGGTGAACGAACGAATGTATATTTGTCCGATTCTCTCTTTGAAGCTCATCAGGCAAAGGGTTTGAGTTGGTTCCATCTTTCAAACGAACTCGACGCACGGGGCTTCGGGAGACAAGAATGAAACATTCCCTGTGATTTGGCAGGGCTTCTGTGATGTGAAGAGACCGATGAACCAATATTCATCAACTCACCCCGTTGTGGAGAGGCACAACAAAATTGTCAGAAAGAACGTAATCGTTGTTTCTTTCAGCACATCCTGGACTACTTGACAGGAATATGAGGAGGCAATGTGTGCAAATCATACTGGACAAGGGTCCCATTGCTCGTTCCAAGCCGTACGAGGTGTCGATTGATTTTCAGAATTTGTTCGAAATACCGGTGCTTGGCAAAAAAAAACTTTGGTACTTTTGTACTCGTACATTATTACGCTTGGTTCGCCGTCAGGCAGCTCACCGCGCGCTTGGTGTTGTCACAATAGTCTGTGTGTGTAGAATAAAAATGGAGTTTCCCGGGGGAGTAAAGTTCTTCACTTTTTCAGAACATGCTCGGAATTCGTTCCTGGTTATTTCCAGACCAACTTTTGGAAAAGTAGAGTCAGCCCCTCCCCCCGCCCCCATGGGGAACTCCACTTTTCAAAAATATATTTCAAAATGTTCAAAATTGCTTAGGATTCGTCCGAGGTCATCTTCTGTGCCGTGACTGAAAACCCAAACAATTTTTACCAGCTGGAACCGCGCTGGGTGTCGACGGCAGTCAACCGCACTGGGAGGTGTTCCAGTGTGGTTGACTGTGCTTGACTGCAGTTGACACCCTAGTGTGGTGGACTGCAGTTGACTGTGGCTGACCAAACCTCCACAAGCAAAATTACACCAAAATCAAAATCCACCAAAATTTGAGTGCACCCACAAAAAATATTTGCCATGTACAGTTTTGCCTTTCTACATTGTTTTATACACATTTGAGCTATTATTTCATCAAGCAAAATCAAATTTTTGAACAGCCAGAACAGGTTGCCAACTGAATCTCTCCAAATCCCAAAAATCCATCAAAATCCACCAAAATTTTTTGCCATCCTCACTCAAAACCCATACAACTTCAATTTCAAATTTGCTTTCAAACACATTTCTCCCTTTATTTCACTAACATAGTCAAAAATATGGGACCAACCTGTATTGCTGCCTTCCCATAATGGCTAGCACTTTCTTTTGGCTCTTCAATCTAACAAGCTCTGTGATTGGTCTCTGTCATAATTTCAGCCAATCACAGGCCTCAGAGCCCAATTCTAAGCAGTTTCACAAGTCCAAATTTCTGCCTGGTCGTTATGTAATCCCGGTGGGATAACAATGGGCCTCATTCTCAGTGAAACCTGTGTGCATTTTAGAGGTGCCGCCCACATGGGAGGAGACGCCAAATCGGAAACAATACCCCCACCCCCCACCCCCCCCCACCCCACATTCCTCATATTCTTTGCGAATCCGCACAGATCGAATGGCAAAAAAGACGTCGGTTACGAGTTGTAATGTCCGCCTTGTGCGTTGTTTACTTTTTGTGAGGCTTTGAACACGAATCATCGGACTGTTTTTGGAAAGCTTCCACCTTGCTACTTTTGGACGCTTGTTTTTCCTTCACTTCGGTGTCGGATTTTAGCGTTTTTCAGGTGTTATATGTGTGTGATCCGTTCAGGTGAAGATGAACTTGGTGGAATTGGGAATCAACTTTGATCTCTTGGCTGTTTGCAGCAGACTGTTTGGCTGCTTCTCCTGGTGCAAAAACCATTGTCTTTCAATTGTGGGGTACGCACGTGGCATTTTGTCCGATATGTATCCTTCGGTGAAGGTAAATATAAACTGTTGTCCGAACACAATGTTTCGTTGGCGGTTTTTGTGTCACCAAAAGTCGATGAATTCATGTGAATGATGGACATGCAAGTGTGTGTGTCGAGGCTTGTTTTGATGCTCATGAGGTGTGCCGGTGTCTCGGGACCAGACCCGACCTTCATATTCTTCTGCCGGCGTCTGGCCCTAAAAAATTTTCAGGACCACACCCCTCCCTGCTAAGACTGCTCGTGAGCTCTGATCGGTGGGAGTGTGGTCCTAGACAAATTTTTAAGACCAGACCCTGACCACATGGTTAGACTGTAGTCCTGAAATTGTTTTAGGACAAGAAAATGACCAGACAAGGAAGAACAGAGAAGAACTCAAGAAGATACAGCCCTTTATGCACAAGTTAATTGCTGCTGCTGGTAGGAATGTGGTCCTTGGACCACATGCCAACCCATCAGATGTAATGAGGTGCCAATCTGGTTGGAATGTGGTCCTTGAACCAGGGTCCAACCACAACTGAGGTTGGGGTCTGGTCTTGAAAATCACCAGAGACCACAGACTGGTCAGAGCGCAGTCCTAGCAGGTGGGAGCCTTATCCTGAAATTTTAGGACCACGTTTCGCCGGCGGAGCGTTGTCCTGGTCGGGATCTGGTCCTGTTACACCGGATCCCCGCGCCATGAACAAATCAATGAGCACCCCCACCCACCCAGCGCACGCGGGAGAAGTGAAACTGAGCCACAGACAAGGGAGCATGGATCTCCGGGAAGTGAAACTGAAGCAAAATTTGAGCGAGGAAGTGAAGCCCCCTCTCCCCAAGAAACAAGATCATCTGTACGTCGAAATCTCACAAGCATCACAAGGGATAGCAACCTGTCTCAGTACCTGAAACAAAAAAGCTTCCATCCTTCTTTCGTCAGAATCATACAATGTGCAGGCTTTCGTCACAACAAAATTTGGCAACCAGGGATTCTGTCCACCTTGAATGAAATCTGTACTCCTACTTGAGACAAAGCAAGAATATGTTTGCATTGAAATGGTCCTGACTCGTAGAATCTGACAAAAACGAGTCAAAGAGAATGCTGCAAGTTCCTCAGGAAAATAAAATCAGATATATTCAAATTCAGATTCAGCTTTGATTCTCAATCATCTTGGAAAAGAATGTCAAAATTTTGAGCTTGAAGGAAGGAATGCCATTGAGAAATGTTTTGATTGTATGTCAGCTGATATCGCAGTTCCTGTGATTCTTCTGACAATTTGTATTTCCGTGCATGTGTTCCATTTGTACGCGTTTGCGGCCAGGCAGCCGAGTGAGCCCAAATGGCTGACTTCGCCCACGCCCTATCTCCAACCCATGGCTCTGTCGTGGGATTTCGCGGGCGGCCAGCCGGACGCGAAAATGGAACACGCCCTTGCGTTGGAATCATCGTCGATCAAAGGATCTTTGCTTGGGAAGAGCTTCCCTGCTTCGAAAGGAGATGGATGTTTGGATTCCTGTTTCAACCATCTTGGGTTCCCGAATCTGATAAAAGCGTGTCATTGCCAGGAAAGAATACTGCTACTGTGGGGGAATTCTTGAAATGATCTCTCAACTTCTAATTGAGATCCTTCCACACTTGCGTTGTGTCAAAAGACACAGAGTCTAAAAATCGTTTGTTCCCTGGAGAAAAGTATTGCTTGCGAAAAAGTCACCTCTCAGCTTTTTGGCTGAGGTTCTGATTTCCGATCGGGGGAAGGCTTGGGCGACGATATGTCCCGTTTTCGTCGAAAATCTCTCTTTTTTTTTGCGCCGAAAACGTGTGCATGTTGTTGTCAACCGCGAGCGGTGCGTGAGTTTTTGGTTTACCCGCGTGTTCGTGTCTGTGGCTGCCGTCCGTGGACAGGTTTCTCAGACCCAAAGTTGCTTTGTACAAGTAACGAGAAGCAGTGCTCAAGGCAACTGCAGTGCGAAGTCCCTTGCAGCGTTGCAGCAGCGTTAATGTCATCAATTCTTCCTTGTTTATCAATTCTTCCTGGTCCTCCTT
>JAAUXT010099671.1_pt1 | contig 37440 bp, 39 predicted proteins | sample 7278171 | NCBI WGS metagenome assembly JAAUXT01 (sample SAMN14350112, study PRJNA611818) | marine sediment metagenome | isolation source: surface marine sediment (1.8m) | place: French Polynesia: Moorea | collected 2018-08 | reverse complement strand
TTTTTGAAAATTTTTAAATGGTTTTTAGGTGGGCCTAAAGTTAGGGTTGAAAAGTCATTTTTTTGATAAAAAATTTGAAATGGATATTGGGCAATTATTTTGGTTATATGAGGATATTGTACTGAAACAATGAGTAAAAGTTACATGTGGTAAAATTTGTTCCATTAGCATGTGTGCTAAATGAGTTCCCAAATTGTGAATGTTGAGTGAAAAAGTAAGAATTTTTGACAAAACAAAGTGAGCGAAATCAGAGTGAGTAAAATCAGAGTGAGCGAAATCAGAGTGAGCGAAATCAGAGGGAGCAAAATCAGAGGGAGCGAAATCAGAGGGAGCAAAATCAGAGGGAGCGAAATCAGAGTAAGCGAAATCAGAGGGAGCAAAATCAGAGGGATCAAAATCAGAGTGAGTGAAATCAGAATTTCCTCAAATCACCGTGAGCTCCATGGAGCTATTTTTGGGCTGGTATTTCTCAACCCTGTGAGAACTGTGGGTTGGCTTGCAATTTCAAGGAGAAGTTTGGTTCAGGGTCCGATAGTTGTTCAGAACTGCAGTAACTTGTCGGCGTTTTTTCCCGTTTGCGGACAGCTTCCATTGCTGGACCACTTTTTTTCGGCCTGTGTTTTGTTCGCAAAAATGCGTGTATGGTGTTGGTTGTGTTGGTGGCCCCTTTGCCGGCGTGGTTGGTGTCTTTTTCGCAACGCTTCAACGTTCAAGCATCTGCTCAGTTTCCTGGATTTGCGAGGAGAAAGACCATGTGCCACCGTGAGGGCCGGCCTTGCTCGGAAAAAGTGAGTGTTGATTTCTTCCAAACGTTGTGCCGCAGATAAAAAATGTTTTGCATGTCACCATTTCACTTTTCAGGTTGAAGCAAAGGTTCCTTCCTCACAAACGCTGCAAAATGCGAAGGGACTAAGAACTGTTTTCAGCTCCTGATGGTCAGACCCTCGCGAAGACCAAGCGCAACGCTCCTGACACCTTGATCCCAGAACCGATGATTGAGATTCAAGCAGTGCAATTTTACACCATACTTTGACAGTGTACTTGGTCTTGAGTACTGATCCAAATGAAGGAGTCGCATTCCGAGTTGATGAAGAAGCTGAAAAAAGTGCGCAGGTCACAGGGGTTTCCGGGTTAGTAGGGTGGGAACGCTTCTTGGATGCGGTTTGCGAAGAACGGGACATTTCAGGGGAAACAGAGAGACAAGGGGTTCCGATTCATCCCAGGAGAGGAGCAAGTCCGTGGAGAATCTGATTCGAACGCGAAACGTCACGGACCAAGTTCTGTGAGCGAACGCCATGAAGCGTCCGTGTCCTCATGCACAAATCGAAACATTGGAGAAAAGTTCCCTAATTTTGTTGGGGTGGTGGGGGTTCGGTCAACAATTTTTGAACAGAAATTGACTCGCTGTGTGTCCAAGTAGTTGTGCAAGATCACATGTATGAAGGGGTGTCAAGATAATTTCTTGGAATAAAGAGGAGGTGTCCGGATCATGCAAATGTAAACGCCTGGTGACCAGTTGCACATGCAGATATGGCGTGGACTCGGCTTGTTGCAAACCTGACATGGAGCCAGGCTTGTGTCTACTTCACGAAAACTCCAAAATGAAAATTTTCAGTTCTATCGATGACGAGATAAGGATGAGTGAGATCTCACAACTTTTGAAAGGAGGGCTGCATGCAAGTAGCACTCGCACTGTGCGAGGGTCCCCAAGGCCAGCGAAACGTTCACCCTGGCATTTCAGGAATTTAGGTTGTGGCAATATTTAGCGCACTGTGAAACTTCAGCTCATTCTCAAATCTGACTTTTCCTCGCTTTTCTGTCTCCGTTTCCTCTCGAATGCGCGTTGAAGACTGCCTGTTCTCCAAATGGCGATTTTTGAGCCAAATAGAATACAAAGAACAAAAAAATTTACCAGTCGGAGGGGTCGGTCACAAGCCAAACTTCAACCCCTCTTCTGGATCTTCAGGAACATTCTTGTTCGAAGTCCCCTGTCAACACACCCAGCTTGGTCGGTGCTGCCCCTGCAGCCCTGGAAGGTCCTGCAAGAAACCAGCTGTGTCAGTCAGAGTCAATGTAAGAATAAAGAACACTCGTCAGTTGAGGAGTGAGGCAAAATGTCCAGTTTGGCAGACAAAAAGCTTCTTGCCCAACATTCGGAAACAAATCAAAACAGACGTTTCAGCCCAATGTCAGTGATCTTGTATTTGGGTTCTTGAGGTCCAACTAATCTTGAATGGCCAACTCAGTGTTTGCTGTTCTCGCTGATCATTGCTGCCAAATCCACGTTCTGCAAAATGAGAGCAAGCCCTCACAGAAGAGAAGGGCTGGGTGTTCAAGCTCAAGGAGAAACAATGTGATGTCAATTCCATGGGAGTTTTGGGTGGCCACACCCACGGTAGATTCCTGAAATCATCGCGTTCCGAAAGCTCCACTGGTTCCCTTGCGCCTGTTTCAGGGAAGTGTCGTGTCTCACCACACACACACACACACACACACACACTCTTTCTCTCTGTCTCTCTCCCCCCACACAAACACTCTTCTCTCTCACACACATGCACACAAACACACACTCTCTCCTCTCTCTGCCTCTCTCTCTCTCTCTCTCTCTCACACACACACACACACAAGCAAAAGCTCCGTCGAAAGACGTCCGAACATTCAGCTGTGTTCCCTTCCTTACCCAACTGACCAAGCTCCAAGTTGGGTGCTGTCGTGGGCTCAAAATCAACCCAGAGCTCACACGCTTGTGCGCCAGCGCATACGCAACACAGCGCATCCAGTGTGAACTTGCAAGAACACGACCTGCAACAGAGGAAAATGCAAACTTGACCACGCATTCAGCTGCGGAGACGAGAGACAGTCAAATTCAAGAATTTGCGTGACCCGAAACCGACGACCACAAAAAATTCGTGCAAGCCATTTTCAGTGCGTCAACCGTTTTCACTGTGCATCCTGTGTGCACAAGTGACTGAACTGACATTCCGTGTTCTATTTCCACCACAAGTACACAGCACTGGTGGAACGGAGGGCTCGGCAGTGAGTGAGGGCCTGGTATTGTTGACGCGCAGAATGAGGCCTTCAAAAGGAAGGAGCGAGGAAGGGGGAGCGAGTCGAGCAGTCTGCCGAGGACACGGAGAGGACGGATCAAGGTGAGTGGGTCAATAGGGCAGAATGTTTAAGGGGAAACGCTGAAGAAATTGCGAGGCAGGGAGGGGGGGGGGTGAATTGCCCATTGCCTGTTTGGAAAAGGCCGGGAGAAGCGCCAATCAACCAGTGTGGTCGCGTGGAGAGGAATGCGTTGAAACAGGAGATCTGCCATTGGAATCTGACTTGTCAAAACAAGGGGGCGAAGTCTGGTCGAACTACGTTTGTTCCTTGGGCTGCAGTTGACATTTGGAGCATTTGACACCATTTGCAATCACCATTTGCTGCACTTTTTGTCGTGGTGCGTGTGCGCGTGCGTGTGTTGGTGTGTGCGTGTGCTTAATTGACAAACACAGGTAAAAGAGTGGCAGCTGCTTTTCCTTCGCTTGCAACAACGCAGGAAAGAAAGCATCTGCTCAGCAGCTCAGCACGTAAATCTCAATGTCCCTCACGTTTCCACAATGCAAACTACGCAAACACAACACAGGCAAAATGGCAGGCTTTTCCCTCCCAAATGGACATTTTTGGAAAACTCTATCTCAAAATTCCAAACGAAACTTCATTCTTTCTTGCCCAAGAAAAAAAAAAGCGCGCATCAAATTGGGAATGAGGCAGCCATTGAAACGACAGGCAGACATCAGAAGCGCATCTCTAAATACGGGGTTTTCATTGCAAAAAATACACCTGTGACCTTGCATACGAAATGCTCTGCGTTCTTGCAGTTTTGCAGCAGAAAAGGCAAAGGAAGCTCGGTTAAATGCCTGAAATGCCGTCTTCAATTCAGAATGGGAAAATTTCTGCGTCTTGTGACGCGGATGTGGTTTGCGAAGAGGAGGGTCGTTTTGATGACAATATCATAATGGAGCATAAAATTCAAAAGATTTCGTTCCCCCTTTTCTTGTCGAAGTCTATTGGACACAAGCCTGATTTGACACCTCAATTTGTGGGGTTTGTGCGCAGAAGTTCCTCACACAGGGAAGTGGCCCTCCGACGTAACGTTCTCAAACTGGCACCCAGGGGTCAAAAGATACATGTGGAACTGGGCTTTGCTCACGATATCCGTAGTAAAGTGAAAAGATCTACCGAAGGGTGAGAGTTGTTGGAAACAATTTGTAGGGAAGGAGGCTTCGACAGAGAGCAAAAAGTTCTTTCAATCAAACGACATTCGGTCACCGCAAACTCCAGTCGAACACTTTACGCTGCGTTCGACCTGAGACAGCACGGAAAATGCGTCCTCAAGATGCGGCGTGGTGACGCTTGACGACTTTGTCCCAACGTTTTCAACCAGCTGGCAAAAAGAAACCCAGTCCTGCATATTTGACGCATTAAAATGCAGAGACAATGCGCCTGCATATATGTGCGGTGTGCGCTCCATTCATTCGGTGGGAACCACATGACGAACTGACAGGCGAAATGAATGGCTCGGCTCAGATGATGATGATTTACTGTGGAGACTAAATAACCATTGTCACTTGGGAGCAGCGGCCGGGAATTAAACGCTTCTGTCCTGCTGACATTCATATCAAATGCAGCAGACGCGAGCGCGCATCGGCTCAAGTTTATACGGGTGTGAATTAAGCAGGAGTGGATCGAGGCTGTGGTCCAGAGGGCGACCATCGGAGGGGAAGCCAGCCTGAAACGGTGAACATTTACCCACCAGAAACACCAAGAGCCGGATGGTGCTTGAGATGTCAGAACTTTTTCTTGGGGACGGGGGGGGGAGTCAGCTCACTTTTGATTCAGCTGTGTGGCACAGCTGCTCCAGATTCTTGTTCCATCAAAAAATGACTGTCGTCGCATCCAGTGCACAGAACAACTCGCACTCAAAACTTGCTAACTTGCTCAGCGCGCTGCAATTTTGATTCACGCAATTTACCAGCCAAATTACCAGAATCTGCAAAATGAATTCATAATTGGAGTGAGGGGCCAAATTAGACGCAAAACTTTTTGCCAATAACGCAGAGGAAATTTGCAATATTTGACCGCAATGCAAGCCCTTTCAGATTGATGACATGTTGTGTGGGGAACGAGTGTGTAAGAAGGGGGTGTGTCTCTGACATACTGTGATACTTGACTGCGGAGTATTGTGAATGAGATGGGAGACACATAGCTGGCATACCACGTGCAAAAAAGTGGGCATGACGGAGGACCTTTGGGGTGGCTCACACTGCATGGGTTGATCCAGGCGTTGCGTCCCTGTTCAATGATCATCGGATAGAGTCAACAGACTTGTGCGGAGGGACACGCAACACGCAACGCATCCAGTGTGACACAGGCGGCTGGCAGTGGTGGAGACATTGAGGACTTAGAGATTACATTGTTCCAGGAAATGGGTGGGTGGGCCAATTGGCGTCCACTCAACTTGATCTGTTGTGATGAACCAGGCTGTGCTGGAAACAAGTTTGCGACGGTGATGGTCAAGCTGGGCTTGGAACCTGGATCCGAACTGAACCAAGATGGAGACAATTGAACGCACCGTGCAACAGTCAAGCTGAGAACCATGAATGAATGAAATGTGAGAATTTGTGTTTTCCGTTAGATGATGAACCACTTGCGTGTACCATGGCTGTTGCAAATTGCAGGCTGTCAGAAGCGCGTTCAAGGTTGACCTTGTGAGGACGTGAGAAAACGTTACAGGGGCTCTGCATGGGGTCCCTGAATTCTGTCCTTCCTTTTGCCATGTTTGGTCATCAGGAAAACATCAGCACTGTTTGTTCACCTGGTCAAGGCAGGGGAAATAGATCAAGATGTGAAGTTTTGCCAGTCAGGAGCCAGAAGTTAGTGATGTTGTCAAGGCAACGCAAGGGGAGGTGGGCTCTGTTCATTCCATTGCATGTTGGGGAGGAAGGATCTGACTGATTCAAGGCAGTTTTTACGCGCTTTTAACCCAGTTCTTATTCTATTGCACGCATGTCGACGCCGCACAAGTGTCAGTAAATTATTAATGCAAAATCAATGGCATCTTCCAACATCGCTGCTCCAGGAAGGGACTCCGGCCCAAATTAATTTACTCGCAATTCCAACCGAACGTGCAACTGTGGAATGCTCTCATGAAACGCTATGTTTAGGCAGAACACACATGTAATTTGTAATTTGGTCCAACATTGATCAAAGTGCCGATTGGATCCCATCCAAATTGCAAATTAGTGCATTGACTGTGGCAATTGTGTTGCTGGGTCGACAGCCGAGCGCGTGTGTTTCTGTGGTGCCGATCGCCAATGCGCTGAAATGAGGACATTCTGGCGAACGTGCGTCTATCAGGTTCCTGTCTGTTCGGTTTTAATCCTTCAGGTTCCATGTGTCAGGTTCTCTTTGGTCAGATTTTGTCTGTCCGGTTCTCGTTTGTCACGTTTACACCTGTTATGCTCCAGGCTGTCAGGTTCTCACCTGTCATTCACCTGTCATGTTCTTGTCTGCCCAGTTCTCATCTGTCACGTACACATCTGTCAGGTTCTCTATTGGGTTCTCACCTCTCCTGGTGTCACTGTCAGGTTCTCACCAAACAAGTTCCCGTCTGTCGGGTTCTCGTTTGTCAGGTTCTATTCTGTCAGTCTTCTGCTGTCAGGCTCTATTCTGTAAGGTTCTCATTTGTCCCTCTGCCTGTCAGAGAAGTTTTACATCGTGAAGTCGTACCCTGTCGGTCGGGCCCTGGAGTCTGTTGCGTCAGGAGTTTCAAGCCCACTGCAAAACGGATTGGCTTTTGGACAAAAGAGACTGACTGCAACAAGTGACCCTCATTCTCCCACCACCATAAACGAAGCCCCACCCAAAAGCCCCACTGTGACACATCACACGCATTCACGATCTCACGACCGGCCCCACGCTCTGAGCCGGAGGGTCAGTTCGGAAACAATGGTCCCTCTCCAGCCGAGCCGCCCCTGATGCAACCGGCCGCAATTGTTGCCACCAGCATCATCCACGGACATGGCTGCTGCTGCTGGTTCTGTGCAATTTTCCGTGCTGGCTTCATTTGAGACAATTATTTGCTTATTTGCAGGAAATGACAATTATTAGTGATAATTTTCTGTGACACGAGGAAATGTGCGGATGGACGGATGGGTGGGTGGGTGGGTGGGTGGAAGGGTTGGATGCCCAGTGAGTGGACTTTGATCCGCGTGTGGAAATTCTGTGATGTCACTTTTGCAAAACTTGCACAAGAATCTCAACAAGTTTTGCTCCATGCGACGTGCCCCAGCACAGCCGTGCCTCCACCGTTTCGTGCAAGTAAATATTTCACCACGCCTGAAGTTCTCGTTCGCACAAGAAGTGTCAACAGTCAGCAGCTGCATTCACCTTTCCCTCACTGCCTTTTATCTGGAAATTAGCGGCAATCTACACAGTGCTTCCCCGCTGAGTTACTCCTCTCCAACTTCAGTTGCGTGCGTGTTGGCTTCTCTTTCCATGCAACCCTGACGCGACCCCCATCACGTCGGTGAGGTGGACACACCCAGACCGCAATCAGGTGGAGAGTGGCCTCAGTCCACATGTACAACACGACGCATTCAGTTCAGACTGATCTCAGTGCTGGACATGGAGCATCCATCTGAGAGGAGTGTACACTGGTGTACAATTGCAACTTGGACCTGTTTCACAGAGACGGTCCCTCGTGCCAACAAGGTAGTGATCCGGGGCCCGAGCATCCAGTGCAGCTCTATTGAACAGTGCACTCTCACATTGATCTGATGTAAAAATTGTGTTCGTGACGTCATTTTGTGTTGTGAAGTACAAATCTGGTGTCTTTGAAGGTTTGCCCGTGGATGTATTTTTGAGAGTGTCCTCAGGTGAATAGTATATACAGCTGCGTTTGTTCTTTTCTCGGAACATGTAATGGAAGCGGTGGACATGGCGCCTGCCTGGTTCACCTGCTTCGGGTGTTGAACGTGGAAGCGTCACGCATTGTGTCCCTGCAGACACGAAGGAAACGCAGGCAGTGCCTTTTCAATGGTTCGACAAAAAGGGGCGCAATGTGTGTCGCATTCATTCCACAAAAATATCCCAGAAAAATTCCTTTCAGGTCGGGGTTCGTTTTGTCCCTTCGCATTCCGCTGCTTTGCACGAAAATGTGCACGTGTCTTCCTTCTGTCAGAGGTTTTCACTCGGAGAAATCAAGTTTGTGCACAAACCAGGTTCTTTGCGCTGAGCGAAGGGAAAAACTGCTCGTGTCGAGTGAGCAATTGACTCCAGCAAAACATAGAGGGCCTGGCGCAAGGAACAGTGACGACAGTTTCTTGCATTAAATTCACTTTGCGCTGTGAACCTGGCTTTTCTCTCTGAAGGCTTCGGCGCAAATGCCTTGTGTGTTGAGAAAAAACTTTTGCCAACAGAGCAGCATTTTTTTTTCGCACGTTGAGGCGCCCAGGTCATCATTATCATCTCATTGTTCTTATTTAACCACACATGATTTGTGTGTTCAGGGGGAGGCACCGTCGTGTATGCGTGTTCATGTATGTATGGAAAGCTTGAACCTGGAAACGGGTCAATCTCACCATTGCGTGAGATAAGGAATGTTCGCATTGATTTGACTACAGCGGATGGTGGGGCCGCACCACATGTACATACACATACATGTACACGTATGGAAATGAGGTTGGTACAACAGATACAACGCGATCTCGTGTGTCTGCCCAGGGTAAGGAAGAAGAGAATACGAGGGGCATGTCAAGGTGAAGCCATGGCTGATCACCTGGGTGTGTTGCATGACTGAGAAAATAACCAGCCTCGTCCACCGAAAAGGCAGGTACATGCTTGGCAGCCTCCCCTGGCATTGCCCTGTTTTTCATGCCATTTCCTTTGAAATATGAGAATTCATTTCACCTTTGCATGTCATCAACACAGTGTGCCGAGATGTGTGTTCAAAGCATGACTATTGTGCAACACAGGTGTGGTTCAGTTTGTTTGAAGGTCCAGCAGAAAAATTTCTGGAGACCTGTGTGCTTGTGGTGAGTTTACCAAAGCAAATTGCCTTTCCTCGTTTCCCATTTGCGTCTGTTGCAATTGCCTGTGTTGCCTTCAACAAAAGCAAGGTGCTGCACATAAAGCGAATCGGAGAGTTTTTTCTCCACTTTAAAATTTTGGGCAGGCGTGTTTGCGTGCAAAAAGGTTGTGAGTGCAACAAGCGACTGCTACATGGGCGAGGTGCTCGCAGCAGTGACGAGTGCACCGTGGTGCTGGTGTGTGCGGCAGACACGGCAGGCTGGCTCCACGCAGCCGGACCAGAACCGCCGCATCGCAGCCGCTCCTCCAGGCCCCGCTTCAAACGGAATGCGTCACGCGTCAAACGTGAACGTAGACGTGGACGTGAGCGTGTACGCAGGCGTGGACGTGTATGTTGACGCCAGCGTAGACGTGGAATTTTCACATTCATGTTTACATCGACGCCTGCTTTTCCACAGTCATGCGTCACACCTTGGCGTCACAAGCACGCACGTGAAATTTCGACGTACTCTCACGTCCACGTCCACTTGCCTGACCTGCCTTCTGGGATCATAGCCCATTGGTTTGTTCAGAGACACCACGCGTGACGCACGTGGCGTGAAGCAGGCCGTGGTAGGATTGCCCAGCCGTACCCGCCCCCTGCGCCTTACTCTCCCGGTCCACACCGAACCGCTCACACGCACCGCACAGCTTCTCCTGGCAGAACAGTGCAAACAGGAACAAACTGTGCAGTCGAATGGAAATTCACGTGCAAAGTTGGATAGGAGCTGTACGTGAACGCGTGTCGCGACGCTGCGATGCCCCGTGAGTACCACATGTCTTTCCATTCATGAATTCAGCCTCTCTGTTTTGTGAATGGGCCAAGGCTTGCTGCGACAATCTGTGGCAGCCAACGAGATGGCGAAAGGAAACAAAAGCCTCGGCTGCATGTAAAGAACGTGTCTATCAGTTTGTACTTTCTGGCCAGTGCCGTGTTTACTTGCTTATCTATCGATCCAAGTCCACGCATTATGTTTGGAGAACCCGTGAGCAGTGTGTTGCTGAAACAACAGTGAATAAGAAAGATAGAGGAATTGCTGTTGAGTCGGAGCAAGCAAAGCTGCAATAAAATGCTCACATCTGGTCTTGGTGAACAACTGCAGATGGAACTCGTACGAATGCAAATGTGAACACAGTTTGTGAGTACATTTTGTACAATCTCGATTGTTCGTTGTTCGTTGTTCGCAGAGAGAGAGACAGAGAGAGAGTGAGAGAGAGAGAGACAGACAGACAGACAGACAGACAGACAGACAGACAGACACACGCACACACACACACACACACACACACACACACACACACACACGTTCCTGAGCCATGTGCACAGGGTGCCTCTCATCCTGACAGATCAATCTGCCCCTGACCTTCTGGGTCCACTTTGGAGGGTCAGCAACATCAGTCATGGGGCGCAGCGGGGGAGCGAACATCAGCTAAATGTGGCTAATGCGAGCGAGATGGGTTGTAACCGCTTCCTTCCGTGTGGCGGGGGATCCAGGCGAACAGGCTTCGGTGTGGGCAGTTCCAGAGTAACTGGGACGAGGGTCTTGGGGAGCTGGGGAGGGTTGGTTCCAGGGTAGCTGGGTTGGGTGGACCCAGGGGCAATGGAGCGGGCAAGTTCAGGAGAGTTGGGGTTGGGTGGACCCAGGGCACCTGGGGGGGCAGATTCAGGGGAGTTGGGGTGGACAAGTACAATGCGTCCAGGGTAGCTGGGATGGGTGGTTCCAGAGGAGCTGGTGGGTGGAATCAGGGGTTGGGGCGGAAGGGTTGGGGTGCATGAATGAATCCTGGAATCCAGAAATCCGGGCATCTGGATCGCTCTCCAACCCGCCGGTAGATCTACGCCCACGCACTGTTGTGCTGACGACGATGTTTCGCTGCAAGGAACGAATGGAATCACGTGAGACTCCTGCGTTTGATTGAAGCCAATTGATCCACGTGTTGTGTGTTTGTATCGTTTCACAGAAGAACAAGAAGCGACTGACGGGACTGATACAGCGACTCAATGAAACCAGCTGAAGGCCTCGTCTGCGAGTTCTGGAGGATCCAGGGTCGAGTCCCCCCCCCTCCCACCATGTCCACGAGAGAAATACTTCAGCCACTGGTAAGTGCGATACATTTCTCGAATTTGATTGGCTCAAACTCCTCCACCCGTTACGTCGTTACGTATTGAGTGCGAACCTTGATGCAATGAACGCGGGCTGCGCCTCATGACCTGGCCTAGATCCCTCCCTCCCTCCCTCCCTCCCCGCTTAACTCGAACCACATGCGGCAGCAGCAGATGGATACAGATGCGTCCGGATCGCAGAGGCCGATGGATGTTCTGGATACGGAGCAAAGATCAATCGGGCCGAGCCCTGTGCGATTTGTTGGCAATATCGTGGCGCAGCACGATGTAACCGTTGGGGGCTGGCGGTGGCGATGGCGCAGCGTGTAGTTTCAATGCACAAACGCCTTTAGATTTCCCATCCAAAACGCATGCGTGCATTCTCAATGTGGGTCAGTTCATGTCATGTTCTCACTTGGGCCCCAGCACCGTGGCCGAGTACCACCCACGCTCACTAACGATCCAGATCGCACGCTACGGCGAAGGAAGCTTGCAGCTTGAAGCGTGGTTCACACTGCATGTGCTCATCGGTCCAAGTCGTCCCGGTCCAAGTCGACGCAGGGCGTTAAAAATTCCGGCGTAGAGACGTAACGTGTGTCGCATCTCGTGTGAATGCAGGTTTATGTGTGCATGAAATCGCGTGTGCGGCGGCGGCGGGCGCGGAGGCCCCCGGTGTCTCCGGGGCGCAGCGCCTTCGTTCCCCGCATACCGACCGTCCACACGGCGCTGCGGGATGGGCAGACGCACGGGGAGATTCGTATTTCTATGGAAATGACTGCAGCGTGGGGCCTGCGTTGCTGGATTTGTTGGGGTCGGCTCCACAACGAGATGTGATGATCCGACCCAGATTCCAAAAAATTACGGCTGCACCCAATCTGGAAATTGGGTGAGAAGGTCAAGGTCAAGATTTTGTGCCCAAAAACTCAACTTGCGGCAATTTTGTGCATATTTCGGGGTGTGAAGGAGACTGGGCCCAGGCCCATTGAATCATCAAGGTTGAGTCGTCAGACACAAAAATATTTTCCGTTCTGTGAAATTTTGTTTTGCTTGAGGAAATTTTGCACAAGCCTCAGCCTCAGCAGCAAACATGCAAGTCTGCATGGGCCATAAAAATGTACCATTGATGTGGTGCATGAGATGTTTTCATTGGAAATGGCCAAATGCTACCAATACTGAACAGCATCAATCATCACTGGAGATTGCAGTGTGCTCGTTTGCTGACAGCGAAATGGACTTTTTGCGCGGTTCTGAGTTTGCAGGAAAGATACAGTATTGGCCAATTTGCCCAGTGCAGGGGCGCGTTATCTTATCTCACGTTCATAAATTCATTGTGGGAAATTGAGTGGTGAGTTTTTTCCTGGGATCCAGAATCAACAGCGCAGACTGTTGGTTTTGAGTCCGTCCTGAATCAGGTTTCCATAAAATGCCCCCAAGTCCCTGGATCTGAAGTGACTGACGGACCGAGAAATGCAACAGGTGGAATCTGTTCTGGTGGGATCGAGAATGGGCCCATGCAGTGCACACACAGCTCGGCGCGCAGTCTGGATGGAGCTGTGCATGTGGACCAAGCTGCATGTATGAGCGCTTCAAATGCGGAGGTCTTCTCGACAGCAGTCTCTCGCTTCGTCGACGAAGACAACGTCCCTGCAACAATCCGCTCAAGATTTTCCAAAAATTGCGGTATAGCAACTGGTGGCACCATTCAATTTGGAACAATGCCACACGAATGTGAGACATTCTGTCACATTTACATTGGAATTCAGCCGTGTGGTTTCCGCAAACAGAAAATTGCATGTATTTCGCCTCATTTGCGAAGATCAAAGGGGCGACGCAGGTCGCGTGGCGATCGCTTCTTCAGGTGACGACGGCGGCCATGTTTTATTCATCCCGTCCCGTTTCCATGACAATGATACCAAGTTCCTGTCATTGTCATGCGGAATTTTCTGTAGTTTTATCTGTATACAGTAACATGTTTCAAGACAGAAGCAATTTGGCAGTTGCTTTACTGTCTCTTTGAATGATGTCTGCGCGGGGCACTGCTTCTGCATCTACGACCAATTTTCTCGCAACTCATCACGAAGACAGACTGTCTGTTGTCGCTTCAAAAATTTCCTTCATAAAGAAAAAAAAAGTTTCCTCCCAGCTGCCCCCGAAGGATCCCAAGACTCATCGCATTAAGATCAGCGCTGCTCAATGATTTACAGTGACAGAACCAGACAATTTCAGCGAGTTGCCAGTTACAGCCACAATGTGGAAAGGCAGACATTAATTGACATCAAAATACAGGAAGCAAAAGAACTGTCAGAGTGTGATGGGATGTCTGTTGATCAGTCCGCAAAATGAGCAGACCACGTAGGTTTACCATGTGACTTGAAATGCAAACAGCTCCGCAGCTGATGTCCAACTTACGGACGTGTCTGACCTTTTGACCAACGACCACTCACTTGTCTCCCTGGGAAATTGTATGTTGGTGGTCCCGTCCCGTGGTGCGTCCATTTCTGACCCTTGTCTTTTTATGAAGAACGTAAAAAGTTGGGCGCGTTTGGATCTTGTTGAATTGAAGGGGCACGAAGTGAGGAGCCGGTCACTCCCCCACTGAGGGGGCCTCCTCAACCGATCAAGAGAGCCTCGCTTCGTTAACCGGGCAGTGGAGCGGGCAGCCCGACTAAAGCATACAGGGCCTTCCATGAAGGGAGGTGGATTCAAAGCTTTCACACAAAAAGATGCTCCAGAGGTTTGGGGCGTGTCCCGCATTGCAAGGGTCACGCGTTGTGTCTTTGCACAAGTTAAGTGAAGACACAACAGCATCATTGACTGGCACAAGGACGCTGTGCATGACACACCTGATGTAGGATAGGCCACACCAAGTCGTATTCCCACGCACCGTGATGCCCTCACCCTGGATCCGAGACCCGTGAAGCAGATCTTCAGCGCATTCCAGGCAGTCAGTGTCGCGTGGCTCTGTACACAAACCTCTGTGTGCACTCGACTCGACTTGGCGCTGCCTCCTTCCTTCTCCCACAGTCAAGCGAGCAGCAAGAAGAGCCCTACATTTCAATAGGGATCAACTCTCGTGGTGCATGTCTCTCTCACCTGGAGGGGGAGAGGTTAGAGTCCTCAACTTACGGCGTGCGTGCAGTCTTATCTGGTAAGTCTCTTCAGATTTTGTGGGTTTTGTAACATGTAGATTTGCACGTGAAACTGTAGCCCTACACATAATCTTTGCCATCATCAAAGGGTTGGTGACAGAGGGAGAAAGTTCTTTCCCCAGCCCGCTTTGACCAAACTTGAATTGTAATTGGTGCAACACGTTTTGCAAAACTGTTGTGCACTGGGCGTCACCATTCCTGCGTCACGGTTGGTGCGTGCGTCCCTGCGTGGACTTGATATTACTTTGGCTAAATTGCACATCATTGTTTGCGCACAGGAAAAACTCCATGACGCACCCATCGTGAAGCAGGCCTGCATTCTGGACATCATGACGCGCCTAATTGTCGCAGATAAACTATCATCTGACATTCCTCCCTCCGCCCCCCCCCAACCCGGCTGCGACCCGCATCGTTTGTAATGTGTTTTCTATTTGCATTGCAATCAAGCGGGAAACGCCCCCACTCCGATAACAGCGCTGTGCGCACCCACAGACGCACATGTCAGAACTGCATACTTTGATTAGCAATGACAGAGCAATGCATACTGAAGTACGTGGTCGTTTGCGTCTCCAGAATGTACTTGTCATGACAATGGAGGAGGTCTGATGGTGGAAATCTAATTGTTTTCGGCTCGGTTAACTGAATCAGAGTTTTTCGTGTGAGACACACAGCTCCAACCCTTGGAGGTCGAACTGTGAATGCGAGAGCAAGTCCCTGTGCCAGAAATGAATCCTCCTCCTGAAGTTTAATGTCCAGACACCTGTGACGAAAGCATTGTGTTTGAGTGGCACAGGACCCTGTTTTCACGTGTGCGCTCCACAGGTGGGCAAAACTGAGCAGTGATGCTTCAGATCAGTGTGAGACGGTATCACCGAATGGCTGCAAGTGGCCCGCAGTTTTCCTCTGTGATCTCGCCAAAATGGGACCATGTGGGTCTGTGTCTGGAGTGCTGAAATGGTAATTTCTGTGAGTTTTCCGTGGGAATTTTCTCAGTCTTTCACACTGACAGATGCGCACCCGTCTTTTAGCGAAGGGGCGTTGCGTTTCGTTCCAACAGCTTGAAGGCTGACAAAACCAAAGGCCAGTTCCTCCTCGGTTAGACTCTGGGATTTTCTCCTGATCCACTTGTTCAGCAGAGAACAATATTTTTCAAAGGGCTTTTTCTCACTTGTGAAAATATTTGAGGTGCGCTCGTCTTTCCGCGAGTGCGCACACACGAGCGGAAACCCGAGCGCCCCGGCTGACCTACATCCGTCACGGGAATCCAGGGGCAGGAGGTGGAGGGGGCGGGAGGTGGAGGAGGGCGGGGGCAGGAGGTGGAGGGGGCGGGAGGTGGAGGAGGGCGGTAGCGAGCGCTCAACCTCCAGTGCACAGGACTCGACTCCAGATGGCCTTTTGGTGGGTGGGAGTCACAGAATATCTGTGGTGAGACCCATACGCTCGCTGTGGTTGGGTGGAGCGCTTGAGCCAGATGTGTGGTGGGACCGTGGGTTCCACAATTACGCAGAGGAGCGCCCTGTTGGCAAATTATGTTGATCCAAATCTCTTCCGAGTTTGCTATTCATCAACAAGACACACCCAATGTTTGGAGTTTCTGGGAACTTTTTTGACGCCCTCACCTACGTCGGTTGACAGCTGACAGCCGAGTCACACACCACCCACACACCACCCCACCGCTGGTGCTCACAGCTCGGGACAGCTGCGAAGTTTTTCTTAATTGCCTCTTCTGCCTAATTGATATGTTTGTGTTGGAAGCTGTGTCGGGAAAAAAGCTGCGTCCGCACGAAGCCAGTATTCAGAGCTAGACTCACCAAATACCACCACAGACAATTCGCATGACGAAAAGAAATGCAATTGAGTGAAAGGATCCTTTCTCCAGGTGGGCTTCAAAAACTTTTGTCTCAAAATGGAGATTGTAAAATTGAACACCCATTGTGTCGGACGCTGCCTGCGCTTGGTCACGTCCACCAAAGATAAGATGAGCCGACTGAAGAGCGTTCCATAATGCAGCTCTACTGGGTGACGCTTTCAACCCAGCCTACTGGGTGACCTGGACAGACACCAATTTGCACCTCAGCTCATCTGAATTCGTTCCCGCGCCGTGCGGTGTGTGATTCGAGTCCAGATGCTCACCGGAAACCTTCACAGCTGGACGCAGAGAAGGGCACAGGTCCAGACAACATGGCGCAGTTGATCACAGATGCAAGAGAACATTTACATTGCCATGCTCCATGATGGCGGTTGTGAGCCTGAGCCTGAACAGTGAAACTTGGGAGCAGATGTAGGTGTCTCACGGAAACACCCGATACAGATGCAAATTGAGTTTAATTGACAGCCTCGTGTTTTGTGCAGCACAAAAAGTCAGCGCCATGTGCTTTCCTTCAGTTTTGCTCCTCCATGCATCCATCGTGGGCCATTTTTTGCACGCATTCCATCGGGACCTTCAACGAGATAGAGAGTGTGTGTTTTGTGCAGAGTTTTGTGCAAGGATAACTCACAAGGATGGCTGTGTGTTTTTGACCAAGAGGGAACAGTCACATGGTGACCACTGCAAGAAAACATTCAGTGGGGAAGCACAAAGTTTGAAGGGCGAATTGACGGAATGCTGCAAGCTTTCGACGCCACAGTGCTGGTGCACCAGGTCCGTGTCAGTGTCTGACGAAAATCGCCAAAAAAGAGAAAAGCATCCGACATTGTGTCGCAATGTTGTCTGGACCGTTTTCGGAATTCGGATGACATTCTATTCTCTGCCAAATATATGCGCTAAAAACAAGCTGAAAATGGCGTGCTCGATATATCTGGATCCTTCTGTGTACAAAACGTGGTCCGGAGCCAAAATCCAGTTTTTATGCGCTCGGAGACTGTCTCCACCAGTAGAAACAACACAGATATGTCTGCGGTGGGGTGAGTGGGGTGGGCGTGGTGTGTGACCCCGCGTATAGGGCCTGTTTCACACGGGATGCGTAACAAGTGGTGTTGCACGTCGCACTGTGTCCACTGCGCGAAGGCAACGAGCGCCCACAGAGATTCACCATTTGTACGCAACCCAATGGGTCTACTTCTGTGGCAGCGCCCAATGAACAGGGCGCACGAGGACGCAGAGGATGACGCACCCAGTGATGCACCCAGTGACGCACCCAGTGTTGCACCCAGTGAGGCGTCCAGTGTCGTTCTCAGTGACGCACCCAGTGATGCACCCAGTGATGCACCCAGTGATGCACCCAGTGACGCACCCAGTGATGCACCCAGTGACACACCCAGTGATGCACCCAGTGATGCACCCAGTGATGCACCCAGTGACGCACCCAGTGACGCACCCAGTGACGCACCCAGTGACGCACCCAGTGTCCACGGGGACGACAGTGCTCGGGGATGAACCCAGACAATTGGGGTCTGCTTCCCATTATTTCTGATCCACAATTACCCGTAATGGCGGTCTGAGTACTCAAGTTATACTCGTTTTGCAAGCGCGAACAAATTGGATGGGAATTGTTGCAGTTTCGCAGCATTGGTCGTGTACCGTTTGCACACAATTTACAGTTCCAAACTCAGAAACTCTCTCATTTCAAATCTGGACTCGTGTGGTGGTCAGTCGTTTTCATCTGGTTCTGCCCGAGATCCCAAAGGCCATAGGGTGTGTCTGATGTTTCCCGAATTGTGTTCATTTTGCGCAGAAAAGGACAAAAGCTGCTCTGACACGAACACTTGAAACTGCAAAAATTCTCACATCTGTTCCAGTTGCTGAGGCCGCAAGCCTCGATGCCCATCTTCAACCAGCCATTTTCTGTGCTGGGTTTTCTTTCCTTCAGAACCCACCCACTATATGGAGAAGTTTGGATCCCCTCTCCAATGACTACTATTTGCACGCGACAAACTATTTTGTGCACATTATGCACATAGCCTATTCTACATGCATTCGCTGTGTATGTTCAGCGCTGTGATTTATAGCCAGGCCTCATGTATGGTACATATTGAAGAGCTTCTGTACATGTTGGGTCGGGCGATAAATAGTTTAGCATGTGCGCTGAGGTGAGTTATGGGTCTGGCATGCGGTGGGGGCCCTTTTCCCACAAACTACTGCTGCACGTAAAAAGTTGGGTCAGAAGATTTGGGGTTCAACTCTTTGTGTCGAGTTGTGGTGAAGATGGGTGGGGAGGTGTGCTGTGAAGACGAGCTAAACTTGATGAGCGATCAAAGTGTGTGTGTGTGTATGTATGTATGTGCGTGTGTGTGTGAGTGCCCGTGCAAAATAATTGTGCGTGTGTCTGTGTGTGGGTGTATGTTTGTTCCACGATATTTGTCTTGGGATGCACCCCCTTCCAGAGGGAGGGTTGAATTTGACCTGAAGTGACCAGACATTAAAGAGCCACTGCACACCAAAGGCGAAAACATAGGCGGAAAAGGCGTTGTGTGGGTGGTCCTTGTGCATAAATTCATCCCTGGTGCGAAATCTATTCAAAAGGAAAATCTTTCCACCTTCCACAAAGAACTGGAGTGACCAATCGACACAACAACTTGGACAGAAATTTCTTGGGCCAAAGAACAATTCCAACCGGGTCAATGTCCGCTGAAGCATTTTTTGCTCCTTGAACTTTTTGCCAGTAAGTGAACGGCCCAATCTTGGTGAAAACGAGTCGTTTGATACCCCCTCGCCCCTTTGTCTGGTGTTTCTTCCTTGGATCATTAAACGCATTCCTTGCGCAATAAATACACTGACGTGAGACTTACGACTCGCTAAACATCGCAAATCAGCCAGATAGCACGTAGAACGACCCTGTTTCTGGGCTGGTGTACGTGCGGGTACTTCTCTTCATTGGCGTGCCCCTCGACTGATTTGTCGGGGCGGGGCGCTATACTTTGTCACGGTGCTCTTTGCGCAATGATGAGGTCAATGTAAACCGGGCAGATTGACCCAATGTTGACAACTTCGACGGTTTTACAAAACGTGGATCTGAAGAGCATGGACCTGGATCTCAGGCTCATTCACTCGCTCGTTGTCCCACTCAGGCACCCTGGATCCATCAAAAGCACCCCACACTCACTTCCATTGTGACAGTGTGTTTTGAAGCCGAATGGAGATTTCCAAAATGAAGCCTTTTTGTCTCAAGTAAAAGTCTCTATCTGCGCAGTGCAGACAGGCAAAAAGTGTGTGGAGTGTTTCCTGTTTGTGGAACCGGAGTCACCCTGGTGGAGGCTGCCTGCAGAGACCGGCGCACGTGGTGACGGGGACCACCGGCCACGCCCAGTCCCAAGACGATTTCTGTGGATTTGTGGAAATTTCTACGCGTGTGAATTGTGTACAAGAGCAAAGACCATCTTCAACAGCATTCACTTCAAAGCAGAGAATTTTGTTGTGGAAGGCGAAATTTCTACGCGTGAGAACAGGAAGAGATGTTCAACCAGGTATATCAAAAGAAGATTTCTGTTTTGTGTTTGTGCAGAATTTGCGAAGACGGTCAACTTGACTGGGGAGGAAGGACTGCAGGACGAACCGCTTCAGCTGATCTCCGGCACAGCGGAGTCGTCTCGCGGGGTGAGTACTCACGAGCGTCCCTGGGACGGAGGCAGATCCAGGGCCCCTGGGCCCAATGGCCCCCATGAGAAACGATTTCCTCTTGAACACAACCTTCACGGTCCACGGGAACGAGGTTTGGAACCGAATTCAAGTCTTTTAAAGGACGATTGCTCGATTGCGTATGGATCTGCCTCTGTCCTGTCTGGTGGAGTTTCTTTCCAAACAGTGGCTAAAGGTTCCAGAGGCACCAGTGCACAGGGAATCAGATGGTTTCTGGCTTGAGCTGTGGTTGGAACCTTTCACAACATACAGGAACGAGACTGTTTTTGATCTGCTTTGATTGAATGAACCAGAATCGTGGACTTGACTGACGTAAGACGCGCATAAACCTTGCGCCCCTGCAGAACGCCGAGCAAGTGCGCTGCCGTCAAACGCAAAGGACTTTTTCCAGGACAGAAATGGAAGGAGTGGAACTGGGGAAAAACACACCTGTGTACCAAACAAGAATCTATGAAACCTTCAAGCTCGTCATGTCAGTTTTGAAAGGCGTTGTGGGTTGATTTGAACGCAGATAGCCTCTTTTCAATGGTAGAAAATATGAATGGGGAGAGAATGTGTGCGCCGCATACTTGTATCAATGACACTTGTGCCTTCGGTGCCCTGAAAGCCCAAATGTGGGTATGCGCACCCCAAAGGGTGATCTAAAGATAGATAGGCCTCTTCAAGGCTCAGCTATGTACATGGCTCACAGGTTGCTGAACACAGAAGATATATTACATAAAATGATGGTATTTGTTGAAAGAGGGTGCATGCATGGAATTTGGATCCTGACATGAACACAACACCGAGGAAGACCTGTGTACATCTCGCTGGAATTTCTCTGGCTGATGGCTGGCTGAGGTCGGCAGGAAGTGTCACTCTGGTTGCTGCTGTCTGATGTGTGAATGAAGGACGGGGATTTTCTCTGGGACATGGTTTGCATTGGGAACCAGGGGCTGCTGTCTGCCTTGAAACGCAGGACAGAAATTGGACTTTTCTGCGCAGTTTCTTTCATTTTGAGCTGTGTCTCGGTCTGCAGAACTTTGCTTCGCGCTGGATGCGTGCGTTCTGTCCCCACAAAACAAGAGGCTGTGTGTCACAACTCGCAATCTCAGGAGATTCGTTTCCATTTGAAACTCTGGTCTGTTTTGTCAAAAAAAACTGATGATTGAACAAGTCTGCCTGTACTGGTTTGGTTTTGTGTTTCCACGAAAAAGTGCGCGTGATGTTTTCGAAAACAACGCCACTGCAGTTCGCGGAACTTTGAGCGGAAATTGTGACAAACCCGAGCCATGAGTGACAGGAAAAGGGACGGGACCCCGTCACCCGAACACAAAATTCATTACCCGAGGCAAAAGGGTAAACCTGGGGTATGACATGTACCTTGGGTATGGATTCAACTAAGAAAGGTATGCACTGAAAAGTGCTGCACTGTGAAACCGAATTTACGTGAGGTGCGTCAGGCGCTGGTTGTTTCTTTGTACACGTTCAATGCCAAAAGGTCGAATTGGAAAGCAGGTAGACACGAGTACGATCTCTACCTGGCTTTGCCATCCCAGTGCAACCAAATGGGACTCTGTTCCTAAAGCAGCGCACGACCATTGCCTGTGAAGTGCAGGGACGCAGCACATAACGTACCCAGCGTGAACCCAACACGACAGAGCGACCTTGTGGCGTGAGCAATTCCCAATTTGGTGTGAGGTTCACTTTTTCCTCCTGATTCACACTCATTGAAAGGTTGGCGTGACCTGCGGTTGAACCTTCCGTCAACACAAATAGATCCATGGGACAATTGGTTTCACAACGATGAAAACGTCAGGGGTATCAGACCGGGTTTTCCCCTTGCAGTGGAGAAAACGTCGCGCATTTCATGTGACAAGGCGCGCACGAACACATCCCGGTAGGAGTGAAGCGAAGGGCTCATCTTCGTTGAATTTTGTTCCAGTTCTTCAGAAAACAGGGCAAAGCTTTTGTTTGTCGAGTCTGGATTGGCGCGTAGAATCATAACAGGAGTGTGATGCGACATTTTCAGGTACGAGAAACAGTCAACGCATTTCTTTTGAAGTCCAGTCCTCACTGGGACAATTCTGTTTCCGGTATTGACATTGAAACGTTCAGTTGATGGGGTGAGCATGACTTTCATCGTGTGGACTGTGGTTATCCTGGGTCTGGTCAGGGCGATACCCCTCAGGGCCAAACTTCAATTTAAAAAAAAATTCAACGTGTCAACAGGAACCAAATCACAATCTGTTGCGCAAAACGTCATTTTCACGGGGTTCTGGGGAACTGGGCGCCCCAGGGCCTCCTGGATCCACCGTGATAATTTTCACACCGAAACCAGCATCGACTGTGGTGAAGACAGGGGATCGTCTGAAGAAAGAGATTTCCTTGCACAGTGCCCCCAGTGTTACGTGCATTCATGGCATTCCAGGATCGCACTCAAGCTAACTTATCACCACACTCGCCTTTCTCCATACACGGTCACTCTCTCCAAACGTGTCCCATCCCAAACTCCCACTTCTCTGAACTTTTACCTCTTCACTGGGTTCGCTGACTTTATCCAATGCGGGTTTGGACGAGGACAAGTTTGACACGGCAGGACTTTGTGAATGCAACGCGCCCTACAAACGCAAAATCTGTGACAACCCATTCTGTCCCGACACACAGCCCTGTATACGGTGTGGGCGGCTTGGAGTCCAAGGATTCTTTCACTTCAGATTGTTGGGCGCAACATCCATTTGACCAGAAACTCCATTGACGCTGGGTCGCGCCTTGTGATTCAGTTCGGACGTACCCAGTGTGAAAAACGTAAACGCCAGGACTTAGTGGACAGGAAAGTTTCACACACAGGACACATGAGTGTCTTCAATTGTGTCATACATAACTTCACAAAGCAGACAGTGAAAAAGGAATCCTCTGTACAGGTATGTGCAGCAAAGTTGTCTGTGCTTTTGACGTGCCGTTGCGTAGACCAGAGCCCCACGTACAACGTGGGATTATGTGCCTTCGGAATGCTTGTCAACCACAAATGGCAAAACCTTTGCGATTTTCTCAGGCTTGGGTGAATGCTTGCCTGTTCAGCCCAATTGAGTTTTGGTGTGTGTATGCAGATCTCTGTGTTGAATTCTACTTGTGGAACACAATTTTGTTGCAAAAGGCTTTGTGCATGCGAATTAGTTTCAGAACAGGTGGCTGTTCAGTCACCAAAGGACCAAATGCGTTCAGGTGCCAGTTTTTCTCCACGCCTTTTTGCTGCTTTTGTCGTGTGGATGTTCGTCAGTTTTCGTCTTCTGCACGTTAGTATTGTTTGTGAGAGGTTCGTCTTGTCTTTGTTGCAACAGAATCCAGAAGATTTTGCAGTGTGCGTGTGTGCGTGTGTGTGCGTGTTTCGCTTTTGCACCAAAACAAAACGTTTCCTCGTTCTTGCTGCGGTTCACACAGTTTGTCGCCCCGATCATCATACATCGCAAATTGCCAAGTATTTCGCCGTCGGCGGTTTCTCAACAGGTGTACCGCAGACCCATTTCGTGGTTGGAACTTTGCACGGTGAAGGTGGCAATCTTGAGCAAAGGGGTCTCGGTCCTGCAGTTGGACGGGAAAAATACTTTTTTTTGTGCGAAGTAGCACAAAAGTGGTGGTGGAATTTGCACAGTTGAGAACTTCTTGTTTTGATGTGTCTCGCTGTGACCTTCCCGTGACCTTGAACGTGAACGTCTCAGTGACGTGGGTGACGCACAGTCTGACCCGTGTCTCCTTTTCATTTCCAGAAAAGGAGAAAATGAAGAAGGTCAAGGTCACCGAGGTCATCCAGGTCACCAGGGTCACCAAGGTCATTGTCTTCCTGTGCGTCCTCCTCCTGCCCCAGGTTCTGGGTCAGTCTGAGCCCCTGGAGCCTCTGTGTAAACCGGAAGCGAAGATCCCGGATGGACTCATCCGGTGCGGATCCTGTGAGAGCAGGTGCGGATCCAAACAGGAGACCAGAGACTTCGGGGACTGTGATCCCCAGAGGGAGGAGCCACGTCGCCTGTGTTCCTGTGACCAGTACTGTGGTTTCCACGGGGACTGTTGCCATGACTTCAGGGACGTTTGTCCCAACGAGGCTTACCAGTTCCAAGTCCTGACTACGCGGTACGGGAGCCTCAGATTGGACCAGTTGACGTGCCTTTCCCTGCCCTCGACGACATGGGCGTCGATCACCAATCTGATGGTTTCCAGATGCCCTGATGGTTCAGACTGTGAGTTCAAGAAGACGCTGAATGATGACGTCAACTCGTTTGTGCCGATGTATGACGTCAACAGAGGGGTGCATTACGTGAATGGCCACTGCGCCATATGCAACGGAGCGGGCCGCGTGGAGCCGTGGAAGGCCTCTCTGCGCTGCACGGACTTCGACCCTTGGAGGGAGCAGTTCCAGAGTGGGGTCGTGAACTCGACGCAGGACCTGGATGTAGTGCAGGGCACTGCCAACTGCGAGCTCTCTTACGATGTGAGTGGGGAGCCGAGGCCTTGCTTCTCCTCCTTTGTATCCACGTGTGACTCAGACTGCGAGAACCAAAACTTGAAATCCCTGTGTGAAACAGGACCCCATTCGGTGACCAATGTCAAGTACCACTCGTACACTGCGTACAAGAATGAGTACTGCGCCTTGTGCAATAGTTTCTACCCGTGGGACAACACCAGCAGTTTGTCGTGTTCCAACTGCGACAACATGAAGGGCCCTCAAGGGCCGCCTGGGATCGTGGGACCCCGAGGGGGCCGAGGGGTGCCAGGGCTCCCAGGTCCGCCAGGTCCACCAGGACCCCCTGGGACCCCTGCTCCCCCAGGCCCCGGACCCCCAGGAGATCCCGGTGTCCCTGGTCAGCCAGGGAGGCCTGGACAAGACGGTATTCCGGGTCAGCCTGGTCCACCGGGTCTGCCTGCCTTTGACTCCCAAGTGCGTTCTGATTTTCGGGCTACAGGAGAACGACAGAGAAAGAAAAGATCCATGTGGGAAACGGCGTTCTCTGAGTTTGACAGAATCATATGTCCGCCCGGTCCAAGTGGGCCTCAGGGAGCTCCAGGATCTCAGGGTCCACTGGGACCTCCGGGACCACCAGGACCTAGAGGACCATCCAGCCCCGCAGGGACAGGTCCACCGGGTCCACCTGGTCTTCCAGGTCGACCAGGTCGACCTGGAGACCCTGGTCGTGATGGTTTGCCAGGAGCGGCGGGTCCTCCTGGGTTAGCAGGCGGTCCAAAGTTTCGAAAAAGACGACAAACTTGGAATGAGTGCACGTTCACTGAAGTTGGCCCAGTGGGTCACTCTGGACCCCCAGGATTCGAAGGTCCGTTGGGTCCCCGCGGGCCTCCAGGTCCCCCTGGACCACCAGGGCCCCCAGGACTCAGCTTGGGCGGGCCACAAGGAACTCCTGGTCCACCAGGGGCTCCAGGAATACCTGGGAGAGCGGGTAGACCTGGTATGCCCGGGCTTCCTGGAGCTCCTGGACCACCTGGAGTTGTCGGGGTGTCTTCTGTGTCTCTGACGCTCATTTTCGACTTCAATCCGAGAAATGGCCTCGTTGTGGGGCAACACAAGCGTCCGGAGTGCGAACCTGGTGAAGAATATTACCCTCGTGAAAATGTCTGCAGAAAAACAGCTTGTCAGCCTGGGTACGTTCTCGATGACTCCGACTGCATTCCAAACCCTTCCAACATCACTGTCTCCGTCATGGGGACCTTCAGCGCAGAACCAGACATCCAGACGGCAGACACACTGAACGAGAAATCCGTCCTTCTGGAAACCAATGTCCTGGAGAGTGCGGCTGTTGTTATGGAAACGGCAGGAGTTGAGAACCACAAACTGGAGGTCAGAGCTTCGTTCTCCCAAACGGATGGGCGTCTGCTCGGAACCATCGTGATCGAATGCAGTTGTGACTACGCCTCCCTGAACGCGACCGGAAACTCGACAGAAGCGTCCGCCGAATTCCAGAACAACCTGAACCTGGATTTGAGGGAGGAGGTCCTGCACTTCTTACTGTCTGAAAAAGTGGAGCTGGGGACGATTGACGTTGACGTGGAAGTGGACGTCGGAGCGGCTGTCACACCGGAAGAAAACTGCACGTGGCTCGTGTATCAGACGAACGAAACGTCAACCGGAAACGGAAGTGTGACGGTCGTGTCCACCGGAAGAAACTACCCGCCTGGACTCCACCAGATCGTGGATGACGCTGTCATCGTGTGTGAGAGTGACTTTGCTTTCCCGGACTCTGACCCTGACTCCATTTCTCTTGGTCTGGGGATCGTGACACTGGTTTGCGTCGGCATCTCTATCATCTGTCTCCTGCTGAGGATCATCCTGCAATGCATTATCCCCAGTTTCCGTAACCGCCCGGGGAAACTCCACCTCCAGATGGCCATAGCACTGCTGATCGCGTTCGTTATGCTCATCGTGGGCGCGTTCGTCACCAAAATCTCGGGTCTCTGCACCGCAGCCGCTGTCCTATTGGCCTACGGGTTCTTGGCTGCGTTCGTTTGGATGAACGTCATCGCTCTGGACACGTGGTTGGTCTTCAGGCCCTCCGCCGCCTTCTCACGTGCATCGGAGGAGGAGCGCTCTCTGGTGGCGCACTACATCGTCGGGTGGGGGCTGCCGCTCCTTCTGGTCGCCGTGCCTGTCGTCATGAACTACGTTGACATCAGCAACGAGAACTTCACCCCCGACTTCGGTGGAGTCAGATGCTGGTACCGCCACAGATGGGCCATGCTCGTGTACTTCGGGATTCCCATTGCTGTCTCCATCATCCTTAATATCTACCTGTACATCCACACGAGCATCAACCTGCGCAAGGCCATGAAGAGCACAACGAACGTCTCCAGAGGTGAAGGTCATCACTTCGGGGTGTACGTCCGCCTCTTCGTCCTCATGGGCATCACCTGGATCTTTGGGTTCGTCTCTGCCTTCACTGATGAGGTGGCTGTGGACTTCATCTTTGTCATCCTCACATCTCTCCAGGGGCTGTTCCTCTTCATCTCTTTCGTCTGTACCAAGAGCGTGCTTAGCGAAATCAGAAAAATGAGGCAGAAAAGGCACAAAACGTCCGAGTCCAGCAACAAGACCGGAAGTACGCCTCTGTCCCCACTTCCGGCATCTTCCGGAGAAGACAAACATTGAAAAAGACACGCTTCCGCTCTCAAACGATCGTGATTTTAGAACTCTTAGACCTAAGGAGATTGTACATGGCTGTCGGCACTGCTTATCTACAAGCACACCTTTCTAGAGAGTAAGTTTATATATTTTTATTCACTTTTCAAATTTAAAATTTTGAAAATAAAGGTCACATTTTCCAACAAACAACGGCAACATGTTTTGTCACAAGAGAACACCTTCGCAATGCGGTCACCTCGGAGCTATGTCCAACCCTCTCCTGGGGTCACTCCACGCACGCTTATCGGGAGAAGATCTGTAGGGGTGGGGTTCTACGGGGACCACACTACTGTCTGAACACATGGGTTGGTCAGACCGCACCTGTTCATCAAGCAGCAAGCACAGTTGAATTACACTATTACACTTCGAGGTTCCTGACTTTCTTGAAATGCAATGCGCACGGTAAGATTGACGCACCTTTTCCTTCGACAAATTGCTCGTCACTCTCGGAATTTTTCTCTTCAATTTCAACTGCATTGGTCAACCCCCAATTTCTTGTTGGTGATCAAATGTGGAAGGGTGTAACATTGCACTGCGATTTTTGTGCAGTTCGTCTGTACCACATGTCTGGAGAAGTGTGATTGCCAAACATACCCAACAGCGTGCAGAACCCCCATAACGATGACATCAGTCGTTCTGATCTCCAGACCACAGAGTCGTTGTCATCAGGGGTGGATTCAGGGTCAGGGGAGAGGGGCTCGGGTGACCAGGGGGGGGGTGACTCATAGGGGTTCCGGTTGGGAGATAAGGGAAGCAGGCAACCAGGGCTAACGTCGCAGCATTATTTGTTGAGTTTCCCTCCTTCAAAGAAACATGTGCCTCGCTCCCACTCTTCTTCCTCGATCCGCCATTTGTTGTTTACTTTGGCCAAGTCATCCTTTTCCCAAGTTCGGGTTGTCACGACAATTATTCGACTGAGACCAATGGGGCGTTCGCCATTTCTCGTTACGCAACGAAGCACAACAGAAAACGTCATTTCCTTCTCTCATTTCATGTTGGCTGTTCCTTTCTCGTTGCAGACGCCAAATGCGATGCTTCATCGTCCACGGTCCGCGAACACGTGACCAAAGCGGCCTGCAGCTAAAACTCCCTATTTGCGGTTCAGCCCAGGCAGCTCGACGCCCCTGGATCCGCGACGTCGCCACCGGAGACGCCGTCGTCAGGGTAATTAATTCTTTGACACAAACGATTCTCAGTTTTTTTGCGGTTGTATGTGTCCAATAGCTCAACGTAATAGTTGCTCATTGCGGAATTTGACGCCCGTTTCAACTTCTGTGTCTGTGTGCGTGTGTTCTGGATTATACGGGTCTCAAACGGACCTCACACTGTATGAAGATCTATTACACGCGAATTCTGGCATGAAAATGAGCACACATGTTGAAAACACCAAGAGAGGTGATGTGGTGCGAGCGGGTTGGTGGGACGTGCATTGAGGAAAGTTGCTTTTATTTCAACTTTGAATCTGGTGCAGCAGCGAGCCAGAATTGGCCTCAGCCTGCGTTTCATGTCTGTCTGTCTGTCTGTCTGTCTGTCTGTCTGTCTGTCTGTCTGTCTCTCTCTCTCTCTCTCTCTCTCTCTCTCTCTCTGCCTGTCTGCGTCTCCTTTCTTTGTGTGTGTTGTGAAAAAGTCTGGAGAACGTCACAACTCAGGTGTCGGCCCCAAGGTCTCTCTGGCTCACACAGCCCTCTCACTCTCTCCTCATTCTGATCATGGTTACCGCATTATGCGAGGTATGCTTTGGTTCAAGTCAGACATAAAACGCAACCCAAGCCGCCGCAGCAAGTGACCCACAGCGAAGCGGGTCCCACACAACAGGCGTTGCGCCATTTCTCTCCACACGCCAACGCTCATTGACGTCCCTGCACGCGCAACGCCGGCCAGGTTTTTGGGTGGGCAGAAGGCGGGGGGGGGGGCATTGTGTGAAGAGGAAAAGTGGAAGTGTCAACATCTGCGGCCTGTTGATTGACCGATTGTTGGATCTTGTCACAGGAGGGTGGATGTGTGAGCAAGATGAATTACAATGGAAGGAATTCTTTCACATTGTGACAATTTTAGTTTGCAACCTTTTTGGAAATCGTGTCTCTTGTTGTCTCAATTCTGACTTCAGTTGAGGGTGGGATGTTCATGTCATCTCATTTCCCTTGACCTGAGAAGGAAAAAGTTTACCCGCCCTCTGAGCGCACCACTCGCCTGACCGCAGTGTGTGGACTTTAGCTCCTTGGCCGTGACCTGGGAGGAATGTGGTGTAAATACAAACATCGGGGTCCCGCCGCCAACAGCGAGATGCGACTTTGATGTGTGATGCGCAAGGATCGCTTTCAATGGAGAATTCGGGGCTGCGGCTCGGTTGGTGGTTCAGCAAGAAGGGAGATAGATAAAAGGGAGACGGGTGGGAGACGCACAGGGAACACAGACCTCCTAGGAAATGCGTGCATGCACAGGGGGACTTCACGCATGCACGCCTTTTTGGAGATCTATCTGGGTTTATGGCAGCACCTGTGCAGTGTGCACGACAGATCTCGCTATTCTTGCCCGCCAGAAAAATTTCTGATGTCCTGGGCAAGGTCAGGGAGAAAGTTGTCCTAATTGAAACAGGTCTTTTCTCCCCGCTGAATGTTGATCTTTGAGATAGCAAATCGTTCTGGAAACAGGGATCACTGCACGTGTCGAACAAACCCACAGGTGCTGAACAAGCCCCGTATCGAGCGGGTTCAGATTTGCACCACGCGTTCCAAATTTGCAATGCAAAGAGAAGAGGGGGAGGGAGACCCCGCAGCAGCGGCCCAGGAAACCAGGTTATCTGAGGTTCAGACTCAGATCACCGCATCGAGAACATGTTCCATGCGCAATGGAATGCAACACAAGGATTGGCTGGTTTCGATCCGAGAAGTGAGCCGATGATTTGTTGTTCGCTAATTACCATGGTAACGGAGTGTTTTGAGAAGCGGGTGTCGGGAGTTACACTGCACAGAGACGTAACGATCTGTCCCGGGGTGGAGGGGTGTGTACATGTACCACTGGTTGTAATCTCTGAAGTGAAGAGGTAGTGCGTTGAGGTGGAGCCAGTGGACAGTGACACTCGTACTGCGCCAGGCTGACGCACACGAGTGCCCGTCGCAGATGTTCGAATTGAAGGGTTCTTGTACTGTTCGTTGTTCGCAGAAGGTGCACATCTGCTTCCTCCAGCGTTCAGTTGAGACTTGAAGGAGCAGGGTTGACAGATTTCTGGCACTTTGGGCTCCCAACAATGTACATGCATTTTTGGCAAGGTTGGGGGGTGTTCTAAAATTTTTTACCAGAACACGATGCTTTGATCAGGTGAGACGCAGGAATCTGCCAACCCTGCATGCGCCAAAAAATACCGCCCCAAATTCCAATCATAAAAAATATTCACCATACGTCTTGCTCTTCCACTCACTCACTCCAACTTTTTCTTTTTCTGACGAATGGCAGTAAATTGGAGCTCACACGTGTGAACTATCGTTCATCATTTACTGATCCCGAGTGCTCCAGAACTGCTCCAGAGCTTCACGGGTTGGAGTCTAACTACCCCAACCGTGGCAATACTCACGCTGAACTTACAAACACACACTCAGAACCTCTCGTGGCCACTGCGAGATTTCCTCTACAGAATCATCGTGTATCATGTTGGAGCGGTAACATGCTGGAGTAGAATTGTAGAGATTTTCAGACAGACAGACAGACAGACAGACAGCAGGGCGCGAGCGAGAGAATCCTTTCTTCTTTTGAAGGGAGCTGTGCATGAAATGCATAAAACAGACTTGAACGCCCAACAGACATCAGCTGCTGACTGTGGCCCGACCCGACCAGGCTTCGCCTCTCGTGCCTTCGTTCCGCAACGTCCAAAGACCCGCACTCAAGTCCCGCCCGACGCATCCCCTGTGAACCCCTCCCAGAAATCGCAGGGTGACTGGAACGTGAGACTGACTGTGTAGAGGCTGAGTAACAGCTCCCTGACTCCCTCGCACCGAGGGTTACTCACTGTAAACATTGCGTGAGTAGCGAGCGGGGAGCTCTGGAAACTGCAGCAGTGTGCGTTACAGAAACTCACAACCTGAGCAGGCAGCGTCAAACAATTGGGTCAGGGTTGATGAACGTGATACGGGTGGCGAACAAGAGAGGAAGGAGGAGGAGGAGGAAAAGGCAAAAGAAATCGTGACAGAGGGAAGGAAAGAAAGAACGGAGGCTGAGAGAACGAAAAAGGTGCACAGAAGCGAACAGATCACAGACAATTGGAATCTACTTCCTTCTCACATTCACCTTCTGTTTGTGATGCTTCGTGGAACAGACTTGATTTTGTCGCAGGGATTGAGGCAGAGAACGGAGTCCAGACAAAGACTGCACGATGTGGTGGGTGTGATGTGCTGAAATGGAGCCGTGCTCCAACACCCCCACCAAGGAACTTTTCACGGACCCAGTGGGTGGAGAAGACTGCTCAATTTGATTGAGACTTTGCCCCACGACACCCATCCGCAGAAAACAAAACGCTTGACGCACGCAGGGTGAACCAGACCCACAGGAGCGTCTCTCCTCGCAGCGAGAGGCAGCTGCACTCGATTGAGTATTGGCCTTGAGTACCGGGAGTGCGGCGTGAGTACGAACCCGAGGCCTTCTCCGGAGGGAGCCGGGCCGTGAGTAACTCACGCCAGCTAATCAATTGGGTCGCGGCTTCCCGGCGGAGGCTGAATCGCGCCTCAGTAGCAATTGCGCCATTGCCACGGAAGCTGAGAACGAAGCCTCGTGCTGGGGCTGCTGAGAACAAAGATTACTCAGCGAAAACGGAAAGTTTTGATCCGGAAAATTTGTTGACATCAAGAACGTTTCATTGTGAGTGAGATGAGAAATTTTCATCTGAAAACTAAGAAACCAGAAAACACGGAATATCTTGGAGGAGAGAGGGGGGTCTGAATGACTCGTACTCACAGGGTTGGAGGATAGCTGCGACGTTGGTTGTGTCATAATTGAAAATTTACTGGCAAATATGTTGTGGATTTATTGAAGCTGATTCCAGAGACACATTTCAGAGCTCTCACCACAGACTCCAAAACACGATCTGTTCTGTTGGTTCACGTCACCGCTCCCATGTAAACGAGAGGAGTATTGCGACTAACAACACGGAACGGATGTTTTCCCAGCGGAGATCTGATCTCGGATTCAACATTTCTATCTCGCAGGTGGAAGGCGAGAGCAACAGATACCCATCTGCACTCGGCGCATCTGCACGGAAAAATCACGTGCTGCTTCTGAGTACTCATGCCAGTACTGAGTACTCATTCCAGTACCCATAGTCACCTCCCTGCACTGGAGTCAGCTCTCGGGATGCTGGTGAGTACAATGTTCTTTGTATTCATGGACAACATATCTTCCTTGTTGCCAACTGTGGCAATTTGTTCTTTGCGCGGAATGTTTGGTTATTTCGGCGAAGAATCGCCTTTCACCACGAGACATCGTTCTCAATTGACGTTTCTGGTTCGACGTGGAGAAATGAACCGAGGCCTCTGCTCCCTCCAAGCCAAACTCGGGTCCGCTCTGTAACCGAAACCCAATTTTCAAGCTGTCCCTTCCCAATCCAGCCCAACACAGATTCGATGGGATTTGCCTGCAATGGTCCATGGCGTGAAGCCCGAGCGTCGAGGGTCAGACTCACTGGCGACATCGTGCAGCAGTTGGCATGAAACGAACATAAAATACCGTGATGTTTGGCGTGCTGCGGATCCAGGGGTCCGTGCACCAATACTGATGTACGTGTTGGTATGGGAACAAGTTTTTATCCACCTCCTGAACGCCTTTTCCTTTCCTGGCTGAGCATGGGTTCCTGAAGGCCGTTTGACCTTCCTCCAGACCTGTTCTTTTGTGCCTGACGCGGTTCCTGTCCGAAGGAACAGGACTCTTTGTGCTCGATGGACACGAGGTGGAACGCTGCCCACCGCACGGATCAGTTTGAACCGCGCGTCACTTTGCGGTGAGACGTGAATATTTGTCAGGATTCTGCAGATTCTGTCGTGGACTTGTCATCCAGGAGTCAGACTTTGGACTTGACGAAAACAAGGGGGTCCGTTCTTGCCTCGTGACTTCAGGGACTTTTTGCAAAATTTTACACGTCATGTCCATAGCCTCAACTGGCAGATCGGTAGCACAGATGCCATTTGGTCACCTGCTGTTGGTGCTGCTCGAGTGCAAATTTGGTCACCTGTGCCACCGATCCTGGCAATTGAGGCACCGCACTGAATGAAAACAAGCAGTTGCTAAAACTCACCACTCACTCAATGCGTTCCCCCTTCTTTTCGTCGACCCTCTGGAACAAATCGTAGACCTGCTCCAGCCGGATCACAACAAGCACCCAGGGGGGGATTCAGGGTGCGGGCAGAAGGGTGATCGAACTTTCTTCCTAAGACACCTGTGGACAACAAATCAACAAGTTTTTTTTTGTGGCTCATAGACATGTTTTCTCGGGATCAGCAGTCCCAGGCCCTCAAGATCCTATCCACTGAGAGAGACGGGGATGGAGTTGCCTGGCCTGAAGGTGCGTGACGTTAATTGCAACGGACAGAGGGCTTTACGGCCGGTTTACGCTGCGCAGATGTGCGCTCCTACAGACAGGTGAAACAGCAGGATCAATGTTCGCGTGGGGAGACGACGGGGCAGGTCGGACTCGACTGGGGAGAGATGTTGGGAGAATGTGAACACAGACCGTTACATACACACGCAACAGCTTTTGGATTGGGGCCTCTTGAGGGGCGGTGCGGGATCTGGTCGGAGGTGCGAGAGGGGTTGATCCCGACTGAAACAGACTTCTGTTTTGAATAATGGACTCGTTACATCCTGCGCAAGCAGTAATGCAAGCCTGGAAATATTGCATTGTTTCAGGTCGCATGCCACTGCAATTGAAATGGCAAAAGCGACACTGAAAACAGACTGTTTGCACATGTCTCGTTGTCATGCAAAACGAACTGTGCCCAGGCCACATCGTTTGGCTGCAAAAATGAATTCGTGGCCATTTGTGGCACAAAAGAAGTGACTTGATTGGACCATTTCGTGCAGAGTCTGAATGAAGCCATCCGCAAATAGGCAACAGTTTGATTTTGGTATGCACTCAAGTGCTTTGAGATAAAACTGGAATGTTATCTGTTTGTATTGGTACAATAAAGTATGTGTGAATGGACAAAAAAATGGTAATGAAAAAAATGGGGACAAAAAGAGGCTTATGTTTGTGTGCACTTTGGCATGCACGGCACGAATGCAGTTAACGCCTTTGGAAACGGAGCTTGGGGGCAGCATTTCTCACCGAAGGATTTTCTGCTTTTGGATTGTGGCTTCTGATGTGGTGCCTGGACTTTTGGCTGCATTTTGACGAAAACTCCACTGAAAGAAGCAGCTGCTCAGAACATTTTTCCTCAACTGAACATCAAAAAGAACAATGCAGGTTGATTCAAGAGACGAACAATGGTGATGCACACTGCCTGTTCAACTGCAGATAGAAAGTTTTTGTTGCCAGTTTTTGTAAACTTCTGCACCTGTCTGCATGCACTGCTGTGCGCACCTGCTGGTGACACAGTTTACCCGCGGCCCTTGTGCACTGACGGCAGTGAAACTGGAGCGGCTACAAAAGGCGGTGCGGCCGTTTATGCAGAGTTGGCACGAGCGGCGCGATGGGCGCATGGCGTGCAGGAGGTGATCCGGGCACAGAAGCGTCTCACCTGAACACAGCGGAGACGCTGGACAGTGGTGCAGGGCAGAGGTGTACAAGGTACAGGTCTCTGTGTGTGTGTGTGTGTGTGTGTGTGTGTGTGTGTGTGACAGAGAGAGAGAGAGAGAGAGAGAGAGAGAGAGGGAGAGAGAGAGAGTGAGTGAGTGAGTGAGTGAGTGAGTGAATGAGTGTGGCTGCAAGATCAGAGGTGTGTGTGTGCACGTGTCTCTGTGTGTCTATACGTGAGACAAAGTTGGATTTCCCCCCTGATTGTGTGTACGCGCGCGTTGGGCGCTTCCTGTGGGTTCGACTCCTTCCGCTTCGCTCCTTCCTCCACGACCTGCGGACTTGGATATGTGTGTTGACTTGTGTGTATGTGTGTGTGTATGTGTATTTGTCAGGCAGGTATGAGTTCACCCAACACAGTCGAGCAAGGTAGTGGATACAGAAGCAAACTACAATGGAAAACAGATTCCTTGACTATGTGTGTGTATGTGTGTGAGTGAGAGAGAGAGACAGAGAGAAAGAGAGAGAGAGAGAGGGAGAGAGAGTGGGAGGGAGGGAGGGAGGGAGGGAGGGGAGGGAGGGAGGGGAGGGAGGGAGGGTGGTGTGTGTGTGTGTGTGTGTGTGTGTAAGTGAGTGTGTGTGTTTCACGTGCGTGTGCGTGCGTGTGTGTGTCTGTGGTTCAGTCCATCGGATCTGGCGACACGTGACACAGAAGTGAAAATGGCGAACACGCCGGGATGGAGGTCTCACTACAGGAGAGGAGTGTTCGTTGTATGAACCAACTGAGCGCACGTCTGATTGGCTCAACCTTGCAACCTCCACGTGGAACTTGGCTTCAGTTTACATGCCCTCACACTCCTGCCAAATGCAGCTTGGCTCCGGACCCAGACCGCGCGTCTGTTGGCGTAACGCACCGGAGGTCTGACCTCCATTGTGCCGGATTCCAGTGGAAAGAGAGCGTTGCGTTCTCGTGCACACGTGTTGCACTACGAACCTCACTCTGAGAGCCAGGAAAGGATGACACGACCAGGACAATTCGTGCAGGTCAAGGCACTGTGAAAGGCCAGACTTACTTTTGGGGACATCAAATCTGCAATCACTTGACCAGTTCAACGAAAGACGCTCGACACGAAGAGCCTGGTCCCAAAGGCGAAGCTCAACCGTTTGGGCTTGTTCGATAAGCTGCAATGCAGTGAGCACGAATGGCTCGCGACGCGCACGACGCGTTGATCGAACACGCGATTCTGCCCATTCAAGAAAATGTACGTGAATTGATGAAACTGAGCATGCGCACCAGACATGACCCCACACAATGCACCGAGACCTTTGCATTGCAAAGCGTGCATATCAAGTCCTTATGTATCAATTTTGAATGAGTTTGGCACGAAGATGCGGAACATAATTAATTCCTTTCATGACTGTCATCCATAGCTGAGTGGGAGGGAGCAGCTCTCGGTTTCAGTCGTGTCCATTTCACCAGTTTCACCCACATGTGGATGTGAGAACCACAACGTTTCCCTTCGAACAACAGGGGGTGGCATCGCTGTTCAGTGCGAGAGGGTCTGTTGCAACAAACAGGGTTGAGACGAAGTCTGGATACCTTGGCGTTTGGATGGAAGTGGATGTTTCGACCCGGAACGTCAGTCCAGAGCGGTGACGCAGGCCTACCATGGTGGCCCCAACGCATTCACAGAACAAACTGAAAGGACTGGAACAAGAAACATCAGAGGTTGTACCTTCGTGGAAGATGGGCAAATTCTTTCAGCAAAATGGTGTTTGAATTGGCCAAAGGAGCAGCACGAATCAGTGGAGGTGGTGCCTGATGGACCCCCGACCTGCTCTCACAGCAGGGGTGTGATGTGCGAAAATATACAAACGTCTTGTTCAATAAACATACGGCTCCAACACTGCGAACAGAAGGAAAGGAGGAAGGAAACTAGATTGTGCTACAGGAATGATTCGCGCAACGCAGAACTACCCAGATGCGTTTTGCGTTGATGCAAAAGTTGACCGACTCCGCAAACAGGTGCGTGTGGTACAGTTTGCATATTGACCTGCTTCTTGTCATAAAATTGGTGTCATCTGTCAGTCAAAGAGCCTCGCGTCATTTGCGATTCGAACTTTGGTCACAGCTGAGGTCAATGAATCGCTGGAACATACGAGGCTATTTTCAAAAGTTCTGATTCCGGTCTTTTTTGAAGGCGATCTGAGTGGATTTGCCACGCGATTTATTGCTGAATGGAAGATCTAAGATCATGCTTTCAACACATAGTAAAAATAGACATGCATGAAAAGATTGGGCTGCAAAACTGCACCTTGAAGTAACACATGAAATTCAACAGCGCCAAACGAAACCGTGGTCCAAAAGGACTCAACAGAACAGGAAATAACAAACTGGAAATATCAGTCTGAGGTCTCTTCTTCATCAGACATGGCATGATCTGGCCCAAGATCGAAGTAAGGATCAAAAGGAACATCAAGACCACACCCCTCGAAATACTCCCCGTTTGCCTCAATGCATTTCCTCCACCTCAGAGGCCAGGAACAAAGTGCCTCTTGACATTGCTCTTCTGTGATTGAATTGAGCACCCTGGACACAGCGATTTTGAGATCGTGCAG
>JAAUXT010074107.1_pt1 | contig 37450 bp, 40 predicted proteins | sample 7278171 | NCBI WGS metagenome assembly JAAUXT01 (sample SAMN14350112, study PRJNA611818) | marine sediment metagenome | isolation source: surface marine sediment (1.8m) | place: French Polynesia: Moorea | collected 2018-08 | reverse complement strand
TACAAATATTTGGTGAAAGAAGTATATTGATGAAATGTAGTATATTGTATGGGGGTTTGAGAGGTAGCATTCAATTTTTGATTTTTGAAAATTTTTAAATGGTTTTTAGGCAGGGCTAAAGTTTGGGTTAAAAAGTCATTTTTAATAGAAAATTTAAAAATGGATACTAGGCAATTCTTTTGGTTGATATGTGGATATTGTTGTGAAACAATGTGTAAAAGTTCCATTTGGTCAAATTTGTTTTATTTGGGTGTGTGCTGAATGAGTTCCTAAGTTGTAAATATTGAGTGAAAAAAGTAAGAATTTTGATAAAAAAAGCAACCCAAATCAGAGTGAGCCAAATCAGAGTGAGCCAAATCAGAGTGACCCAAATCAGAGCAAGCAGAATCTGAGTGACCCAAATCAGAGCAAGCCAAATCAGAGCAAGCCAAATCAGAGCAACTGAAATTTCCTCAAATCACCGCGAGCTCCATGGAGCTATTTTTTTTCGACACAACTCGTGCATGTTCGAGCGTACGCTCACCAGACCTTGAACCACAGGTCCCAGGACTTTTGACTTTCGACTTTTTCCACCAAATCCCTTGATGTGCAGAAGTGCAATGTTTTTGCCACTTGTTTCACAACGAACGCCAAGGAAAGATATTTCTTGGTGTTGCAGGAACTCAACGCACACAAAACACATTTGAATGGGACCCTCGTCTTGACTGTTTCTCGACTCACACGACAAAACTCGTACAGAACGTACTCGTACAGAACGCTTTTTGGTCTTGATGTGCGTGTCCGAGGTTCCACGGCTTCAGAAGCTGTTCCCTCTCGACGCACAACAACAACAGTTGAAGATGAGTGTTCAAGTCTTGGCGAAAAGAGTGATACGACGAGCATACAAAAATGGATACGTGATGACATAGGAGGATGACAGCCACAAATGCAAATTTACTGCTTGTTGCAGGTTTGGTAAGTGTTCGCTAAAGGTCCGCAAAGAGATCCGCAAAGATCCAACAGAGTGTTTTGGTCATTCGCGTTTGGGCTCAGAAATTGTGACTTTGCCAACGTCAATCACCGGGTGAAACTCAGTTTGTTCAAGTGAACTGGTATCGAAATTTTGGATCAGTTTCACACAAATCTGTTTTGACGTTCACTCACGCGGAATGATCTGAGAAGCTTCGGTTGCAGAGAATGCAGGTGTACACCTCCCCGGTTGGTTCAAAACATGTCAGACCTCTTTTGGTTCCCATTGGCCTCATTTCGAACAAAAATTGGCAAGAATAGTGCAGTTGCAATGAATGACACCTTCAAATATCCTCGAAGTGACCCGGAATTCGAATAAATAAGATCCGAACCAACAGGGAAGAGGGGCATCGTCTGATCACGAGGTTGGGTCGACAGTTTGAACCTTCTGGTATTTCTTGTTGCGAAGAAAAATTTTCATCAAACTTCCAACGCGTACAGATGTTGCATGAAGCGCACTCTGGGTCCACGATCGTCCAAAATCGAGTTGGGCCATAACCTACTGAAATGCTAAACGAGCTCGTGATTGTCGTCATGCCGTCGGGATGACAGAACCTTCACGTACACATGATGATATTTTCATCTTTTGCTTCTACTTAGCTCGCGGCTGTAACGAGTTTACACCCAGAATGTTATGGGAAAGGACAGGCGCAGGTGAACGAAGCTTTAGACCGGATTTTCCATGGAGAGATTCACACCATTCTGGAAGCCCTACTTCTCTACTCACCAGGTACAATCCCTTTATTCAGGACAGGCTCATTATTGGCTCACTGAATCGCACCGACAGACGGATGGAAGCCGAGCCTGCTGAAGGAACACAGTTATACTCCGCGGTGTAAAATTTCACCCAACTCTTGAAGAATTCTGTCACTCTTGCGGGATTGTTTCGAGCAAAGGCAATTACGGAGCTCGGACTCACAATTGAGACCACTCAAACGTGCCCCCCCAACATCTGGTCAATTAGGTTGTCATACACCCACATCGCACCCCACATGGGTTGTGGGTTTCCTTGTTACCTCCCATGTGGTCTCAAACACAACAAAGGTGCAGTCATCTTCAGGCTTTTTGAGGAACAGAAAGCCTGGTGAGTTTTCAAAATGTCAAATACTGTCGTTTACTCGACAGAGTGATTGTGCACGTGGGCAAGAGCACTGTGTGTGTCAGATTGTGCTCTTTCACAATCCTTGTGGTGGACTGGAAGCGAGCCTCTGTCTGTGTTTGTGGTTCCTTTCGTTCGTGTCCCCACGAGGCCACGCAAGTCATTTTCATCTGCTTTGCTCACAGAGGGACCGTGCCTCGACTACGCTGTGCAGGAGTTCCGAGACCGTGTCTGGGGACTGACACACAAGGTTTGTGTACTCCTGCTCAGAAGCGTTCACCACCGAGACGCAGGAGCATTGTTCCTTGAACCTCAAAGTTTTGAAGACGACACTGCAAAGAGTGTTGAAACAAAATATTTAACTTCCGCTACTCAACAGCTTTTCTGTGTATTCTTATTCCAGCCTCACTACTGTGAACACTTCTCGAGGAGACAGATCAAGAAGACCATGAAGAAGTACAAAGACTTCGAGCCAGCAAAGTTCAGTGGCATTGTGGACGGTAATTCACTCACTTACGTGCAGGAACACATAAAAAGTTGATGAACAAAAAGTTTGGGCATCACTGAAATAGAAGGGAGCAAATGCTGCGGACCCCCTCCTGATGCTTCTTGTTTTCGAAAAAAAAACCCTTAAATCGTGGCCAATACATTGCGGATTGCTGCCAGCCCCGAAGAAGACCACACCACACTAACACACTGACTAAAAGTCACTGTGAGGCACTGACCACCAGAGACTGACCTCCAGAGAACAACCACAAGAGAAACGACGAGACACCAACCACCACTGTCACATTTTTCCTGAAGTTTGCGTCTTGGCCCAGTGTTACGTAATATGGTTGGTGGTTTGTCCCTGCATTTTAGAACCGTTTTTTGCACCTGGGTCAGGGTCTTAGTTTCCTTTCTTGGATAGGTTCAGTGTCTTGGTTCAGTGTCTGAGCTCAGTGCGCGTACAGTGAAGGTCTCAAGCCTGTCTCTTGGTGCCGTCGGTTGGTGTCTCAGGTCAGTGTCTCCCCCTCCCCACCAAACTTATGAGACACTGACAAGAATTTCTTGGAAAATGTCTCACAAGTGCCGCACAGGTCTCGTTGGTGTCATACAGTTGCGCATGGTGCTCCAGGATGTGTCTTTGTTGGTACCTTTGGAGGCTGTGATACACAGGCTGAGCCCACAGGTGTCGGGTACTGCTGTGAAAGTCGACAGTATGCTGAGGAGGCGTTCGATAAAAATTTATGGCTGCATTGCGCCAAGCGCATATTCTGGTTTTGTTTCACTTGGAATTCTGTGATGCGGTGTGTTTGTGCTGTGAAATCAAGCTGGGTGACTCAGTTTCTGTGATGATATGTTCGACGTCCCAACGACGTGGACAAACCACAGCTGCGTACTGTGCACAGCGGCTGCTTCAAGCGCCACCGCAGATGTGCAAAGGTTTTCTCAACAAAGGTCCTTCGACACATGTATTGGACAAACGGAATAGCCTCAAACGTGTGCTTGGGCCCTGGATTGGCTTGATCCTTTCGAGTTAATATTTTTCAGCTGATGAGAATCTGCAGCGCGTCCTTTGTGCCGGGTGGTACCTCAACTCGTCGGAGGAACGACCACGCGCGGTGCGTAGTCTTGGGTGGCGACACATGCACCGGATTCCACGAACATGAAACATGAACCCCCTTTTGTTCAAACCTTGACTTGAGCTGAATCTGTTTTCCTTCTTGCAGAAAATTCCCGACGGACCTTCTATTCTTCACTTTCGCCTGCGGAAAATTGCGGACAAGGTCAAGGAAGACAAATATTTGTGAACAGAATTGCTGTTTTCAGGAACAAAACCACGGCCCGCTTCTTCCACAGTGACGTTTGAATAAACATGAAAACACTACTAGTAGACTTGCGCACAACAGAACATATTGCACCGAACGTGTGAAAGAATTTGGTCAGTTGACCACTTCTGTGTCACGATGCAACATGGAAAAGTTCGCAGCTCACGACATCCTCGATCGTTTTCTTTACGTCCTTGTGCTTGTGAAGGAGTCACCAAATCCCTGCTAAAATTCAGTTGAATTCTGTTCTTTCAAAACCCTCCAAACACCAATGCAGGTATGCTGCACAGGGAGAAAAGCACGACGTGCTCGAACTTGCATTTTTCAAAAGCAAACCCCACGAAGTCGTCGATCTCAGGTGTTGTTACCTCATGAACAGACAATGGCGTGCAACACCACGTGCGCAAAACGTTTGACGAATTTACGGATCCGTGGACAGAAGGACGCCTTGATTGATCTCCCCATTTTGAAACTTGAATTATTTTTCTCACCAACTTGCCGCTTGCTCCTGCCTTGGGGATGGCGGCTCCAGAATTTCTTGGTGGCCAAAAAGTGCTTCTCTCTGGTTGGGAAAAAGGCACAAACTTTCCCTCGCAGATGCTTGGTTTTAGTTGTCAAGCCCTTGTGAAGAGAGAAAAAACTCCAGCTGTGCGCTGTCAACAAAGGCCAAGGGGCGCGGGGCCACCGGAAGACATACTGCAGTTCCCGTCCCGTTTCAGGATTCAGATCCCACCCATCTGCAGAAGCTCCATCGCAAAGCGGACTCTCTGGTAGACCAGGAGATCCAGGTTCCTCCATTTACTGTTGGCGCTCCAGGTGCGAAATTATAACTTTGCACACAGCAAGTACATGTGACTTGAGAAGAATTCAGGGTCCCTCTCCAACCCTGAACACAACCCCAAATTCATTGGCCTCCGACGCTTGGATCTTTGCTGTCTTTGAGGTCCTCTCCCCAATCCTCGATCCTTCTGAACTTCGCCACAAGAAACCGGCTCGGCACGCGACGCGTCACCTTGGAGATACAGTTCAAGAAAGCTGTTTTGTTCTGCGTGGACAAACTGCACACTCACGCATGCCTCGCACAAGCAATTGAGCTTTGCCCACGAACGCAATGTGTATATGTGCCACATTGATTGCGTCCTTAGATACCAACTCAGTGAGCAACATGGCAGCCGAGAACTAACATGCCATGGACCGGTGGTGAGGAAAGAAACAACTGAAAACAAAAGTCATGCGCTGACAAGAGCATTTGGAATTTTGAAGTGAAGACCGGTGAGCAGGAAGGAACGAGGGACCATCATGGCGGAGGGAGAGAACGTCAAGGTGGCGGTGCGGGTTCGGCCATTCATATCCTTTTGAACATTCAAGTCACCTGGATGAGATAGTTTTGTTCTGCGAAAGCAGGAATGATGAGTTCAAATCTTTGTTGTGCGTGTGATTGGCAAGAAAGGCGAGACAAAAGTTCAGTTGCGTGTGTATATATGGTTGTTTTGGACCTGCAGTTTGTAGCAAGTTGGGCACAGCGCATCTGGTGTTAATTTTTTTGGTATTGAGACCATTACACGCTGAACGAAAAAACGAGAACACTCTCCATTGAAACATCAGGGACACTCGGCAAATACGTTCGCTCCTTTTCGGTTGTGCCCTGATTGCCAGACCGGTGACACAGATATAACTTGGTCACTTGTAATTGGCCCACAGTGCAAATTCAGTGCAAAGTTTGGTCATCTGGATTACGGATCTGGCAACTGGGCCACCGCACGTGTTGAAAAAAGACCATGCTAAACCTCCATATTGTCATTGGTAACGATTGAACAGAGTATTTGTGCCACAGACCTGAGTTCTGGACGTCCAAACCAAACACGGACAATCAGAGCTCCAAATGGAAAGACTTCAAGATTGTCTTTGGCACCACAGCTCAGCGCTAGAAACTTGCATTGATTTTCCGAGTGCGCATAGGACCCGCCCGTGTTCAGCTACATTTGTTGTTGATAAATATTGTCAGTGTTTCTATGTAGCAAGGCGGTTGGTTCCCTGAATAATCTGTCGCTGTTTGATCAATTTGCTTTTTGTAACCTGTCCACAGATAATGAATGGATGTGCGTCAAATGCGCTTTCGTTCTTCGGAGGTGATGGTACACACAGCTTCCTTTGTGCCTCACACTTGCTGACGCACAAAACCTTCGGGTTGAGCTAACCCAAAAATGTAAACCTCCATACAAAATGTGTTGTTGTTCTGCACACGTATGTTCGTTGTTTCTTCACATCGTCACCCTGAGAAAACAGACCCAACCCCTCAAGAACCGATGCTGAGATCGATTCACTTTTTTTCCGGATGTGATCCTTCAGTATCTCTGTGCTCCATCCTAGAGCTCGTGCACGGAAGATGTTGGTCTCAATTTGACAAGGTGCAATGAACCCCAAAAATGCATGCAGGACTGACTTGAGTGGGCAATGTCAACAGTCACACAAGATTCACTCAACATGCAGTCAAGGTGTGTGTGGGCAAAGGTGTCTGGCACGTCAGACCGAAAGTGTTCTTCCTTTCAGAAGGCTTGTTCGTTTCTTGCAAACCATACGAACTCTGTTCTTCAAGTTGTCAAAGCTGTATTTTCCTTCATATTTCTCACAACTCGCGAGAGAAAGCCAGAAACGCCACCCTCATCATTGACATGAAAGGTCCAACAACTTACATCAAGGTGAGCTCTCAAACTCCTCTCACAAGGGGCTCGTTGCCGACAAACGAATACGAGGGGACATCCTTTTCTGGCAAGAAATGTTGAAGGACATCATAAAGCACATTAACACAGATCACTTTCTGAACTTGTGCAGGACAAAGGATGACATGTGTATTGATCAACAAATCATCCATTCACTGTTAAAAAATGTCAGTTTTCATTTCAAGGTTATACTTTCTTGGCTTGAAAAAAACCCAAATAAACACCAGAAGAGATGTTATACTTATGAGTCAATTTGACAGTGTTAGAACTGTAGTCAAAGTCTGTCAATAAACATGACAACATTAGTGCAGAAAGATGGATGTCCTTCGAACATTTCTTGCCAGAAAAGGATGTCCCCTCGTAGTTTGGGAATGAACTCCAACCCTGCAAGTTCTCCCACGAAAATCTGTCATCACCTGTCAAAATGAGTGTTCGCCAAAAAGACTGAGAAAATTCTGCTCGAGCTTTGAGTCTCATTTCGCCTTCCAGGACCCCGAGAACTTGAGCGAGGAGCCTCGCAAGTTCAACTTCGACTTCTCGTACTGGTCACACGACGGGTTCCGAGACCAGGAGGACGGATACATGCTGCCAGACAAGAGCCATCCGAACGGCGGCAAGTACGCAGACCAGGTACGTGTCCAAAAAGGATTCAGCCAAGACCACCACGTCTCGTGCAGGTGTTTTGACTCGCATGGATCAGAGTCGAGTCCCCAGCAGAGCAATGTTTGATCCACCCGAATACACGATTGAGATCCCCTGAATCCGGATTGTGATAGTGACCAGGAAGAACGAGATCCATGTTGTTGAGTCAGTTTGTGGGTCCGAATCTGTGGCAGAAGCGAGTTCACACACAGCTGTCTGCTTGACAGCATCAGGCCTTTAGTTTCTTTGCTTGCGGATGACTGTGAACTCAATTTTTCTTCAATGCGCATCGCCGTGCATAACACTGCGGATGTACGAGTTCGACTGGTGATTCCATCCGTTCTTCGTGATCAATATACCTTGAATCCCTGGGCGAGCAGCCATGCCATGTCTGTGTCATGAACTGTGAGGAGCGCGAATCTGACATGGTTCGCGTCACACAAAGTCAGGGCAAATTGACCCTCACTTCACTCAAAGTTTTCCGTAGATCTATCCAGTCAGACACAGTGGGAAACCACGCACAGATCTGTTGGACACGTTAACCTCGATATTGAATAGCCAAGCCAGGCACAGAGAGAAATACCAATCAGCAATCAGGGTCCGAGACTGTCACTTCACCCAACTCCCTATGTTATCGCAACGTGATCAGCTTGGTGAGCAAATTGCCCACCTGTTGACTTGCGTTATCTTTTAACTGACTCGTCCACTCAAACAGGTGATAAGAAGATTAAAGGAACAATTTGCACACTTTGGCTCAGTTCACAAAATGTAAGACTCGTCCCACCAGCTGCTGTTCTGAAACCAAAAAGGAACATTCGAGTATCTGCTAAGGTCTGCGTGGGGAATGATACACCCGAAAAGTCATCTTTGGTTCAATTGAAACTCAAGGTCAGACGACAGGGACGAACAAAATTTTCCCTCGACAGTGACCTGACCTGTAACTCCAATTGACAGGCACACTTGATTTCGAGATGTAGGTGCACAAACATTCCTGAAGTTTTAGAAGACCTTCTTTCAACAAAAATTACGATTGAAACAATCTTGGATAAATTTACTTTTTGGTGTGTCGATGTCAGGTGTGGTTGAAACTGCAATCTCACCCCGAAAACAAAAGACCCTGGGTCAGTCTTCCAGAGGACGCCAACACCGGTCCGCAGATTCACTTCAATGTGTTTCTTTCCAATTTTTGTCTGACCACAGAATGATAGACCTTTGCCCACACATTGTGCAAACAAAATCAAGACACTTTGCAAAGTATGAGCGGCGAAACTGACACCAAATATGACAGTTACATACACTGAGATTAATTATCGATCTCCGCATGTACGGTTTGTGCGAGAAGGATCGAAGAATAATTGCATAAAGTAGAAATAGTTGTGTGATTATTGGCATCAATATGCGCTGACGACAGTCGAACTGAGAGGTTTTGCTTTCAGGTTGTTGCCATGGGCTCCGTAAACAGCAACACGATAATATTTGAAAAGGAAATGTCAAGATCAACTTGAGCTTTTGTGCAGAGGTTTCAGCAATGCCAAATTACCTTCAAAATTGGACACTGGGATCCATCCGTACGAAATCATTCGCTTGACAACATTTGCGTGAGGGAAACTCGTACGCCTGTAGGGTTTCAGTGAACCCTGCTTGACATGAAGGACAGACATCTGCACTTTTCTGTTCAATTCAGAGTGAAAAGACAGTACTCGTGTGGTTTGTGTCACAAAGCAGAGTAACACCTTCCAAATACGATGCGTCAATCAATGACCATTCTCCTCGAGTGTGTCTGTCAGTTTGACGATTTTTTGTGTGGGGGATTTTATCCCAATGCGACTGGAATTCACAACAATGCCAAGCTTTCTAAACTTCAATATCATCAAGCACAAAACCAATATCGAATGTCACGTGTCTGGTTTGAGAATTGAACGCTAAAAGCATTATTTAGATGCTTAAGCAAAGGATTTTTATGCAACTGCATGAAACAATACTGAAATATTCAACACCCCTACACGAAGTGTTTGCAAACGCATGTTTAGCCAATCTAGACTTTCATGTGCTCTGTAAAACACCCAGCAATGTTTTGTTTGGAAGAAATGGAACCAAAGGGCTTGAGAATTTGAGATCTACAGTCTGATCAGCTGCACAAACTGAGAAATAATGACGAAAGATTGTCACATTGTTGACGAGTTTGGTGTTTTGTGTGGGTTCAAGTGATGTTTTCTCGCAACCCACTTCCTCGGCAGCGTTCCCTAAGCAAGAGCCCACCTTGCCTCAGGCCAACTGCAGGGATTGTGCTGCGGTCTGCTGGTGGAACAAAATGCAGAGCAAGGACGATGCGCGGTGAAGGACCTGAGTTGTGGTCAGCCAATCAAGTGTCTGGAAACAAATCCATACCTTTTTGTTTGGACTTCACAACTTCTCCACTTGAACCTGCCTTCCTGATCTCCACGCATTGCAAAAGAGACTGCTGAAGATTGTTCTCACAAGAATCGTGCGAGTACTGACCCCAGGCCCAGCTTTAATAGCCATTCATAACCGTTTCCCTTCAGCGCAATGTGTACAGCCAGCTCGGGGCCGGGGTGCTAAACAACGCCTGGCAGGGCTACAACTCGGCTCTGTTCGCCTACGGACAGACCGGCAGCGGAAAGTCCTACTCTATCGTCGGGTTTGGGGCGAACAAAGGTGATCTGGATCAGGACCCTGGTGTCGTAGTTCACCTGTGGACAGAAACATGCACAGTACTTTTCTGTCGTTGGGATGTTGATGCACCAAGTCTGGATTCTTTGACGTCGTGAAACTGTTGTCTCCTTTCCTTGTTTGCCTATTTCTGTCCTTTGGGGTGCTGTCTGTTTGATGCTTTTTGCAGAAAACAGGAAACTAAACAGTTCAGGAAATCTTGAAGCCTTGGAATTGTCTGTGGACAAAGCCTTTTTCAGTCAATTGGTCCCGAATGACTTGTTGCCCCAGTGGCCCGCAGAATGTTTGTCCCTGCTCCTCAGCAGTGTTTGTGCCGCTAATTGTGAGTTCTTCTCAGGTGAGCGCTATTTCTGATCGAGAACATCTCTGATCCTGTGGCTTACTTCCAAAACAGCAGTTTTGGTTGAGTCTCGAGATTTGTTGTGAGGCTTGTGAATGAATTCAAATGTTTTTGTTTCTTTCCGTTCTGCCCCCTCCCAACAAGCTTGTTGAATGATAGCTTGACATTTTTCATTTCTTCGTCGTTTTGGTCGCCCTTTAATCGTTTTGTCTGCGTGATACTTGTGCAGTTTCAGTGTGTTGTTTGCAGGGTTTTGTGTACGAAAACCTGGGAGCGGGCATTCTCACCAATGCCTGGAATGGCTACAATGCAACGCTGTTCGCTTATGGGCAAACAGGGTCTGGAAAATCGTACTCCATGGTGGGGTATGGTATCAACAAAGGTACATCTATATTGACAGGGGAGATCTACGATCACTGGCTTTGGTTGTAAGTTTAAGGTCCCTGCAAAACACTACAGGTTCAGCAGGGAAGTTTTGGTCCCAATCTTGTGAAGACTACAACTTTGAAACATTGTGTGTTTTGTCCAGTGACACTCAAGATACACTGTGACACGAACTGTTTGTCATAACTTGGAGATCAGAGGAATAGTCAGCTGATCCTGAAATGTTGGGTTCCTCCAGGCTGGTTGTTGTTGCACAAATGAACTTGCTTGTGTGCCCATGAATTGTAAATGTGATTTGTCCTTGCTTTCCTTCACGCGTGCTGTATGGTCCTGCCAACTTCCTGGCTTTGATCACTTTCTAGCATTTCTCCGAAGTCGTTCCCAAATAGTATTACTTTTTGCGTGTTTACTGAGAATCTTCACGCTTTGACTCCACTCGAATGCAGGGAAAACGATTGCGATTTGTGAACTTGTTTCGAACCATTGAATACAATCAACAGTCATTTATGCAGGCTCTGCGCACAAATCGGAGACGACTTGTGTAGTTTTAACCATCGTGCTGTTTTGGCTCTGGTTTTGCTTTCCGTACACACAAATTTGGTTGCATATAAATCACAACGTTTTTTTCTGTTGTGTTTACACCTGTAGGTATCGTGCCGCTGTTCTGTGACAAGCTCTTCACAGGGATCGAGGAGAAGAAATCACAGGGCGTGGAGGCGCAGTACGAGGTGAGGACCTTTCCGAAACCTCTGAGACAAGACTATTTCTGCTTTCTGTCCAAAATGTAGTTAAAAAAAATTCTACTGCGAGGAAAAACAAGTCTTTAAAAGAATAACTTTGGTCTCGAATGGACAGGAAGAAGCAAGTCTGTTGGGAAATATACGAACTCGTACAATGAGCCGACCGGGGCTGCTCAGAAGTGTCACATGTAAAACGGTTTGAGGTGGAGTGATGGACCTGCGTGCATCACTGTGTTCGGCAGGTGACGTTCTCGATGCTGGAGATCTACAACGAGCAGGTGCGCGACCTGCTCACGACCAAGGGCGCGAAGAAGGGCGGTCTCAAAGTGCGCCAGCACCCGAAGCGCGGATTCTACGGTACGAACACGCACCGCGCCGTGCATTATGAGTTGCTTGATGAAGCCATAGTCTGAAGTCCTTGTGAAACACCCCCAACAGTGTCCGTTTTTGGCAGCCATCCCATTTGAGGACCATTCTCTTGAAGAACAAAATTGTTGACAACTGAAACCACAGCCAAAAGAACTGCTTTCACAGACTGCAATTCCATCAGTCTCCTGAGAAAGATCTGTTTTGCTGATGTGCTCACATGTCCAAAGAGACCGAGCCGGCAGCTGCATGGCCCCACCCTCAGAAGTTGTTTTTGTTCGAAAACATGTCTCAGTTCAGGAAAAGCAGTTTGCACACAGCAGTTCGAACCATCTCAAGGCGCAGTAAAGTTGGGGCATCCAGGCGTGGTCGTGCACTTGCGACTCCGCTGTTTCTGCAAAGCGCTGCAAGTCTTTTTCCATCTCCCCGTCCTCGCAGCGGAGGGTCTCACTCAGGCGGCCGTGGACAGCTACCGCGCCATCGACTCCAAGATGAACGAGGGGACGACAAATCGCACGGTGGCCGCGACCAACATGAACGCAACGTCGTCGCGCGCGCACACCATCGTCGGAATTCAGTTCGTGCAGAAACAGAAGAACGCGGCAGGGCAGGAGATGGCGAAAACCTCCATCGTGAACCTGGTGGATCTGGCAGGCAGGTGAGTCGCTGTCAGCGGTGGCTCTTGCATCATCGTTCTTCTCATGCATTGGACACAACTCCAAATGGACTCTGCACACACAGTGAGCGAGCGGACAGCACGGGGGCGACCGGAGACCGGCTGAAGGAGGGCGCCGCCATCAACCAGTCGCTCTCGACACTCGGAAACGTCATCTCGGCGCTCGCGGACAACGCCGGCGGCAAGAAAACCAGAGGTGAGGGGGCGGGGCGTGCTGTCCGCTGTACTTGACGTTCTGAACTTATAACGGTTCCATGTTTTCCGGTTGAAATGTGCACCCGTTTGTGGGAGGGAAATTTATCATGTGACATGTTGTTTGACAGTTCCTTATCGAGATTCCGTCCTGACAAAGCTGTTGAAAAATGCACTGGGAGGCAACAGCAAAACCATCATGGTGAGATCGCTGAACTTCTGTGTCGATGAGAAAGACGCTTTTTGTATTTGTTTGGCTGTGTCGCTGCAGTGAACGTTTTGAGCTTTGGATTGAATTGACCCATTGTTTGCTGTCTTCTAGATTGCTGCAGTGAGCCCGGCAGACATCAACTACGAGGAGTCGCTGTCCACTCTCAGATATGGTGAGCCGCCCCTCGCCACGCCACATTTGATGTCAGAAATCTCTGTTGACCACTGGGGTGGTTCCTTCATCGTTGACTCTTGTTCGACAGCGGACCGCGCCAAACAAATCAAGACGGTGGCGCTGGTGAACGAGGACCCGACGGAGAAGCTGATCCGCGAGCTGCAGGAGGAGAATGAGCGCCTCAAAAAGCTCGTCGCCGGCGGCGGCAAGATCGACCTGCAGGCAGATGAGGACACGACCGGCATGTCGGAAGCAGGTCAGTGCTGACACTGAGCAACATCGGAACCGAGCTGTTTTTGCACCGAGTGTCCACAACTTTTCTGTACGAGGTTGTATCCAAAAAAGTGAGGATTGTCATGTTCACCATTGGCCTGGAAAGACACAGGTGGTCGATTCAAGACAATTGATTCTGTTCACCTTCTCAGTGCAGAGGGCCTTTTGGCTTCATCGGTGAGCGTGTTCTTTCTTCCTTTCGTTGAATAGAACCTCGTACCTTCTTTTGTTTGGAAATGGCCGTGGTGCGAGTCTTAGGCACTGTCACGTTTTCCTTCGCGCCCACAGAGAAGGAGGCTCTGCGCGCGGAGATGGAGGAAGATTTCAAGGCGCGCATGGCGGAGTCGCAGGAGGAGATCGAACAGATGAAGCGGTCATGGCAGGAAAAGCTGGCCGCCGCTCAGGCGTCCACCGTGAGTCGCTCCACCTCTCTATCCTCGAGCACCTGGGAAGATGCTAGCTGGGACGATCCCCTGACATTTTCCATTCCGATAATGAATTCTTTTTTTGTTCAGTCGTCTTTGTCGTGCATTGAGTTTCTCGGGTGCACAATCTGGCAATCTGAATAATCTTCTTTGTTTCCGTTCGCGGAACCTTTTTGATCGTGTTCTTCATTGTGTGTTTTGTTTTCACACAGATGGTAAGTTTGTCCCTCATTGAAATCGTTTGTGTTTGTTTGTGCACTGCATTCAAAACAGATTTCATAAGATGCACGATTCTGCTTGCCAATTGATCGTACCTGAGGTGCTGCTTTCGTGAATTTTAGATTCGATAAGTTCACAGAATATCTTGAGAACGAGGAAGTGCACGGTTGTTGCTTTGGACACCTCACACAAACAAGGTTGCACAGTTTGTGCAAATCTCCAATTAAAAAGTGTTTTGTTAGCATGTAGGGCTGAAAATTGCCCAAAGGGAAAATGTGGCTTTGCAATGTAAGTTTTCCGTGGAGCCCAGTGTACACCTGAGTGAAAAAGCCTGGTGCAGCTTGACCTCCCCAATGTGAACTGCATGCTCAGGTCGACTTGTACCCGCTCTAACGGCAACTCAAATCTCGAGACAGGAAAATCTGTTGCCAGGCATCTTTTGTGCACTCACTGCAACTGAGGTCTTGACTCTGTGTGTGTGCACGTTCAACTTGTGCTCGTCGCACCACGACTACTTTGCTGCCCTGTGTCGGCCAGTCATCCGCGGCTCAAAACCAGTTGAAAACCCGACGCGATGTGCTCCGTGTTGGTGTGACTCGCAGGAGGACGACCAGGCGGCGGTGCAGGAGAGGCGCAAGAAGGAGGCGCACATCGCCAACCTGAACGTGGACCCGATGCTCTCTGGAAACATCGTCCACTTCCTCGACAAAAACAAGAACATCGGCAAAGAGGCCGAGATCGTCATCCGCGGACCCAAGTGAGATCACCCGTGCAGTCACGACAGAGGGCGTGAAAACTCCACACGTTTTCATGCCTCACTTCAGTTTGCAACGCACAAAACGAATGTCATTTCCCAAATGGCTGATGTGGGAGACATCAGACAGTTCTTCTCATTTCATTTCTGCAGCATCATGAAGGAACAAGCAAACTTCACGATTGAAGGCAAGAAGTTCTTCATCGAGAAATGTGGAGACGCCAAAGTGATGCGGAATGGCCTCCCAGTGACTGACAAAACCGAGCTTCACCACACAGACAGGTCTGCATTGAGATCAAGTGAATGCGTGATGTTTGGTCCTGGGCATCAATGGTCTCAAATCGAATCTGCGCTCGTATCCTCCTGGCCAGGGTTTTGTCAGCGAAAGCGACACCCTTCCCTCACACCTGGAGCTTCTTCCACTTTCTTCCAGACTGGTGTTCGGCACGACGGCGATGTACGTGTTCTACCACCCGGCGGAGGCGGCGGCGTCGGGGCAGCAGTACGCCGACGTGACGCACGAGATGGCGCAGGAGGAGATCGCAGCCAACAGCGGCTTCGACATGAACACCGAGAATAAGTCCAGGGGTGAGATGCGCCAAGACAAAATTGTGTAGTTTTGGGTTTGATTGCCTCGACACAGAATCACTACTGTTGCGAAGTGACTCGCAAACCCACAATTGTATTTTCGCACATGTATTACCCGGCGAAAACAATCAACCGTAGAAAATGCAAGACAAGCAATGGTTGTTCCAAAACGAAAAACCTCACGGACAGAGTATCCTTCTGAGCCACAAACTGAAACAAAGAACACCAGACAGAGCTGTGTTCGTTCAACTGTTTCTGTGTGGTCAGAACAGCAGAAAAATCAAGGAGTCAACAAAAAAAAAGCCCGTTGTTATCCTTTCTCTCACGGCAACTAAAACCTTTGGTGCGTGTTCCCCCAGATGAGATGCTGCTGCAGGAGGATCTCATCGACATCCTGCCCGCCATCTTCGAGGCAAACGCCATCAGCGAGGAACTCGACCGCAAGAAGAAGTTCGAGGTGATGCTGGTGTCCGGAGCCGCGCGCGGGGAGCCCCGGGGCAGGACCCAGGTGCGTCTGACCCGCCTACCTCGGAGGAGACGACAGTGTACGTATCAAGCGCAGAATTCGGTAACTTTCTGTGGTGTCCAATCGCGCGCTTGTGTCTGCAGGTGTACGTGAAGATGGTGGACCTAGAGACTGACCACGAGTACAGCTGGACGAAGGAGAGGTTTCTAAACCGGAAGTACGTGATGCAGGAGATGTTCGAGAACTACACGGACGGAGAGGCGTGGCAGCTTCCGGCGGTCAGTGCTCCTGATCGACACAGTTTCGTGCTCAACAACGCAGATCAACAAGAAGCGCATGACTGTGCACAGCAGTTTCCTGTGTGCAACTCGTAAATCTGCACTGTCTTCCTCCACAGGACCGTGACCCGTTTGTGGAGGACCCGAACGCAGAGGTGCACATCGGCACGGTCCAGGTGTACATGCAGTCGCTTGCCTTCATGATCGAGATGAAGGAACAGCTTGACATCGTTGACTACAAGGGCCAGGCCGTGGGTCACGTGAACCTCGAGGTGACAGCAAACTGCCCCGAATCGATCTGTGACAGGACAATTGTCCACGCTATCGCGCACTGCTTGCGCGTTTCCCAAATCTTCAGGACTTTTTCATGCTTCAGAAATTAGTCTTGCAAAATTCAACTTCTTGTGTTCAAACTCAGTTGGTCCCGTGCGACAAGAAGGGTCGCGAGTACACAGAGGATGACGAGACGTGGGTGGACAACCCGCGCGACCTCGTTGGCAAGGACCTGCACTGCGTCCTCAAGATCCACTCCGCCAGGGGCGTGCCCTCCAGATTCACGGTCAGTTGCGATGTTGAGTTGTGTGTTCTTCTGTCAGCCAGGTTTCATGAATGCAATCTGCAGACTTGTTTGGAACAGTACGTCGCATTGGGGATTGCCCGAAATCAATCGAGAGTCAGACAGGATGCATGCATGATCAACGATTCGATTGTCTCCCTCAGTGTGTGCGGGCCGCCTTCAAGATGTACTTGGAGAACGAGGGCAGCACAAAGCCCATCGACGGCACCTCAAATCCGGACTGGAACTTCTCCCATCTCTTCCACTTCACACCTGTCACGTCCCAGGCAAGCAGAATTTTTCGTCTTGCTCCAACAAGGAGCGCCTTGAATGTTGCCTGTATGTGTTGTTTACCTGCATCCTGGTACGTCAGAAATGATGACGAAATTTTGCAAATTGGTCATGCTTGCAGCTGGTCGACTACTTGGCGGACAGCATGATGGTCATCCAGATTTGGGGCAAGCAGAAGCCGCCCAAGAATAAGAAAACAGTGAATACGAAGGACTTGCTCAACAAACAGGCGTTGGCGAAGGGGCAAGCCGCGGGGGATACCAACACCAAGGTACGTATGGCAACAGAAAAAACAGTTTGATTCACAACCCGTGTCGTTTCATTTGTTCAAACACCCAATCCCAGTAACCGTCGCTCTGTTGTGCAATCCTCCAGCAGACCCATCATCAGAGGGTGGCCTGTGGTCTCGGGAGGTGTCAGGCCCTCAGAGGTCCCACTTTTTGTGTGCTTCTACTTCATATTTTTGCCAGAAAAAAGTTGTGGCACACGACACGTGAACGTTTCAGTGTTTGGCACAGACTTGTCCGCTGGAGGCAAACGAGACTTTCACAAACATTGAGCATTTTGATTGAAACCCAAAGTGCAGTGCAGTCCGTTTCTTTCAATTGTAAGGTTCGGTGCAACTTTCAATGCTCGTGAATTTCAAGTTAAAGTTTCTGTTGGCCATGAAGGAGAATGGGGCGCCGGTAAGTGTTGGTTTCCCCTGTATTCCGTCGCAAGCCAAATCCACCAATACCGTCAACAAATGGTGAAAGCTGCCCAACTATTCTGACTTTTTGGTCTTCTTTGTCGACATCGATGCATCACAATTGTGTCACTTTCATCAGAAACATGCAGGCTTTTCCCTTCTTCCATTTGAATTCAGTTTTCCACCTCATGGCACGCCGTGATATTTTACAATGCATTCCAAAATTCGACAAACATAGTTTTGGAGCATATTTTCTCAAGCACAACCACATCTCACGCACCAATTGAGATTTGAACAGTTTTTCAGTGAACGCCTTCGGATTGTGAACATTCAAGCATGAGAACAGTCTCGCAAAGCACTCTTGCATTTCATGCAAAATTAACAGAGTAGAAACACAGTGTTGCGACAACTTTAGGATGTCCAAGAAACATTCTCCAATGTGGAAATCTTTTCGAACAGCAGAGACAAGGAAGAAGTTTGCCACAAAACACAAACAAATGTGTTTTCTTTGTGTGGCTTTAGAAAGTGGACGCGGAGAAAGTCCGATACATCATGGAACTAGCGGTGTACAAGAAGAGAACTGAGAAGGCCGAACAGAAAGTGGTAAGACAAGTTATCTCTTTGGTCTTTGCCTGGGATCTTCAAACTTTCAGACTCGGATCCAGGACTCTGCTTTGAAAGACACAGAGAAGAAAAATGTGGAGTAAATGACAACACGCTCGTACATGTGTAAAGCTGCATGTTGTATGTACTCCTGCATGAACGACTGAAGTTCTCATTCAATGTGACCTCTTTTCTCGAAGTAAAGGTGTGCCCAAAAGTTGCCAAATGTGCAGATCCTTCATGCAGAACTAAGTCTCAAAACACATTTCGCAGTGTGCTCAGAACCTCACATTGTGCTGAGGCGATCCTGACCCAAGGCTTCAATGTTACCTTTTTGTGCACTGAAGTTTTTGGCCCTTGCCCCACACAGGCGCACGTGCGGGAACTGGTGCGGCTCGCCGAGCTCTACCAGAAGCAGCGCGTGTCGACGCAGCTCATCAAGGAGCTGCTGGCGGCGCCGAACGCGGACGTGGCGCAGCGCTGCCTGCGGCTCGTGGAGAAGGAGAAGGGCGCAGGTAATTAGGTAAACCATCACTACTGATTCCGCATCCACTACGAAAGCAAACCATCCTGCTTTTTTCTTTGGTCATTGGAAACCACTTACAAATTGCTGCCAGCTTTTCTCTCATGCACGCAAGGCCGTCTTCCGTGAAACTGCGATCCTCTCAAGATACTCGTGCAAGACCCACACTTTCCGAAGGCCCCATCGTTGCACCAGTCTGTTGGTTGTTTTTTTTTTTCTCGAGGAAATCAATCTTGAGTCAGAGCTTTTCGTGCACCCTGCAAAGACTCTGCGCATCGTGCAACAGTTTAATTTTCTTCCCGTATTTAGTCTCAATTCCTCGGTTTTCAAGACCTGTTTCTCTACTTGCTCAACTGGTTCATATTTCACTTTTCCTTTTCGCGCAAAATCTTTTGCACGGGCCTGTTTGATACTTTCTCATTTGCGCAGAAGAACCTGCCTCAGCTCCCCGTCCTGCTGCGTCATCCAAACCAAGACCCAGTGAGTTTCCATGGAAATTGTGCCAACAACTGGAAAGAGTCGCCTGAACGTCTTCCACGCGCACAGCTGTGCTTTTTCAAGCACTTTTCATTGTTTCTTTCCGATGTTCTGTTGCCAGGAACGAAACAATTGGCTCTTCGAGCATTCTATTGAAAACGACAGCAGAAAGTGTTGTATCTTCATCGGTTGTTTGCAGTTTTAATCTCCTCTTTCTTCAGAACAAGGATCGGAGACCAGGGGAGAAGAGAAGGGAAAGTCCAAGCTCTGCGTGCTGCTCTGAAAACATGTACATCCGTCAAAAACCATAGTGACAAATTTTTCTTGGACATCTTTGACGACGTATTTGACCCTTTTGTCAACAATTCGGGCAGGGTGTTGGTCGATGTGACATGATTTCTGCAGGCTGTCCACGGCACGCAGAGCGTTATTCCATGGAAGTCAGTGCCAAGCCCATCGGATTTGAATCATTGACCCACACGTTCACTCTCTCAAGACTTTTTTGTGCCTTTTGATCCCCAATGAACAATGGGACCTTTGTTTCCCACTCCCTGTTTTCTGTACAAACCCTTGCCTGTGTCTTTTGTGTCAAAATAAGCGTTGACTTGAACAAATCTGTGCACATGGCTTTGAGGAGAGATTTATTTGTGGCCTGTCCTGAATTCGAAAGCTCAACAAAAAGAAAAAAACACACAAACAAACAAGACAAACTCGAAGTCAAAGATCCTTCTGAAGGTGGACACGATTCGCAATGCGGAGAGAGACCTTCAGTTTCGCCAAAGCACTTTTTACAATCTTTCAAAATTGTTAAAACTCACAAAAGCTTCTTTTTCCTCATTTCCGTTTCAAGCAACTGCATGCCTTTCTGGCTCGACACAGCTCAACAGGTTTCGAACTTTGAGTCCGTTCATTCACGCAATCTCCATCCCCCATGGCGACAATGATCAGAATGTGAGACATCAGTTGTATTCTTTCTTGTGAGACGGCCATGTCTGTTTTCCTGTGGACCTTTCGTTGCAGGGCAAAAGGAATATGGAAGGCCATGCTCAACGTGTGTGTACACGTGTACATGTGTGTGTGACCGAGAGAGAGAGAGAGAGAGAGAGACAGAGAGAGACAGAGACAGAGAGAGACAGAGCGTGTGTGTGTGTGTGTGTGTGTGTGTGTGTGTGAGTGTGCCACCCGGGGTGTGAAAAAATCCTTGCTCAAGCGAGTTGACGATGTTGGCACGCTCGTATCTCTCGCCGTGCATGGTCTCAGTAATTACAACCGGCAGAGGACATTCACGTTTTTGATGCGCACAGATTGGAAAACAGGGCCCATCGAGTTGCCTTTTGAAGGGGTGCAGCACAAACCACCATGTACTCGCACGCGCACCCCGATATTTGTTGCACAAAAGTGTGTACCTGTGTATTCGTGTCTTTTGTAGGTGTGTAGTTCTCTTCTCGAGTGTTCCCTTGCATGCCCAAATACTTGTGCCAAAGTGTTTTTCTCCAACTGAGGGGCGCCGTCCGAGGTTGTTTCCGTCCAGTGAAGTTGTTTTCCTTTGTGTCCCAGCTGCCATAGGTGGATCGTTGCCTGGCCTGTTTCATACCAGACGCATTTTGTGGTTCCGTGCACGTCCAGAATTGTTTCACCTGACTGGTTTTCAAATCACCTTGGTCACGAAACGTGCGAGGAGTTGAATAAAGTTTGAGCTTGTTGATATCACAGGGGGCTGACGTGGTCAAAAATTGGAGCACAAGGATGGGGCTGGGGAGGAGGATTAGAAGGCACTGGGGCTCCAGAGCCTTGATTGGATTTGTCCGAACTCTTTGTGGACAGGCTGTTGCGTTTTAGCTTACTTTTTTGTTGGACACGTCCACGCTTCCGCATACTTGTTTCTTGTTACGTCTGCAGATGAAGGTTTGGTGAAAGTAGTGATGGGGAGAGTGAAATAGCGACACTGGTATACCTCGTGTTCCCAAAAAAACGTCCCATGTTTCTCTCTTTGATATGTGCTGGTATACTCTGTTGCTGTTTCCTTCACTACTTTGTACAAAAGTGTTCATTTCCTTTGAAGTTGAAGTTCGTGGTGAGGTTGTTTCACATTGTTGACATTTGTCCCATCTGGTTTCGCACACAAATTGTGCAAATGTGATTTTGCGTTTCAAACTGCTTGAGACTCCTGCTCTGTTTGTTGTTGCCTCTTTCGGAACCGTGGTATGTTCCGTGAAAACATGTTCCAAATTTTTGCCTCAACCAGGTGAAATTTGCATGCTTGTCGAAGCGCGACTGTGATACAAATTGTAAATATGTGACGTTTGGCACAATTTTCGGTCACCTAGAGGTCTACGAAACACAAAAAATCCAGCAAATGGTTTTCTCTTGTGTTTGCAAGTTTTGCAGTGAAGCTGGTATATTTTTTGCTGAAACTATTTTGCCACAAAGGATCCTCCACTGTTGACAAAAGACATTCACAGTATTTCAAGAATTTACAACAGAAAGTTTTCGTTCAGAAGCTGATCCCCAATGCGTCGCCGCTCTGCTCTCCTCTGTTCGCTCATTTTGACAACCAGGGTGTGTTTTCACCTGTGGTGGTTTCGGCGAGAAACAAGAAAGTAGGATTCAAAGACTTGGCAGGAGAAGGGCAGTGCAGAAGCGCAATTTGATTTTCTAAAGTCGTTCACAATTTTGTCATGCACCACACACGAACACTCACGCGCATCTGTGGCTTTTCTCTGTGAATTGCACTGTTGTATACGAAAGCAAATATGAAAGACTTATCAAAATACAGCCGACTTTGAGGCGCGCAAGTAACGCGCCAGTCGGTTGAGCTTATCAGAGCTACTCTGTGATACAGAAACAAATTGTCGTGTGTCAGGCTTCTGCAGAGTGTGGAAATGTCTACGTTTGTTGCATATTATTATCATTATTTGTTCTCTGATGCCTTTGCGAGACAAGGTCTTTCGCAAGCTGTTTGCAATTTTGACGGTCTGTCGTCTGCAAAACACCAACGAAGTTGTCTGTTGTTGTAACATTTCTCACAAATGAACGCCGTTTGACCTTCACGAGGGAAAATAGTCTGACCGCAAAGAGAAGGGACTGACCTACAGCAGCCTTGGGAGCAAGCCTTCTCGACTCAAAAAGTTTGTTTCCTGCACGCACGTTGTCGGAAAGTTCGGAGGGATAATTTTTAACCTCAAGCATGGATTCTGGAAAACAAAGCGTCGTGCGCTCGGACAGAAATTGCAGAATTGCACAGAACTTAAGAAACTGCATATTTTTGAAAACATGTAACCACTTAACGCAAAAACTCTGTTGTTTGCCAACATCACATGAAAAAAATCCTGCCTTAGATGCCCGTCTGTTGTTGAAATTGGACAATTGCAAAATAAAGATCAAAAGAGCCAACCATATTTGTGTGAACGAGGGGGTGGGACCGCTGGTCCTTGAAACTGTTCTCATTTCTCGCATATCACAAATCAAAATGCACTGGCCTACTTCATTGAGTGCGATCAAAAATTACCTCTGATGGTTTTCTTCCTCTTCAATCACAGGTTTTGTCAACAAGTCGTGACAACATTCCATCTCGTGTGAACTGGTGGATTCAAAATCTTTCTTCAAAGACTGGTGGTTTTATTCTTGATCGGAACAACCATCGCGCGGGCGTTTCCCAAACTATTAGCGGGTTGCAATTGCGCAGTGTTCACTTTCTAAATAAATCCCGACCAACGTGTTGTGGTGTCACAAACATGCGATTGATTCAGTTGTAAGTGTATATATTTAGACAAAATAATTAAAGGACATAACTGAAAATTATGACTTGATTTGACCAAACAGCTCTCAACTTTATTTAGAAACTTGGCCAAATTGCAGTCACATGACTTCTGTTTTGAAGAATGATTTCGGTTCCAACAGAGCAAATCAAGAAATTGCTTGTGATATTGCTCCAATTCGATCCACCTTCTTCAGAGGTGGGTTTCAGACAATACAGAACTGTTGCAGGTGTGAACTGAACCTGTTGCTTGAACAACATGAGTGGGTTTGATCTCGTCGAGGCATTTGGTCTGGAATCTTCAACTTTTTACTTTTGGCGCACCAACTGGTGTTGTCACCCTCATTGATAGACTGCAGGCAAGGCAAGAAGATCTTCTATCAAGAGGTGAAAATAAGATCTAAGTGCCGCGTTGATATCATTTGGGAGGTTCCGCAAAGCAGAGCGTGGACGTACACGTCGACATGTCACGTTCATGTTGTGACGTGAAACTGTAATTTCTACGCTTCTCTTTTGCGTCAACTCTTTCAAGTTTGCAAGGGCAAAGTGACACTGAACAGTTCGGAAGATTTTTTCAAAGAGATGAGAACAAACTGAAATGTCGTTTGCCCTCAGCAAATTTGGCGTGACACTGCTGAACTGGTTTCTTTGGTGGAGCAGGTCTTGGGGTGGGGGAGCAGGTCTTGGGGTGGGGGTTCAGTGTCGGCACGTCTGTGGTGGAGTTGACGAGTGTCCGCCGGACGGTGTTCTTGTTTCACTTCTCACAGCCAGATCTTTGCTCACTTTTGCGTTGAAAGGCGCTCTTTCTTTGTGTGTAATCGTTGGTGGACTGCAGCACAGTGAACTCAATTTGAACTGTTGTGCGAAAAGGAAATAATCCTTGTCAGATCAACATGCCAACGTAATGTGACCAGCAAGTGTGCGGTGTTGTGAGCGTGTTGACACATTGAACTTTATTACATGTAAGATGGAAAAATACAAATTTCTCACCAAAAAGTCAGGTGAAAGACGAACAAGCAGTGAACCAATTGGGGAGACGTAAACACAAGATTTCTTGAACGAAGTTGGTGCCAGCAAGTGGAGGCTGCACGTGTATTTGGGAGACAACACACACACACACACACACACACACACACACACAAGTGTGCTACGTACGGAAATGTCCGGGAAAATTGCTTGCTTCGGAAGTGGGAACCATGCTGAAAGGAAAGTGTGTATGATTTCAGGAACGGCATCTTTGAACTGAATCATAAAAATTTGAAATTGTGTACAAAAGCGATTGAAAACAAAACAGTCTTTGCACTTGTGTCATTGTTTGCAGGGAGGGACTGTGGTCATTGTGACCATGTCCAACGCTCATCTGAGCAACCAGGACACGGATCCTCCCAGAGACGTCCTCAAAGAACTGTGCGACTTGCTTCGAGAGAATGGTGCGTTTTCGGTCTTGCGTCTTGCGTTCACGAGTGGTTGCTTTCAACTTTGTGGATGTGCGGGTGTCAGGACTGATGGTCAGCATCTGTTGCCTTTTCAGGCGAAAAGGTGTTGAGTGGGGAGAGCAAGTTGTCGCTGACCACCAACTGTCTGCACATACTCAACGAGCAATTCTCAAACATCAGCGAAGAAGACTTCACCACGTCCTTCGAAGTGCTGCCAGCCAATTCGCCCAAACTTCCCAAATACCAGGACCTACAATTTCTCTACGATTTTGTGCAGAAAACTGTGGGCTTGAAAGTGAGAAACGAATTTGGTGTTTTTGGAAATTTTCAGCCAAAGTGAAGCAAAAGAACGACGTGTAGTTCAGATAGTACGTGTTTCACTGCAGCTGATTCACGGGTCTGCGACTCTGAGAGGAAGGATCAGTCTGGCTGCGTTCAAGTCGCTTCGAACCCTGGAGCTGAAGAAAACGCCGCTACACATGGTGGAGGACATCAACAAACACAGGGCGAAGCTCACCACCCTCATCTGCACCCGCTGTATGAAGCAACTGCAGGTGAGATTGACATCGACACTTTCATGCGCTTTGTTCTGAATTGATGCGCCTTTGTGCTCTGGTACTTTGAAAATATGCTCGAGAAGATTGAAACTGAGAACATGCACTTTGCTCTTTTTAACTGTGAACTCTTTGTACAGGATCTTTTGGAGGCTTGTGGAGGGGACATGGCGGCACCCATGTCGTGGCAGCATGTGCACACAGCCTGCTTCAGCTACAACTGCTTCACCAAACTCGACTCTTCATTGGTGAGTCGTTCATTTGCAACAAACTGCACACCAGGGTGACTTCCCACTTTATCGGTGGAGTAATTTTGTGGACGAGTTCTCGCGTCATGTTTGCAATGGAAATCTTGACACTCGCACGTTTACTTGATGCACTGCTGCGTGCGAAAGAGAAAGCGTGTGTTGTGCACTGCCAAAAGCTGAGGCAGTGGCGATCACCAGTTGGTGAGATGACAGCCACACAGAAATTTTGGGCAGCCATCACCCGGTGGTCCCCACTGTACAATTATTGTGCGGAGTGGCGATCAACCGGTTTGCCGACATCGCTCTTTGACTGTTGTGCTCTTGGCGACGCGTCTGCTACCTTCTTTTTCAGAGACTCCTTCCAGTTTTGGAGGTTTTGGATTTGAGTCACAACAGCATCAAGTCAGCAGAGAACTTTTTGGAGGTAGGAAATGAAACGAATGCTTTGACTGCCATTGAGAAAACGAGAATGAATAGAGAAGGAGCAATTTCAGTGCGAAAATAATTCGTGAAATTGGTGGTCTTCGCCAGCGTCAGAACTGTGCGATGTGCTTGTTTTGCATTGTTCAGCAAATTCAAATTTCCTGTGCAGTACCTGACCGACATCCAGGTGGTGAGTCTGAGCTACAACCAGCTGGTGAGCGTGCCCGTCTTCTCGCTCAGCGGGAGGAACAAACTGCAAATCCTGCTGCTCAGAAACAACAACCTCGACTCTTTGGAAGGTACGTTGCCTTTGTTCCAGAGAAAAAAAAACTCACGAGGGTGCTTTTGCTTTGACCTTTCGGGAAGTGACTCTTTTTACACTTTATGCAGGTCTGGAGGAGCTGACTGGGTTGAGGGAACTTGACTTGGCCAACAATTGCTTGAGCGACCACAGTGAATTGGAACCTCTGAAAGAACTTCCCCGACTCAACAAGGTGCTCGAAAGATTTTCCATTGTCACCGTGGCCCATTTTATCGACGCTGGGTTTCTTTTGCCAGGGGAAAAGCCTGTCGGTGGCTTAACAGGTCGAGTGTATTGTTCGCGACAAGTTTCGGTGTGTTTCAATTTCAGTTGGATCTGGAGGGCAATCCGATCTGGTACCACACCCACCACAGAATCTACACCCTGGAAAACGTGCATCCACTCGCGCTGGGTAGGGTGAGTGTTGGTTTTCTGTTTTCGTGTTGCAACAGTTTGTACAACGCTCTTCCGATATTGTGCGGCCAGTGACGGAAACTTGCCTCAATATGAGCTCTGCAGCCAAGAACAGCCACGGTGGTGAATGTGAATGTGAATGTGAAAGATCTTGATTGTTTTTCAGAGGAGCGAGTGTTGGGTGAGGCAAAATACAAATTTGGCCATCAAGCAGCTTTCTGGTGCCGTTTGGTTCCAAATAGTCAGCTTTTTCAAATGATCAGAAACGCTTTTGCTGTTGTGGTGAAATAATGGCAGTTGATAGTTCTGTTCTGACTTACATGCTGTGTTGAGTTTGGAATTGTTTCAAAAACAACAGAACTTTTGTTTGGTTACTGCACGAAAAATGTCACAACACTTGGCAGGAAAGCTCCTTGTGGTTAGAAAAGCAATTCCACCAAACGATTCCAACCTCAACACGAACGCTCTGGGCTGGCCGAACCTGCAAAGAACATTCAGCTGATTTCGTTCTTGTTATCAGCCGCGGTAGCGAGCTGATATTGGTTTGCCCCTGTATCTGTCTCCATGCGTCTGTCCTGGGTAATGCGGACAAAAAATTGTCAGAGTTAGCCCCTCCCTGCCCACAAAAATTTTTCAACTCAAACATTGTCTGACTTTGACATTGTCCAGCCCAGACAAAAATTTGTCTGAGTTAACCCCCCCTGCCCACAAAAAATTTTCAACTCAGACATTGTCTGACTTTGACATTGTCCAGCCCAGACAAAAATTTGTCTGAGTTAACCCCCCCCCCTGCCCATAAAAATTTTCAACTCAGACATTGTCTTACTCAGACATTGTCCAGCCTGGACAAAAAATTGTCTGAGTTACCCCTCCCCCCTGCCCACAAAAAATTTTCAACTCAGACATTGTCTGACTTGGATATTATCCAGTCCAGACAAAAAATTATCCGAGTTACCCCCCCTGCCCATAAAAATTTTCAAGTCAGACATGGTCTGACTAAGGCATTGTTGGATTGGGAGAAGTGCTGTCCTGCCGATGTACGTTGCTCGCGGCTGATTCTCCAGTTGAAAGTCTAGTTTTCTTTTGTTTGGACATTCATGGGAAAATGTAAGAACGGAAGAGATGGAAGTTGATGTGGAAGCTTACTCTTTCGTTTGATTCAACAAGCGCGATGTTGTCTATTTGCAGCTCGTCCTTGACGGCAAGACAGTGAGCGAACAAGAGGCTCTGGTGAGTTGACCCGAAACATTTTTGCAAGAGCAGAGAACGACTGTCAGCTGTGTGAGACATTGTGCTCATTTGTTGACGGCCACTGACGTCGACGTACAGCTGTGTTGTTGCACATTGCACTTCAGTACTGCCGACGGTTCCACCAGTTGACGAGCTCGTCGTGGGCGAACCTGTCGCTCCAACCGGAGACGTCGCGCCGCCTGCCGCACGTGTCGAGCGCTTCCAGCTTCGACCTCGACTCCTCCACCCAGGTGTGTGTGTGTGTGTGTGTGTGTGTGTGTGTGTGTGTGTGTGTGTGCGTGCGTGACAAACACGAATAGGGCAAGAGTTGATGGTTGATGATCGTAGCGTGCTGACGTTCGCGCATGTCGTTGTTATCGTTCTTCCCAAAGTCAGACATTTGCCCTGGCAGATTGACGACGAGTCGCTGTCCGGTCGGCCTCGGAGCGGGAGGAGCGCCGCCCGGCGGAGGTCTTCGCTCAAGAGAGGGTCACGGCGCGCACGGAAGCCGCCGGTCATCAGCGACATCTCGGACGGAGACGACCTGATGGCAGACAACTCCTCCGAGGCGTCATACTGTGAGTGTGAGGCGCGCAGGCGCACTTCCTCCGTTCTCTCAGCAGGTCGAGTTTGCAACATCATAAAATCATTTCGCTGCATCTACATGCAGCGAACAATTCCGTGAATTCGACGCACCTGTGATTCACACGCACCCCAACATTTGATTTTGTGGCGCTGAGGACTATTTCAGGAATGATGAAGTGATTTCCATGCACAAGACGCACCCCTTGCTTTGATGATCAATTTTGAGGCAAAATGCGTGTTTCACACATAACTGTACGGTGGCTGAGACTTTGCCAGTGTGTTTCTGTTGGTTGCACCTGGTTTACCGCATTTATCGGTAAATATCCACAGGTTCTTTCCACCCCCCTGAGTGAGCTTCTAGAGCAGGGGCGGCGGGGGGGGGGAGCATATTCACCCCACCCACTTGTGGATGTGGCCATCCACAAGCGAATTGTCTTGAACACCAGTGTGAATAGTTTTCAGTTTCCGTGGCACTTCAACATCAGGGAGAAAGGTGAATGTTAGAACGACATTTCTGAAATGCAACCACACAGGTCTGGTTGGTTACGGTTATCGGTTGAAAAACAGAGGCAGCATCGAAAGGTCTCTGTTTTGGTCCACAATGTGCTCCACGAAGAATAATTCGCAGCGAGTGCCCATCTCGGTGTTGCTTGCAGCGACGACGCCTCGAGACGAGAGTCACATGGACATGAAGCAGACGCTGGAGAAGGCGCGGGAGACACTCGGGCCCAACTGGCTCCAGTATCTCGTGCACAGCAAGGCGTCGTCTGCGTCGTCGGCGGCGCCAGGACAGCGCCGACTCGACCTCGCGCGCGACGCCATCCCGCCGCCCGACGCCACCGACGACGACATCTTCTTGAACGCTGAGGAGAATCCCGTCGTGGTGCTGGAGGATCAGGTGCGCAGTCGAACTTTCGTTTCGAGTTCAAACAGTCGCAAGCATCAGGAGCGTCTGACAGTTATAGCTGCACGAAACTTGCTCAAACTTTTGGCACAAGAATTTTTGTGGTTGTCTGTAATTCCTTGAATTTTTTTACCAGACACAGAACGGCCAACCAGAGGACGCGACGCAAGAAGCGATGACGTCAGGGGAGACGTCAGGAATAACAGCTGCGGCGTCAGCGGTGCCGGAGACGCGCAAAGAGCGTCTCGAGTCGAGTCACAGCGACACTCTCATCAACTGGAGAGACAACTCTGCGGAACACGACGTGGACTACGGTCAGTCGTGTGGTGACAATTCTGCTCTTTGTGTGTGTGTGGGGGGGTGGGGTGGGGTGGGGGTGGGGGGTTGCCAGTTTGTGTGCACCACATTTGCACAAACCATCACGACAACAATGAAATGTAGACAGCGACACACAGTTGCCTCAAGACGTGTTTTCTTTGCAGGACTGGAGAGCGAGCCGTTCATCGTGTTCGACCCGGACGATCCGCAGCAGACGCAGCTCCTCGTCACCGTATCCGAGCGCTACGTGCTCGAGAAGGACCTCGACGGCGAACTCACAGAGCTGCTCGATCTGAAATGCCTCCAGGTAGCCTCATGTTACAAAAGCGTACCATCCATTAGAAAAATGCATCTGCGTGCAAGTTGCTGTGGTGTTCGCTGCAGACTCGGTTGCGTCGGCACCGCGAGCTCATCAGTCCCCGGCAGGTGTGTTTTGACCCAGCACATTTCAGACGCTGACGAACACGGAAGAAATGGTGTGTTCGGTTGCTATGGAAGGCACGCCTGTCGAGTTGCATGTGATCAGACTCACGTTTGATTACGTGAAGAAAAACCGTCGTGAACGTGCTTACGTCATGGAAGATCCTGCCAGTGCAGAGGTGGGAACTCGTTTGCTTCCACAATGCTTGCTTTCAACCGATTGTTCCACAAGATCAAAACCAAATTGAAAATGTTCAGAAGATCTTCATGTGCTCTGCAGGAATTTGAGCATTTGCTAGCGCCTGCCCTGAACAAGAATGTTGCTGAAGAAAAGAGGAAAGAGACCATGCACGTGAGTCCAGACCGCATTTTTCGTTTGCGCAGTGTTTCCTTTTGATCACTTGAAAGAGACAGAGTAATCACAGTGACAGGCGAAGAAACTGCTCCATTCCTTCACACAGTGCTTGAGATGTGGTCGCGATTTCTCCAAAGCTGAAGCTGCAATTGACTCCAAGGAAGACATGCAACCAAAGAGTGGAAGCTACGTTCCCAGTCAAGACAAAGGTGATGGTGGTGGTGGAAACGTTTTTGCAGTTCTAATGTTCTTTGTTTGGGTCAGAATGCATCCTGCGTGGATTCATGGTTCTGTTTGTTCCATTGAGTGATCTTTGTTTCTGTGTGTGCCTTTCTCCAGACGAGGCGTGCATGCTGTGTCCGTTCTGCGGCGGCGGCATGATCATCCAGGCGGAGGAGCCGACTCCAGTGGACGCGGGCGGCGGCAGCAACTTCGCGACCCCGATCGGGTCGTACAGCCTCCCGGCGCCCTGCCCGCCGCTCTCCCCGCAGAAACACTCCACACCCTCCAAGTACGTACAAGTTCTGCGAGTACTGCCTCTCGATTCAAAATCCGTGCACATTCAAGGTCAAAGATTGCCCAAAATGAAGTCTCACTTTTCCCTCACTTGGTTGCAGACGGAACATAGACGACGAGACGAGCATTACATCCTCCTCTTTCAAGTCGATTCCAGACTCGTCCATCGCGAGTTCCACCTTCAACACGATCATCAACAACATCAGTCAAGCGTCGGGGAGAACCGACAGTGCTGCCCTCGCCCCAAACTCGAGCGAGGCGTCTTTCGACGTGCTCGACTCCAGCCGTACGGACAGTCCCTTGTCACATGGTTTGCACCAGTCTAGTTCTGCAAGCAAAGTTTCTGACAGGGTTCAGAATGGGGGTGAAGGGACCTGGTTGTTGAGTCATTTGCAGAAGAGAAAGTCAGAAAGCAGCGCCGTTTCCCGGAAGCGCCAGGACTCGGCGTGCTCCAACGGAAGTGACATCGTCGTGCTCAAGCGCAACTCTCAGACGGAGAGCGAGATCACGTTGCTTAGCAACCCGAGTCAGAGCAGCATCACGGTGCTGGAGCACGAGTCCATTTACTCAAGGCACGCGGAGCCTGTCACCTTCACCTTGGCCGGCGAACCGCTACCCGGAGCCACTAGTCAATTGCAGCCAGTTATGGAAGGCGCCGGCAACCACAGTCCAAGCGGCTCACTGACCAACAAAACTCTGAACAGTATGGTGAGCTCCATGTACGAGAAGAGTTTGCCCAATGACAACGCGTCGAACTGTTCCGACACGTCCCCGCACAAGGGTCACGTGAGAACGCCCAGCAACGAGAGCTTCCAGAGCGTCTCCAGCCAACGCGACACATCCTCTGGTGCTAAACAGGACACCAGCACGAGCATTACCAGCAATACCAACCTGAGATTGCAGCCCAATGCCACGCAAGATGCTTCTGGCATTTATAGGTAATGATAGTATTTCTTTGATGCGTCGTGTTTTTGTGACAAAGTGTACAGCACCAGTCACCTGGTTCTGGCTGCAATTCCCAGGCGTTTTCTGCGTAAAATTAGAAATTAGATTCGAGATCGTAGTTTTCTTTTTGCTGAATAAGATGTCATGTGTGTACGTGTGTGTTCATGCGCGCGCTTGTGCGTTCGAGTGCGCAGGTTTGTCCCTCTGTCTGTCTGCGAACATGCGTGTGCTCAAGTGAGACGTCGAGTGTCTTGAACCATGGACCGTCTCTTCACAGTTCGACCCCGACGCCGTCGATCGGCTCCAATTCGAGCGAAGACGACGCGTCGCGCTTCTGGCGTCACGACAACTGCGCGCACGTTGACCACCGCCTCAAGCTCTACCTGACGATGAGCGTCTTCAGCGCCGACCACGAGGAGTTCGAGCTCATTCTCAAGGTAGTGTCACTGCAAGCCGGTCTGCAACAGCGTCCTGCCAAAAATTTGTCGTGCAAAGTTGGTCAATAAAAAGAAGAGCGACGTCTTTGTTTTTCAGTGCGGATGTGTCCTGTACAACAAAGGGGAGGAATTCCCCTGCCTTCTGGTTGTGTCGTCTTCAAAAGTCTACATCTTCAAAATCACTGGACAAGAAAGGTATGCTTGCTTCCAAATCGATCTCTTGTCCGACCCAAATTCAGATCGTTGCGGTAAGCATTACAAATTTCAGTTGCACGTGCAACTACTTTGCCGGACTTGTGAAAGTTTGTGGCTCAGGTTCTGTTTTGCTCGCGCAGAGGGGGGCAGTTTGAGAAGTGGCTGCGGCTGCAGCAGACGCACGCGCTCACAGCGCTGCTCGGCGTCGACGTCGGGCTCGGCCACCACAGCTTCCGCCTCGACTTCGGCGACGTCGCCAGCTTCACGTTCCTCGTGCGCGACGAGCGTCGCTGCAAGGCCTTCCTCCGTCCCCTCACAGGTCGGCGCAACTCCCGCCGTACACGTAGTTGTTTGAGTCGTGAAGCAACCGTTGTTTTTCAGGAGAAAACCGAAACCAAAAGTGCCCAAATCAATGCGTGAATAGATTCACGTCATCTCCGTTGATTCTCCAAATATTTGACATGTTGACCACCTCGCATGTGGTGCCCACGATGCAGTCCGAAGAGAAAGAAAAGCGAAAACGCCACAGTTCTGGTTCACTTGTTGTTTCAGATGTTCTGATGTCGGAGAGGGGAACAACCGGAAGTGGGTTTGAAGGCATTTTGAAACACAACTCCAGGACTCAGCAGAATCTGGAATCTCAGGTACATTGAAAGAGTCTGCTCCACTGCAGCAAAAAGAAGTCTGCGGATATACCCACCGTTGCGTCTGAGGTGGAGTTGTGGTCATCGTTTTTGATCGCGCAGTTTTCCCGCGCGCTCAGCACAATCACCGTCAGCATTGTGTGTGTCTGCACAACTGCCGTGGGGGCGGGGGTCCGGCATGTTGGAACCGCCCTCTCTCCCTGCCTCACTCAGTTGTCAGTTTTTGGTCAAGATCTGCAAGTTTCCTGTCAGCCAAATATTTTGGTCAGACATAACATGCCAGGAAATGGTCCAAGGACTCATGTTAGTTGTGTGTGCAGTACCAATCGAATAGAAGCGAATGTAGTGAGCGTTTGTGATGTTTTAGGTGCTGTGTGTTGACACCGCGGACGAGGAGATGGACGAGACAGTTCTCAAGTTTTGTCTCTGCTTCCTGCACACTGGTCAGCTCGATTCGAAAGGTGCGATTTGTTTTTGTTATGAGACAGATCTGTTCAGCAAGAGACAAGACACACACATTTTGTGTGGTATTCGAGCAGGTCTGAAGAGTCTGCGCGCAGTGAGTGTGCTCGTCACTCCGTCGCACGTGTTTCTGCTCGACGAGAATTTCTGCTGGCCGCTGCCCCGAGCCGTGGCCACCGCGGCGGCGGCGGGAAAGAGCAAACAACACCCGTCGCAGCCTCAGTTCGAAATCAGAGATCGACAGCGCGTCAACGACATCACGTCTGTGGTGAGACCTGCGCAAGAATTTTGTTTCTCAGCGCTGTTGTTTGTGACACACGAGATGAGATTCCCACCACCGTGACAGTACTGGCTTGTTCGCAGGATTTGTACCAAACGGCGCCGTGCGAGGCGTCACTTCGCTTCCTGGACGAGGCGACCAATGAGGAGAGCGCGTGGCGCGTCGCCATGGAGACGGAGGAAGCGCTGGCGGCGCTGGTGGGCGCGCTGCAGCAGCCGTGGGAGGCGCAGTTTGGCGTCGAGCTGCAGATCAACATGGTGCCGCCCAGCTCCTCCTGAAGTCTGCTCACACCGATTCACTAAAGTGAGGAACCAGAACTTTTCCGTCGATGTTTCTCCGTGGTGATGAAGACAAAAATAAAATTGTAGGTGGTGCTCAATTTTTCTTCCGTGTTTGGTGGTGTCTGCCCAGTCAACGAAGGCGCGTTTCCTTGTGTTGGAAATGTTGATATGGAACCCAGTCGAAGATCGACTTGTTGTCGCACAGTCGGCAACACAGTTGGATCTGTAGTCAGTGGACCGCAGAGTATCTCGTTTGTGTGTTGTCATTGTTTCCCAGAAATCTCTTGTGTTGGTTGCTGAGGACAACGTTGAAGTCGAGTGCCTTGCATTTCTTGAAGTTTGGCGACCTTGACGACTTATCAAATGTCAAATATGGAACTGGGTCTTTGCACGAAGCCCCCATATGTACGGGCGCATTTTCGAGCTGTCTACTCTTGTTCTTTTACGTAGGCATTTTTGACTGGCGTGTTGAAAATTTCCTTTTCAGAAAATTCTTGTTTGTAGTTCAGTTGAGTTGGGTCTGGGGGTGAAGTATAGACAGCAAGCACATTGATCTAGCTTGCTCATGACTTTCTCTCCAGGTGAAACTCATTGTGGGGACGATGAAATTGAGATTCAATGAAAGAGACATTCCAGTTTGTTTCTGTCAGCCAGTGTATGTCAGCGTTCTGAGTTTTGCTCGCATGTTTAATTGCATTTGTAACGAGCTCTCCCACTCATTGTGATAGTCAGCAACTTGTACTGCATTTGTTGAGCGCCGGTCTCAGTGGCGCAAATCCTTGTCTGATCGAATCTGAGAAGCGTGAAGAGGCACCGAGAGGCGGGCTTGGCATCTGAAAGAGGTTCTCTGAGTTGTGAAACATTGTCAGGAAAAAATCAGCCGCTTGCGCTGGTATTGTTTCACCCGCGTTTCGGGCACCTGTCCAACGTCCTCTTCCCAACTCCCCCTTCCCCTACTCCCACCCATTGTCTTGTCCAAAAGTTGGACTTGTCATTTTTGTCCACAAGAGTCTTAAGTGAAATGTTATTCTGAAAAAGCTAGGTTGTCCGGTTTCATCCCTCCCCCAGTCACAAATATTTTGAACTTGTCATTCTTATGCATTTTGAGCCTTGTCCGAAAAAGCCAGGTTGGAACCAACTGGTGCCCCCATCCCAACCAGTCACAACATATTTTGAACTTGTCATTGTTGTCTATTTTGAGTCTTGTCCAAAAAAGTTGTCCAGAAAAGCCAAGTTATCTGGTTTACCACACAAAAACACACGCACACAAGTCGTATTCATGACATAACTGTCATGTGAGTTGACTTTCTGAGTGTATTGTGTGCAGTCTGCAGGCAATCTACGCGGCGAACGGCTGGTATTCTTCTTGAAAGTCTCGTGTGTTGGTGGTGTGTGGCCATCTTGAACTTGCTGTGTTACTTGCCAGACCCGTGTCTGCACCGACAAGTTGTCTTGTATGGAAAGCAATAAACCTGCAAAGTTTTGTAACGGAAAGGTTTGTAACGTTGACTTTATTATTCACTGGTGGGTTGGCGAGTTCCATGCGCCAACTCAATGACGCCTTTTGTTGTGAATATTTTGAGAAAGCTAAATTGTGGCATAATACTTCTTTGACAGATCGACTGACTCTTCAAATGTGAACAGTGGTTTGTAATCCAACAACTTTGACGCTTTTGCGTGACTGAGTGAGTGACTATGATAGACTTCGGCCACTATTTTGCGACTCAAACTGGATTGAACAGTGTAAACTGGTGAAATTATAAAAGCCACGATCTCGAGGATGGCTGCCAGGAAATACATCGCGAAAAATGGAATTTTGAAGGGCATCACTGTGAATCCACTGGACCTGAGGAACAGCGCTTGCAGGTCCCCCAAGCCCATTGCCGGCGTGTCGTCCACAATGAAGAAAGCTTCCCCTCCAGCGCGCTCTGGAGTCCTGTGCAGTGTTTCCAATGCCTGCAAAGAGCAAGTGCAACCATTTTGAGGAACATGGATCGGCTGTATTCACGCCGGTTGAACGTGTCTAAAGCTGTTGTCTGGCGAGATGCGGACACCATTTCTGAAATACGTATCGTATCGGTTTCTTCACGACCTGCCGGTTCTCCTGTTTGTTCTCAAACGATTTGAAATTTCCCAAGAAAGGCTGCAGGCTCGCACCTTGACGTGTCCCCAGGCGGTGTTGCCCACGTAGCTGCACGGCTGCACGCCGCTCCCGATGCCGGGCACGTAGCCGAACGTCCACTTGGCGGCTTCAATTGCGACTGTGACAAAGCGGTTGTCCAATTCGCCATAAAAGGTGTCGGGTCGAATGGCGGCTGTTCTGAGCTGTCCTCCTGAAATTCAAGATGAGATCCGCTGTAGAAAGGAAGTTTTCGCAAAGTGATGAGCACTTTATCTTCGTCCCTCGTTCTTGCAGCTTGGTTGATTTGAACGACAACAAGCAAAACTCTGCATCCAGCCATCCAAGGCACCTAGTACTTGCTGTACAATTTAAGTTTTCACGGAAAACGAAGCATTAAATTCTCAAGCCGGTGTGGCGTTTCGAGCAAACCTTCTGCACCTTGTGACAGCGGCGTTTTGTCGGCAGCGAGGACCATGCGCTCTGCGTCGCACTTGGTGCTGGCATACGTCTCAAACCGGAAGTCTTCGGGGCGCTCGGGGTACGGCAGAGTCTCGTCCCCGTGCAGCTCGAACTGCATCCCGAGCACCACGTCCTCCGTACTCGTGTACACGAGGCGTCGCACGCCGTGCGTCACGCACGCCTCCAACACGTTACGCGTGCCTGCAGAACGCACAGAGAAATTTTTGTCAGAAGCAGAACTGTTTTCATGTTTTTCTACGGTCGCTCAGGTTGAGCCAAAAGTGAAGCGTGCGCAAAATTTCAGCTCAGTCGAGATTGAGGACAGCAGGTTGTACACAAAGCTTGATCTTGTGTGTGTGTGTGTGTGTGTGTGTGTGTGTGTGTGTTCTCTCTGCACATGTGTGTGGTGAGTACCAAGAACGTTTATGAGACGCATCTTCTCGTTCTCGGCGCCGATACCGACGCTGATGTGGCTGCAGCAGTGCATAACGGCGTCGACGCCACGCATGCACGCCACCACGTCGTCACGTCGCGTGATGTCGCCCACGTGAGACTTGATTCGTATCGTGGGGTCGTAGTCTTCAAGCACAGTGGTTCAAGAAATGGTCTGAATTTGTACGAATGTGCACGCATGTGTAGAAAACACAACTTTGCCTTGACAATCATTCAGCAACTTCACACAGTTACGAGGCAAGTTATGGTGAAAACCAATCCACCGACGGAAAACAAAGTTGGTTTTTTTGCTTTGCCCTGAACTTTTTATTCATGGAAGACCACACAAAAGTGAATGTGCATGCAATGTAAAAATGCTCAAAGACAACAGGAACACAACATAAAAAGCCAACAAACAATGGCGTCAGCATGCACTTCGGCGCAAAAATCAATCAGAGTCTGACTCCATGGATTCGTCCTCTGAAACTGAACCTTTGGCAAACAATGGGTCAATTTGGATTCCATCTCCCTCAAAGT
>JAAUXT010148487.1_pt1 | contig 37468 bp, 38 predicted proteins | sample 7278171 | NCBI WGS metagenome assembly JAAUXT01 (sample SAMN14350112, study PRJNA611818) | marine sediment metagenome | isolation source: surface marine sediment (1.8m) | place: French Polynesia: Moorea | collected 2018-08 | reverse complement strand
TGGTTCATACTGGATGTCACAGGGTGTGAGGCTTGGTTCATACTGGATGTCACAGGGTGTGAGGCTTGGTTCATACTGGATGTCACAGGGTGTGAGGCTTGGTTCACACTTGAGGTGTCGTGGGTTGTATCTGTTTGTGAACGAAAGTCAGTGCGCGCTGTGCCATCGCTGGCGATGCTCTCAATGGTCAGCACAGGAATGCAGCGTGGGCGCATGCTGTGTGAACCTTGCCCCTTCCTCTGAATGACTCGGTTTCTTCAATGGAAAATCTTCGACCGATCCTTCGATGGATTTGCCCATTCAGTTTTGAGTTGCGGCTAAAACTCACACGATGCTGCGTCATCGGTGACAAGTGAACAATTGAACCAGAATCTGTGGCGTAGTCGAATTTCTCATTTCTCTCTCGCACTGGCTGTCTTGTTCGGAAATAGTCTGCCGAGTCTGTCATCGTTTGACGCGTTTTCTCATCGCACCTGCAGACACTTCCAACCATTAAAATCAGCCTGTCACAGTGGCAGGTGCAAAATTGCTTCTGTCGCCATCTTTGCGGGCTGTGCGGTGAAACAACACGCGAACTGACGGTGCCGTCAGGTACTGTCTCGCTCAAAAGAACCCGTTCCTCCCACGCGTTTGGGGACGGAGTTTGAACGCCGTTCCGTTGGTATCCATCTTTAGAGCGCGTTTCTCAGACAGTAGAACCAGGAGGCGGATCTGAGGGAGTGGAACCTTGGCCCCCTGCCCGTCCCAATTTCCCCCGCCTCTTGTTGTGTGTGACGTTGAACGGGGTAGGGTGGGTAGGTCCCTGATGCTTCTGGAGTGATGGACTGCCTGAGTAGGCACGCCCCACCCACCCCTCATGGGTTGTATTTCAGGGTTGGTCCGGCCCTGGTTTTGAAGCTGTGATCAGCCCCTCCCTGGACCTTCTTGACCAAATCATGGGTCCGCCCTTGTGAAATGCAATAAAACTGGAGGAATGCGACGAGGTCTGAGCGAGGTTAATACAAAACTCCTACGCATGGGCTTGTTTTGATACAATTGCGTCTTGTGCGCAATAACCAAGTGGACAAGACAAACATCCCACGTCGAGCTGGTCACCCAAAACCAATTTCTCACAGGTCCCACCCACTTCTTTCCAGAAAAAGGGGGCTGACGTCACCCTTGATATCTGTTCTCGTGTTCGAGTTGAATTTCCAGAAATGGTCTGAATGAGAAGAACACGTGGTTGCGTCTTCCGGTGTTGCAACCTGTCAGTCATTATCATCGGAGCGAACCGAGCGTTCCGTGTGGGGTGCCTCGGTGCGTTCTCCCTCCGGGCGTGGGAGGCTAAGTTCACACCGGATGCGTCCTGTTGTCATGGCAATAGGAGCTGCATCGCAAACGACGACGCAGCACGTCAGCGTTGTGACGACGTAGTGACCTTGCTGTGAGCACAGGGCCGCAACGACTGAGGTACCCAATAGCCAGGTTCGGCAAACACAAAACGTAGACGTACGCGTGAACGTATGCGTAGGATTTCACCCTCTGGGGACAAATACTCCATGAAGTACTACCACTATTTTTCCTCAGAACTTTTTTGTCTCTCAAGAAAGACACCCTCAGTCACGAATCAATGAGCAAAAAGAACAACAATTCCTCAAAGTCCTTTTGTTCTTATCCAAGAAAGCTAAATTTTATTTTGTTTGATTTTGTGTGTAGTATGTCCAGCAGGGTGACATTCTACGTCTACGTGTACGCGTACGTGTACGTTTCATGTTTGCCGAACCTGGCTAGTGTGAAGCAGGCTGCCCTGCGCAGGGCACGTCCCGGCCCCAGGTCCCTTTGAAGTGCCTCGCGGTGCCCTTGCGAACCACCGCTCTCCCCGCGGAAAATTGCCTGTTGGGTGAAACAGAACTCATGTTTCATCTGCAGATATTTTCGGGCTCGCAAAGCCATGATATTCAGGCCCTGGAGAAAAGCCACGTAAGATCGGAAGTTTCCTTGTCCAAGTTTGCAGCATACCTCGAGAAATATTGGCAAGAAGTGTGGGCTGATCAAAATTCGTCAGAATTCACCATCGTCTCGGTCTTTATATGACTCTGTGTCTGTGCCTCTGTCTCTTCCCCCTCCTCTTCTGGTCATCACCTCTGAGTCTTCACTTCTACTTGTTCTGGACAAGCAGAATTTGTTGGGCCTTTCTCGCCCCGAGAACTGGGAGGCTGGTGCGACTGGAGCTGGTGCTGGTTCCAGTCGAGTTCAGTGTTGCAGCCTCAGGTGAGGGATTGATTGCGCACTTGTTTACAGCGTGGGGAGCGAGTACAAAAGGGCAACAATCGTTGTTTGCGTCCAGGTTCACACCTTCCCCAGACTTATTTCAAAGATGGATGCACTGTTTACGTGGCGTTCCAAGTGCATAGTTGAGGTTTGGTGTGTGCATCGTGAACAATTGGGCCTGCACCACACTGGATGTGCACGCCGTGCGATGCTGCCCTGCAGTAGCCAACAGGCACAACGCCCATTGACTTGTTTTGAGACTCAATTCCTGGGGCATCCAGCGTATTTCTGGGCGCGTGTGCCACGTGTAAACGCCACGTGGAGAATCGGCCTCGAGGAACGCCGCATTTTCAGCGCAGCCTGGTCCCCTATTGCTGCGGGAGTCGGTGCGTCGGTCCTCCCACCCAGCCTCGTAACTAGTAATGGAGACAGATAGCGAGTAGCTGGATCGGCAGTACTTAACGCTGGGCCCGGCCCAGAGCCCGAGTCAGCCCATTGATCGTGAGGCTCCTGGTAGGGCTGGGTCCTGCTGAGGCCTGCTTCACGCTGAATACGTCATGCGTTGAGTCTTTGAGCAAGCGAGTGAGTGCAGTGTCGACTTGGCGCGTCAACGCACAATGGAGTGGAGCACAAAGCACGACGCTTTCAATCAAATATCCTGTCCAAACCGTGTCGTTCGTGAGGCCAGCTAGCACCGTCTCCCAGTTCACACCAGAACTGTTCCCACTGCACTCAACAACGAAGTGCCCATTGCACAGGGATGTAACTCTTCCAGGGACGCAACGCGTGACGCACCCAGGGACTCAACGCACAGAGCATCCAGGGGCGCAACGCTTGACGCACACAGTCAATGTGAACGCGGCCCAGCGGCTCACCGCGGCTCCTCCCCCGCAGCTCCCCGTCCTGTTTACGGGCCCAGCTCTCACACCGTATCCGGCGCCGCAGCCTCGCGCCGGGGGCACAGCCGCGTTCAGCGCCGGGCCCAGCAGGTGCGCGTCCGAGTGAGTCTGTTTCGGTCCCAACCTGGGGCGTTGGCAGTATATCTCAATGCGAGGCGGAGATCCTGCAGTTCGGTTCTATCAATCAGCACGTGTTGCCTCAAAGTTCTGCTTGAGAAAAGAAGTTCACTGTCGCGGCCAGTGGTGGCGCCACGGGACTCAGAACACCGCTCCGGCCCCAATCATCCCGATCCACCACCGGAACCGGATGTACGGTTCGTTTGCCTTGTTTGAAAAGCTTGTCGTCAACCACACTTTGCGTTGTGCCGCTTCTTTCACGCACGAAGCAAGGCTCTCAGATTTTGTCTCTGTGGGTTGAATTCCTTCGTCAACAACTGGCAGTGTGAGTTGGGGGGGGGACATGAGCTTGACGATCATGTGCTCGCACTGTCTGTGGAACACGAGCCCGAACGTGTCTTCCCTTGCATTCAAGAGCACCTCCCACGCAACGGCCGAACCACTTCAAAGAGTCGGAGCCTCGTGGACACAGCTGTTTAATTACAGGACACTGGTGGTGTGGGTCCTTCAGGCCAGGTTTGCACTGGACGCATCAAGCGTTGTGTGTTCAATATGTGGAGTATCCATTGACCAGACGTCTTGCGTGGCCAGTTCATTCAGCATGACAATCAGTTGAAGCGCAGAACCACGTTGCATCAGGGATGTTCGTCATGTGGTGCTTTGCCAATGTTGTATTCAGCACTGCAGCGTGCATTAAAATTGTTGGCGACGCAACGCATGATGCGTCCTGTGCGCCACTGCACGGGCCTTCGTCGTCCAGTCAGAGCATCCCACCAGACTGACTGTTTTGACCATGAAGCTGATTTGTGTGTTGGGAAACCGTGTACTCTGTGTCTCCTGTTGTTGTGATCCAAGTTTAGATTTTGTGCGCGTAAATCTGTTGTGAGAAAATGAATGGCTGTCGTAAAAACCTTGAACCAATTTGGAACTGTGAGACCGACACAACAAGATGCGCCACTCGTTGTTGCTCGTGTGTGTGTGTGTGTGTGTGTGTGTGTGTGTGTGTGTGTGTGTGCGTGTGTGCGTGTGTGTGCTTGTGTGTGTGGAGGGTCTTCTGCAACTGAACAGGCGAAGCAGAGCTCCACTTGAGTTGGGGCTTTTGGATGTGTGAGAGGGCGTCCTGGGCCAGTCACCGGGGGTTGTCATTGCTTGCGGTGAATTCTCATTCACTGGTGCAGTGACCCAGCGCGTGACGCATCCAGTGAGAACTGGGTTTGACCAAGGCGTCGCAAACATGACCGTGTAATGGCGACTGGGCCTTTAATCGGCGCAAGTGGCACCTCGGGTGTGATGAGTGTGATGTTCAATCTGTGCTGCGGCCGGGGCTGCGGCGAGTTAGAATGCAGCGCGTGGCTCCAATCAGGACGACTGGGCGTGCGAGACAAACCCCCGGACCCACACGCGCATACGAGTACGAAGGTCGGCCGCGCCAAAATGGGGCATGAAATTGCATTTTTTTTTGGCATCGTGACTTGTTCTGGTGCTGCAGTATTGAATGTACACTCCTACGCAGTAGATCTATATTTCCGGCCTGTTTCTCAGTGAATGCGTCGTGTGGTTGTGTGTGTGCAAATCAATGGGCGTTGCATCCCACGAGACAACGTGGTCCCAAAGGACTTGAGTTGGGTGCAACACACTATTTCATGTGTGACATGGCCCTCAACCTGTTTCCTTGTGGCAGGTGGTGCAGGTTTCAGCTGCCTCAAAAGGCACCAGTCCGGGTCTGCCAGAATACACAATAGTGGAGACGGTGTAATGTTTCAATGGACATCATTTTTGTGCCAAACACCGCAGATCAAACTCGGGTCGCACGTGGAGCCACGAAGTCCAGGACCAAAATACACGAGTGAACACACCACAGGCAGAGGCTGGATCATGCTTGGCTCTGCCTGTTTCACAGTGGGTGCGTCACGCGCTGCGTCACTCATCACATCTGGGCTGAGTTGACGCAAGGTCCATTGACTGACATACGACGGCGCAACGCATGGCGCTTCCAGAGTGAAGTGGGCCTCGGCTGTATCCGGGCTCTACAGTGGAGTGGGCGGCCGGGTCCCTGTTCACTGGGTGTGCGAGATAAACGCTCTGCGCGCTCTGGAGCAGCTCGTAATGACTCGAGTGGCTTTATCAACTCGATTAACCGTGTTTCCTGCTCCTGGCAAATCAAAGCCAGAAACACCAGGGTTGAGTGTTTGAGGCCAAATCAGTTAGGGCTCTGGAAGAAATGTTTTCTTTCTGGAAGAAATGTCGCCATTTCATGTGGTGCAAAAGGCCCTTGGTGTTGCCTTGTGGCATTTGAGGTGTGGTGCCCTTGTGTTAGGCTACCAGTCCCACCCAACGAATTTCGAAGGACGCAAAACGTTCAGTGGGTGTCGTTTGGGGAGTGACGACATCCTGTTGCCCTGACAACTGGCGGAAGTGAGCAGAATGGAAGACTTCCGGTGAAACACGTGGAAGGATGCGACTCCACGTGCGTGCGCAGTTTAGGGGGCGGCCCTACAATTGGGCCCAGACTCAGGGTGAGGGGGATTCGGATGTCGGCATTTTTGACAGAGGAAAATGAAAGCAAATGCAAAGGAAGGGAAAATCTCTCTCCATTGACTCCCATATCTCAGAACTGCCTCAGAGCCGTTGCGTACAAACCTGTGTGCAGCACTCTGACATTTGTGAATGTGCAATGTGCGCAATTTTTGTGCGCTCGTAATCCTAAATTGAGCCTCCAATTTAGCTTCTCGAAACAAGCGGAATTAAACGAATCGTGTTTTTGACTTCGGGGAATCAATTATAAATCCTGTGTTGTCAGGAAGCGGAGAGGGCTGTGGGAAGAACCGCCATGTTCAGGCGGGTTGCGTCGTGCGTCGCGTTAACTTCACGACGCAGCGCCTGGAGAACGGCGACTCGACGCACGACGCAGCCAGCGCATCGTGAACCGACGTCAGGTGGTGCACTTCGCTGCGTCTTCGGACTGGGGATCAAGTCTCTTGATTCGCGGTTTTCATTCCATTCGGCGGCTGATTAGTTTTCACGAAAACTGACGCTCGCTTTACTCGGCGACGAAGGAATACGAGTACATCTGCAGCGTGCTTCAGGTTATAAACTGCTCTTTGCGAGGTAACACGAGGCGCGCATGGCAAGCGACGAGAAGACCAGAAGCTCTGCAGATCCAGGATGAGGCTTCGAGTCAGCAGCGCCGGTGCCTCGATGTTGGACACATGGCTGTCTGCATTTGCAACATGCTCGAATTGGGGAACAAAAAACGCTCAGGACACAAACGGGACGTGGTCTACCAAAGGAAGTGCCAATGGCCTTGAATGTGTTTCGTGAGTGAGTACTCACGGCTGGATGTGGGTGGTTGGTGAGTGAGAGATGCATGGGGGTTGAGGTGTCAGGCCGCCCTGACGTGTGAACAGTACCTGTTCCGACACCTGCCCCGCCCGCCCCGACACCGCAGTGGAAACTGATGGATGCGCTTCACGTGTGATGTGGAAGGGCTGGTCGCCCCGTCGACGTGACTGGAACAAAGCAACCAAGCTCGTCTCCATGGAGCAGGGAACACAGGGGCACAACGCTTGACGCATGCAGTTTGAAACAAGCCTCAGATTCCAAATTTCTCCACCTCTGTACGAGGCAGTCCGTTGAAGTGATTGGTTCGCGCTTTCAGCGCTTTGGATCTTGTGCCTGGTCTGTCGTGGCCTCAGGGAAGGACACTCCAGATCAACATGAGAAATCTGTCTGGGGCTCACGGCCATACAGCCTCATGCTGGTGTCCACCACCCACGTCAAATGCAGAGAACAAAGCCACTGGAGCCAAACCCCGCAGCATTGCACGACGATGTGTGTGTGTGTGTGTGTTGTGTGTGTGTGTGTGTGTGTGTGTTGTGTGTGAGGTGGGGTGCGTGGAAGGATCGAACAGAGACGACGTTCTTTCAAAGAGGGCCATTCCACCGTTCAAGGTCGACTTCGCTGCATTGAGGCCTGTGTTGTCAGGCCTGGTTCACACAGAATGCGCCATGCGTTGCGCTCGTTTACAAATGCACCGGCGCTTCGTCGCAAGCGACCGTTGACTTGTGCACGCAGGAACGACAAGCGTGACGCAACCAGTGTGAACCAGACCTGGCACTCCAAAGAGATCGGCGGTGAGCGGCTAGTGTCTCGCCTCGTCTCGTATCGCTATGGATCTGCGGCACGTGCTGAAGGTGCATGTGCATCACAGAGCGCACCGCCGCCACCACCACCACCACTCCACGTGATTCATATTTCATGCGTCTGTCGATACGTGGCTGAAATATGACATGATGGAAAATGGGTTCTGAGTGGAAAAAAGCCTGAGTCTGGTGAAGAGCGAATGTCTGATGCAGGAATGCACGCTGCGGCGGTTTTGAATGAGCGGCTGGGATCAGATTATGTCTCAATCAGGTGATGCTTGCTTGCATTGGGTCAGTTTTTCGCTGCTTGCGACGTGGATTGCGTTTGGTGGTCAAGTGGCCACGGGGTCGTCAAACTACACTGAAGCAGTGCCCGTTCACTGCACGCAGCACACTCGTCACCAGGCTGTTTGCTTGACTGATGTCTCGTTGTCTTTGCTGAGGAGTCACTTACACTCGAGATCGGTCTCAGGTCCCAGATTTCTGCTCCCCTCGTTCTCTAGTCCCCTGTTCCCTGGGTGCCTGGTTCCCCACACAGCGCAGCCCGAAGGTTCTTGATCTCCCTCCTTCACCAGCAGCTCAGGAGACAGCAAAGCTGAGGATCCCACAGATCCTGGTGTCACATAGTCATGCAATGCGGAGCAACAGCTCGACGACTGATGAGCACCGAGCAGCTGGAGTCAAATCCGCGACCAGATACGGGCGGGATTCCCCACGAATCAAGGCTACCGTACAAGGACATTAATTTCTGCGTGAGTCACAGTTTGCCCCACGAAAAACCTGGCCCTGCATCAGGTCCAGCAGCCCAATGCTGGTTCTCGATCACAGAGCTCTATCTCTGGGCGCAGGTGTCATTTGGTTGCTGAGTCAGCAAAGCGACAGCCTGCTTCACCACAGTGAGTCTGCAACAATGTGCAGATTCAAGGCCTGCAGAATCAATGGGCTGCACCGCACACGAATACGACACCAGACGTACGTTTATGCAAACGGCGACTCGGCAGTTTTCCGTTGTGAGTCAGCCGACGGAAAGCACGCGGAGAATCAATTGGGTGTGTCTGCCCTTGGCGGGTTTGTTCCTGTGGAGACCAGGCATGCAACGCAAGTCCTGTCAGTGCAGTTGGCTCCGGCTGTGTCAACAGACCGGGCCCTGGATCTGTCGTGCACAGCGTCCCGGTGTGAGCGTGTCGGTTTACGAGCGTTGCGTGCGCCAGGCACGTGGCGCTTTGTGCACGTGGAAGCAGCGCATGACGCACCCTGTGTGAATCTGACCCACAGCGAACCCGGGACCCATCAGTGGCGCTCATCCCTCTCCGGACACAGACAAATTCAATCCAGTTTCACACCAGAGAGAAACGTGAGTAGACTCACCTCCCAATGAGTTAGTCCACTGCTGGTGCAGAATCGCCAGAAGAATCGCTGACTCTGAAGAAATCTGGACGCTTCACCAACCTGGGGAGTTGGTTGTCCCAATACGAAGCAGTTTTCCACACGTTTCAGTCCCGTTTTTTGTGTGAGACGGATTCACATCTGTCTTTGAAGTTACGTCTGCGTTTGACGTCTCAGTTGGTGCAGAAGCAGCGAAGTTCCTGTGCAGGGCGAGCCCCGTTCTCAGTCCGCAGAACCAGTTGTTTTCCAGTGTTCAGCCCTGCATGCACATGTGAACTGTAACCTCCTCCTTTGTACTTGTACAAACCAAAAACGTGTCTTTTTAACGTGGTTCACGAACGTCAGTCGAGTGTCTATCCTCACGAATACGCGGGCTGCTGGTCCTTCAGCGGAACCAGTGACGGAGTCCTGATGCACGTGTGTGTGCGCGCAGTGAGCGGACCGGTCTCGGAGCTCTGTATGAATGGACGGAGCCGGGGCCGGGACGGTGGTTCTGTCTGAAGCTGCAGCTCCTCCACCCACACCTCGGATACCAGGAGCCGCTTCGGGAGGGGACCCGCCGCCGCCGCTTATCTCCCCCAGCGCTGTGAGAACTCGCGAGGCGGGGCCCGCTGCGACAGGACGCCGTGGCTTCGCGGGTACGAGGCTGTTTTCAGAAGTTCTGATTCCTGGTCTATACGGACGCAACCAGGAGCTTTTCCTTGTGCGTTTTATTACTGAATGGAACTTCAGGAAGCATGCCACAGAATTACTCGCTGAAGATCGAGCTTTGATCAGCATGACCCACTGCCACAGAAGGTCCAAGTTCCCAAGGCGCCAACAGGCTCATTGCCATATTTTCAAAAGTTTTGATTCCGACGAGAGAGAGCAGGAATCACAACTTCTGAAAACAGCCTCGTAGCTTGGGTTGGTTTATGTAACCAAACTCTCTTCTTGGTGAAACTTCATTGTGGAGGATCATGTTCACTGTGTGGCTCCTTGTGTGGCTCTTGCGCTGAACTTCATCACAGAGTCACCTGGGTTGATTTGTTCTGTTCACAGTGACAGCTGCTTGTTGCGGCTGAAAGGCCTTACGTATGCGGAAACGTTAGAACCCGAGTTCAACAGTTCAGCACTGCAGATGTTGAATGAGATTCAGGTCGGAGATTGTGGATTTGCCACTTTAGCCATGACCCACGACCTCACTGTGTGTACTAGATACGTGAAAGGACCAGGCCACGGACTACAGGGTAAAAGATCCTCGGCCAAAAGTGGCTATTACCGCTTCAGCTGTTTGGTCCACTGACCTGAGTGCGAGGAAACAGCGACGAAAACGGCTGTAGATGGGTGTTCTCTGATGACTGTGACGGCTGCGGACGTGTCGGGGTGAACGCCTCTCGCTCTGACCCTGAAGGCAATGACGGGATCAGGGACACCGGATCAGCTCGATAACACCGCACCGCCACACACAGAATAACAGAGAGGCTGTGGTGGGGTGTGGAGCTGCTGTGCAGGGACAGGTGGAGACGGTGGATGGGGACCAGGGTATGGGTATTTCAGGCTCCAGCGAGAGGTCTAGATCTGTCAATGAGATTTTCATGTCTGTGAGGGTTTATCAGGGGTCTGTGTCTGAGTGGTATGTTGTGAGGGTCCAGAACGGTGTCCATGGGAACGAACCAGCATCTCAAGCCGAAAAGATTGTTTACGCTTCTGACCTTTCTCTTTTTACAACAAATCTGACAGGCTGCCTGTCAGCTTTGTGTGATCAAAGGGCTTCTCTTGTTCATTGGTCTCCATCGTCTGTGCTGAGAGGAACACGTGATGCGGCGAAGTGGCAGAACAACAGGACTTGGACTCGTTGTGTCACAAAAATCCAGAAGCGTTGGGCTTTGGACTCCAACTTCAAGGAACGTGATGCTCATCACAGATAAGGCGTGGGTCAGATAAAATTGGGGGACGTGAGGCAGGTCCCTGAGATCTCCCAGGTCAGTTTGTTGTCAATGTTGAAAGAATGCGTGGCGTCACACTGAGGAAAACACAGTCCGATTGTGTTCATTGGCGATTCGTCGCCAGCCCGTCGGTCTGGCTTGAGTTTCAGAGCGAACCGAACTCGAGTGATGTTGACCTGTGATGGCGCTGGTTCCGCAAGGGGATTGGAGTGCGTGGGTCACGTGGGAACACAGCGTTGTGTCGTGTTGTCGTGTTCGCTCTGTGCGGGAGTCTCAGGTTCATCAAAGGAGCCGAACCTGACCCGGGACGTGGGGTCCACTGGTAGGGCGCGGAGGTGCTCTGCACTATGCACAAAGCGTGGCGTGACTCCTGTTTCACACTGCGCGTTGCGTCTCCGTTTCCATGTTCTGAGCCTCGTTAAGTGACGTTCTGCAGCGTGGTTCAGACTTCTGGTCCTTTTCACTCGAGATGCGTTGTTCGTTCCATTCTTGAGTCTTCCGGGTCGTTGACTTGGTTCTGAGGGCGTCACTTTTGACGCGTCCCGTGCGGGGATGAGCGGATGGAGATGTCTGTTGATTCTTGTTGTCGGCCTGGATGTGGCTCCGACATCGCGTGCTCGGGTGGTACGTCCTGGACGCGTCATGCGTCGTGCCACTGGCTGCAGGTCAACTTAGTTTCAGGCTTGTTGCTCACGGGATGCGTCTTGTGCTGCGTCCTTCTTCGAGTCAGCAGGCGCTGGCTGTTTCGTCCACGGTCCATTTAGTTGTGCAGGAAAAGACAGCGCACCCAATTGGAACCCATCCTCAATGGGCATTGAAGGAAACCCATTGACATGAACTGAAATGCGAGAGTCTCAGAACATGCAGGGACTCCAGCGATTCGTGACAGGTGTGGGCGGTAAAATCGGTCGCCTTGAAGCCAGATCTGTTGACGTTCATGTGAACGCTGGTGCGTGCAGCTCCCCTGGGCGGGTTGGTCCCGCTGTGTGAGTCGCCCATGTGGCTCCACCGGAACTACACAAGGGACGCATTTCTGTACGTGGAGAGTGGAGGTGTGTGTGTGTGTGTGTGTGTGTGTGTGTGTGTGTGTGTGTGTGTGTGTGTGTTGTTTGAGATGGTCGCGTATCTCGATTGTTTTCCCTGAGTGCTAAAAACTGTACAAAGGAGCATGGTCCACACGCGCAGATCGAAACAAATCCCATTCGGAACAACGCTCAGACTCTCACCAAACACACACACATACATACACACACACACACACACACACACACACACACATCGTGGAGGGAAGATGCTGCTGTCCTGAAGTGGTGGCAAAAGAGAAGGCCACTGTGTGGACGAGTTGATTGCGATCGCGTGACGAGACGTTTCGATCCTCTCCAGCCACGCAACGCGATACAGCGAATCTCCCGCTCGTTATGAAGATTGCGGTTCGAGAATCTTTACCCTGATGAAGAACTGTGGTCTGAGCCGCTCGTCAGGTATGGATTGGAGGTCTGGAGATCTCTGGGTCATTACGCCAAAGAAGACCACGACTGTCTCTCTCACGTGTGTGTGTGTGTGTATGTGTGTGCGAGCAGGGATACGCGTGTTGTGTGTGTGTGTGTGTGTTCATGTCTCTGTGTGAGTTGTGTGTGCCTGAGCCCAACAGCAGAAGCAGCGACAACTCAACTCTTGCTGCAAAGGAAGTGTGAGCGCTTTTGCGTGGTTTGGTAAAACTGCTGTGCCCTTGTGAAAATGTCTTCATTGGAAAGGAGTCGGGACCAGGATTTATGCTAAAGGGCGTTCCAACCAGTCATTTCGAGTATTTTTTTTTTTTCGGAATGAGGAGCAGGCCCTGAAAGCATTGCTCCTTTGGATCCGGCCCTGCTATTTTTTGCCAAAGCGCTACCTGTTCCTTCGTGGTTTGGCTGGCTTCTTGTTTTCTCCGTTATGAAAGCGTTTTAAGTCGATTTCAAACTTCAAAGGCGGCGGCTGCGGCGGCGCGGAGAGAGTCGCTATGCGCGGGATGACGATGCGTCGCGTGTTACTGACGACGACGACTGCCTCCAGAAATAGATCTGAACCCCGGAGCGGGCCAGGGTCACGGTGGATGCGTCTTGCGCTGCGTCTCTGCGCGTGTGGAAGGGCGGGTTCACAGCGAATTTATCGTGCGTTGCGTCCTTGTGTGTTGGGCAGCGGGTGCTGTGTCGTTCAGGTGACGCAACGTTCACTGACGTCAAGGAACTCAAAGCGTGACGCACTACGTGGGTCTGCGTGATTCCGCAAATGGAACTCGTATCGACTGCAGATCTGTCGGGTGTTGTCAACAGACATACAGGCCGAGTCTCCCCAACCTCAGGGTCGCGTTACAAGTGCAGTCCGCCTGACCCGACTTGCTCACAGGAGACGACGAAGCGACCTTGCGTCGCGAATTTTGGGTGGTTGAGCACGTTCGTTTCACCTGTGTGTAAGGTTGCGTTCGTTTTACGTGTCGCAGGTGTGCCGGGCGAGTGGCTGTCGGACAACACGGCGTCGCTGCTCTTCCTCTGCGGTCACGACGTCGCGCTGCCCGTGCTGCTGAGCAAGGCGCTCAACGGCAGGATCGCCGAGGTGGCCAGCCTCGTGACGTCACTCTGCACGGTGAGTGTCTGTGTGTGTATGTGTGTGTGTCTGTGTGTGTGTGTTAGTGTATGTGCGTGCATTGGCGTGTGTGCGGTGTGAGTGGTGAGTGTGTGCGTGTGTGCCTGTCCGTCAAACCCTGACGAAGCAGATCAGCTGCAGCTTCAGCACCAGCAACACACAGATACACCCCATCACATTGCGAGATTCTCACGTGTTTTGACCTGTTGTGTGTTGTAACAGTGTGTTGTGTGTGTGTGTCACTGCCCATTCTTGTACCATTGGTTTGTCACCAGCATCTTGTGTACTGCAGGCGTGTCACCAGCACGGCGCGGCGATGCGCTGGGTGATCCAGCTCATGCTCTCACTGCTCGCGCTGCTGCAGAACCCGCGGGAACGCGTCGCGCTGCTCACCCACGTGGTCGACACGTTCCGTGACGTCATCATGGACCTGCAGTACGCAGACGCAGGTGCGTGCGCAGGGGCTGAAGCAACGCGTCTTGTGTCGTGGGCTGACCAATCAGAACGTTGGTTTGTTATGCAGAGAATGCTGTGTTGCGTAAACACAGGGTCTGGGAAGCGTGTCCCTTCTCTCGAGCACGTGCCTTGCAGCCAATTTCCGCCTCTGAGAGAAGAACGATGGTGGGCACCCAGCCCAGGACCGTGGGTCTGCCTGGACTTGGGGCTGACGTCCACGATGTGCCGCAGCCAGGGTGGGGTAACTCACTGGGGATAGATTCCCTCGACCCAGGTCGGCGAATGCAGGGTTCACATCAGCCCCATGATCAAGAAGAGACGTACAGGAAATCAAGGGTAGCTCATTGCAATGTCTGTGTTTTGTCCGGAGTGAAGGTTCCATTGGTTAGTTGTCCTGTTGTGGTCGGGGCCGAAGGTGGGTCACTCTGCTTCTGTGTGTGTGTGTGTGTGTGTGTGTGTGTGTGTGTGTGTGTGTGTATGTGCGTGTGTGTGTATGTGTGTTCGTATGAGTGTCTCAGGACAGTATTTCTCCCTTCTCGCTGGAGACGGGAAGAAGGGTGAGTCATTCTCTGCCAACGTGTGTGTGTGTGTGTGTGTGTGTGTGTGTGTGTGTGTGTGTGTGTGACCCCTCTCACGGCAGTGTTTCCCCTGTAGACGGGGAGGAGAGCGGCGCGGAGCTGGAGGCGGTGCTCGAGGCGCAGTCACTTTTCTACAAGGACGTGATGGCGCTCGCCTTCCAGCCGTGGGGCGGGCCCGGCGGCGCCGGCGGCGGAGACGGGGGCCTCGGGGACCGGGAGCAGTAGGTGAGACGTGTGTGTGTGTGTGTTTGTGTGTGTGCGTGTGCGTGTGTGTGCGTGTGTGAGAGGGTCAGTCTGAAGTGAGTATGTGTGTGTGTGTGCGTGCGTGTGTGAGGGTCAGTCTGAAGTGAGGTGTGCGTGTGTCTGTGTGTCAGGAGTGAGTGAGTGTGTGGTGTGTGTGTGTATGCACATGTGTGTGTGCGTGTGTGTGGTGTGTGTGTGTGAAGTGAGGTGTGTGTGCATACAGGTGTGAGGGTCAGTCTGAAGTGAGGTGTGCGTGTGTCTGTGTGTCAGGAGTGTGTGGTGTGTGTGCGCGCATGTGTGTATGCACATGTGTGTGTGCGTGTGTGTGGTGTGTGTGTGTGTGAAGTGAGGTGTGTGTGCATGTGTGAGGGTCAGTCTGAAGTGAGGTGTGCGTGTGTCTGTGTGTCAGGAGTGAGTGAGTGTGTGGTGTGTGTGCGCGCATGTGTGTAAGCTGTTGATCCGCTTGACAGACGTCCTGTGGCCGTACAACGGCAAATGCGTTTGGAAACAAAACTTGTCTGCTGTATTGCAGGTTGTAGCACAAAGTCCGTGCAGGAGGGACCTCCCGACGCGAAGTCAGAAACCGTGTTCATCAACCCTGAACAGACACAGTATCCACTTCTCATCGGGAGCACAACACCGTGACCGTGGAGGTCTTCACAGTTCACGCGGTGGGGTCTCATCTGTTCAGTCGGTGTTGTCCAGTGGGACCCGACCCTCTGCGATCTCGAACATTTAGACATGGATCTTTTCACCTTTAAGTTTTGGAGGCGCCACGTGCAAAGTAGCACTCTTCACCTTGAATTTGTTGGACTTGGGTGCGTTTTGGTTGGACCCTGTTCAGGTCACCTGGTCCAGAGTCCATTCGAATTGGAATATGCGCAAGTCACACAAGTCTGCAGAAAGTGACAAGTTTTTTTCGTTGTTTTGAGCGAGAAATCGGATGAATCTGGATGGGTGTAGAACTTTGAGCGTGTATGTCGTTGGTTGTTGTTGTTTCGGTGAGTTTGTGACGTTTGATTGTGACCGTTGTGCGTTGTTACCATGTTGGAAGTGTAAGATTCGTTCCGTTACCGCGTACAAAAACCATGATGTCGAAGCAGCGTCTGTGATACCGTAAAATACGTTTCCTGTTGCTACAAAACACTATTCACATTCAGATACCTATTTAAAATATTTCATGTGTACTCGCGTCGACATGTTCAAAGATATATCCACACAAAGTGTTACTAATATATTTGGGGTAAAAAACGTGGGAAAACATTTGTTTATGCGCGTAGAATTTATGTGTTGCGCGTCAGTTTAATCTGGTGTCTTTTGTGTGAATAATCTACGCTTTGGTTTTGGAGCTTCTGTGTCTTTTAGATTCCCCTTTATTGAATTTATTTCTGCGATTTCACTTTGTGCACACATTTTAGCTAAGGTTTTTGTGCTGAACCCTTTTTGTTCGCATTTTCGTGGTGAATTGACGTGTTTTGTGTCTGTGTTGTTCAGTAGGGTTCAGTCCAGAGCGGAATGAACGTGGCTGTGTTCGATTCGGCGCGCCATGGACTGAGAAAGTCCTGTTCGTTTTTGCACCCAAAGTCCTGTTCGTTTTTGCACCCAGTGGTAAAATTGTGTGTTCGCTGTGCCCCCTCCCCCAACCGGTGCGTCACATCGTCCCATGTGGACCATGGACGCTCAGAATTTAACGGCTTTTCTTGTTGGGGCCATGTCAGGGAGACAGGAGTCAGGACTGCTTCAGTATGGCGTGTTTGTCAGGCGTACGTCAGACACCCTTGTTGCGTTGTTTGTTGATTTTCACAGAAGCGGTTCGGAAAACCTCCGCCTCGCACGTTTTTTGTCGAAACCGTCACCCGTTGACCAGAACTTGTGATCTTTTGCCACGAAGCAACGCACGATGCCATCGAATGTGCCAAACAGAGGATTGAGGTTGTTACATTGGAATTTTCACTGTTGCGCGGATCAGAAATGCTACAAGAATCGTGTGATCCACGTGGGACAATTGTCCAGAGGGTGCGTCCACACCTTGCACTTGCAAAAGTCATGTCCGCCCCCACCTCCGCCTGTTTTGTACCGAGAAGTGCAGAACTCTCATTTCCCCTCCCCTCTTACCAGTCGGGATCCACCTCCCTTTGTTTAACACGTGACATGTACGACTTTTCGGAATTCACGTTTCGCTTCTTTGTCAGGCGACAGGCCAGTCCCTGCTGAACACACGGTGGTTGTCACGCTGCCTATTTATTTTTCTGAGGGCGGGAACAGTGTCAAAGCTCCACAACCAAGTTTAGTATAAAAACAATGTTTATTGGCTCTGATGTCATGTACACTGCTTGTGTCTAGTATTCGTTCCTATAAATGCTACAGTCTACCGGAGAAGAAAGAAAAACGCGGCAAACACACGACGGTCGAAACCATTATCATCATCGTCATCATCACATGTACAGAGACGGGGCCGGGGGTGTCACTCGAGAACGGAAGTGCAGAACCGCGCATGCGCACTCAGGTCAGAACGGAAGCGTCACGTCCCGTCACGCCGACGTGAACAGGGACACGTCCAGATGGGCAGTTCGTCAGCTCCGTCTCGCGAGTGAAAACCGCCCGACACAACCAAGAGGCGACAGACAGGAAGCGTGTTCGATTCACGAGCCGAACTCACCTCGGGTTCGGCCCGCGGTGCGTTCGGCGCGCAAATCGAACACGCCCATTCACTTCATGCCAATAAGCACAGCTGTAGTTCGGAACATCTGAATATTATTTCCGCAATTTATGTCGGAGTGTAGATTTTTCAACCAGTTCAAGGATGAGAATGGTTCTTTTTCTTCGCGCCTGATAAAATTGGTTTGTACAAAATGCTTGTTCGCACACACCACCGGAGAAGGCGAAAGTTCTGCTGGCAAGATTCTGGAGTGTGATATGCATGGATACACGCGTCGCCAGGGGGCACTGAAGTCGTGCGGTTTCACACTGGATGCGTCGTGCGCTGCGTTCCAAGTACTTGTAACTGCATTGACGCAGAGTACAGGGACGCAACGCAAGACGCATCCAGTGCAAACCGCAGGGTGGTGGACACTGAAACCATGAGGCAAACGAAGTGAGACCCGTACAAGAAGCCAAACTAGAATCGGAACAGACTGGAGTAAATGCAGGAGCGGAATGAGGGTTCAACACCCAGACCGGGAGGCTCAGGGCCAGGAATGGAAGTCTGCTCAAACAAACAGTAAATGCAAAGGCTTTTCTTGAATCAGCGAAGCTGGGTTGAAGAAATGATCGGAGCTAGAAAATGGAGAATTCGGCAAGAAATGCAACGTTTTAGTTCCTTGAGAAGCTGCTGAGTTTGGTCCCTGCGAAACTGAACAAAATAAATGTTCAAAGCTAAAATCGTATCAAAAATAGAAAATAGCTACAACCAAGATCTCTATCTCTTGGGTATGTTGGAATTTCACGTCAAATGGATTTGGGGAAACCAAATGTAGATTATATAATATGTGCTCTCAAGGTGCAACTTTTGTTTGACAATGAACGCACTTCGATCTATGACGCAACTGGAAGACTGAACGCGTGCTTTTGCTCTGTAGCTGTGAGTGGTTGAGCTCGCGCAGGCGCACGCAGAACATACTCATCCTTGAACTGGTTGTTATGGATACACATTATTTCAACACACTGAAATTTGATCCTCAATTTGGTACGAAAAGTCAGACTCTGTGACTGCTAAGTTTACAATCAGGGGAGAATTGTCTCGGATTTTTCATCCATTCATGTCTTTTTATATTTCCAAATCTGATCTTACAATTTCTAGAGACAACGAACAAAAAAGCGAAACCACAAAACATGTGATATGTTAAGTTGGTGATAACAACTTCCACAAACGCTCAAAGACAGTTTCTATGAACAAAAACTTCAGCCTCAACAAACAAATATTTCTTCATCAAGATTTCTTCACACTGAAGGGGTTTTTCATCTTCCCACGCAACAAACTGGCTGTGATCGTGTCATCATCATCCGCCACGTGACAACTTCTCGCACTCAAAACACTCGCATCAGAGATACATAAAAACGTGCAGAGATCAGTTGAATGCGTAATGAACCTCAAAAAATCACAAAAGATTTCTTCATCAATTGGGCATTAATTTATGGGAAATAAATTAGAGAAAGGAAGGGGTACCAGGGAAGGAGGGGGTGGTCTTTTATGGTGTGAATCACTGTTTCACACTGTCGTACAGAAAACGCACTGTCGTGCCCATGGGTCATTTTCTTGTGCCGCACAAATTTGTAAAGACAAATTTTCACGAGCGCAAGTTTCCCACTGATCTCAGGAGACTGAACCGAAGGCCTCAGCAAGCTCTACAGAACCTACGCCCAACATGTTAGTCAAAGCCAAGCATGACAGAGAAAGAAAGTTAAAGCGTGTACTGGCTGGAATTGTGACGTCATCATATCACGTGACTCAATCGTCATGTTGTCGTGGCGACCAAGGTTACCAAGCTGTTTAGTTCCTTCGTTGGAGCGCAAAACTCGCACGGGCTGACAGGATTGGCTCACACCGCGTGACGTCACAACACGTGACGCCCTCCCGTCTGCGCACGCGCGAGTTTTTACTCCCGTTACGCGGACACCTGTGTACAGTGAGTTATTTGTACAATCTGAAAGCAAAACTTGAATCAACTCGCAAACAATCAAACAGCCTCGTATCTTACAAAGCAAACAAAGAAAACAACACAACACAACACATGCTCACACTTCCAATCAGCCAGTCAATCAATCGTAGACCAATTCATAATCGTAAATATGAGAGTAATAGTTGAGAATTGTACAATATAAAATAAGTTTCAACAAATATGAACAACTTTCTGGATTGTAAATGATTCTGTTGATGTCAACATCAAGTCTCCATGGGAACACTTTCCAAGATGGCACAAGTGTCTTGTTTTCTTCATTTTCATGGAATTTGTTGGTTCCACAACTGGACGCAGTGAGATTCACCCAAAGATCCACTCCCGCCATCTTGGAAAGTGACCCTCAATTTCAAGCAGATTTTGTACACACGACACACAAGATTTCGTCGTTTTGTTGTCGACCAATTGGAAGGCTCTAGTCACCAGGGGAACGGAACTGAGCATCATAAATTATGATAAAACAAGTATCAGCATCAGTGCATTGAGTTCACGCTGCTATCGTGTGATTGGATAACAAAGCTGTGCATAAATTAACATAATCAGCACGAAATACAAACCAATCACTGTTCAACACAACTTGAGCAAACTTCTGATCCCAAAGAACTGAAGCAAATGTACATGAAGCTTTCATACTTTGAGTTCCCAGGGCAACGGGTCCCCGGAGCACGTGTCCTGTTGTCATGGCAGGTTGCTAAGCGCACAAAACAATGTCAGTCGCTGTGGTTACAGTAATAACGATGTACATGGAAAAACACCCATGTTTGTTCATTTTACACGCGTAAGCTTTCGTCCAGAATTCGTACAACTGTTGCTTGGTGACAACACTGTTGTTTGTTTCGTTGCTAACTACATAACAAGCTCTAACAGGAAGTACTGCAGCACACGGTGACGTAACAACGCACTCGTGACGTCACACCAACTGTTGACGTCACCACATCATACCTGTACAGTGTATCCCACACAACCAGTCAACATCTGTTTCTAACTACGCAGACTCGCTCTGTAAGTTGAATCCCGGGATCCGAGAAACCTAATTCTCTCGACAACCTGCGGTGACGCCCCCTCGTGTCGCCCACTGCGCATGTGCAGGTCAATGCATTGCAGCCAACGCACAACACAAGGCCGATTCTCACAGGCGTTTGTCCAGTTCACAAAAGACGCGACGTGTACCAAAGGGTACCGGTAAACTTTTGGCAGTTGTCATCCGCAAAGCTGATGCAAGCTGAGGGAAGAGGCAGCAAAATCTGCGCAGAGTCTACTTTTGTACTTTCCAAACAGATCGGCGGCAACAAGCCTTCCGTTCAGACGAAACACTTTCTCTTGCTTTCTTTTATCAAAAAGAAGGCGTCATCCTCGGTCATACGAAAACAAAATCAACATCGAAAACTGCTCTCCCATCTGTTCTCGTAGACACACTGTCAACACGTAAACTTATGGATTCAACATCTGATAACAAAACGTCGTTTTCTCACAACAGTTTCTCTGTGTTGACAACACCAACTCACATCACATGATCATCTTCTGTGCGACTCTTGAGACCCGGTTCATACCGGACGCGTCGCAACGCGTGACGCACCAAGTGTGAACCGGGTCCGACGAACTTAAAGCTTATTTGGATGGTCTTGATCTGTATCTACAACGCTTTTCATGGTCAAAACAACACTGACGACGAGTGAGTACTGAACAGTGAGTACATCGGAAGTACACCGAGGATACGGAGCCTGATATGTTCGCTAGAAGCTGTAAGTACAAATGGCATACTTATGGCGGACGACGGACACATTTGTAAGTACATACCAATTTTCCATGAAAGTCACCAAACGTGAAAGAATATTTTGGCATGAGACAAAAGCAATATTTCTGCATTTCACTTCATCAATTTTTCAGTGCTGATGTAAGTTTGTCAAAACTCTGGGACAAACATTCTCAAAACAAAGATTCTAGTCAGCTGTGACGTCATAAGAACTGTAAGTTCGCTTTCCAAAAACAAATCACGTGAGCAAAATCTCCTCGATAATGACCAATCAAAGGTTGGCAATTGGACGCAGGAAGACTGAACGGTGAAGCTGGGGCTTGATCTCGACAAAAAACTCTTGTGTCTTGATATGCTTAAGACCGGAGCCGTTACCAAGGCAACAGACTCTGCCACCTGACGCTGGGTCCCCTGGAAACGCCCGACGTATCCAGGGAAAACCCGGCCCGAGTTTTTTGGACTTGGTTCTGCCATGAGCGACGAACTAACAGACACCTCACTCTCACGTGCTGCAGTAAGGAAGGACAAAGTGTAGTAGCACCTACCTACGCCTGCCGTTGAGTGACCTAATTCTGCAAGGGTCACTACGTACACTCCACTACTCACAACCTACTGACCTATTTACAAGCTGCTCTGTACACTGTTCTGATGACCTAGTTTGGGCATCGACGTTGTCGGGAAATTGAGGTCATTCATCCACTGCGTCCCAGCGTCAACACGTGACAAGTGCCCGTACGTAAGCGTCAACGTACAGTCACGGGACCCACAGTATTGAACAACCTGTCTCGATAGCTTGACCAGAGAATTGGAGGCTTCTTGGCAGAAAACCATTCCCTTGATACACGAAACCTCACAAAGAACAATACACCACGTGTCTTTCACGAACAAACAGAAATGCGAGTGTTGGCTCTGCATGCACAAAATGCAGAAGCTTCCAGGAAAAGCATTTGAGTCACTCGACTGTCACGTGACGTTGACGTCACAAGGGCAATCCTCATGACTGTGACGTCACAAGCGAAAGTTGTAAAAGCGTTGATGTTGAGTGACGTCGACTTGGGAACGGTTCCTGCGGTACTTGATGTCTGTGTTGAAGCCAGGTGAGAAGCCTTCAAAAGTTCTAAAATTCAGTCTACGTTTCGCCACGTCAAAGGGAAGAACATCTGACGGGAAACTGAGATTGACGTCATGGTTCATTTCCGCTGACGTCATCACCTCCGCGTGACGTCAGCGTTATGACGCTGCGACCTGCGTCATCTCCCGCGGCTGCGGCTCGAGCTTCACGGGGACGAGCCCTCCCGGGGACCCCGCGGGGGAGACGCTCGACTCCCGGGAGCCTCCGGCCGACCCTCCGGGGGCGGCGCGGGGCGGGGACGGGGAGCGCGCCGCCGAGGAGGGCGGCGGGGAGTCCGGGCGCACGGGGACGTGCTCCCCGGTGAGGGAGCTGGGCACGCCCGGGGGCAGCGGGGACCCCGTCCCGGGGGACGAGGAGTGGTGCGCCGCCCGCGCCAACATCGCCTGCAAACGGAGGGAGAAATGGTCAAATAGCGGTCAGCAACACGTCACATGTGAGTGGGACGAACAGGCGTTCCATTGACAACACGAAGTCAGCCGACCACGTCACGTTGAAATTTTTGCCATTAAAGGTTGGCGGAAGAATTTGTCCTGAGTACTCACGCTATTGTAAAGAAGACTGACGCGTGGCCAAAACTGATTCGTCTCGGGTCAATTCCTTTCTGTCATTCTCAGAATGTATGCCTGGCCGAAGAACCAGCTCACATGCTCCGTTCAGCGCAGGCCAGCACCAGAGCGGCGTTGCGTGGCAACGACCCCGCGACACTGACCTGCATGTTGGCGTTGAGGAGTCCTGGCGGCAGGTGCCCGGCGCCGCCTCCGGCCGGAGAGACGCCGCCGCCCGACGCCAGCAGCATCTGCGCCGCCGACTCGGCGGCGTCGCCCGGAGCGCCCGACGTGGCGTTGCCCGAACCGCCGGCGAGCTGCCCGTTCGCTGCGGGAGAAAAGGGGCGTCAGTACGGGGTGGGAGTGGGAGTGGGAGTGTGTGTGTGTGTGTGTGTGTGTACGGACGTGCGTCTGCGTGTGTAATTGAGCAAGTTCAGAAAGTTACGACGACGGCTTCCATGAACTGGAGCAGTCCACGAACTGGTCAGTGCGATTCTCTTTCTTTTCGCCGTGGAACTCAAGCACGGTCTCGTGTGCTTCATTACACACTGCAACCCACCATTACTCTGTCCTCCCAACCTTCTCGAAACGCACTCCCCTTCCACTCCCTCAACCTACTCCCCATTCTCAGCGCTGTCCATCCTCCCTCAACACCCAGGACTCGTTCGACTGCCCTCAACCCTCCCCTCCCTCAGCACTCCCCTGTCCCACCCTCCGTACTCACCGAGCAGCCCCTCGACGTACGTGGTGCCCGACTCTCCGTACCAGATCCTCCGCACCTCCTGGCGACGCGACTTCATCAGGTTCTTGTACTCGGAAATGCGCAGCTTCTTCCCGTCCACGATGCACGTGCGCTTCGGGCGCGGCCTACAACCGGAAGTACAGACGACGTGAGGTGCGGGGCACCGGAAGTGGGTGAAAGTTGACTGGAAGTGAGGAAGTTGTTCATCGGACGTGGGGTGCAGGTCAGGAACCCGAACGCCATGTTGAATGAGACCCCCAACCACATCGTTACTGAACAATTCAGGCCTCTTCACCAGACAAAAACTCCCTTCAACCCCACCCTACCCCACGCGACTTTCCTGAACCAAGAAAAGAGTTCAGGGGTGGCCCAGGTTGATCCTCGGAGTGACCTTGCACGACAAGAATTTTGCTTCGCAGCTCAAAATGTGCAGTTTGCTACGTGTTTAGGCACCAGTTTCTGAAGCAACGTTGACGCAACTACCGTAGTGTGGACACGTTGGTTACATGGACTGGGAACCGTGTCGTCAAATGTTACGCGACCGTTGTGAGCACATCTGAAGCTTTTGACACCAGTCTGTTTCAGACGAGACCCCGAAAAACAAATTTCGCCCTCTACCTCCCCCCCACCCCCCGTTGTGCAACAAGACGAGAGTCAAATGTGCCCACAAAGTCACAAAATTCAAAGCAAAATGTACAAATGCACACACAACTTATGCATAAAAGTTCAACAAATCAAAACATTCAGGCTCGTTTCACACTGGAGGCGTCTTGCGTTCAGTCCCTGCACAAGTCAACGGAGTGTCCACTGACTTGTCCAGGGGCGCAACGCGTGACGCACTCAGTGTGAACTCTGTGCACGGCCAGCTATCTATGTGATCCCTGTGATGACGTCACAGCCTTTTAGATTCTCTACAAGACAAAAATGCCACGGATATTAAAAACCGTCGAGTCACACCCACACCACAGTTACAAACATGAAATAAAACCAGACATCAGGTCAAAATGTTACCAACCAATCACGGGGCGTGTTGAAAAAAGGGCAGCGTCATTGGCCAGATGGAAAACCAATCAGAGAACAGAAATCTTGCAAAACTCAAAAGAAAGATATTTTGCCCCAATTTACTCAAAACCACTTCAAAAAGAGAGAAGAAACACAAAAAGGCTTTTACATTTAGAAAAACAAAAGAAAATGCAATGGACAAGTCAGCACTAGCTACACAGCCAAATTTGGTGCCTAAAGATCTGAACAGTTGCACATTTTGCGCGCTTTTCAAACAAAATTTGACCCCAACAAAGCCTGCACTCTCCCCCTGCATCCCCCATCTTGTTATCAACTGGCAAATGACCTTGACCTCTTTGACCCCGCGTCACCCTCCGTGACCCCTAGCGTGACCTCTGCGGTGAGTACCTATATCTGTAATCGGGATGAGTCTCCATGTGCAGTTTACTCAGCCGTGACTGCTCCTCGTAGAAAGGCTGCTTCTCCGCGTTACTCATCGCCTTCCACTTCGCGCCTGCAAAATCACAGAGGGCGACACCGCCGTTACTCACACGGTTCAGCCAATCGCATGCACCGCTCCCGCACGCATGCGCGGGGAGCCTCGCTTTTTACCTAAATCGGTAATCTGGGTTTTGCTCCATGTGTAGTTTGCTGAGGCGCGACTGCTCTTCGTAGAAAGGCTGTTTCTCCTCAGCCGACATGGATTTCCACTTGGTGCCTGGAATGGACAACGCTCGGCATTTTCCGGCCACGTGACCCCTGAGGTCAAGGCTTTTGAGTCGTTACGCACAGAAAACGCCCAGGCACAGGCCTGTTGATATACGCATTGAAGTTGGTTCGGTTTCTTCTCACGGATCTTTTGGAAAATGACCAGGAAAACTGAAGACTTTACCACACGTCCTTTTGAGGAGGCAGTAATCACTTTACTCAAATTCAATGCTGGCGAAAAAGCGCGAGTTGTGCGTGTCCCCCCCCCCCTTACACGCTGAGTGGCTTTGGGATGCGAGGCGTTGAGTGTGTGTGCGCGTGTGCGAAAGATCGAGTGTCATTCTCTCCCCCGTCACTCGCCAAATGTATGTATGTGTGTATGTGTCTGTGTGTGTGTGTGTGTACCCTGATCACCACTCACCGAGTATCTTGGAGATGTTGGAGTTGTGCATGTCGGGGCACGCCTTGAGGATCTTGCGGCGCTCCTCGCGCGCCCACACCATGAAGGCGTTCATCGGGCGTTTGATGTGCGGCTTCCCGGCGTCGCCCCCTCCTCCTCCCCCGCCGCCGCCGCCACCACCGCCGCCACCGCGCTCCTTGCTCGCGCGGATGATCTTGGCGCCGAACATCTTGCCTGCAGGACACACGAAATGGGTCAATTGAAGAGAGAAAGGAGAAACAGCTTTGCAGAAGGAAGAACTGAAGTTCATGGCAAAGTTGCAGATCTTGACATCGAAGAGACATTTATGTTTCCGTCACACAAACACGTTTCTTCTGTTTTCGGCACGCAGGGTCCCTGTGAGAAGGGACCTCAACTTCACAGATGCGCGTTCAGAATGCGCACAGGTGCAAGATGACGCCTCCAAACCTTGTTCACTGCTGAAGTTTGGCCTTTGCGGTTTGTGCACTCAATGCTGCTCACTTGGGTTACTCCACTCAATACGAAACACCAACAGCTGCTCAATGGTTCAACTCCCCACCACTTCAATCACCGTTGTCCCATGAATTTGTGTTCTGCTCTTTTTGCCTCCACTCACCAAACCCCGTGCTGTTCAATTTTCCTTTCCAAGTTTGACTCACACTGAGTGCGTTACCACAGGCGACGCAACGCACTGCATGCGTCACAGTGGAGTGAGTCGACTCAGCAGTTCTAGTTATAAGACTCAACACACGACGCACCCAGCGTGAACCCTGCCGCAGACACCAAGGCCTTTCTTTCCGGGGTTATGCCCTTTGTAGTTCTTCGTTACAAGAATTCGATGCTTCCAACCCAAGTTCAATAGTCCCTTCCCTCTCACCGCCTGAGAAAGGAACTCGCTCGGTAACGATCCAGTCCCCGTTGTGCCGCCTTTTTACGACTCAATATCAATTAAGTTTGTTCTCATTGACTCCCAACAAAACCCGCTCTGTCTGAATCAATGCTTTCTCGCGATTAATGCCAAAGAAAAACAACTCGATAGATTTGCCTGCGAATCGTTTGTATTGGACAACAGCGGTCGATGGTAATAGAGCGACAGGGCCGTAGGAGCGAGAGGGACCCGGGGGTGTCCCGGGGTTAAAAGGAACAACCGCAGAGAAATCACTGATTCTGCGCAGATTTGTTCAGAGGATCCGAGATCAATTGAATTCTCGCGGTGAAGAAGAAAGTTTGGGACCCGACATTGAGAAGCGGTGAATCCAACAAAGTTCAGAGGCTTCTGCAACGCCGCGCACGTTGTTAAACTGCTCAATTGGCGAAACTTTCTCTTTCTATCTGCGGTCGACAAAGACTGAAAACCAACCAAGTTTTACTTTTCGGAAGGGGATGTGATAATCTCCTTCCAAATTCAGAAAGGATGTTCGCTGTTTCGAGTCACAACGACACACCGCCGCACCGTGAACTCGTCAGTGAACGAGAGGTGGCGACACCATCTCACACAGTTCTCTCTCTGAGCAGATGGAAGGGAGAATTTTCCCTTTCTGAAAATATCTCTTCCCCATAAAACAACCCCAGATCATCTGAAACAATTTCCAGCAATCAAACTGACCGAGTGTATTTTGCTTGGAACTTGATTATCTGTTTCAATCTCAGAAATCAAGGAACGCAAAGGCATGCTTGCTCCTTCTCAAAGAACATCGAATCTCAAACCGAAGGTCCTCATCGCTACAACTCCCCGCGCTGTCACAGATCCCCGCGCTGTCCGTCTCTCTCGCATGTTCCCTCCCCAGACGTCGTGTTCCATTATCGCCCTTCACCAAACGCCTCACAATCCTCCCTTTCTCTCCCCGCTTCCTTTTCTCTCCCGTGGCCCAGGCGCCATTCTTCGCGCTGCGCTCGCGTCAAGCAATTCTCCCGACAACATCGCATGACAAGACAACTGTCAGACTCCGTCAACAAATTACACCCAAAAAGTCCCAAAATAATTCACGACGATTTCGAGGCATCAACGCCCACAGAACTTCGCGTTTCTTCTACGGAACAACAAGTCATTATCTCCGTGACGATTCCATGGCAACGGAGACGCGGGCGTCACCAGGGACGCGACGCCGTCAGAGACGCGACGATGACGCCGTCAGTTGAGACGCTGCGTCCCATGCGACGCCACTTCCCCCGACACATGCGCAGTTCAAAAAGCCTTTATTTGCGCACCTTCCACCCCCCTGACACGCCACGAAAAATGCTTGCCCCTCCCCTCCTCCCCTTCCGCCCCTGCATCAATCAAGAAAGACGCATTGCGGCGGCGCAGCTCGTGTCGTGCGACGGAAGCGGCTCCCTTTGTGCGACGCGTTCGCGCGGCGCGGGGTGTGGATTATCGCCCGGAAGCGTAACGATCGCCGCGCGGCGCCATTGTGCGACAGTCACGCGATCTGAGCGAAGCGCGCCGCCCTGTCGGGAGAATTCGTTAAGGAATTTGTCTTGTAGAAAAGCAACAAAGAGTCGGGTTTTTCTGCAGCCTTGTGAAACCACGACCCGAATCTTGGCAGCTGGATCCAAACGGCTGAGCTGTTCATACTCATGCTTGACCCTTTGCGGATTGAGGGCACGAGGCCCCCTCCCGATTTTGAGCTTTGGGCGGCACCTTGCACTTGTGCATTGACCGAACGCGTGACGCATCCAGTGCGACCCCGGCCCAACAAACAACAAACGCAAACCAAAAGCAATCCTGAAATGCAGTCCCAGATTCGACCTTTCTCTCGCCTTTCAAGACAATCACCTCAAAGCGCAACTAAAACACCAGTGTTTTTCCACAATCGTGCAAACGTCCGTCTGCCTAATTCTCCGTCCTTTGAACACGGAGCCTGGAACTTGGACAAAGTCACTTGTTCCATTATTGTCGTTGACAACAGAATGAATCGCTTTTTCCTTCCATTAGGCTCCAGGTTCTGTTTCCTGCGTCGAGAGACACAGAGGATGACGACGCATTAGAATAACACAGCTAATCAGAGAATTAGTGGTTCGAGTCAACCAGAGTATTTCCGATGCTGGGCGTCAGTGCAAAGTTTTCTTGCGTGTGGGCATGTTCAGTTGAGCGCCACCCATCTCCCAACTTCCCTGTCGCCCTCTTTTCTGATTTCAACATTTTACGCAGATAGTTTGTCCACTTTCTTTCTCGTCTCCTCAAATGCACGGACCGTCTGCGGATTTGTTCGTTTCTGACAAACACTATGATGAAGGTTTGATGGAACCAACCAACAGCCGAAGCGTCATTCACCGTGGCTCTCTCCCTTCCTACGGGCCTTGGGCCTTCCTGACTTGTCGTACATTTGTTCGCACAAAACTGTCCACATTCAGAACCCCTCCTCCCCCTCCACAGAATTCAGGCCTCACCCCACCATTAGCCCCCCGTTCCCTCCCAGATCTGATGAGAGGAGCATCCCATCCACATTATCCAGTATCGATACTCCTCGCGGTCCGGAGCGCATCTCTCTCGGATATGGATCGGGGCGCCGCTCCGGTATGGATCCTGAGAGCGATCCGGGGGGGGGGCGGATCGATGTCGTTCAGCGCACGGGGGGAAAGTGAGCAAAGTTAGGACTAAACTGAGCGGAGAGGGGGGGGGGGCAAAGTGGCATGCCAGCCGGACAGTGTGGGGTACCAGACAGAGGGTACTGGACAGGTTCAATTTCTGGTTGGGGTTCCAGACATGCACACCCAACAGGCTGTCATTTTTGTTTTCACAAAATTTCCGAAACACGTCAGCACTCGCACTGAAGTTAAAACCCTTGGGAGGATCAGACAGATCAGCCTCAGAAGCTGGGATACAAAGATACAGATTCACAGTGTTTGGGTTGTACTCACTCTGTAGGTGCTGTACGTAGTTGCCTCCCTCCGAGTCATCGCCTCCCTTCCCGCCGCCAGAGGGCGGCTGTGACGTCAGGTGCATCATGGGCGGGATCCCGGGGGTGGCGCCGTACAGCGGCATCGGGATCCCCCCGGGGTACATGGCGCCCGTCAGCGACACCGGCGGCATCTGGCGAGCGAGCGTCTCCTGTACGAACTTCTTCTGAAAGAGAAACGAGCGTTTGTGTGAGTATGGCGTCGGACGAAGTTCGTGTCAGGCAAATTCGGTCCAAAAAACTGAGTCTAAAAACTTCGTCCAGCAGCTACTAAATCTCCACGGTTAAGAGCAGGATGTTGAGCGAGTTCTGCACTGAATGCGTCAATCTGCCCCTCATCCACAAATGGTGGACGCTGCGCGCCAACATCACCGTGATAAAATCACGTGACTCGTGCGCAATGAATGCAGCGCCCACTGGTGGGTACAGACACGCAACCCCAGCGCCCCCAGGTGACTCACGCTGTCGATGGAGGGCGACGCGGGTTTCCCCCCGTTGGCGGCGCTCTGGTGGTTGTGATGGTGCTGCGCCGCCGCCGCTGCCGCCGCCGCCACGAAGCTGGGATGCGCCGCCGCCGCCGTCAGACCCGTGTAGGGACTCGACACGTACTGCAGTCCCGCCGAACCTGCAAGGGGGAGCCACAAGCGTGTAGTGGTTTGGCCCTCTGGGGGATGGCAACTTGAAGCACAAAGTATTTTCAACGTTTGAACAAGATCAAATGCCTTCCTTGTACTTTAACGTGTTTTGGAGGAGGTGTCATCCAATTCCAGGGGCAAACGCAGATTCATGTGGCGTTTACGTGTGGGGAGCGTCACTCACCTCTGTGCTTGAGGACGGGGGAGTCCGGGGGAGGGGGCAGCGCCGCCGGGGACGAGTGGAGCCCCGGGGGGCCGCCCGGGCCCCGCGGCGCGTGGTTCGAGTGCGCCGGCGGAGGCTGCTGCTGCTTGCCGGCGCCGCCGCCTCGGGGGGAGGACGAGCGCGCCGGGGAGGACCGGGCGCCGCCGCCGCCGCCGCGGTCAGACGAGTCGGAGCCGCCGCGGGGTTTGGTGAGGTTGAGCGGCGCGTCCGTGTGCGCGATCGGAGACAACATCGGGGGAGACCTGCGGAGGAACGGTGCTGGGAGTCAGTGTGCGTGCGCATCGTTAAGACACATGTGGGCGTGGGTTTGTGTGTGTGACTTGTCAGAACTTTGCAAAGAGAAATGGAAAGACACAGCTGGCTTTAGTCTTGGCTGTGTGCGTGTGAGGTGCGTGTGCACCAAGCTCGACGCCGTGTGCGTATTGGTACGCGTCTAACTCACCTGGAGCCGGCTTGGCTCAGCACCATGGCGAGGTGTGTGTGTGTGTGTGTGTGTGTGTGTGTGTGTGTGTGTGTGTGTGTGTGAGGTATGCGTGCGCTCACCTGGGGCTCCTGGACCCTGCCGGACTCGGCGCCATGGCGGGCGGCGGCGGGTGCGGGATGCCGTAGAAGGGCAGCATGGCGGGCGGGATGAGCCCGAGCGGAGAGGCGTGCAGCGGGGACACGTGTAGTGGCGACCCCTGCAATACAGGCCACCAGAGGGTGTGACGGACACTTTGGAATTTGTGACGCAAAAGGCACGCACGTGCACAATGTGTTTGAATGGAAAGGAGGGAAACGTGAACGTACCTGCATCGCCCTGTGAGTGAGTATCTGCGGAGACGACCTGGGCGGCGCCGAGCTGTGCGGCGGCGCGGGCGGGGACGCAGCGCCCGGGGGCGGGTCCTCGGAGGAGCCCGGGCGGAGCGGGCCGCGCCCCCCCGGGGAGCGCAGTGGGGGTCCCGCCGGGGAGTCGCCGCGCCCGCCGCCGCTGCCGGAACCCGGGGACACCGGCTCTGAGCGACCTGCGTTTACACAAGAGAAACCACGCGTTAGTCAAAGGTGCCACAATGTTGCGTGACTCAAGCCTTAAAATTCAGTGCATTGGACCCAGAATCATGCAGACGGACGCACAAAACAAATCAGGATTCACAGAGCGCCTGAATAAATACTCAGGAGGATCTGGCTGCCACAGCCTGACGTGTATCAAAAACAAAGCGCACAGTGCAGCTGTTTTCTTTCCAGGTAAAGAGGATGTAACAAAAGCAGCGCCGCGCGAAGATGCGCTTCCCAGATGGCGTGACTCATCCGATCCAGATGCGCCGCCATTACTGCGCGTGCGCCGACAGATTTACGCGCGCGCACTGTGGGTGGAGGACGCTTCTCATTGGAGGAGTGTCTCCTTCCCGTCAACACCCGCGTGATGAACTGCTTCCGGTCATGTGGGTCGTGAACTTCCGGGGAAAAGTGATTTGAGAATGTCAAGATAGAAAGCGCGCCAGTACACACACACACACACACACACACACACGCACGCACGCACGCACAGACACTTGTTTGGTTTTTCCCCTTCCACATGCGATTGGTTCAGCAGTCTTCAGTCCTCCAACCATCATCACCTCACAAACCAATGTTACCAGAACACCAACATAGGCGGCCAAAAAACCTCCGCTCCACACAAAACAAACTCCATCAGAATTGAACGACTTTCTGCTTCACCTTGATCTGTCTTCGCTGAATCTGCGCTTTTGTTTTGAATGGCGGTGGATTGTGATGAAAGGCGCGGGATAGCGCGCGGATTGGGTTCCCGCTCTTCTCCACCGGTTCCCGCTCCTCTCCTCCACCCCACCCCTCCCGTCACACATCAACCCCATTTCTTCGCATTATTTTCCGTCGGAGCGAAATTGACATTTGCCGAAACAACAATTATCTACCTGACGGAGGAAGCTGAATTGAACTCTGCTCTGCGGTGTTTTGATTGTTTCAAGGCGGTTTGTTTGGAGGCTGATTGAAGGGGATGGACAGGGAGGGAGGGACTGCAACACCGTCCTCGCAGCGCAGGGCAGGGGGCTGAAGGGACGACCGCAGCGCCATGGAGTGAGATGGAGACAGCGCGAGATTCGATACTGCACTGACAATGGTGTTGTTCTATCTGCCCAGAATCTGCGAACACGAGAATCTGGGGTTTGAACAGCTTTTCACTGGAGAATCTCTCATGTCTCTGAATATTTGGTAGCTGACGGCACAGAACCATTGCGCGACTTCAATAGCAAACGATTGCATGTCCTGTGCCTCTGCAGTGTCAATGCTCTTCATGCGCTACGTCCGATCCCACAGGGACGGAGCCGTAACGCCCCCGACTCCAGCCCCGGCTCATCAGAGGAGGGCTGGACGCTTTGAGAAGGGCCCGTCAGATGAAACAGGGGGAACCTGTGTGGACCCTGTGTGAGGGACGAGGGGCTGTCATGTCCCCCGCAGAGGCGACGGGGAGAGGCGCTGCACAACACTCGCGAAGAAACAATCTACTGAATTGTTACAGAAGAGCAGTTTGCGATTCACTTGTCAGATCGAGATCGGCCTAACAAATTCAAACACCTCTCCCACTTCGCAGTTTGATTTTGCCGAATGATCCTGAATGTTTGATGAAATTTGACATCGTGTCGTTGGTAAACAGCAACAAACAGATTTCCTTCTATTTTTTGAAGGGGGGGGGACGTTCAAAACAAGTAGAAGTTCCACTATCAGCACAGCGTTGCTTGAAAGACAGTAGTGAATCAAACGTCAAATCACGTGAACGTCAATGCAAAAACGACGCCATCGCTTCACCACGCAGAAAAAGTTTTCCTCTTGTTTTCAAGTGGATTTCTCTCCAGTTTTCCTCTAATTGCAGCTTGACGTTGTGAAGTCTCGGCTCGATCAGCGCTGAGGGCCCCGCGCCCTTCTAACACACAACAAAGGCAGCAAAAACACCGGAACTGGGTGGGTGGGTGAAGGCGCTGAGACAATTCAGGCGACGCGCGCCGGGTGCGTTGCGCGATGCGTCTATGTGCAGGTCAATGGACGTTGCATTGCAGAGTTGACGCAGTGACCGTTGGGTGGTGTAGAAACGCAGCGCGTGACGCATCCAGTGTGAATCCAGCCTCAGGTGTTGAAACCCAATAATCTCACTGTCTCCCTGCTCTACACAACTGTCAAACTTTTTCTCTCTCCTCGTGTTGTTGTTTTGTCTCAGATGCAGCCTCTGTAAAGCAGCCCCCCTCGCTGAGAGCCTCTCCGTGAGTTTTCCGTGTAACGCCCCATGAGCAATGCAACGCTCTTGTGTAACGCAACAAGACTTTTTTGGTCATTTTTTTACCCGTTGTTTGCAGCGGGTTCTATCTCGTACAAAGGTTCGCCCAGCAGGGGGCGACGCCGAGGTGGGCTACAGCGCCCTGCGCTTGCCTCAAAACTTCCGATGACGCAACAATTTCGAGTGGATCTCGTGGCTCCTGTTGCAGTTCCATATGGCATAATGCGTCAAACTGTGACCGCGTTCATAGGCGCGTCCAAATTTCACCCTTTTCTTCGAATCGCAGTCAACAAGAAGTTGCGTCACTGATGGAACCAGGTGCAAACACAAAATCTGCCATCGCCCGAAGAAACGGACCACGCGACGACGCATCAAGGGTGGATCCTCAGACACAAGGGAGAATCGAACAAAGAAACTCGATCTTCAAACCAAGAAACTTTCCACAACAGCCACAGGCCGCATCAAACACACGCGCGCGCGTTCCTTCCAGCAGAGAGGTTTTCAAAACAGACCCCCTCCCCCTCCCACTTCAAACATCCACACAAAGGCTCTTCAGTGGGAGTTTTTGTTTTCACACTTCTCTCCCCTCCTCCCGCACTTGATCCAGAAGACTCTTCTGCGGAGGCATCTGTTCAGCGTCAAATCATAATAACGAGAGGGAAGCGCTGAAACAATCGCCAAGAGTTACACTCCACAGTTTCCCGGGGATGTTCTGTTTGAAAATTTTGTCAGGTGTGTGTGTGTGTGTGTGTGTGTGTGTGTGTGTGTGTGTGTGTGTCCGTCCGTCCGTGCGCACAAAATCGCGTTCTTTTCAAAATCCGCACAGAAACTGAAGAATCCAGAAGGCACCTGCGTGTCCCAAAGGCTGAGAGTGATGTCGTCACACACACACACACACACACGCACACACACACGTCCCACTCTTCACAGTGCACCGTTGTACACGACGACACGACGCATCTGTCTCTCCCAGAGATACACAACTCGAACGCTTCAATTCCGCGTCTCGTGAAACAACAAACTCTTGAAAGGCGCGGATGCAACAGACGCTGCTCGGGTTCCCGCCGCGCGCTCACCCGACACCCGGCCTGGGAGGGAACAAAGTGCGTTTTGACATACGGAGAACCCGCAGAATGGAAACCTGGACCGTAGTACCGCGTTGTTGTGAGTTACGCACTTCGTCTGAGACTCGCATCTCAAAGAGCCGACTGACTCCCAGGGGAAAGTTTGTTGTTGAGAGTTTGACCGATCAAAGGTGTTTTGATTCGGACAATCCGCAGACAGTGAGGACTTTATCAATCTGGATCCAAACAAACGAAGTGGAATTTCTAAGTGCTTGGCTTGACATGTTCCACCACACAATTGTCTGCACAAGAGAGAAAAGTTTCGCAATTGGCTGGTGCAAATTCCTCTGCAGAAGTGCATTCGCTCGACACTGGGTTTCAGGTTGGACCAAGGTGCGGTGGAATGAGTGGGAGAGTGAAAATAGTGTTGTCAGACAAACGACTTCCACAATACATTTGTGCGTATTCTCCCGGATCTCTCAGGTTTTCCCCTTTCAAGAGTCGTTTTGGCTGCAAAGTGCACGCACTCATAACCTTCTGTTGTTGGACGGGATCAAAGTTACCGCACGCGCCACACACAGATTCACTCAGATCCAGAGTTCACGCTGGATACGCCACGCTTTCCACCCCTGCACAAACACAACGCGCTCCGTTGACTCAACAAAGGCTGCGTCAATAGACTTGCACAGGGACGCAACGCACGCCGCATCCAGTGTGAACCCACCCTCCCCCCCTCCCCATCACATCTCTCCCCGCGCCCCCGCTCACAAACACTGCTGCCCGTAAAACTGCACTCGCAGATGCATCCAGTGTTATTGCTGAGGCCGTAAAGCACGTGAATGGGTCGAGTCCGCGCTTTGAGTCCGGCCGCTCAGGATCGGGGGATCGAGTGATCGTTCAACGCTGTATCCACCGCACAATGCAGGTAGATACAACGTCAAAACGTCAAGTGTCTGACGCTGTCTTTGTGACGTCATTTTGGTGCCACGTAAATTTGTCCGAGTCTCGAACAACGGCACACACGCACGCGCTCGCACAAACACACACGAAAACACACACACACACACACACACACACACACACACACACATGCCCCTGGATCCGGTCTCCGGTCTCCACTGACCTTGGCGTAGTGCGCGATCGCCTCCTTGTATTTCTCTATGATATCGTCGGGGAGGAGCCCGAGGCGCCCGGCCGCCGCCGCGCCGCCCTCCTCCCCCGCCGCCGCCGCCTCCAGCCCGTTCGCCGCGTGGTTCAGCACCGGCGGCCGCAGGCTCGAGCTCCCTGAGGGTCAAGAACGTCTCCGTTATTATATTCTTTGGTTCTGAACACATAGGTCTCTGGAGGCGAGTCCAGGGGGCGGGGCCCACCCGAAAAAAAAACAACAACAAACAATCGGTGTATCCTCACTGCGGACAATTTTCAGAGTCAGTGACTCTTGGTTCTCCGGTGTGTGTGTGTGTGTGAGAGAGAGAGAGACAGAGAGAGAGAGAGACAGAGAGAGACAGACAGAGAGAGACAGAGAGACAGACAGACAGACAGACAGACAGAATGAGGTGAGTGAGTGAGTGAGCAGGTGTGGCGTGAGTGTGGGCGACACTCACACTGATTATTGGATTACTCTGTGTGTGTGTGTGTGTGTATGTGTGTGTATATGTGTGTGTGTGTGTGACACTCACGCTGGACCTGGTTGCGGATCTTCTCGTCCATGGCGGCGCGGCCCCGCCGGACGCTGAAGGACGCGTTCCGCCGGATGTCCGCCGCCTTCTCCACCGCCGGCCGCGTCAGTATCACCGACGCCGAGCACAGCCCCTCCAGCGCCGCTGGGAAACACGGAACGACGTTCATAACGGAGAAGTTCATTCACAAGCTTTCACTCACCACTGCACTGTTGCTTTGCTGTTTCAACATGCCAGCGAGTCTCAAGACAGAAACACAGACAGCTGAGTGTAAAAGGGACAAGGGACGCAAACACACACACACACACAATCACACACACACCTGGATCCTCCTTCCCTACCCAACACACTTTGACCCCCCCCCCCGCACATGCGCACACACCCACATACATACATACAGCTCGAACCCCTGCACCCACACACGCACATACACTCGAACCCCCGAACAGACAGACAGACAGACAGACAGACAGACAGACAGACAGACAGACAGACAGACAGAGACAGAGACAGACAGACAGACACACAGACAGACAGACAGACAGACAGACACACACACACACACACACACACACACACACACACACACACACACACCGTACCAGCGAGCCAGAGCCAGTCGTTGGAGGAGCGGAGGATGTCCAGGGCGGTTTGGTAGTGCAGCAGCGCCTCTCCCGGCAGCCCGGCCAGCAGACACAGGTCGCCCAGGTGCTTCCGCAGCCGCCCCGTGCACCGACGCTTGTACGTTCTGAAGCGCAACAGTGGGTATTACCAGCAGGCAAACACACACACACACGCACACACACACACACACACACACACACACGTTTTCGACCCGTGCACCGACGCTTGTACGTCCTGAAGCACAACAGTGGGTATTTTTACGAGGATGTATCAACCCAAGTGTCAATTATCATGTCTTGAAAACTCACATCGACGCACTTCGCTTGGTGCAATTCTACAAGGAACGTGCTCATCCGTGACCACTTGCTGATCATGATAATTGTCACTTTGGGTTGATACAACCTCGTACCAGCAGGCAAAAGGACACATGCACCTGCGCACGCCCACACACACACAATCAAACACACGTTCGCGCCCAC
>JAAUXT010145676.1_pt1 | contig 37477 bp, 39 predicted proteins | sample 7278171 | NCBI WGS metagenome assembly JAAUXT01 (sample SAMN14350112, study PRJNA611818) | marine sediment metagenome | isolation source: surface marine sediment (1.8m) | place: French Polynesia: Moorea | collected 2018-08 | reverse complement strand
TGACACCATAGAGGAAGGTAGCCTAAACCACTGAGCTCCAACTCATACTCTACAATAAACTATACTACAACATCACTACTGGGGCTTCACTCATATATACAACACTGTGTTGATGTCTTCAACAGAAACAGATCTTTGAAGTTGGTCCATTCCGTTCAAGCCGCACACCGTTCCGACAGAATTCTGCGTGTGAACAGAAAATTCCTAAAGAGACGGGCCCTTTTGCGAGAAACAGCAATAATCTTGCTCTTTGCAGACGTCGTATAGCCTGAGGGATCCACTTGTTGCAATTACCCACACCAGTTTGCAGCCTGGATGACAAGCAAGCGTAGGTGGCGGGGATTTGTAAATACTCTGAAAACAAGAACACCTGTCAGAAAGCCACGCGCTCCGTCGCGTCAGTGACACCGCAAAAAAAGGGGAAAAATAGTTGAGAAGGGTTGGTGCCCGATACAACCACCCCCACGATCACCAACAAAAATTGCCCCCCCCCGCCCCGCGTGAGAATCTTCATGATACTCAAGTTCGTTTCAAACACAGGTGTAAGAAAGTAACAATGCACCAAAAAAAGAATTGGAGACAACCACGGCCAAGAATCTGGACTTAAAATAGAAGAAGTGTGACGAATAGATTGAGATCTGTTGGCAAGTCGTGCGAGTTGTCAAACTTCTAAAAAAAAAAATAGGCGGAGGTAGAATTTTGTCGAAGAAACCCCGACCCCAGGGTGTGCTTGCATTTTTTCAGAAAAATCATCACGGAAACTAGACTTCGTCCAAAGAGCGCCCGATCTTTGGTGCGCAGGTGATTTGGCAGCCTTTTGCACCCGCAACTATTTTTCGCCACTGACTTTTGTGAAACAGAATTAACAGGAACAACATCTGTGCATTTTTGAAAATTGTAGCCCACTGTGTTTTTAGTGACAATTTGGCAGGGGGAGGGGGTCTGAACCCTTTTTACAAATCAAGTGAAAAATGATCAGGCACAATTTCTGAGTATTTGGTGCTTGGGTCTGAACCTAGGTGGGGTGGGGCAGACCTGGTTTTCAAAATCGTAGGTGTTCGAGAAGGGGTATTCCCGGTAGTGAATGGCCCAGACCACTGGATCCATCCCTGCAGTTGCATTTTCAGCCACTCGAACACTGAAAATCACGACCAAGTGAGCCAAACATGGACGTGCTGGATTTCTCCAAGAGGTTCTTGCGCTGTGCAATGGGATTTGCTTTTTTTGGATGAGCACTCGAAGCTGGTTTTTTCTTTTGGTTTGTGTTTTTGTTTTGAAACACGCAAATGCATGCTGTGCGACGCTGATCGCAACAGACTGTCGGCCAAAGCGAAGTTTTGATCAAGATTCGATCAAGATCTTTGCACTCCCATTGGCCAGCAACGGTATGAGGTGATATTTGAAAAAGAAAAAAAAGAAGTGGATCGGAATGTCGCGCTCAAAGACCTTTGGGATCAGCCTGGTACAAGACAACTTTGTGACTGAAAACTTGGTGAGAGGATCTGCTCACCAGGCGGTCCACGCCATGGTCCCGTAATACAAATCGTGAACAACGAAACAGCCACCTGACAACTTGGGAGCGCAATTCTATATTACGGTGTCACAGAAAACCGTGCAGACAGTGCGCGAAAGAAAGAGGGACACCTGCATTGACTGTCAATCACAGCAGCTTCGATTACAACATTTCGGACGACGATTCTGCATTCCCCAGATTCTACAACCCTCAGAAGAAGACTCATTCTGTCCAACCTGCAGCTTTGCGATGAGGATGGGAACAATGGAACGTAAAGAGCGACATCTGCAGGAGACAACTATTTCTCTTCAAACCAACAACCATCACACGGTCGTATTCCAAAGGCGGCCAACCCCCTCGCCACCGAAAATTTGCACCCCAATTTTTGTACTACTTGTTCAAGCAATGCAAGGTTATCTTTTGCTGTCAAACTTTTCAAGTTGCCACTTGAGGGACGCCCTCTGAGTACACCACCTCTGTTCATCCTGAGTACATGCACACAACTTCCACGAAAGGTCCCTTCACTGTTCAAGGAGACAGCAACTGCGCAACTTCACAATTCTTTCCGTAGGGCTCAGAACTTACATGTAGGGTCAGTGGCCTTTCCAGCAGTTCAAACCTTTCGTGGTGCGGTCATTTGTGTCTTTGCATGCATGGGTCAGTTAACAGTGCCGAGGAGTCTTCTCCCAGTCCTCTTGGGTCCTCGAACACAATTGCAGTGTCTTGAATGCGGAAAAATCTTTCTTCAAATCACGCTGGTAGACCCAAACCAGACCCTCAGAACTGAACCTTCAGACTGCAGTGACAGGACCAGAATACTCGTACTAACTGTGAATGTTTCAGAAATCTTCACACGAAACGCAACTGCAAGTTCCATGGTGGTTGGAAGACATGTCAGCTGCAAGAACCGAACCTGCAGGCGCCATTGATTGTGCAGCTCGCCACTGTTCCTGTGTGCATGCACAGGACGACACAAGATGCGGTGGCCTCCTCAAGTGCCTGCAGACGAGACTAACACAGGATTCTCTCATTGAACACAAACATTTCAGAAGAGTGAGACGAACCAAAAAGAATTGTGAATGCAAGGAACTGACCGAGCATCATGTATGTACAATGGTGACGGCATCTGGAAAGCTTTCTGCTGCGCTTGTGTTCACTTCATTTGCCTTTTGCGCCAAGGCAATAGACATTCAGTCAACAAATGACGCTGCTTCGTCCGGTTGGTGGATAGTGGAACACCCTGCGAAGTTTTCGAATCTTGAAATGTGCCAATACAAAGGAAAGAAACCATGGTTGTGCGACCCCACAGGAATTCTGTCGCCACTTCAAGGTAAGGGCAGCATGTGTCGTATGCCATTCCAGGGTGACAAATTTTGATCGGCTTTCCGAACATCATGCTTCCTTCTGTGAGATCGAATTTCTTGAATCACTTCTCGCTTGTCCTTTTGCACGCGAGGATCTTCCATTCCTCATGCAAACACGCCGTTGATTGAAGCATGTGACGAAAGCTGCCGCAAATCAATGAAAAGGTAACCAAATCAAAGCCGATGCGGCTGAATGCTGTTTTTCCGGAAGCATCCAATCTGCCATTGTTGGCAGAAAAACCACAGCTCCATCGTCACAGGATTTTTGGTGTGTTCTTTCACACGTCGTCGTGCGAATAGCGAACAAAAGAAGCACGTCGATGAAACACAAGACAGCAACAAGTGGATTCTATTCCAGGGACGTTGCGCAGGTGTCCGCCCCCCCCCCCAAAAAAAAACCAAACTTTTCGCCTTCACTTGATGTGACACCCACGGACCCAATTCACTTCCGAACATGTCAAAACCGCTGTCGTGCACTAAGTTGGACAATCGGACACTTGCTTGGCAAACCAGGGCTTTTTCTGGGGGGATGGGGGGGGGTCCCAACGGTGCTGCGGACAAATATAAAACGAACGCGGGTGGACGCTACCCTCGGGACTTGTGACGGATGGTGTACGAGCAGCTTCTGTCCAGTATTCTTCATGTGTTCTTGCAATTCCTTGTCACATGAGATACGAACAGCTAATAAATCTTGGGATGTGTTCTTGCTGGCTGTAATGTATAGGTGAGGTAAGCAGACAAATTTTTGTGCACAAATTTGGAGAGAAAATTCTCGGTGAAACACCCAAGTTCTCCCCGAACAAAAGGGAGCGTGGTGCCTCAGCTGGTGCCGCGAAGCGACAAAAAGAACAAGTCAGCAAAAGACCGTTGTCTACGCTCTGTGCAATAACATTTGCCAAATGAGTCCAGAATCCACCAACGGTGAGCAAACCTGCCTCTTGAATAATTCAACGACTGGAAGTGGGGCCTCGGTACCGTCCTTGCCATCCGAACAGGCCCCCTGAGAAGCGTAAACTATGCTTAGTGTGCACTGAAGTGACGGGTCTACACGCAGATTCACCAACTCCCACGCATAAAACATGCAAACGTGCTTCTTGAAAAGTCACGATCACGAAGACACAGAGTGCAGATTGCTTTGAGACCACAGAACACAGCACTGAGTTCCGTTCTTATTCTCTTTGACGTTGACTGACAAATCAGCAACTCAAGTTGCATGAGCTTGGGATGGGCATTGCGAACAGCTCCCTCCAAGACTCATTTTCACATGAACGCGGTGCACGTGCTTGACACAGATTCACCCCTCACCCACTGCATGCTTGCAGCGCAATTAATGCAATGCAAACATCTGTTAGTTGTGTATCTCAATTCTGCACACACACACACACACACACACACACACACACACACACACACACACACACACACGTGTTGTCTCCTGCAGCTGCAGAGATTCAGCGGGAGTTGCGGAGGATCTGCAACAACACGCACAACGACTGTGGAGGAACGCGTCGACACGAGTGCAGAGGCTTTCGAGTCAACGTCGCCCTCCTGGACAGCTTTGAGGACTCGGAAGGGTAAAACTCCTCTTCCCTCTTCCTCCTGCGGTCACACAACATTGACCGTGCCATGCACTGTGTGAAGGTTGGGTGACCCTCTGGTGAAATTGATGTTGGGTGACGCCCACCAGCAGGGGGGGGGGTCTCCTAAGTATTTCTCCCAAGTCGGAGAAGTAGGAAAGTCCTAACAAGGATGTTTTTCGAGAAACAGCCCTCAGGGGTCGCACAGTATTGACCTCACCATTGGATAGTGCAAAGGCTGGGTGGCCGTCTGGTGAAGTTGGTGTTGGGTGACACCCTCCCTTCTTGGGTCACACAACATCGACTTCGCCAATGGACAGCATGACGCTTGGGTGACCCTCTGGTGAAGTCGATGTCGACCCCCTCCCCAATAATATCGGGCTGTTTTTGTTTTCAGAACGAAATATTGGACCCCTGGGCCTGGGGAACAACGCACATCCAATTGCGAAATGGTGATCGTCATTTCAAAGGCACACAAAAAGGTTTGAACACCAGGTTCACCCGTCAGTGGCGTTTTCCCTATGTGAGTCAGACCTATATACGGTGTATCTGACTCATAAACACGCACTCGTATCATTCACGCATCGCAACCCTTGAGCTGCATTGTTGATTTTCAGATTCTTCTCAACACAATTGACACGCGTAAATATCTGAGGCGAAAACTCTGTTCCCAACAAAGTCACCGCTATTCATCCTCGAAAACACAGACTCAAGAACACCACATCGGGGACGTACTCAGGTCCGAGCTGAAACACTTGAGGTGAGACCACTGCTGAGGTCTTGGCAATGAAGTCTTGCAGAGAAAGAGTTTTGTTGATTCACTTCAGAGCGCAACTTTCCACCTCGTATCAAACGAACGGTTTGGCCCCAACCCCCATGCAAAACAGGTCGATTTGTGGCCCCGATTTTGTGCCACAGGTGCAACTTTTGCACCGCGAACGGAACACAACGGTCCCAATTGGACCAGCATAACTGGACCAGCTGGTCTGTCTTGTGCTGGGCAAGTTGCACTGGTCTGGTCATGCTGGTTTCGTTGCGATGGGTTTGTTGCGTTGACCCACGTGCACTCGTCCAGTAAGGTTGGTCTGGTTGGACTGGTCTCGTTGTGCTGGCAGACAGAAGTAACCACTTTCGTGTGACTGGTCTGGTTGTGTGGGTCCGGTTGCACTGGTCCACTTGTGCAACCGAGCTTGCACAACAATATCTGGATTCTAACCAGACCAGTGGAACTGGACCAGTGGAAACAAACCAGCAGAACCAGACCAGTGCAACCGGACCCTCTGAACTGGATCTAGACAATCCAGCGGGACATGTTCTTTTTTTGCTATTTTTTCACGTCAATCTTTCTTTTTGAAAACTGAGCTTGCCACCAAAGGGGATCGGTCCACCTTTGACCAAACAGTGGGTCCACCCCCCCCCCTTCCCCCGATAGCAGGTGGCAACACGAGTGTCTGTCCAAGACTCAATCGGAGCACCAAAACCAAGAATTTACGCACGAGGGTTGTCTCTTCTGCCTTGTCCACGAAGAGTAGAACAGCATATATTCTGTTTTGCAGGAGTTATCTTACGGGAGAAACCGAATGCCTCACAGAAGGTACATCGCCTGATCCAAACAAGGAGTTCAGTTTGCCCAGGGGAACGATAGGCATGCTCGTGTTCGCCGGGGTGTTCGTACTGGCCACTCTTTTGCTTCTGACCTGTGCTTTAGCAAAGCGTCAGCAGCCGCCTACACCGGGACCAGATGGAACGTCACGACAATGTGTTCGTTTGTAACCAGGGCACCGGACACATCCCGATCAGGGTGCCCGAATCGTTCCGCAGAAAAACCTTCACTTTGAGCGATTCAGAATTTGCACGGAACAAGTCATGTCCTGACAGCATGTTTTCAGGCACATTTTTTTATTGTTGCGGCAGTAGCAATGGAATCAAACCAAGCAAACTTGCTTCCGTACAACTGAACTGCTGTGTGTTTGCAATGCACAAACTGTACAGAGTAGAGTCAATCAGTGCTCTCCATAGAGATATGTGTTTCTGAAGGTGTCAAACAAACGGAACCAAAACCAAATGTTCGTTCAAACTTCTTAGTTTGTGTGAGGAGCCTGGCCTGCTAAAAACTGAAAAACTCGCCACACGAAAGGCATTCCAAATGCGTGTTATCTTCATAATCCTGTCCAGGCCCTTCGCTTTCCCCCTCTCTCTGGCATCGAACAGTGACGAAACAAAACCTGAACACACAGGAACCTTCATGCTTCCTGTGAAATGCGTGCACAAACGTTCCTTTGGTCTCCTTGCGGCGTCTTTGAAGAAAGCCACGCTCTCCAAAGCTGGTGATCTCAGTCCCGTTTGTTTGCAAACAGAAATGGACGCCGTTGAGCTGGACTTGAAAATAATGCGCAAAGGAAACAAAAACAATTTGTGCGACAACCACCAGCACAAAACGTACAGTGAAGAGCGAAGAAGTCTTGTGCCACGTGCTTCATATTTCAGTGAGTGTCCTGTCCATGTGACCAGCTCACTCTCTTGAAACTGAGTTGAGCTCCACCAAACCACCTCCAGTTCCAACACCAATTGGTTTGTCACACACAACTGCGTGCTTTGCCACAACTGCGAAGCCAACAGATACGCATATTCCAACTAAAATCCACCTCCCTTTTGACTAGAAGTCATCGTTCTTCCAGCTGTTGCAATTCTTCAGAGGCATCGCAGCAGTACCATGCAGTTCCCATCAGTTTCCATCACAAATCAGCACGATGCAGTCATTTTGTACAAAGAACTAGGCTGTCCTCTGCACGAAGCGAGAGCGGCCTGCACCACTCCCCGCTCCTGCAGAACAGCTAGAAGAAAATTTGTCGGGCGTCAGATGGCGATTGTTCAACCGGGCAGTACGGACATTTCACTCTGCAAAGAAATGGCCTTGTCTCAATGCCACAGTTCTTTATTTCTTTGACGTTCGTCAATTTCTCTGGAGTTTGACTCGCCATGAAAAATACGCGGCATGCTGAATGACTCGCGCACCAAACTATTTGTCAATTTTTGAATTGAATCGACGAAAGCCAAGGTCTGTACATTCCATTCGAAAAAATCAGACGCAAACACTTTTGCTCCAAACGTGACGATTGCCAGATCTTGGCTGCCCTCGATCGAAGCACGTGATGCCACTTACTTGTTGCCGTTGGCGAGCTTATTGAGCGCGTCTCTGGAGATGACGTGACCGCAGACGAGGCGCACCGGCGGGTTCGAGTCGGTGCTCTGCTGCCGCAAGATCGGACACGCGAAGATCGAGTGGTATCGACACTCCTGACCCAGATCGATTTCAACCTGGCAGAAAGACGCGGAAACGTCCCGGGTGTTTGAGTCCGGGCAGCGATATTTTGACTCCTGAATAAGCTGTCGCAATTGTTTGGCACTGACAATAAGACAAAGGACACTCACGGGCAGTTCGTCCTTGGCACTCCACACCCCTGAGCACTGTCTCTGCTGCATGACTTGTTTGATGTTCAACAGAGGTGGAAGCGCCGTGCATCCTGCCCGAATCCTGCACAACACAACTTGTGTCCGGTCAAACAGAACGAAAACCACAGTGAACCAAACTGAGGTGTTCATGTATTCAATCATTTCACACGGCAGAAATTCTCCTTTGATGCAAATCTAGAAAGTCCTGAATGTGACAGGGACCTCTCAACTTCAGATGCACAAAATTCTGAAAACAAATTCCCAATCAAATTGTGCACTCACACGACGCTGAGCGGGCTCTCAACGCTCAGACCGAGCAGTGCGCATGCGTCGCGCGTGAAAATATCACAGATGTCAGCCCAGTGGATCGGGTCGAGCAGATGCGTGTACGGGGAGTCCGTGATACCCTGCTTCATGTACAGCAGGCTGCCCATCAACACTTGCAGTTCTGCAGAGAAACCAGGCTCGTTACAATTCCAAAACGACTTTTAGTCCGACCTTTTGATCGATTGGGTGGAGCCAGGAAGCTTGTGTAAAACAAAACAAAACATGTTCTCTTGATTGGTACCTTTCGTGTGACTGTGTGCGAAAGGCGCAAAGTTCTTGGCGTAGTGCAGAGCCTCCGTCTGGTGTTCGATACCCTGTCTGACGAGGTGGATGAACTGCAGTTTGTGGAGACGAAATTCAAGTGAGCTGTTCTGCGACTGCAGCTTTTCTCTGTTGTCCTGAGCCCATCTGCAAAACACACGACATTCCTCAGTGACGCCTCACCGTGTGACTTTCAAAGAAAATACAAAAAGAATGCAGCGAGTTGAAAAGTAGAATCTAAGTTTCAGTGAAAATACTCACTGCAACGCTGGCCTGAGATCCTCTTGTTTCAAGGCTTCTAAAATTCGATGAAGTTCCAAGAATGGTTCTTTCTGCGAGTCGTCGAGCACCAACCGGGAGTCCTGAAAATGCCAAACCAACGAGCGTCGATTTTACAAAGGGCTCAAAGCTGATATTGCAAAGCAAAGTGCTTTGCTCAACTTGAGTTGCTCCTCAAAAACAACCTGCGTACCTGAATGAGATCTTCAGCAATGTCCAGCATTCCTTGTCGCAAGAAATGCTCTGATATTACACTGTTGATCAATGTTCTCTTTTCTCCGCTGCCAAATGTAGTTGGGTCGGTGACGATCGCGGTGAAATCGGACACGAAATTCTACAAACACCAAAGAGAAGAATCTGAAAACAGTCAGTCTGGTTCTTGCGTTTTGTAGGAACTGCTTGAAATTGTGTTTCCTGTGGGGCTCAAAAGCCACTTCAGGTTGAAATTTACAACCGATAGAAGTTTCGTCGTTGAGGAATGTTGTTCCTTTTTGCTTTCGGGGTGTCACAGTTTCGCAGCATCTTGCAACAAGTTGACAGTTGTTGGCCTCGCGAACAAAATAAGCAAAACACCGTCAATTGTGAAAGGGGCAGTTGGTTCAAGGGCTTATGGCTGATCAACGGAACTGGTCGTTGTTTGCAACCTCTCCACCTTTCAAGCTGTCAGGTGCATAACTTTGGTTGTGTGATGGTCCCTTGCAGTGGGGAGGGTGGGGGCAGTTAGTGAATGTTCACCAGACCAAATCCTGAACATGCTCAGGACCTCACCCTGTCGATTGCCTTTCCGACTTTTGAAACGCTGCCATGAAGATCTCGGTGATCAGCACTGATCTTGGACACGGTTTCCTTCACCTATCAAGAAGACACGAACACGTCAGAACTTCGGCACATCAAACGAACCAGTCAAATCATCAGCAAAAATAATACAACCATTTGACAAACTAAATTGTGTGTACGAGCGTAACTCTCTTCCGTCGATACATCTGTCGAAGTTGCGCACCAGAAGAACCAACAGACTGACCCTTTTCAAGCACTGCGACAGCAGCAGCCACTGTCCCGTCCCCAACTCCTCGTCGTCTCCAACTGAAACGACGGGGGCATTTTCATAGATCTACTCAATGGAACAAATGTGATGCATGGGACTGAAATTGTTGCGAAATGGGACTGTCGACTCGAAGAGACAAACAAAATGCTTCCACAGATGTTGTAGGATCTGGTTATCTGCTCCATAGAGTCCAGACTCCAAAATCTACGTGAACCAACTGCCCGAGTTCGGGTTCCCAAAGACTCTCCAATGGTTTCGTTTAGATCTCAAACTGCGTTCATGGTTCTCACCATCTACCAATTCCTTTCGTATCCCGTTGATGTATTGAAGAATATCATCCAAAGAATTGGCAGCATGAACGTTGGCATCGTTGAATTTACTCAAAACTTTGTCCACTTCTTTCTCAACTGCAGCGCAAGCCTCCATCTTGGATTTCGTCACAGTCCTTTGTTCTCGGCACTTCATCCACTTCCGGAAAATCTCCGTGCCCATCACAAACACAAGTGTCGCATTCGCCGCCTCCGACATCAAATTTTTGATGGTCGCGGTAGCGGCCATCTAGATCCCGCTGTTGGCTTAAAAACCCTTAGCATTCATGTGTGTGTCTGTCCACACTTTGGAATGTAACCTCCCCTCCACCTCCCACCACCCCACCCCCACCCCCACCCACCACTGGACCCCACCCACCCACCCACCCAGCACCCCCCACCCCCACCCCCACCCCCACCCCTACCCCCACCCCCCCAGCCCCAACCCCCACACCACCACTAACCACCCCCACCCCCACCCCTACCCCCACCCCCACCCCCCAGTCTCTGCTTTCCCAGTGAGGAGAACTTCAAGTGTTTTCTGTATTCAAATTAACAAAAAAAAAATTCATGAGAAGCTTCTAGACATTCCCACAACTCATCAAAAGTGGTTTAAACTTGATTTGGTATGCAAAAAAATTGGTCAGATTTGCAAAAAAAAATGCATTTTTCTCAATTTTACAGTTTCCAATTTTTTCTCTTCAGGATTTTTTTTTTCATTTTTGGGACATATCTAAACTTTTTCCCAACAACTCAATTTATTGTTTCAAATATAAACATGCACAACTGATCAATCTGCTTCAATCTTTTCAGGAACATTTCTCAACTCCATCATTTGTACATACCAAAAGTATAAATAATGAAGTGAGTGAATGGGAAAATGTCTGAACATGTCCCAAAAATACACACATAACACAGAGCTGACCTAAATCTTTGCCTTTTTCTTCATTTTGCATCTCCAAGAAGCACCAATGTTTGAACTACAAATACAAAATACTGATCAAAATCGGATGAACTCAACCCAAAATTGAACTAAAATGCAAAGTTCGTCTTTAAAAGCGGATTAGGTTTCAGAATCGACGCGCGAATCGTGCGTGAAAATTGCGAACGATTTCCCGACGCAAAATTTATGCACTTTCGAAGTTCTGCAGAATGTCGAGATCTCGTTAGATTTCAGTTGTTTTTGTGGAGGAAGATCGAAATTGTGCACATGCTTCAGTTATGAATCCTTTGATCCGTACTTCGATGACTGAGTTACCTTCAGGATAACCAGGATGCAGGAAAAACTGACATGGGAAGTGGCAGGAAGGAGGAACTGTTGGACCTGACGTGGGTTGAGCTTCGTCCAGAAGCTTCAGGGCAACCTTTTTCATCTCTGCGGGGTGGCAGCAAAGCACGGTCGGATGCGTAGAGTGTCGAAGCTCTTCAGAAAGTCCACGATGTCTTCTCACAACCCACACCAGCTGATTCAGAGGGGCAAGAGACCAGTGGCCAGGTAGGAACAGTTCGAGCTGAATCACTGAACTTTCAGTGACCTTCTGACTTGGCCAAGATGCAGTCATGATCCAAAAACGGCCACGCTTGCACATGTCTATGGACTGTGTTGTGCCATTGGATCCCCCAAAAAATCTGGACAACTGGCCGCGTTCCGGAGGAACTGACAAAGCACTCGTCGATCTGCGATGATGGGAAGGTTATGGTTTCAGCCGAACGAACGTTCAAGTGGTCAACCGGTCTGTTCTTTGTTTTGACGTGTGTCTCGTGACATCGCAGTTGGTGTGGGGGGCAGTGATAACGATCTCAGCTGTGGCGTCTTGAGCATCGTCTTTGGGATCAAAAGGTCATTCCAGGTCGATGGAAGTCGGTCAAAATGGCGAAAGGTGCTTGGTCGAAATTCTATTTGCACGCACTGTTGCTTTGACCCAGACACTGTCGAAAGTAGAGGGTGTTTCGCCACATCAAGAACAAAAATCCGATCGAAACAGAGCATCCACTCAGAACGATGTTGGTTTGTTGATGAGGCATATCAAAATCATGATCGCAAATAAACTATCCTGTTTGAGGTCGTGTGTGAATGATGTTGCTGGGTTTTTTTCAGCCGCTGATATTCCATTTGAAAGTCTAGTTTTGGATCGTTTCTGCCTTCTGCACTTCGGATCCCAAGTACAAAGCGCACGTTGATTACATTTTCAGGCAACTGAAACAGGAGTTCGCGAAGTTCCAGCCACAGCTGGTCGAGCTCTTGAACTACCTTCTGAACCCGAGCAAGCCCATCGATGATTTTGAAAACATCGATTGGTGTCGGATGATCATTGCTGGCGGCGTGTCATTCGAGGAATTCTCGAAGGAGGGTCAGTATCGACTTGGCTTCAAAGAATTTTACGAGTATTACGGTTTTTGTACGAGGCAAGCTCAGATAGTTGTGCGATTTTCATGGAAGAAGCGAATGATGGAAGACCTCCTTTTGGCCTTTTGTAGAGCGGAAATGTGCTGTCAATTTGTGCAAAGCAGATGTTTGAACATTGCACAGTTTTGTAGAAAACAAGGTTTGAATTTGGTTGTTTCGGAGTGCATGTCAATACCGAAATGCGCATTGGTGTGGTCACGATTCCGATGTGTTTGACAGTTGCTGTGCTCATTTCTGTGTGTTTTTGTGACTGTTTTTGGAACTGCCATGCCCCCCCCCCATGGTTGAGATGAATTCCAGTCGTGAACATCAATGTGTCCAAATCAAATTCATGCAGGTTTTTGGGTTGAAGCCCCCTGCAATTCGTGCTCATTTGCTCAGAGCCCATGGAGGGCATGCCCTGTCTGTCCCAACTGTTTACCAGTGGTGCAAGAAGTTTCAATCAGGAAAGGATGACATCAAAGATGACAAGAGAAGTGGGAGGCCGACCAAGTTGACTCCTGAGATGCTGGGCAACATTCAACTCATCTTGGAACAAGACAAGACCATGTCCTTGTGCGAAATTTCTCTGCGTGCTGGCCTCTCTGTCGGGACAATCCACCATGCTTTGAAGGACAAGCTGCATCTTTCCAAGCGCCCCGCATGCTGGGTTGCCCACCACTTGTCTGCTGACCAGAAAGCCTGCAGGAAGAGAATCTCAGAGGAACTGAATGACAAACTTTTGGATGACTTTTTCCTGCCATGCCTTGTCACCTGCGACGAGAGTTGATATTTTTGCTACAACCCTGCCTCGTGCCAGTCCACCTCAGCCTGGCTGAGCACAAATGAGCACAGACCACCCAAACCATGCCTGGATCGGTACGCACAGAAGATCATAATGATTGCCTTTTTTGATCATGAAGGCTTGATCCACAGGGAGTTCATTCCACAAGGAGCTGGAGTCACAGGGAAGAGATATCTGCAGATTCTCAAGAACTTTCATGTTTTAATGGCCCGCAAATGCCCGGAGAGATGGCAAGCACAAGACTTTGTCCTGCAACATGACAGCGCACCTGCGCACAGATCGAAACCTGTCATCACCTTCCTGCACAGGAACAACACTGAAGTGCTCAGTCATCCTTGATACTCACCTGACCTTGCTCCTTGCGATTTTTGGTACTTCGCACGCATCAAGAAGTACATCAACGGTCGACATTTTGATTCTGTGCAAGATCTCTGCCGCACAATTGACTCTGTGATTGCCTCCATCCCTGCAACTGAGTACGACCGAGTGATTTACGACCTTCCTGCATGCTGGATCAAGTGCTCAGAGAATGATGGTGACTATTTTGAGTAAGAAGAGGTTCAAGCACATGTGACTGCAGGACCAAACTTGAACCAAACTGAACCTTGTACTTGCTGCGGATACTTGACATACTCACTGAAACTGTCAATTCCGACCACGGACTTCTGCCACTTGTTGACACTTGTTTACACTGTCGTGTTGCCACAGACAACTTTAGACATTAAAGTATTTGCACACAAAAAATTGTGTCCATACATGTTGCCGATCCATCAAAAAAAGTACATTATCAGAACTATCTGAGCTTGCCTCATACAACACATATTTCGTCATCAGTATCGGTACTCTAAGCTGCACGTCACGAAGTGGAGGTCAGTGGTTGCCGCTGTCACTATGTTCCACAAGCTAACACTTGGCTCACTACGTATTGCAATGCTTTGTTTGCAGTGAAGAAATATGACAACGCAGCAACGTGTGGGTTGGTGTGGACAGCGAATTTCGTGGCATATCGCTGCAGAACATGCGGCGTCTCTCCGTGCATGTCCCTGTGCGCTGAGTGCTTCCAGGCAGGGGACCACACAGGTACGTTTTTTGCTGAGTGAAGTCAAGCCAACCGGTCGTGAATAGCCTTCGTTTCTTTCGAAAGTTGTCGATCCTACGATCCAGCCGTCTCTTTCAGGACACGACTACAACATGTTCCGGAGTCAGGCTGGAGGCGCGTGCGACTGTGGAAACACATCAGTGATGAAAGCAATTGGGTGAGCAGTCTCCCGTGCGCTGAATTGAACGTTTTCGTACGCCCAGTCAGTGCTCGTCCGAGACACAAGTGTGACTTTTCCCACACGACACCTCTGTACATCTGGCTTTTCAGATTTTGCCCTCGTCATGGGCCGGAGCGAGAGCAGCAAAGTCTGCCTGTTCCCCAAGATCTGCTCGCCGTCGCTGACTTCATGATGCCGCGGCTCATGTTCCGGTTGGTGCAGCATCTTAGAGACAACTACAGAGCTGGTGAGCAAACGTAATGAGCGGGGTGGGGACATCCGTCGTGTGGAGGTCATGTGCCAGAAAATGTTGGATACGAATGGGTCTCGGAGTGAAAAGCGTTTCACACAAACGTGTTCATTCACGGCTCGTGCCCATCCCCGCGCAGAAAATATTCCTCCAGCTCGCCTCGTCACTGTCTGAGGTTGGGAATTGCAGACATGTCGGAGACGGCAGGGGCGATCACGCTGACGATGCAGGAGACGGAGCAGTTCCTCGGCTTCCTGCACAGTCTGAGCGACATGGGCGCCGCCATGCGCCAAGTCATCACCAAGGCGTTGTCCGACAAGGAAGTCTACAGACAATTCAATCAAGGTCAGTGGGGTAGATCTGCAAAGGATTTGTGCGCGACAATGTGAACTCAATTGGTCTGTGCAAATCGTTTGCAGAACAATCAGTTGATCCCCAGAGCTGCTGAGAAGCCTTGGGAGAAACTCGAAAAGTTTGATTCCTTTCAAGAAAGAGACCTTTTCTGCTTGAAATGAATGGAGCTGGGTCAGTCTGTTGCATGGTGTATGAACCCAGACTCCCGGCATTATGACTCTGTGTGAAAAACAGATCTATGTAAAAGAGGATTGAGGCAGACACGAAATAAAGAGATCATATGGCCTTGACGTGGAGACATATTCACCAACAGGTTCGGACAAGATTCGCGTTCGTTTCAGCATCGGGAAGCGGTGGTCAGTTTCACCTGCCGCAGGGGCAGTCCAACTATATTTCTGCGATGGAAACACTGAAAGGACCTCCGGTTCCCCCCAATATGCAAGGTGCGCAAGGTGTCTGAGAAAGATTTATTCATGATAGCTGTTCACCACCTTTTGGCCTGCGAGGGCGAGAATCGCACCTCAACAGTTATGTTAAAATTGTTGTCTGCAGACTTGTCTGGGCTGAGCGGTCCGCTCAAACACGAGTCTCTGCTGGACGAGCTGCTCTTCTGGACGCTCAAGTACGAGTTCCCCCAAAAACTCGTCACTTTCCTGCTCAGCATTCTGCCCAATCAGCAGTACACGGTGAGTGGTTCCATCTGAAGCTCATCTCGATTTTGAGGTGAGCTTCTGCTGCTGAAACAGAGATGGTGGCGTCAGAAAAAACTGAACCTGTTGTGCATTTCAGGAGGACTTTACGCGCGCCTTCATCCAGCACTACAGCCGCATCTCCGTGGCGCTGGTGGACTCGTCTGACCGACAAACCATCTCGAACCGCGTGGTGCACGTGAGCGTGCAGCTGCTGAGTCCCGAGGAGCTGGCGCGCCGCATGGTGGACGAGTACCATCTGCTCTACCTCATGCTCATCTCGCTGCACGGCATGCTGCACAGGGTGCTCACCGCCTCCGACATGAACGGTGAGGGCGCGCGCGTGTGCGCATTGAAGTAGTGAGGAGAAAACTGTCTTGACATCATTGGACTCTCAAAATGCAGCCGCAGCTTGTGGGTGGCGCAGGTCTGTTCTGCGTCAAAAATATAAAAGCAACGAGACCGACGGCTGCCCGCATTGTCTTGCAACCCTCAGCTGGCCTGGCCAACTTCCATACTTTTGGACACGTAAATTGCGAACACGTGAATTTTCAACAAGGCCACTGCTGTTTTCGCGCAGATCAACTGGAGAACCAGCACCGGGTGCTGGACTGCAGCAAGGACCTGATGCGCGACCACTGCTACTGGCCCGTGGTGAGCGACCTCATCAACGTGCTGTCGCACCGCTCCGTGGCGCACAGCTTCATGCGCGACGAGCGGCTCCTCCAGTTCTGGCTCGAGATCATGTCCGGGTTGCAAGGTGAGCGCAGCGAGACGCGAATTGTTGGTGTGTGCCAAGTTTTTGCTGCCATACCCACCGAATGGTCAGTCATGATGTGGTGTCACCTGCTTTGTCAAAATTTATGCATTTTCATCGACTTTAGAGTCGTGTTGGAAAAAGCCTGTCGCACAAAGAAAGCAAGAACACGTTGAACTCGTTCTTGCTCGTTTGCAGGCATGAACCTGAACAAGCGCGAGTTGGTGCAGCACGTGGAGTACGAGCCGGAGACGTACTACGCGTCCTTCTCGGCCGAGCTCGAGATCAGCTTGTCGCCCATGTGGTCGCTGCTGGCGCACTGCAGAACCGAGGTGCGTTGTGTGCGTCTCAGAAAGGTGTTGCTTTCTGCATGCAAGTCCCGTGGAAACAGAAGTGATATAATGCCGTGGATACAGAAGTGATGTAATGTGTGTATTTTGTAGGATACAAAAGAGTACACAACAGCCGTGATAAGAAAAGTGAAGGACGTCCTGTCGGATTGGTTCGACGCAATAAACATTTCTCCACAGTCAGTGGTAGGTTGAGTTTGTTTCTGTATTGTGTTTGTCTTGTTCGAATTGATGCACAGTGAAACGCAAACACGATTCCTGGTGAGCCCTCCCCAAACCATCCGCCACACAAAACAAAATGAATTTGCTTCCTACATAATTTCGAAAACTTGACTTTAATCTTGTTGCTCAACCCAGTTGTTGGTGATCTCGTTTGCAGCCAACCCGAAACGAGATCTCGTTCCACCTGCCGCTGCACCGCTACCTCGCGACGTTCCTCAGCTGCGCCGTGCGGCTGCAGAACCAGGAGCTGGGTGACCTGCTGCCGAGCACCTCGCAGCTTCAGATGCTCATGATGCACCCGCTCCAGCTGCAGGTCAGTTCCGCTGCAACTTTGCCTCCGCAAAAACCGAATTTTTGTCAGAAGGCCGCGAAAGGATGCGGACGGTTCCTTTCGTTCAAGCACAGAGCCCAAGAAACTAGAAATTTGCTTGAGGTGCCACACACGCACGCGCACACACACACACACACACACACACACACACACACACACACACACACAGAGTGGTCTTGGTTGCGCAGGTTGCGTTTCACGAGATCTTCGCCGGGATGTGGGTGCGCAACGGACTTCAGATCAAGGGCCAGGCCATGACCTACATACAGTGCCACTTCTGCAACTCGATGTCCGATGCCGATCTCTACCTGCTGCAGGTACACGAAACAGAAATCAAGAATTGTTGCATTTCTCAACGAGGGCGAATGTCTTTCGAAGGATTTTCTTTCGCATGAAATAGTGGGATGAATTTTGTCTCTCCGCCTCTTGTCCTCTGGGCCTCACTGCTGTCTCTGTGCGCAGGTGTGCGCATCTCGGCTGGACCCGGACTACTTCGTGCGGACGGTGCTGAGTCGCTTCAACGTGCTCGACCTGCTCACGTTCGTGCCGTCCGACAAACGGCGCCGCGGGTTCGTCGCGCTCGAGCCGGAGCACGAGGCGCCGATGCTGGAGGGCGCGCTCACCCTGCTCTGCCAGATCCTCAGCATCAGGACCTTTCTGGGTACGCACAAGAGAATCGTGGAGCACCTCAACAATGTGTTGCTCAGTGAGAGTCACACACATCCCCGTGCAGGCAATGCACACACGCACACATTCACAGCGTACACACATACACACATGCAAACGCACGTTCTGCGTTTCAGGCATGACAGACAGTGAACTGACTCGGCTGGAGATGCTGACTTTGCTGTGCATCTCGGATCGGACGCACAGTAACCTGATGGAGTACATGCCTGACAAGTGCGGCCAGAGCGGCCAGTCGAAGGACTTCGAACCCACCCTGAAGCAGGTTGGCAACACTTCTGGAAGTTTCAGGCGACATACATTCAAAACTTCACGAGAAGAATCGTTTATCTCAAAGAAGGTGTTTTGTATGTCACTCCAAATATGCTTCAGGTCCGCTCGTTTTTCTGCTGGCGCACCTTCTCAAGACAAAACGCAGCTGCTTACGCAGAGAAACGTGTTCCCCATCAAAGGGCATCGCAAACAGAAATTGCACGTTTGACACTTTTCTTCCAGTTGGCGGATTACCGAGCACCGAACTTCGAAGTGGGCGGCGCGATGCAACAAGGAATGTACGTGTCAAAAGGTACGTCTGCTCATCAAGACAACCGGCTCGATGTATTGAAAGGTGTTTTTGTGAAGTTTGTTCTGTTGAACTCGATGCGCTTGTTCTTTCAGGTTACATCTGGGAGACGGAGTTTGACCCGATGTACGTTCTGCTCAGAACGTTCCACAGACGAGACTTTCAGAGCGCGATGGACAGGTTCACTACCCAGTGAGTACCACCTTGAATCGTGCGGTTTCTTAGTTTTCGTGAAGTTCTGCCTTGTTTTCTGTCTTTTGCATAAGTGAGCACCTGCGAGTATTTGCGGTTTCACCATTTGAGCACGTTAAAAAGAATGCCGGTCCCGCTGGTGTCGTCTTCCGCAAAGCCTTGAGCCGTGACCATGTGTTGCAGTGTGAAGCAGCAGGGGTTGTACAGCGGGTCGGGGTCTCCGTGGCCGCCGTTCCGCCCGCCGGGCCCCGTGCACCCGGCCTACCAGCCGCTGCGCAGACTCCTGCAGTGCAGGACGATGCACGCGCTCATTTTCACTCTCCTCCACAAGGTGCGTGAGCGTTCATGGGAACAAACACGGACGAACTCGAATGTCGAGCAGATTCAATTGTTGCAGTAAGTTTCCTTCCTTTGATTTGGAAAGCTTTACGTTCTTCCTGGGCTTGAAAGAGAGTTCTGTGCTGTTCGTCTTCCTGGTTCGCGGTGAGACATGATGTTGTTGATGAGGTCGTTGACTGTTTTTTTTTTTCCAGGCTGTGAACGAGGCGGTGATACCCGATGCTGTGATATACTTCACCGTTTATTTGTTGGAAATGGCGACGTCTTTTCCACCCACCCCGACACACGGGAAGGTCAGTAAGGATTTCTCAGGTTTTTGAAGGTCCACTTCTTCTCCTTCCAGTTTTGTCGTTTGCTTTTGACGTGCGTGCAATGTGAATATCTGTCCGCAAACGGTGAGACCGTCATTGTTGGTGTTCGGGTGTCGTAGAACCAGACGACAAACGCGTTCTCATGACACTTTCACCTTGGTGTCGATCGTCTGTCGGTTGCGATAGAGTCTCTGAGCCACGACAACGGTGTTGTTTTCATCAAAATAAGTGTATTTCCTGCAAAGCAGCACCTGGCCGCGGTTGTACTTGAATTTCTTCTTCTCCAGTTTCCTGATGAGTTTCTTGTTGTATCTCGCATCGTCTTTGCCTTTGGCTCCTGCGTAGTTTCCATCGGTTCCCGTCAGGTGAAGAGCGTGCAGTGTTTTGCTGGCATCGATGCTTTTGGTTCCGTGATCCTTGGCGAAGACGTGGAAGTAGTTGTCGTAACCGGGCCGCCCTACGACGAGGCGAGGGAACTGGTGCCACGGGAAGGGGTGGTGGGACAGCAGGAAATAGTCCAGTGCGTCATATCGGAAGGGTTCGCCTTTCTGTGAAGCGAGAAACGACACTTGGTTCGCGCACCACATCGCTTCAGAACGTTTTGTTTTTCGTGTCAAATCTTCAAAACTGAAGTCAATGGACACATTTCCAAACTTGCTCTTCAGGTGCTTTTGCAAGTTGAGATTGCTCCTTTCACCCACGACCAAGGTGCTGTGCATGGACCCGAGCAGCTGTGATACTGCCTCCAGGGTCCGAAGCAGCGTGTCGTCAAACAGAACGTCCCCGTTCGCGTAGCCGTGGAACGTACTTTTGTACTTGCGACGCACTCGGGTGAATATTTCCTTGAAGACGGGCGTTCCGAACTCGTTGGTGTCGGTGATCTGCAGAACGTCCCAGCCGCGCTTCCTCGCCTCCGCGCTGAGCGCCCCGCGCAGAGCCCGGGGCTCGAGGAACAGCACCGGCTTCACCCAGGCGGCTCCGAACTGAGCCCAGTTCCTGATGGTGATGAGATTGATGAGCTGCTTCTCCCTCGTATCCGTCATTGTTGTGAATAGAGTCAGCATCGGGTCCTTCAGATTGTGTCGTGGCATCAGAGGAAGCACGCTGCATTGCGATTGCCTGGAATCTTCCTTTTCCTGGTTCGTGATGCCTTTTATGACCACATGCGAAACGGGGGAGATCCTGAACTTCGTAATCTTTGCTTTCACAGCTCTCTTGCCGTAAGCGGCTCGCTGGTCCGTTATTCCTCGCGCTCGATTTCTGTGCGCATCCGAAACGACCGACATCACGTAAAAACAGATGCAGGAAACTGTCATGAGGATCAGCACGCGACAGATGGATCTCTTCCACCGAAACATCTTTGAGTCGGTGATGAGTAAAATCCAAGAGCCCCACAATGATTTGAGTTGCCAAAAATAATCCGTGCGCGTGAACTCCATGTGAAGGTGCTGGCAGTCCCAGGATGACAAAGACTGACTTGTGTGAATGTGTTTGTGAATAATCTCACACATTTGCGTCTGTGTGCTGTGACGCTCGGATGGTTGAAACGAGGCCGCGTTCAATGGCTTCTTGTTTCGTTGTTTGCTTCCCGGCGCTTGCTTGTTTCAGAAACATGTGAACAAACAATCGGTGCATACATTTCAAAATTCCACTGTCAATCTCGAGGCTTGTTTGTTCAAATACACAACGGCAAAGCACGGCTTGATTCTCACCTTGGAACAGCAGCTCCGTCCCTGTGGATAGTGGCTCGTGTGTTCTGGGCGTGACAGCCCTGTCTGTTCTCCAAAGGTGTGGGAGGGAGTCATCAGAACACCTTTGAATGAGACATTAAGAATGTCCAGTGATTTATTCAGGCTTGTCCCATTTATGCGCTGGTGCCCCAAGCAGTCTGTCCAGGTGTCCTAAAAATCTGCTCTGGTGATATCGCCCGTCACATGAAATTGTGCAGAGGGAAGTTGGACTCCAACTCAAAACTCCCCTCCCACGACACTTCTCTGGTTGGTGCGTCAGGAATTCAGCTGGAACGAAGCAGCATTTCAACATTGCGTTTCGTTGTGTGACAAGTTTGAAGTTTCTCAGTTTCTGTCTGAAGGACTGAGTGGCAAGTGCCAGTGTGTTTGAGTGTACCGTACCGTCTCGTGTATAAGACGCACTTTTTTGCCCCAAAATCTGACATCAAATGAAGGGGTGCGTCTTATACATAAGTATGTTTAGATTTTTTAAGACACAAAGGGATATATACCTATAGTAAGAAAAGACTCTTTTATCTCTTCTAAGTTTCAAATAAGCTTTGAAGTTTGCCAAAATACAGTATTCACACTCTTTGGGCCTCACTAATTGAGGAAGAATTAGAAGAATAATCTGGAGATTGTGAAAAAAATTTAAATTTGAGTAGTTTTGAGTCAAATTGAGGGATTTTGAAAATATGTTATGAAAGCTGAACTTGGGGTGAGTCTTATACATGAGTATGTTGAAAATATGCAGTTTGTTCCCTCAAAACTTGGGGTGCGTCTTATACACAAGTGCGTCTTATACACGAGACGGTACGGTACTCAACCGGTGTTTTCAGGAAGTCGCTCGCACTAGTTCCCTCAGGATTTTCCTCTGGCCACTGGGATGTTGTGGAATTAAATTGTTATCGGAGCTCGAAAGGCTCAATCACTCACTTGAGACTTCCCCTGTCTCACAGAAGCGGCATTCTGTTTTCAAAGTTCACACCACGAATTTTCCTTGTTTTCATTCGTGCTGTCTCTGCATCGCTCGACGAACTGGTGTTCCCTCCAATATAATTGCTTTGGTTTCCTCTGGTGCACTTTCTGGTGAAAACAGAACCACTTGACAGCTCATCGGCCTGTTTCTACAACGTCCTTTGGTCGTTTCACAGGAAAGCGCGTTCCCGTCGACGCCCAGGGACAAGCACTTGAACGAGTGGTACTCGAGCGACTGCATCTTCACGAACGCCAGACAGGTGGGTGTTCCCAGTGGAACGTGTTGATTTGCGGTGTTGGCTTGAGTGGTATTTGCTCCGTGGTGGTGTTGACACGGTGGTGGTGTTTCTCACACAGGTGATCAAGAGCGTGTCTGCGCTGATCGAGGAGACGATCCCGCCGCCCTGTCCGCCTCCGACCAACACGTCGTCGCGCGGCGAGGAGAACGTGCAGCAGCTCTCCCTCTCCATGTTCCAGTCCGCCATCGCAGGTCAGTTTGTGTGGAGGACATTGCACATGTTGGTGAGCAGGCACAATGAATGACCAGAATGAACGAAATTGGACTGACCTGAGACTTGTGTGCCACCTTGCGCGCAGGAGGGTCGGTGGGGGCGGCGCAGACGGCGAGCACGCTGGCGAGTCCGATGCCCGTGCTGCACGAGGGCGCCGCGACCAGCAGCACGACGCCGCAGGAAATCATCAACGCCGTAAGTTCCGCCAGTGTGCACACTCGCGCTCTAAACTTCTGGCGAGAAACTTCCGCGAGAAGTTCGGAAAATAACATCAATTCGAATTTATTCTTGGCGTGGGTAGCGCTGCACCCGCTGAGTTTGTGACGTCTGGTTTCGTCTCTGCAGGTGCAGGCGATGCTGGAGGAGGCGGCGGCGACGCTCGAGCAGCAGCCGCCCACCACGTCCACGTCGAGCTCGAGCTCGGTCGGCACGAGTCCGACGCCGCCGCGCCGCAGCCAGGGCGTCACCGCAGGTCCGTCCCGCGCCGCGCCCGCTGCCGAGTACACACTGACAGCTTCGCCCAACACTGACCGTCTCTGGCAAAAGCAAATAATTTGGCGCTGTTGTTGAGAAGAGCAACCGTGAGAACTGAACGCAGAGCAAGAAAGTCGTGCACTGATGTGAGAAATGTTTCTCTGTCCTCACGCAGACCTGTTCAGCAAGTGGAAGACGGTGGCGGTGGAGGTGGGCGAGTCGCTGCTGTCGCTGCTCATGAAGCTGCACGCGCGGCTGTCTGGGAGACCCAACTCGTACGTGCCCGAGTCCGAGACGAGCGCACCGCAGGCCAACGTCGACTCCAGGTGCGTGTCCGGGCAACATGCAAGTTTACTGTGTTCGTGAAAACTTGTGATTATCGGGCCGAGAACTGTTCAGCAGTTGTGTTTCAGCTGCAGCTGCAGATCTTTGGTGTTGGTGACATGAGGTTCAAGGAGGGTGAATGACATACTGCTGACAGCAGAGATTTTTCTTTTGTAGAATTGGCGACGGTCCCCATTTCATCGGGAAGGTGCTGGACAAGTTGTGCAGGATGAGCGAGGAGAACAACCGCGTTCTGACGGGCATTTACCACAGCAACCTGCCCAAGGATGGGGCGGGAGGCCGCGCGGGGAAGGGCGGCCTCGACAAGGAGGAAAGGTTCGTGCTCAGTCTTACACTGGACTCATTTCGGAGTCTGGTTGTGGTGCGGCGGCCCATTCCCGCAGAGTCGGTCTGTCTGAAGGGATCTGAAGTTGCACTTTGTTCGCATGCAGGAAGAGAAGAGCGCGAGAAAGACAGCAGAAACTCATGGCACAGTTCGCGTCCAAGCAGAGAGAGTTCATGGAGAAAATCGTCAACGAACCGACCGGTGCGTAAAGTTTGTTTGAGAGTCTGTGTGTGCGTCCAAGAGAGTCATTGTTGCGTAAGTTTCATCAATGGCTTGGTGGTGTTGACAGACATGGAGAGTGATGAGGACAAGGTGGACGATGCGGCGCCGACGCTGAGTGACGAGCGTCTCTACGACTGCGTCATCTGCAACCAGACGACGCCGACGACGCGCGAGCGCCCGCTCATGCTCGTGTCGCTCCTCCAGTCCAGCAGCGGTATTCATTCATTCGTTCGTTCGTTCATTCATTCATTCGTTCGTTCGTTCGTTCGTTCATTCGTTAATTTCCTCGTGTTGATGAATTTTGCCTCCACGAGTATTGTCTGCACAGTGTTTGTACCGTTGCATCAAGAAGTTTCTCCGTTCCAGTGCTGGGTCACCGGAAGTACCAGAGCGAGGCGCAGGTGCTTCCGGTCGGGGAGCTCACGACGCGCCCTTACATCAAGACGTGCGCCACCGAGATGGAGATCCGCATCCGCATGCTCGTCAAACACTTCGATGAGGTGCGTGTCAGCACGGCCGTTGTTCCAAGGCTTAAAAACCATCACTGAAAACTCTGCATTGTAAACTCAGTGTTCGTTTGCAAGCAAAAGTCAGGCGTGAGCATTCCAGCATTTCAATGAAAGCGTTTGCTTCATGTTCGTCAGGGAGCCATTCCACTTCTTTGCCAAGATGTTTGAAAGTAAAGACCCCAAAAATTTGCAGGCATCGTGTTTGAGATCTGTGAACATCGGCTGGGAGGGCGGTGTGTACGCACAGACTTGTGGTCACTTCGTGCACATTGACTGCCATGCATCGTACGTCGACTCTCTCAAGGTACAGCACAGTGCAGAAAGCAGTTGCGAGAAACACTGTTATCACAGATTGTTTCAGTGCCAGTACTTGACGAAATATACAAAGCCAAACCAAAAGGGGCTGTTGTCTGAAACCTGAGTGATAGAGATCATTCGCCGTATCTTGCAGACGTCCCGGCAGCCCCAGCTGCAGGCGCACCAGGGCGAGTTCTGGTGCCCGCTGTGCCGCCGCCTCGCCAACACGGCGCTGCCCGTCGTCCCCGACGCGCGCGACGGCGCCCTCGTCCTGCCGACCGCCGGCGCGTCCGACGAGCAGATGGTCGTCCAGATCAACGACATCATTCAGAAGCGCGTCGTGCCCAACGTGAGTCGAGTTTGTGGGAAACGTACGGTAAACCAACAAATACTCCACTGTTCTGATGCGCTCAGTGCTCGTTGTTGGGAACTGCTGCTGTCGAGTGCTCCTCCAGTGGAAAAGAGTTCGCTTGGGCACTGAGCCAGAAGCGTTTGATTTGCAGATGTCTCCGGTGATCGCGCAGGCGATGAGCGCCGTCGTCGAGGAGCTGTGCAGCGCGACGCACCGCAAGTACACGAGCTTCGTGTCGCGCACCACGTCCGAGAACCTGCTGCTCTTCTCCTGCTCCGTGCTCAGGTACTGCGCCATCCGATCCTCATCCCGACTACAGCTCCGCTAAGAGAAGGTCCTTTGCTGGAAACGTTTCAGAAACGTCAGTGGTTGTTTGGGTGTATGTCTGAGACTCCTCGCGTCTGTTTCGCAGAACGAACCTGGAGATCGAGCTGCTGCAGCGCGGAGGGTCGCCGTGCCGTCCGCTCGTCCTCAGCAAGAAGAGCAACATGAGTACGTTGCGCCATCCACAACCATCGACTTCAGATGTGAAATGAAGCTGTGCCTGTATGCCTGTGTTCCATTTCATAAATCTCAAACAAACGTTGTGACGGCTCTTTCGTGCTCTGCAGTGCCGCTGCTGAACGTGCTGGGGACGCAGATCAAGGCGTCGGAGCCGACGCCATACACGACGCTGTGGGCGCAGCTCACAGGGGTCACGCTGCTGCGCGACGACTACTCCGAGTAGGTGGCGCCACAAAAACAGAGAGAGCGAAGTTGAATTGAGCGTTGTGTGTTTTGTTGAACAGCAGGTGGAAATTTGAATGAGCGTGATTTCTTCCGCTTTTTAGGGTGGCGGTTTACCAGGAGGAAGTTCCGATCCTGCTGCGGGATCCCTCCGCTCTGCTCCTGCAGCTCGTACTCACCATGCCCTGCATTTTCACCAGAGGTGCGTGCTGGAAACATTGAATTTGAGTCGACTGGGTGATATCTGAAGTCTTGATTGCTGAAACCAGTTTGGGGCCTTCAGTTTGAATTTTGTTGCAAAATGCACTCACAACTGTGAACTGGACTGTCTTTTCGTCGTAGTGGAGTTATTTGCATCGAGAATAGTTTCAGCTTTTGCTCAGACACGGTTGATTTGACGCCTGTCTCCTCGATGTCATGTCAGAACACTACGCGAGCATGGTGAAGTCCATCTATAACCTGACGTACGCGCAGGCGTGCGCCGCCATCAGCTGCAAGTTCACCGCCGAGGAGCGTTCCGTCTGGTGGTACAAGGCCAAACAGGTGCGTCCCACTGCAGCTTGTGGTTGTCACAATTTTTGCGCAAAGAACATGTCTGGTGTCACGAGGGCGCTGCTGCTTGTAGATGGAGCCTACGGCGATGGAAGGAATCCTGGGGCTGGTGATCCACAGTCTGAGCGTGAGCAGCGTCTACGAGGACGGCTCCTGCGTGGATCCACACGTGCCTGCGGTAACACCCACGAGTCTTTTGTTGAAGATGTGGGGGACACAGTTTGTGCGAAAGCGACTTTCAAATTGCGACGGTGTGATTTCAACATTGCAGCAAGATGCTCAGAGAAAAAGTGCTCCTGAAGGATTTTTTGATCCCGGCCGTTGCTCAGCGTATTTCTTGACTTGTCTGACTTGACATGTTGCAGATTTGTCAGAGCGTGTGGTCCCCACAGAGCGTCGTGTCGATGCTGGAGCGGCATTGCGTGTCGTTCCTCAGACTGGCCGCTATGCTCCAGCACCATCTGTTCGAGGAGGCCCTGCCGATCCTGCAGCCAGACGTACGTGTCACTTGGGCCTCAGTTGTGTCGCAACGAAAAAGTTGGCATATTTGTCGGGAGAGAAAGAACGCGAAGTCGGTAATTTGTGAAACGCACTTGTCTTCAGTTTGCACCTTTGCGTTGTCAGGAGGGCGAGTTGGAGTACGCGACCCTGCAGAAGTACCTGGGGCTGGTATCGCCGGGCAGCGCGACTGGCGGAGCCCTGGCTACCGCGGGGGAGGGCGGAGGCGACGAAGCTCCGCGATACCAGACCGGCGTGCACTGGATGTGCGCGCAGCCGGACGCCCTCCTGAGGTCCTGGTGCAACCAGTTCACTCTGTTCGTCAACAAGCATCCTTCCGTCGGCAGGGTGAGTAGGTTTTGTTCATGCGAATCGTTTCTCTGTCACGTTTCGTCTTTCTCTGAAATGACGTGTTAGTTTCTGTCCGTCTCAGATGCTGCTGACGCAAGACAGTCACTGGGAGCCGCCGCGGCTGCTGCACCTGCCGCACAACTACGACGCCATCTTCCAGACGTACCGAGAGAAGCACTGCCGCAACTGCGGGTCGGTGCCGCGCGACCCGGCGCTCTGCCTCATGTGCACGCAACTGCTCTGCTTCAAGGAGGAGTGCTGCAAACACAACAACATCTCCGAGTGTGTCCAGGTAATACGGACGCCAGATATCTCAAAATTGTGTTTTCTCAACTGAAGTTCTGTCTCAAACCACAAAAGCCAGATTTACGTGAATTGAAAATTGCTTTTCTGAGCGGGTAAATTACACAGGGTGTTCTGCCAAAAGGATGTTCGTTTGATGTTAAATTTGCGTGTGTTTCTCGCAGCACTCGGTGGACTGCGGCGGCGGGACGGGCATCTTCCTGATCGTCAACTCGTCGGTGATCGCCGTGGTGCGCGGGGCGCGCGCCGCCATCTGGGGCTCCGTCTACCTCGACGAGCACGGCGAGGAGGACGTCGACCTCAAGTACGCGCCGCGCACGTTTTGTCGAAGATCACTCCCCCAAATTGGCAGTGCGGGAGGTGTCCGACCCTTTCTGTGTCGTGTTCGCACGGTCTGTGGCAGAAAGAGGCTTGGTTTGTCACCGAGCCAGACTCGATGAGGACAAAATGTGACACGTACAGTGATGCCCTGTGGTCTCCAGACAAATTGCTCCTGAAAAGTGGAAGCAAGATCAAAGATCAACCCCGCGGCACCTTACACCAGCCATTGTGCTCACATTACGCGTTGTTCATGCTGACCGCCCAGGGCTGCCTGCCTGCCAGGAAGTTGTTTCAGCCAAGCGAACCATTGGTTTTGCAACCTTGTGGGGTGGGGACCAAGGCTTGTTTCATTGGTTTGGCCCAAAACAAACCATTGTGTCACCGCGGGCTTGAAAATAGGGTGACAGTCACGTGTCATTGGCTCGGAGGTCAGATTGAATGAAAAGTTAGCATGTTCTTGTTGCAGGCGCGGCAAGCCTTTGTACCTGAGCGAAGATCGCTACCGAATCCTGCAGAATCAATGGATCAACCACTCGTTCGACCACTCCCCGAAGCGCTGGATCTTCCACCAGGGGCGTGTTTGAATGGAGCGCGACGCCATCGCAGGTCGGCGTGCTGTGCGCGTTCGATCCGTCGCTGGGAAGAGAGACTTCTGCCATGCAGCAGAGACAGAGAGACCTGGACTCAGCCAACATGGAACGAGCACATCTCAGAGAAAATATACTTCGAGATTGGGTTTTTGAAGCTGGCACGGCGAAAGTCCGACTTTTGTGTTGTGTGTCTTTTGCACAAGGCGGCAACGGATGGTTTGTTTGTGGATGTAGAAACCTTGGACTTTGCCTTATTTGCCTGAACACTTGTCGCAAGAGAGAATCTTGATGGAATCGAGAAACAAGAATCAATCTCAGAATGTTTCTCCGAGTCGAATGTATCGGTGCTGTTGTTTTCACATTTGTCACTTTTGTTTTTTTTTCTCGGTTTTCACGAGAAGCTGCACGGCGCGCAGAATGTGTCCAGAATGAACCACGCGTTGGAAAGAAATGGAAGGTTGAACTCCCTGCGGACGATGCGCACCACGTGACTCCTGTGTGAAAGAGAATTTGCAATTTGATGGGAGCTTTCTCGCGGATGTTCGATCGTGCTGGACTGTTCGACATCTCGTTTCGTGCTTATTTGTGTTAAGTCTTCGAAGTTTATGGCTAATTCTTTTTTGAAATTTCAGTTTTCACGTCACTCTTGGACGATGTTTCTGAACAAGGGAAATACTTGCGTGACAGAAACGCTTTTGAGGCTGGTGCGTCAAGTGGGTCAGAAATGAAGTGGATTCTTTGGCACTTGCTTTGATTAGCACTTTTTGGCAAATTTCTCCTAGTTTGGGTGTGGCAAATTTCTCCCAGTTTGGGTGTGGCAAATTTCTCCCAGTTTGGGTGTGTCTTCCTCTGGAGTGTGTGCGCGTGTGCATAACGTGCGCTGTTATTGGTGTGGTCTGTGTGCACTGTCACTGCCAGTCGCACACAAGGAATCCTTTTGATTCCGACACTTGTGGGACGAAGCCCCAAGTCATTGCATCCGTTTGAACTCCTTTTCCAGTACGTTTTGGTGGCTCTAAACGCTCGCGATGTTTTGTTTTGGTGTTTGTTCAAGAACTACAAAACACACTGGAAATTGGTTCCTGAACTGCAGTTCTGGTCTTGACTGCATTGCAGTCTTGACGGCCTTCAAAACGTGGATTCTCTTGACCAGTTCTGCCGTTCAAGAACCTGTACTTCAGACACTGATTGTGAGACCAAACTTGTCGCGTGAAGCGGACAAAAGAACAACATGCGCGCGTGATTTTGGGTAGCGAAAATCGTCTGTGAAAAGCAATGGCATTGACTGTTTTATCCAATGTACCGCTGATTATGCAATGAACCCCGACTGCAGAGGCAGCTTGCTGCAGGTTGTGCGGGTTCATGTTCGTGTGCCCGCTTTTTCATGTGGACTAGAAATCCTTCACTGATTCGTTGTTGATGCAATGTTGTTGCTGATCAAGAGAAAAAGCTCTTGAAATAAACTGGACTTCACCCTCTGAAACTGTCTTCGTCCTCAGTTGAAGCACACAGCAGCACTGGGCAAGGTGATGCCTGGTGGAGAGTCGAAGGGTGCCACAGCAAGAAAAGTGACAATTTCCAGGAACAATGAAGTGTCCGACAAATCTAGTTTCTTCCGACGCACTCGCAGATACGTGTATCGCACCTTGGGCTCACGAAACAGAGAAACAGCCAACGAAGTCGGTTTTCTACAAGATGATTTTATCACATAAAATGATTTACAGTAACAAACTTGATCCTTACAGCGTGACAGTAAAATTTCAATGATTCACTTCGCTTCTCTTTCATTTTATTCGCGGAGCAATCGATCTGTGATGGCAAAATTCCTCTTGTGATCGGAGGAAATTCACGTTTCAGTGAAACACAGCCGCACACAATTCCAATAATTTCTCTCGGTTCATCACAAAAGCATGCGAACATGAGTTTGGACACATTTCTCTGGAGTGATCATTTGAAAGGTCAATGTTCCGACGAGTACCGAATTCCTCCTGTTTATGACAACCGAGAATGTCTTTTGGCAAAGATAAAATGTCCGAGCGCAATGAACCGTCGATGCCCGACACATACACGAAAGCTCCAATCTGGTGACTCAATCTTGCGGACCAAAAACTTGGGATGACTCAAGTTTCTCCTGAGAACTGGGATGTAACTTCGACACAGGCACCCCACCCCGAGATGTTGCAATCTAGCATGGGACGTGTTCCATTTGCGCGTGCAGACAGTCGCTGGCGAAGTCACGCGACCTCACGCAGGGTTGGAGACAGGGCGAAGCCAGCCATTTTGGCCAACTCGGCCAGTCGGACGCGCAAATGAAACGCGACCATTGACCTGAGGGACCGTTTCGTTAGAATCATACCACAAAGGATCGAAATCACACCGTCACTTTTGCTTCACTGGACATTCGTGAGCCAGACTCTACTGAGCGGTTGCTTCGAAGTGGAAGGAAGCTATTCACTGTTACCCTCACTCGTTCCAAGTTTGTCTTGTCCTTGTCAGCTTCTGTAGCGAGCGTTCTCCGTACTGGCCACACAGTAACGTTACATTCAACTACCAGTGGCCGTCTAGCCTACGAAAACAAGTGTGTAACAAATACTCAACAAACAAAACAATCTGTTGTCCTCCGGACCAAATATACACGCGACAAGTAACAATCGTCAGCTAGTCTCTCTCGTCTTCAGTCGTCACTAAAACACACAACGTTTGACTACGCTCGCTCGTTCTGGATCGAAGTTGCGCTGACACATGCAACGCGACGATCCGTCGAGAACAGAACGCTCTTCTCTCAAACTGTCGCCCGCTCGTAGACACGCACTGGTATAACAAATTCCATAAATGCAAATAGTTTTCTCTTGTCAGCTTTTTTACACAAAGGCTTCTCTGACATTGAAGTCAAGAGCAGTTCGTCTGTTGAGGTTACACGAGTTAATAAAACGGCCAGCAGTGTCGCGTGGTCTCAAAGTTTCAGTGAAAAGTAAACCAGCTACTTTCAATGTTGCGTTGCGATCACGGATCATTCTTCACACTCTATTCTCAACGGCGTCCTGAATTTAGAAAATCTACAAAATTATGTTCATTTCAAGGTTCTTCCATTCAAATTTATGTTGTGATCTTTGCATAGTTCAAGCCATAGTTGGTGAACATTTAAAAACGCTACGTACAAACGTGGTCTTGTACAAATTCTAAGGCCAAGTCTAATGCCTTGTTACTTGTTTTGAAGTCCAGTTTGCTGAACCAGGCATATAAAACTAAGAACGTCATGTACACTGTGGGTCCCTTTGTACACTTGTTACACACTGTCAGTTTATAAATATTCATTTTCCTACGCATTTGGCACTTTCACAGAATTGGTTAAATGTCATCAAATTTTCAGAAAAAGATAGTGCGCACGGTATAGCACAATATTTGAAACAAAAGGGGATAAATTACGGAGCACCAGGTCACAAAGGACAAACTTGAGACACAGAGGATACACGGATGTGATGCGACCAAAGTTGCTTTTGACGGAGCATTAAGAGATCGCGCCTCAATGTGAGCTGTGAACGAAAGAGATTTTGCACCTTAGTTGTTCTTGTCGTCCAGTTCCTGCAAACAACCCTGCAGGCACGCACAGAGAAGAGTGTTGAGGGACCTTGTCCGCTTTCACGTCAAAAACATCACGCCACATCCCCGTTTCCAGCACAAACACACAAGAACACAAAACAGCTGCATTTTGACTCCATAAACAAAAGCACACAGTTCTGTAAGTAGATGATTAATCGCGCGACGCTGGTGATGATAAGCGTCAATTACTCCACCACACAATGACGCTGAATACTCGACAATTAAAACGATAACCAAGAAGCACCAAAACCTGCTGAATGTTCGCGCACCCATTTCAACCAATCCACGAACGAAAGATTCAATTCACAGTCAGTTTGCGGGGGGGGGGGGCATCCTGAATGTGTTTTGAAGTGGAGAGCGCTTGAGCACTTTTCTACGGTTTTGGAATGTAGCCTGCGCGGTTTTGCGTCACCTAGTGAACTGGCAATGCACAGGACAATGTACACAACTGAGACAAAAGTACAAAAGTATGGCCACGCAAGTTCAGCAGATCAATACGCCATTTCCTGTTTGCTTCCCGGAATCGCAAAGTTTCATTGACATCTTGCTCAAGAAAAATGAACCTCATCAGGTGTTGCAGATCTGCAATGGTTAGAATGCGCAGTGAAGCGTGAAATCCAAGCACGTCCAGTGACCAAGCGATATTTTGCTTCTGTTTGCAGCAACTGCTGTTTGCAGCAACCGCAGAAAGATATTTGTTTTCGCTGGAGACAACAAACTTGGGAATCACGAGCACTACGTTGGTTTGTGCTGCTGGTGCCTGGGGGAGGAGAGGTGCGTCTCGCTGCTGCGTCGAGGCGGCGGCGGCGGCTTCTTCTTGAGCGACGGCGTCGTGGCGGAGGGCAGCCCCTCGAGCAGCTCGGCCGGGGGCGGCGGCAGGTCCTCCGGGTTCTCGAGGCCCGGTGACATGGGCGGCGGCTGGTGCTGCGCGACGGGCGCGGGGGCGCGGTAGTGCGGCTCCCGCGCCGAGCCGTGCTGGGGAGGCTTGGCACTGTGCGCGGGGGAACTCATGGAACCCTGGTTGTGGTTGTGCATCTGCGGGGACATCGGTGGTTTTGGCGCTGGAGTAGGAGCTGGAGTGGTCCCTGATTTGCCCTGTTTCTGTGCCAGCACCCGTTGCAAATCCTCCATGAAGTTTGGTTTGGCTTCCGCAGCAGGTTGTACTGGTTGCACCAATTTGCTCGCACTGTCTCCTCTCTGCGGCGCGGGGGGCTTCGGTTTGGGCGCCACCGTTGGAGGAGGTGCTCCGGTGGATCCTGAGCGTCTGTGTCCCATCCCGGCGTGAGGTGCGTGTGCGTGAGCCGTGTGCATCGGGCTATTGGGCACCGACTGAGCCACGCCTTGGTGGCTGTTCATGATGTGAGCACCATGCACCCCGGTCAAAGGCGACATCGGGGGGTTGGGATGCTGCTGTTGATGGATTTGTTGTGAGTTCATAGCACCAATGTGTTTCGAAGCTTCTACGTGATCCGGCGGCAGCGGTGGTTTCGCCGGACTGGCCACCATCGTCTGTTGTTGCTGCAACTGATGATGTTGTTGCTGTGACCGACCCACCACTCCCACCATGATCCCAGTCGGTGTGTCCGAGACCCGCGTTGCAAAAGGCCCCTGGTCTCCTCCACCGGTCGAGTGTTTGGGCGTGCCGGGCGTGCCCAGGCTCCGCCTCGGGCTGTTCACCAGCGGACTGGGCGGCGGCGGGAAATGCTGGCCGGGACCCGTGGGATGCACTTCGCTCGCAGCCACCACGGGCGGCGGAGGCGGCGGCGGGTCGTTGCTCCGACTCTGCCCATGCTTTATCCGCTTCAGAGTCTCGTCCGATCGACGCTGCTGCGCGTGCGCAGCCACCTGCTCAGACAACTGCTTCGTCACTTCCGTTGTCACCGGAAGATTTGGCAACAGTTTCGTCGGTATTCTCTGTGGGTGCTCATTGCTGCTTTCTGACCCTGACGACTTTCGCCGTATCACCGTGTCGTAGGAGCAGTGCTCCGTGTTGTCCACGAAGTCGTGGCCGGTGAAGGAGCTGCCGCGGCTGCGGGCGGCGCTGCTGCCGGCGCGGCGCACCGACTCCGCCGAGGCGTGGTGCGAGTCGCTCCCGCCGCGCAGCGACGACGAGTCGCCGGAGCTGCTCGCGCTGTCCCGCCACCGCGCCGACCCCGGGTCACCGCCCGGCGCCGCGAGCTCGTGCCCCGGCAGCACGTCGCGCTCGTTCCACGTCGCGATGCTGTGCCTCGCGCTCTCGTAGTTCATCAGCAACTGGCTCCCGTGCTGAAACGGATTGCACAGAAATACATCACTAATGTCTCTCTTTTTATCGCGAAGACGAACCCTCGCAATTGATTCTCTTATCAAAATACGCAGTTCTGTTGCATTTTCCCACAAAGAACCAGCTGGGTTTCTTCCCGACTCGTTCGCTCGTGTGGCCCGTACCTTGGCGATCCTGATGCCGATCATCCATCGTCTCAACGTGTGCACATCCTCGCAACACAGGTACTTGATGTACTTGGAGGCTTTCTTTTGAATCTGTGGATGCTGCAAACAAATAAACCGACACCTGAACGGGCAGTTGGCGTTTCAAAAATCGCTTGTTTAGTTTCGCAAGTCCCAGTCAATTGAGTTTGAGCTGTTGCATGAAGCTGCTTTGACGTGAAGTCAAAGTTGTCCGCATCTAATCAACGACAATTTATTGTCTGTTTTTCATTGTGCAACACTTTGGCCAGTGTTTGCGCACAAGATCTGCGCAGCGTGGCTGTGCTCAATCTCCTCATCGTCGTTACCTTCAGGGCGAAGCAGTAGTCGGTCGGAGCCTTGTACTTCTTCTTCCAGCCTCGTCCTCTGTAGATGTCCACGTAGTCGAGCTGCTGGAGGCAAACCAGGTCCCGCGACGACTGAAACGGGGTTAATCACGATGCAATTAGAGCCGAAATGCGCGCAGCGACAGATAGAGCAGAGCAGGCGCTGCTGCCTCACCACACACGGAAGTATCAGAGCGAGTTCTCATTTGTGTCACCAAAACATTTTGAGCAAAAGTAGATCTGGCACTGGAGCTTGTGACACAATGTTCCCCAGTTTCTCGTCAGGCATTGTCAGATGTCACTGCATGCGCTGATCGCACTGCACCCAAGTTGAATCCCGAAGAAACATTCTGTTTGTGTTTCTTCTCCCTCGCGAACCAGTTCTCGCGACCTTTACTTGCAAAAAGAGGCGAGTAAATCCTTCTCACTTTTCGTATCCCAGCAGCCGCCCAACACCCGAGTGCTACTGATCTTTGCCCACGCAGGAAGTGCTGGTTCGGATCAACATGTGCATTACGCTCCCACTGCCATTGTACTTTTATCTCCGACAATAAACAAGAACCACTTGTTCCGCAGACTGGCAATTTCTGATCACTGAGTCTGTGATCGTACGTTTCACGACGTTCTCAAGAGCCGGATGACTGATGCACAGTTCAGTTGCTTGAACCACAGCTTTGTCGGAGCGGAAGTGCACACGACTGAATAATTCAGCACCAATCTCACGTCTCCATCTTCAACACATTGCGAAACATTGTTCGTAGTCACCTTGCTCTTTCCCTTCGGATTGTAGTAGATTCCGGAGGCGCGTAGAACAAAGTAGAATCGCTTCCAGGCTTTCTTGCCCTCGGACTTCAAGTAGAGCATCCCCTCTATCTCTGGTATGTGGCCTCCGCTGTCAATCGAGAAGAACTCCTGCAACAGCACAATTTCACTTCAGTTTGACAGGGGCTGAACAAAACGTCTGACTCAACACGCAGAAACTTTTTTCGCAAAGCAAACTGTGCTTGAACGTGCAAATTCACAGCTGCACATGCGGACTCGCTTCTCATGAGGCCGCACACCGCACACCGCACCTGAATGAGCGCCTGTCGCGAGTTCTCTCCGTGCTTCGCCTGCGATTCTGACCCTGGATGCAGCAGGTATTCCTGGGGAAACAAACGTGAAAATGGTTTAGAAATTTCAAGGAGAGCCCCGAATGTTCCTCACGACCAATGTCTTCTTTCACAGACGGGCTTCTACTCTCTTCCAAGCACAGCAGTCGCGGCCATGTTTGTGTTACTGGACAAACAAAACCACATCTTCGAGTTGTTTTGCTCGGACTTGACAGTTGATTATCAGCGGGAGATGCGAGGCTTGTTCCCCACCTCTGGATGTTTGAAGACGTCGTTTTTGCCGGGCCTCTCCACGAAGAGGAGTTTGTTGTTGCTCTCGCGCGTCCACATGAGCAGGTTCTCCACCAGGTTGTCGTGGTCCTCCAGCATCCGCTCTGTGAACACAAAAGTGTCATGATGAGGGTCGGGAGGTTGAGGTGATTTGATTAATTTGAAAACCACGCATGCACCGCTGCAGGTGAGTTATTCAAGCTGTTCGGAGTGTTCGCACACAGGACAGGCCGAACAAAAACTGCGAACAACAGAGAGAAAGGTGTTGGGTCAGATTACGTACGACCTGCCAAAGAAGGGCAAACTGGGCATATTTTTTGTAGTCTTGCTACACCTGGATGGAAATAGATCTGTGACAAATGCAGCAAATACAGGAATGTCAACGGGTTCCACTTTCATTAGAATTCCGAGGGTTGTTCACGGTATGAAGTTTGGAGCACACTTATTTGAAGATCTTCCAGTGTTTTACTATCACGGAGGCCATCAAAAGGAGATAAACCTGAAGATCCAAACACAAGTGCTCCGGGGGATCAACTGACATGTTGTGTTCCAGGTCAATATACAAACTCAGGTAGGTTCTGTTTGTTTACGAAACCTCGAGTCTTTGCGAAGTAAACAACATTTTTCCAGATTCTGTTTTACCTCTCACAGAATACTTGAAGCATGGACAAGGTCCTTCCGCACAACGCGGACGACCAGCTGTTTCTTCCATGTAATGTCATTGTGGTGAGACAACTGTATCGTCAATGTTGCTGTTTCTTTTGGCGTGTGTACTGGGTAATGAAGAGCTTGGTTTGCAAGTGCACAAGGACGCACACGCTCCCGTGTTGTTGGGGCTGAGCCATGTCAACAGGACACAACCTGCAGAGCTGAGTTCCGGACAGCGCAATGAAGACTCTGACCAAATGATCCGCTTGAGTGAAGTGCGAGGTATTTCCACCAGAGCCACAACCATGGAAACTCTCATCTGTGTGTGTGTGTGTGTGTGTGTGTGTGTGTG
>JAAUXT010061640.1_pt1 | contig 37478 bp, 46 predicted proteins | sample 7278171 | NCBI WGS metagenome assembly JAAUXT01 (sample SAMN14350112, study PRJNA611818) | marine sediment metagenome | isolation source: surface marine sediment (1.8m) | place: French Polynesia: Moorea | collected 2018-08 | reverse complement strand
GGGTCAACTCAGCGATTTGTGGCCGCAGAATAGTGTCAACTCGTCCTAATTCCTAAGTGCACAAGGTGATACAACATGCACTGCACCGTCAGCATTGGGATCCCCCTCGTACAAATTAGCAATGTTTATCAACAGAAGGCACACTCTCAGAACATGGCTCTTCACGAGAGGCCCTCGAAGTAATCCCCATTCCTGTACACACACCGTGCCCATCGCATGGGCCACTTGTGTGTGAAGCAGTCCAAGTACTCATGTGATGGAATGAAGGCAATCTCCTGATCAACAGTGTCTTCCAAGTCATCCAGTGAAGCAAACCTCCATCCTTTCAGTCCTTTTTTAAGACATGGATACAGCCAAAAATCACTTTGCATGAGGTCAGGCGAGTAGGGGGGGTGGGTAAGAGTTCTCATGCCAGTCAGGAGCAACCTCAAGCACGTCAACCTTGACTTGTGTGGACTCGCATTGTCCATATGTAGGTAACGCCTGCAGCAGGGGCGAGTCCTCCTGAGAGCAGCTTGGAACCTTGAGAGGATCTGGATGAAGAGGAGAGTGTTGATGGTACGACTGCGGACGAATTCATAGTAGATCATGCCTCTCCAGTCACAAAAGGTCACTAACATGCACTTTCCAATTGCTCTGGGGCGTTTGGCAAGGGTGGGGCGCGCCTCTCCTTTGGCCAACCACTCAGAAGATTGCACCCTGGAAGCAGGGTCATACATATAAACCCATGTCTCGTCCATTGTGATGATACATTTGAGTACTCCTGCATTCCTTCTGATCATCCTGAGCATGGACTGGGAGGCATCCAGGCATTGTCTCCAGTGGTTAGGAGTCAGCTGGGCTTGCACAAAATGCATGCACTTCCTCTTGAGTTGCAAGTCTTTCCGCAAAATCCGGTGCACTGTGCATCTGGGAAGTCCACTTTGAGTGACCAAAGCATCCAGAGTCAAGGTTCTGTCTCCTTGAATGAGGGTCTTGATGGCATTCACATTGGCAGGGCTCCTTCCAGTTCTCCTTTTGTGGGCGCGGTCCTGGTCAACAATTCTTGTTCTGCCAAGAGTAAACTCGTCAAACCACCTTTTCACAGTCTTGCGGTGCAGGCATTGTCATCCATAAACTTGTCTCAAACTCAAGAATGTGTCGTCCAAAGAGCAACCCAGCTTCACACAAAAGAAAATGTTCACTCTCTGCAGCAGCTTTGGCCCCATGTATGTGACACACCGCATTGTTGCAGGCTGACATCAAAAAGGCACACACAACTTAGAGACCTTCCTCACAAAGTGCCGACCTCCAAAGGTCATGTCCTCAATGAGTAGAAGGTCGACAGGCACCATAGTCAGGCAATCGCCGATGCAAAAGTGATACAACATGGTCAGGCGGACGGCAGCATTGAGAATCTCCTCGTAAGTCGATCTCCCAGTTCCCTTTACAGTTTTCTTCGAACTTTGTCGATGTTCGTGTCAAGGTCCATTTTCCTTGAATTGAGAGTTTAGAATGTCTCGATTTCCCTTGGAAAATTGTCAGCAGCTCAGTTTCAGGTGACTTGGCCGTGCGGCGTTTTCCTTCCCCCTTCATGGTGAGCGCGCAGAATAAGGAACAAATGCCTAAGGCAGAACAAATGCCCGAGGCAGTCGTTGTCGCGGATGGATCCGTGGTGAACACAAGAGACTGTCATGGCTGCTTTGAAGTTCAAACGGCTGTTTGAACGCTTTGGCCGGTGACATCCCTGTTGCATCAGACGCGCATTGTTCGTGTTGAGACGAACCCGCATCGCGAGCACCATTACGTGCGTCACCGCCACGAGGCAGTACTCACGCCGGGAGGCACATACATGTGCAGTACTCGCGACGCACGCCCATAGCTCACGGGACAAATGAAACACGAGCGTCATTTGTTTGTAAGCAACTGCTTGTTGATAAACAAAAAAGTGTTTTGTAACTCATGTTGCGGTTCCTTTTGGGAGATTTCTGATCTTTGCGTTGTGGGTGGATCTTTGTTCTGAAGACACCCAGTGGTGGTGTCTGAACAGGTTCAGGGCGATGTGGCCTTTTCAATGCCACACAAACCACTGAAAAGAGTCAATACGAGACGCTCTGGGATCAAAACAGCTTTGTTGGGCTGAAAGGCTGTTTCACTCCCAGAATTGACAAAACGTGTCTTGGCTTGCTTTGGTCAATAGATAGGATGACAAAAAACAATTCCCGTAAAGGTCACGGCGTCTGACGTTCTTGTCGCATGACGCAACACACAATGTTTCGTGCTCTTGCTTCAGTTTCACTGCAAATAGAGAAGTGAAATTGACGCCGCTTGAAGATTTTGTTGTACGCTGTCGTGTGCGCACATAATTGTGAAAACCAGAAGTGAAATTGTTGATAATTTTTACGAAACATGAAAACTTCACGAGAAGATTGCGATGAAAATACGTTGTTGTGAGCATCACAGATAAATTATGAAAATGAACGGAGCGGCCTGCATGTCTGGGATAAGGTGGCGCGTTACGTTCACCGCAGAGAAAGCTGTTTGGCTTTCCAAGCTCACGTTGTTGATAGTTGACCAACTCCACACACGCTTCAGCAAATTGTGTGGGCAGAATGGTTTTCGTGAAAGCGCTCGAAGGTCACTTGAAGGCCGCTTCAGGCGAAGAACGTGTCCTTGTCAGGACGCTCGGACAAGTCAGACAAGTCAGTCAACTCTGACGTCTGTGTAGGCGGGGTGGGGGGGGGGGAGTGTGGGCAAACCAACTTCTTTCAAAGATTGTTTTAACATACGAGGCTCAGTCAAAAAAGGATGAGAATCTTCATGGTGAAACTGTTGACACAGTTCGACGACTCACTGCATATAATTCTACGACATCGTTCAGTCGTCGAAACGCGGTTCTAAACATGAAGATTCTCATCTTTAAATGACTGAGCCTCGTATTGTGTCTCATTTCGGCCAGACTTATTTGGTCATTTCAAAAATAACTTCTTGAACCCCTCTCTCCAAACCTACTTCTTTGTCAAAGAATGGTCATAAATAAATTCTGACCATTTTTTTGAATATTGGAGAAAATTGGTTTGGCCCACCCACCCGCCTGAAATAAGTTGTTTTCAGAAAAGGCTGAGCTGACTTGGAAACTAGACTGACGTGGGTGTGACGCGCCGCGCGCTTTCTTGACGCAGCCTTCATTTACAGTACTTCTGTCTTGGAACAGACTTCTGCCTCAACCAAAACAGAAATTGCCGCCATTTGCTTTTTCAAAAAGTGTCGTGGCCTCATCAGAAGTATCTTTGCCAAACAAAAGTCGATGTTGAAGCCTTCGGGCAATTCAGAAAATGCAGTTTTGTGGTCGCGAACACACCAAATGACCTTCACAATTCCACGGGCACAACGAGCAGGCTCACGTGCGATAGCCGCAGTGTGGAGACGCAACCGAGAGTGCATCGCTGACTGTTCCTCCCTTCCAATTGATACCAAACCCTCTGTTTTTCTTTGTATTTCCACGAAAGCTTTGGCGAACAACAGGATGTTGTCGAAAACATTGTCGAAAAAATGCTTTCCAGCGGTCACTTCGTTTTCTCCCCGCGCCAGCTTGCTTACGCGTGGGCGTTGTTGCGGTGATTCTTTTGGCAACATGTGGGTTGCCGGCTCGGCGCGTGTCTGCACTGCTAAGCGTTCTTGTTGACCGTTTTCAGTGTCGCTGATGATCGTCAACTGCTTCAACGTGCGCTGGGCGGCCAAGGTTCAGATCGTGTTCGCGATCAGCGCCGTCGTCGCGCTCGTCATGATCATCGGCATCGGCGTCTACGCCATCGGCACCGGTCAGTAGAGGGTGCTGGGGCGGCGCTTTCAACTTCAATTCCTTTTTTCACAACACACGCCACAAAAGCGCGCAGTTTATCAGAACCTCAAGCCAATTCAGGATCACGTGGAAGTTGATTTCGGTCTCAGCGAGCGATGGACCATACGAGGCTTATTCCACTTCTGGCGCTCGCTACATGTTGATTTATCATGCCAATTTGACCCTCTTTGTACTGAAATAAATAGGGTTAAACACCTTATGCAACCATCAGTTCATCCTGATATGTGCATGTAGCGAGCGCCAGAAGTGGAATAAGCCTCGTAGGAAGCTTTTCTGGAGGCATTAAATATATTTGGGGTGGGAGGAGTAAGGGGCCTCAACCAGACCCGCTTGAGAACGCCGGATCTCTTTGAGTTATTTCAGGAAAAACAACGGATTCTCTCACAACTTGGTCTTGCTTCTTGGTGTACGAGCATTCGAAACATTTTCATTGTAGGTCAGGGTAACAGTTTTGACAACGCTTTTGTGGGCAGCGACTACAGCCCGTCCGCCATGGCGGTAGCGTTTTACTCCGGGTTCTGGGCCTACAGCGGCTGGTGAGCCAAGACAACATGTTTCACAGATACAATGAAATTTTCAGAGTAACGGGAGCAAATTTCACGGCCAGTCGAAATTGATTCAAACTTTGCCTCCCGTACGTATTTTGCAGGAATTCACTGAACAGCATCGCTGGGGAGATCAAGAATCCTTCCAGGTATGCACGCCACAAGTGTCGCCAAGTGGAAACTCCTCCGTCAAAATCGCAGAACACAGGTGTCGAGTCTCTTGGTTTAAATGCGCCCTTTTTTCAGAAATCTCCCATTGGCCATTGTGATCTCCATCTCCCTGGTGACCGTCGTGTACGTGTTGACCAACGTCGCCTACATGGCCATCCTGTCCGTCGACCAAATCATGACATCCACTGCAGTAGCTGTGGTACGACGTCTTGACATCTTTTACAAGCGCGTGAATCACAAACTTGCGTTGCCTGGGCGTTCAGCAAAAATGAGTCTCTTTTTGCATTCCGCGCATTCCGGAATGTCGGTTGTTTTTTTTTCCAGACCTTTGCAGAGCACACGCTGGGTCGTCTGTCGTGGATCATGCCCGTGTTCGTCGCCTGTTCCATCATCGGAACTATCAACGGGGGTCTGATGGCGGTGTCAAGGTGAGCCTTTTTCACAGACGTAAAAACGAAACATCGTGTTTGTTTCCAGGTGCAGTTTCAGTCACCATATACACGTGAAAAAGTGGCACCCACGTGCACACAGGGTATTTGTGGGAAGCCATAACCTGAGCACCACACACACAGGCACTCACACACACACACACACACACACACACACACACACAATAACAGGAACCAGAGGTGAAAGACCGCAGTGTCTTTTTCAAAAGGGAACCCCTGTCCCTTCTTCACAAGCGGTTTCAAAGGTGAAAAGTGTGATGACTCTGCTTTCTTGGTTGCACCAGCGAACAATCTTCACTGTTTCAGTTCAACATGAAAGGCGTGAAGCAATGCACTGAACTTCCGTGTTGTTTCAACAGATTTTCCTTCAGATCAGGGTTGCCTGATGCGCCAGCATTCCTTGTTTGCACAAAGTATTTTCAAGTCAATGTCAACGAAAGGGAGAAACGCATTGAAACGTTTTCTTGGAATCAGGTGCGCCGGGAATTTGAAACCACTCTTGGACGTGACAGAATCTATTGTTTGACAGAATGAGAATCACGGATCAGCAGGTTCCAAAATGTTTTTTTGTGAGTCAAGTGCCTTTCTTTTTGTAAAAGCGCGCCCTTTCAAGAGATAAAACCTGTCAGAGCAGACAGATAATGTGTTTGTGATTCGTCATAGGTTATCAGAAAATCTTTGTTTGAAAGAAAGGAGGCATGCAGGCAGCCAAAGCTGACCACAAAGATGTGGGTCTTGCGGCATCCTCTGTTGATATCTGCTCCCACCTCAGTGCGCACTGAAGGAATCTGACAGCCACAAGTGCACTAAATCTGAACAAGGGCCATTCACACAGTTTAAATTGAATAAAATTGAAATATGGAGTCTGGGTCTGGTGGGGAGGTTGGAGGCCTTTCACCTTGACGCACCCAGGTTGCCACCATCCGGCTGTGATGGCTCAGCGTCCCGCGGTCTCTGTCTGAAGTTTGCGCGCAGAGTTTTTTGAAAAAAAAGCCTTGTCAAACATCCAAAAAATTAGCACAACTTTCTGTGAGCAAATCAAAACGAATTCTTTGAATCAGCGCTGTTGTTGTGGCTGCGATCCAAGACATGTCTGGATTGTTGACGACGGAAGTTCAGTTAGACTTTGAGACTATCCTTGTTCGCTACAAATTTGCGTCAGTTCGTTTTTGTGGCGCACAGTGTAGCCAGCTGTTTCCGCCGCCCCGATACCATCTGTCATGGGAGTGCAGCGAAACGGTGAAGCTGTGCACACAGGTCCATGTTTGTACTGTCTGTGTTCGTGGAAAAGCTGGTGTCCAGTGATCAAAGCACTTTTTCTTTGTTAACACTCAGTTCTCAGTTGAGGAGAGCGAAATTGGTCAGTTTGAGCGCGTTTTCGATGTCCTGCGTTTGTGCAGACTCGTAGTGTTGTGGAAACAACTGAATCTTTCTCCCAGTTCATTGACAAAAGCAAACGAATCCAAATTGTGGGAAACAGTTACCTGTTGTGGTGGGCGTGGGAAACTATTTGCTGGGGACAACTGTGTCAACTGAGCACGCACTTTTTTGGAAGCAGCAACTTGTGACCGTCAATTCCAAAAATCCCTGCGTTTTGGTGGTGTTTGTGAAAAAAAAACATTGTTCCTTTTTGGCGTTTCACGAAATGTTTTTTTTGTCTCGTGCATGTGTTGAAACTTTACGGATGTGAACGCATAATTTTTCTGGTGTATTTTCAGGGTGTTCTTCATCGGAGCGCAGGACGGGAACTTCCCAGTCGTACTGTCGATGATCAATTTCCGCTTCTTGACCCCGGCTCCAGCCATCATCGCCACGGTCAGTCCCGCGCGCGCGAAATGCCAAGCAGGCGCGCGCGCGAAGTGTCGATCGAGCGCGCGCAGGCGCGAAGAATGGAGCGTGCGTGCGCTTCGTGGTGACGTGCGCGCACGCGCGACATCGAGTTTGAGCGCATCGACCGCTGTATCAAGCAGTCTCGTTTCTGAAGGGTGAAAAAGTCCTGCAAGTGGAACTTTCTGTCGCACCACGGGGCGGTGCAGCCAAACATGTGGAACTCACCCGCCCGTGTGTTTCATTGCACTTTTAGACCCTTCTGTCGGTGTTGATGGTTCAGTACAACGACATATTCTTCCTGATCGAAGTGGTTGGGTTTGCGCAAGCGTGTATCCTCGCCACGACCTACGCCAGTATGCTGTATCTGAGGTTCAAACACCCTGAGATACCCAGACCTGTCAAGGTTTGTGTGCCACGGACATAATCACGCGATGAGACAGTTGCTCCCGCTTTATCACATCGCAATGTTCGTATATCATGCAGCTTCCGGCACTTTTTTCAGCTGACAAATTTTTGCGCGTTTCAGCTGCCGATCGTGTTGCCGAGCAGCCTGCTGCTGCTGTTCGTCCTCCTGCTCGGACTGACCATCTACCGGAAGCCGTGGGATTCGGCCATCAGCATCGGCATCATGACGGCCGGGATCCCCGCCTACGTGTTCGGCGTCATGTGGAAGAACAAGCCCAAAGTCCTGCGGAGGGGGATCGGTGAGTGGGGACGCGTCCAGGATGCGGTGGGAGGGGGTCCACCCCCTTGGGGAGTCGGGGTATGGTCAGACACATTTGGCATGTACAAGCAAAACAAAACTCGCGCCAACAGAGCGAAATTGGGTAATTTTCCCAGCACCCGCTTCAGGATCTCTTCCCTTGTTCTGGCCTCTAATCTTGTCGATTTCACAAGACAAAGAGGTGATTCCGACCAAAGTGACTCATCGGTATTTTTCGGCCACTTTCAGACACCATCACAACGACTCTGCAGAAGGTTTTCCTCATTGTTCCGCAAGAGACGCCGTTTGGTGACGACGTGGCGCACGCAGCGCGTGACGCTGACGACAGCAGCAGCTCCAGTGACGACGGGAGCGACTTGTGATAATTCTGTTGCAGAGATTGGATGTTTCTAGAACAAAAAAAATTACCAAAAAGAACTGTGAACTAGAATTAGGAATATTAGGAAATCCAGAAGGGTATCAAATGCTGATTCACAAGGAAGTGTGTACATTATGATAATTAATGGCTAATAGCTGATCTAATGGTGATGGTGATAGTTCAAGCTGCAACTTTGTCAGACGGAATGGTGCGGCGTGGAAAACCAAAGGACACAACGCGCTCGCATCGACCACTTGCTGCGTGTGAGTGATTTCAACGCCAAAATAGCATTACCAATGATGATTCATATCAAGTTGCGTCTGCGCCACTTCCAGGAAGCTCGTCTTGCTTTACTTTATTCTTTGTCAACAACAGCTTTGCTCAAATTGAACACAGTATTTCAATTTGAATACCGCAGTGCGAAAAATTTCCCGCGGTCTAAACGTTATGTTTCTTTGGAACAACGGACAATTGGATAGAGCAGAAGCTGTGGAAAAGCTGAAAGCAAAATTCCCAAGAAGATAAGACGCGGAAGGTTGAAGCCATGTTGTGAAAAAACGGCTTTGTTAGCTTTGCACTAACTTTGGTGGAGGGTTGTTTCGCTCGCAGCCCGGGAAAATATATTTCGAGTTTGTCCGCACAGTAACAATCCAAACAAAAATCCAAAACTTGCTTCTCTTCTGCAAGCTTGAGAACACACTTGTTTGTACAGGTTTTGAAATGTTCACAACTGTTGGAATGTGTTTGTGATGTGCACTGTTATTTGTTGTGATCTGGTTGTTGCATTCTGCGAGCATGCAGCTGAAATCAGGGGTCTTCGTTCCGACAAGACTTTTCTTGTTGTCGAGCTTGGACCCTGGTTTCCTGACGGTGCTTTGCTGTTCCGAGGGGCCGTGTAAGTGACACCGAGTGTCACATCCAAGGGTTTCTTGTTGAGCGGCATTGTTCCAGAAGATAGGGCAGTGCCTGTGTTGTTGCAGTTGGTTCGTTTGTTGAGCAAATGGTGAAAGACAAGTTGCTGAATGAGTTTTAGTTTGGGTTTTGTTTCGTGAAATTGTACAGAATTGACTTCGTCCCTTCCCGGGCAGCTATAACACTGCAAGCTTTCGCTTCAGCTTAGAATCGCAAATGTGTTCAACTGTAAGTTTGTAAACTTTATTCTCAATGACGGCGGCAGACACGGTGACACGTTCGATGTTCTTGACTTGACCTGATTCTTGCCGTAATTTAGCGGACATTTTGACGAGAGACGAAAGCGCTCGTCTTGTGCCTTGAACGTGGAATGTGCGGAGATGTCCGGAACATGAGGAAAGCTTGAAACAATGAAACATACACGCAACTTCGATCTTGTTGTTTTTTATTTTCACTCAGTAACTACACAGTCACGTACGAGGTACGTATACAAAGTCAGGTCCGTCATGTTCGGAACAAAACAAAAGAAATCGATGACTCAATGCTGGTCACCTTCGATGTCGACACCAATTCGCTGAACATGACGGACCCAACTTTGTATACTTACCTCGTAGAAGATGGAGAATGGCACGCCAGCCCTGATCTTTTCCTCTCTGGTTCTCACATTGTTTGAGTTTGGAGGAAACGTTGATGTTACTCGGGTCAATCTTCTCTCGTTTCCATGTTGGCACCGCATCGTTGTTTGCGTTGGAAGGAGATTCTCCCGTTTCCTCTCGTGGTGCGCGTGCGCGCGCGCGCGCTGCGATGGACCTCCGTTGTTGCGCGTGCGTGTGTGCGCGCCTGCGCACTGCAGGTCTAGTTCCTGGAGGTGGAGGTGGATGCGCGGGAGCACGCGCTGGCGGAGGCGTCTCTGGAACATGCGCTGGCGGAGACGTCTCGGGAGCACGCAGAGGCGGAGGCGTCACTCTCCCGCTGCTCCGCCTCCTGCAGCCGCAGACGCGCCTTGAGCATCAGCCGGTCCACGTTGTCCTGCTGACACTTTGTCTCCTTCAGCGCTTCCAGAGCGGAGCTGATCTGGTCCTGCACCTGCACAGAGAGGTTTGCAATGTGGCAGTCGGAATGAAGTGAACTGGAGTCCTTGAAAAACTTTTTGTGCTGTGTTGCTTGCTGGTCAAGTGTCCGTAAATTGCTTGCAAATTAAAGTGACAAGTCGTTGCGCGAAAGAAACTGTAACTCACTCTGTCGTAGCAGTCCCTGTGGAGGTTGGCGCGGTGGTGGAAGTGCGAGCAGAAGTCGGGGCAGACGGTGCGGAGCTGACGCTGCAGCTGCTCCAGCTCGGCCAGCAGCTGCGACTCGTTCAGTTGCGCCTTCATGTTGTCGTCCTGTGCAGGATGAATCAGGAAGAACATTTGAACACACACACACACGCACACACACACTTGGTCGCTGCACGGAAAACTGAGCGCGCTGTGCTGGTGCGTGTGTTCCAACCAAGCCTTGCTCAAGACCATATCCTTGAAGCTTGAATTTTGCGAAGGTGTGGAACATCTGGAGCTGCTCCCAGCAAGAAAGACACGCCGATGGACAAGCACAAAAAAGGCTGAGTCACCTTGAGTTGCTGGATGACGGTCATGGCGTGGCTGAGCTCCGTCCTCAGGCGGCTGTTGGCCTCGTTGTCGTGTTCGAGCATGCGCTTCACCGACTCCTTCCACTTGATGTTCTCGACGCGCTCGACGGCCGCCTGCTCCAGCTGCTTCGTCTTGAAGTTGATGGTCTTCTCGAGCTCGGCGACGCCGCTCTCATAGGTGCGCCTCTGGCGGACCAGGGTTCGGCCCTGGTCAATCACCACCTGAAACAAGAGGGAGAGAAGGGTCACGCTGTGCTGTACGAGTAAAATGTGGAATAGTTTTCGAAGATTTCGCAGGTTTCTTTGTCTTTTTGTCTTTTTCGTTTTGGCTGTTGCTGCACCCGAGGCCACGGAGTGCACGACAATTGGTGCACATGGTGACAAAATTGGAAATGTGTGGAATAAACCGGGAGTCGGGGGAGGCAACTGATTGGGGTCTGACCTTTTGAACAGTGCTTGGAAAATTCTTCGAGAAAATGACTGTTTCCCATTTTGATTTCGCAACAAAAACAGGTGGAGATTTTTGGTTAGTTCCGCTGCGGGAACATTCGTACCTTGTCCAGAGCGTCGATTCTCTTGATGGCCTTGCACGTCTGCTCCTGGATGCACTCGTCCGGAGTGTTCTCCTGGAACGACAGGCGCTTCGGCTGGCAGTTGTCGGTGGCAGCGAGGTCCGGGCTCGACTCGAGCGACAGCGTCTTGTTGCAGACTTTCTCCAGCTCGCTCCTGAAGATCAGGTTCTTGGCCTGCAGGAGACTGCGCTCGGTCCTCAGGCGCTTGATGTTCTCGTCCAGGGACCTGATGAACTGCCCGTCCTTCTCTCGGGCCAGAGTCGCCGTTTCGAGCCGCGCCTGGACACTCGCGCGCGACGTTCTCTCTGCCTTCAGTTCGTACTTCAGCTGGTCAATCTGAAACAGACAAACAGATTTGCTTTCACAGCTCTGGCCAGAGGAATCTGTTCAGCTTGTCTCCTTAAAAATTACCATTTTTTCCAGTGCAGAAACAACCCTGCAATTTTCTGTTTCATCTGGAGCTTGAATTGTCCGGTGACAGCTTCGAATGCAAGTGAACAATTTTTCCCCAGATGGTGGTGCACTCGTGGAAGTCAATCTTGCTATTTTTGAAATCCAAATGAATTTGTAGACTCTACCTGCTTGTTGGCCAGAGCAAGTTTGGTCTGGTAGTCGCGCTCCTGGGCCTTGAGTTCCATGGTGCTCGTCTTCAGGACCCTGTCGTTGCGCGCCTCCAGATCTTTGATGGCGCAGTCTCTGCAGCGCAGCTGCCTCTGCAGATCCGTCACCTGGTTCGTGAGCTCCTTCTGCAATCACAAGCACGCCCAGGTGTCAATCAAAGCTGATCGTGCAAGGTCAAGTGGATTCGATATTGGGAAGAACTTTGAAACCGCAGCAGTTGACACCTGGCATCAAACTTACAACGTCCGAACTCCTGCATTCGATTGTGTTTCGTGCGTCCCTCAGACTCGCCTCCTGGTCCTCAACCACTCTCTGGTACTTGGCGATCTTTGTCTCCGACTCGATCCTCAGTTGCCCCAAGTTCCTCTGGGTCTGTTCCAGCTGCTTCGTTTCGCACTGCAGACGAGATGCTGTTTCCGCCAGGGTGCATCTGGCGTTCTTGAGTTCCTGCTGGGTGTCCTCGAGCCGCGCGTTCAGTTTGTCCAGCTCCACCTGCTGCTGGATGTTCTTGTTGGTCTTCGAGTTCAGCTGGCATTGGGCCTCCCTGAGGTAATTCTCTGTTCTGCGGTATTTCTGCAACACATTGACAAAGGGAAAAATGAAACAGGAATTCTTTCAATTCTTGTCAAAGCACTCTCTGAAACAGTGAAGAGTAATTTTTTGGTTCTTTTCACTTGTTCATAGTTTTCCGATTTGGCCACCCAGTCAAAGCTGTCCTGAATGATGCCATCATCTCTCACAGATCCGAATGAAATCTTTCCTTTTGAAGTTTGCTTTATCAGAGGAACTTGATGGCATAGAGCCTGTTCAAAGTTGAATGTGGTCCTTTAGAGACAACCCTTTACAACTGGACCACCACTGATTGCTGAATATATTTGCCAGTCTACGCGTATCTTCCGACCAGGAAACAAGACTTACCGACTCAATTTCGCACTTCTGGGCTCGCAGCTCGTCGATGGTTTTCACATTCTGCACGCAGCGGGAGTTGTGGGTGGCTGCGCGCTCCTCGGCCTCGCCCAACTTCTGCGTGAGACTCCGGATGAGCTGCGCGTACTCTGTCTCCTGGTGCTGCAGAACCCGGATCACCTGGATCAGGTTCTCCACGTACGGGATGTTGCTGTCCTGCAAGGTCAAGTGACAGGCGGTGCTCCTTCAGTGAGATATGACACAAAACAAGCTTTCGAGGTCTTCTCTGAGATCCCGCAGAACATTTTTTCTGCCTTTCTTTGAAAGAATCAAATCTTCAGATTGTCTAGATCTAGATCTACCTTGATCCCCTGGAGTTTTTGCGGCGGAGTTCAATTCAGGACAACAATTTGTGAGCCATGGTTTTAACAAGTCAAAATGGAATTTTGACTCACCTCAACACATCTCACGACGCCCAGGTGTGCAATCATGTCGTCGACTTCTCTCCTTGAGATGGCACAAGCATGTAGGCATTCATCCTCCGACTGTTTGTCGACAGGCTCAGGATCAGGCTGCTGAGTCGATGACTCCTGTTTGTTTTCCTGCGTTTGTTTCTGCTCGTTCTCCTGCAAGAAAGTAAAATCTTGACTCTAGTGCCCTGAGGAAATGAAAGAATGTCTTCAGGAAGCTGAAATAAAGTTGTGACATTTGTGTGGATCAACGTCAAGACGAGGACGACTGCAAATTTGCCCAAACCAGTGATTTAACATTTTTGCACCCAGGGTCTGTGAACATCACTTTCAGATCAAAGGTGAATTTCTCCCGATCTGAGTCATTTTATTCAAAACAAATGGCACGCGGAAAGGGACAAAACCTTCAAAAAACTCCTTCATTCAGACGAAAGTTTCAAAGCAGCAAAAAAGTCGACAAAATTACCATTTTGAAGCTGGCTTGCAGTTTGCGTGACTTGAGCGTGTTGTCCTGTTGCGAGTTCCTTGGCAACCGCTTTCCCAGACTCGTTTTCGCGTCGCGTCGCCCTGGATTTTATGACGTCACAATCTGTTTCGCGCCTCAAATTTTGTGACTTGACGTCGTGACTGACAGCTTTGACGTGCGCTATTTGCACCCTTTCCCCCAGCTGTGCGACATTTGCGTGCTTTTGGCTTGCAGTCAAATTCGACAGAAACGCTTGCAGAACCCTTGAAGGATTTTTCACGGTATTTCCGGATTCTGACGTTCCTTGAGTCATCAGTTTGGCCAAACTCGATCATGAATGCAGTTTTCTCCCGCGTGCGGTGCTGTTTGTTGTCGCGGTTTTCACGTAGAATGATCTGGGAAACGAGTCAGATGTGCCAGCAGCCATGTTTTTCATTTTGAGGGAACAACATGGCTCAATGGTACAGCTGAAGCATACCCAGTCTCCCCCTCCGTTCAGTTCCATTTTCTGTTGAAAGAAGTGACTTGTGCTGCTGTCTGAGTTTGAAAGAGATGACTGGCTCTTGCACACTGAGCTCGGATTTATCAAAATGTTCTGAGAGTTCAACAGCAGGCCAGGTGTCTGATCATTGGAGTTTTTCCAGTTTGATTCTTCGCACTTTGGATCCCAGGTCGCGAAAATCTCGCTGCTGTCTCCAAGGGACTGTGCGTACTTGGAGGCCGATTTGGTACCAAATTTTCAACATGTTGAAAACAGGAAAATTGGTCCAAAGAACACTCACGGCGCCTTGGTGTGCGTTTGAGTTCGTAAAAAGAGTTGGTTTGCACATTGGCTTGTGCGCGACTCGTGTTGTTGTGACCATCAGCAGCCCTGCTGTCCAGGCAACTTTGCTTTGCAAGATTTGAGCGAAAATTTACCTGAACAGCTGAGTTGCAAGTGAGCCTGCAATGCATTGAGATCAACGCATCAAGTCCACGACATTTGCAGAAGCCCAAAAGCCTTCAGGACGGAGCGTTTCTTCTCTCTGTCTCTTGGAGAATTATGAAACATGTCCCACTGCTGCTCTGCCTTGATTCCTTGATGAATTTTCTGGCGGTGCGAGAGCTGCACCAAAGCTCGGAGATCTTTCGTGCAAACTCCAAGCTTTGGGGTACAGCTGAAGCATCACCAGATGTTTTCGGCAAAGTCCCTGGAACGCCTGTTCTTCCACCAATCGACCCCTCACGAAGACTGCTGACGTCTGCTTGTTCCCTGCTGTAGACCAGTTGAACCCAAATCTCGAAGACAACATTTCCTTGCGAGCATTGGGGTTCAGCTGAAATACTGCTGGGGAGAGGTTCACACTGTCATTCAAGAGGACTCTGACGTTGCTCTTTGGGTTTGTTTCGAGTTTCTGATCTTTTCAGCTTTCAGCGAGTAGAATTCTGCTGGCGGTGTGTTAACTGCACCAGAACTTCAAGGTCTTTGGTCCCACTCAAAGCTCTGAATACCGCTGATGTACAGCCAGAGAAGTAACAGAGTTGTGTCATTTCTAAAATTCTCCAACACGATCTTCGCGTCCTTCCAAAAGAGTTGAGGTTTGCTGGCGGTGTGTAAGCTGTACCAGAACCTGTAGGACCTTGTCTCACTGCAAGCTCTGGGGTACAGCTGGCACACAGCCAGGAAAAATTGTCCTGTTTCGTTTCGAATGTTCCTGATCTTTGGGTCCTCCAAGGAGTGGAAATCTGCTGGTGGTTGTTTGTGAGCTGCATGCCTTACTCTCACCGCAAGTTCTGAGGTGCGTGCATTTGCAGCTGACACACAAACAAATACGTGCAAAGATAACATTGTAATCTCACGGGTTTCTCGAACAAACGTTTGAATACCCAAATTTGGTCCTGCAGCACGTTTGAGGCAGCTGAAGCGTGTTCCCTGCAGAGCATCAGCGGAACCGAAAGCTTGAAACTGAAAATTTCTTCTCAAGCTTTGGGGTTCAGCTGGGACACTGCAGAGATTTTCAATCACTTCTGAAAACTAAAATAGACATCATTTTGTGCATTGTTAGTCCGACAACACAAACAGAAATGTGACTTATACCGGCATAAATGTCCTGTTTCTGAAACGTCACCTTGTGGTGTCGTTTGAAATTGCTCATTCCAGATCCTTCAGAGTTGAATTACACTGACGGCAAGTTAGCTGCACAAGAGATTGCAGGTCCTTAGACGCCAGACTGCAGTCTCTGTGGTACAGCTGACATGCCGCCAGGCGAAATCACAAATAAGTTGTCATGTTGATTCTTCTGGATAATTGTCTCAGGTGTTCGAGAAAAGAAGGCTCCAAAAGCTCTTCAAGCTTGACACTCCAAAATTTCGGCTGTTGCACACCACAATTGTTTTGTGTTCAGACAAAACGTTCTGAATTGTAAATGCAGAATACATTGTCGTCCTGTTTTGTGACGCTGTAGCAACGTGCGTATCAGCCGTACCAAAGCCTGGAATCAGTCTGTAACAATTGCAGACTTTGGGGTACAGCTGGGACACACCCAAGCCGTTTCTTTCGAGTTCGGACCGATTTCAATCAATCGTCATATTTCAGAAGATTTGCCAGCTGTCCCTTCGGAAGCAATCAGGACAAGGAAGAGTCTTTTGGATTCCTTGTGTTTGGTGGATCCACCAACCCAACACCCAGGCCATTTGCGTCCGGTGAGGTCTGGTCATGGCGGTGCATCCGCTGAACCAAAGACCTGAAGATCTCAAGCAGAAAACACCTCAGGCCTTGGGGTACAGCTGAGACACAGACAGACAAATTTCACAGTTTTTGTGGAGAATCCAACTGAGAACAGATTGTTTTGCACCACGGATGCAAGTCATGACGATTTGTCGGCTGTGCCAAGACCTGGAGATGGTCAAGAACACTGCCGGCCTTGGGGCACAGCTGACAAACAGCCACACTTTCCTGTTTCTTGCCTGTTTGAACTGAACTTCAATTCGATCACCTTGAACTCCTGCTCCCTGGTCTGGAGGATGGTGGTGTTTTGCCCACCAACTCAAGGTGCGAGCCAAGCAGCGTGGTGCCCAAACAGCCGTGGGATGAAGTTTTCCTCTGGCGGAACATCATCTGGACCAAAGCCTGAACCTCGAAAATCATCAGCTCAGACTGGGGCACAGCTGATGCACAGACAGACACTGGTGTCCAGCTGACCTTCCGTGTCTTCACTTCTTTCCTGAATTCTGTCCTGAAACACGAATCTCCATCTTTCGGGCGAAGTTTTTCCCTGGCGGAGCATCATCTGGCCCGAAGCCAGACCTCGAAAACCAACAGTACAGACTGGGGTACAGCTGAAGCACAGGCAGACACTGGCCACGCAAGAAAATTGTCTTGTTCAGTTGAGCCTTTTCAGCTTTGATCCTGTCAACGTCCTCGACTGTCGTTGCGATGAGTGACTTGGTTCCGCCGGTGCAGGAACTGTACGGAGCCTGGACCTCTCGTAAGTTGACGGCCCGAGCTCCGGTACAGCTGATGCACAGACAGGTACGTGCGTCCTTTTCACGTCGCCTTTCCAAAATTATTTCGCTGGTGCTTTGAAAATTTTCACAATAAGACAAAAAAGAACTCATTTTTGGTTTCTCTGCAGTGAATTCTTTGTCTGACACAAAATGGAACGAACGCCGAAGCACCTTTTTGAAACAGATTTCTCCCTTCGTCGTCAAGGTCCAGCCGACTCATTCCTGTGTACGAGTGAGCAAACCACAACCCCGTCATCTTACCTTCGTTTGCATCCACCAACGTTTCGCTCAAGGTTCCGACGCACGTTGCAACGTTCGCCGGTTTCTGCAGCTGTTTGACGAACCTTCGTTTCGTTTCGTACACAAGCGAAGAGATCGACACACAGCTGAGAAATCCGAAGCGAACCGTCTTCCTGCCTTTTGGACGTCCGTCCCTCTCGGCCAGTCTTCCTGATGGGTCTGGGTGGTCCCAGTCAGACTGGGCAGAGCTGCGTTTTGGGGCGATTTTTATACCGTTCTGGGCACAAAGAAAGCCTCGAAATGACCACCAGCCAATTAAAACAGGGTATTTTTGGTTCTGGATTTATAATTATCAACGATAAGCGCGAGACTAAATCTAACGGTTCTTTCCAATAATCTGCTGAAATTTTGTTGAATGATGCGTAACTGTTTGTTCTTGTGATCCAAAACTGAGATTCTTATCTCAAGTCGCTTCGTCTTGTGATCCTTCGCGCCCCTGTCTGTCACGCATCACGATAATCCGTGCATGGATACACAGTCCCGAACCTTTGTTCCCGAACATACGTGGTGGGATTTTCATTTTGAATAAATATCACGTTGAATTAATTAATTCAAAAGTGCAAAGACCACGAGAGACAGTGTGCATGCACCAAGACCCTTGACACGCTGACATGTCTGGTCAACTTTGACAATTATTCGCACTTGTGACCGACGATCTGAAGTCAGCAGATCCAGCCAACAAAAAATACACGAGATCAAGAAGGTCAATCAACACACCTTTGGACCTGCATTCAATCTCTCCCTCTCTGTCCATGCAAGAATTTGGTTGCAGATTGTTGCAGATGTTTTTATCGGGTTCGTCTCCTTTGACGCGCGCCTGCGCAAGAATTGGATTTCAGACTTGAATCGTTTTTGGTAGGCACACGTACGAATATTTCATCTTGTAGGGGTTTTGTAGGGGTTTTGTTTCTTTCTTTCAATCAATCAACCGGTTCTCTTTAGTTTTCGAGGATACCAAAGGAAAAGCTTTTCAATCGCAAATCCGGAAGTCCGACATGCTTGAGGGTGTGTGCGCGCTGGATTTGCTTGTGACTGTGACTGCTTTTGCATCAAAGATCAAGAAATGCGCATGTGAGCAGTTCCTTGAAAGGGTCTTCGTGTGCACGTGGAAGTCTGTCCGTTATGTACTCGCATTTGCAACAAAGACCAAGGGAAAGGATCACAGACGGACAAATGGACGGCGCTCTCCTGGGGCTAGCGACGCGTGTCTTCAGCTTTGTCGTCGCTCGCTGTAGCTTCTGCAGCGGTGCGCATTTTGTGCAAAAACGAGTCGCATCGTCCGTGCCGTTGATCTGAGTTTGTCTGTTCAAATACACGGGGATCTTTCCAGGTTTGACCCCAAAAGTTTCTCACACATTCCAATTGTTCTTTCGAGCACCAAACTTTTCAGTGCTGGTTTGATCAGACGATTCTTCATTTTTGATTCAAGAATGTTGTTGGGAAGTGCTGCAAAGAAGCCCTTCCCCCATGTTTGGAGAACAAATTCTTTAGAGTATGACAGGACAGGACTGTGGCCATTGGCCACTTGGCATATGCACCGCAGTCAGGAAGGGTTCAGGATTCGAACAGTCACAGTCCACTTTAACGATCAAGAAGTCAAGCACAAAAACACAATTTGAACTTTCGATCTTGTTTTGCGTGTGCTGCAAAAAAAGGAGGTTGAACAAAAAATAACTGGCGACCACAACTCAGCAAAACAATTGTCTCCCCCCCCCCCCGGAAATTTTCTCCTTTCTTGAAATTTATAAATCGTGCATCCGACGGCACGCAATTCGCTGGAGGGAAGATCATGATGAAGACGAATGGGCCAAATTAGAAGGAAGTCAATCAAATCCCAGCGCACGGTGGAATCAGTGAAGCTGCCTAAACAACCCTTTAATGAGCCTATTCAGTCAAGGGAAACGCAGTGCAGACCCTGCTCCTTCTGACAATGAGTTGCCTTCACGTTTGTAAGGCTGCAGGGCCACGAGTGTTGCATTCAACTTTCGTTTGCAGGTACAAATCTTCACAAAAGGACACAAGGACTCTGCGAGTTTCATGACGGAGGCCAGTCGAGTGCAAAACAAACACCGCTACCGTTGGGCTGCTCCTCGGAAGGAAATTGGTTGGATTTCTCCGGCCGGTATTGCTTCAACATCAAGTCCGCAGGAAGGCGCGTGTTCCCCTGAATCTTGGCTTCCGGAAGCAGCGAAGTCATTTCCCCCAAGTTTCTATTTCCCGCGAGGCCGGTCCGTCTTCATTTCACTGTCTTCTGAATCCATTCAGAGAGACTCACATGCAGGTTCGCACTGGGTGTGTCCCACTGAGAAACAAGTGAGATTGAAAATTAACAACTCACCCTTGCACAAACAAAGAAAAACACTGTCTCTTGCCATCATGCCGAAAAGCTCGTAGCTGTACGCATGTTTCGGTTTTGGGTTCAGAAATAAAGCGAAACGTGAAGAGGCAGTGACGAAATAGGCTGCATGCTGGTGAGTCCTCTTTCGAAAACATTCATTCTGCGTGTTGCACAAGCGACAGCGAGAACCGAGCAATGAGACGACCGGAATTGATCAAGGTCGCCATTCACGCTGTTTCCTGTTTTACCTCCAACTTCTGTCGTACACTGCTGCGTGTTCAAAGGTTTCTCATCTTTTGTGCTCGCTCTATCCTTCAAACTCCGCAGCACTACCTTGGCTGCTTTTCTTTGCCTGCTCCTCATGATAAATTGCTTCTCAAGAAGGGACTGAAAGCTTTCTGACATCAAACTACCACCGCTGAAGAGATGTTAGGAGCCTCTTGACCCACTTTGTGCCATGGAGTCCTTTTGCAACATGCAGAGACACAAACGAATTTCCTAATTGTCCAGCGTTTCACAACTTTGTCTTTTGGCCTGACCTCCAACGTTTTCCTAGCGAAAAAAAATGTTTGTTGCACGTGGACTCTTTTTCCATTTGTTGTTCTGGAAAACCGGGATAATCAGAATAATTGAACGTTTCTCTCGAGAATGGTGAAAGCGCCCTGACTGGATGTCAGCTGCAAATGAACCAAGGCTGCTGAAAGTGAGAATCTTCTGTGTGAATCCATGGCGTGTTCTGGACATCGCCTTGTCGCTTCACACCCGAACACAACACAATGAGTTCCAATGCGAAGATGTCTGAAACACACTCTGCTGCAAATTTGATCCTATTTTCTCACAAATGGACCAGCCTTTTTTGATTCATCAGACGACATTGGCTTCTCACGACTCTCATGACACGGAGACTTTTGCGGTAATAAAAGAGTGAGAGTTGAGATGACAGCCAAGGCGACGGAAGGTTTGTCGTGGTTGTGAAAAATACTCGAGGGTCAAATTTCATGTATTCTCGTTGACACCTGACACCAAATCACATCCGAATATTCAAAAACTAGTCCCAAGTTCCTCTCCATACCTGTCTTTTCAATCTTGTGCTGTGGCTGAAAACTGGATTCATTAGGTTCAGCACTGCCTTCAGTTACAAGAAGACTCTCTTGCACGCAACACTCGGGCCATTCGGAGTCACAAAAACACAGGCGTAGAAGAACAAAAGCAGAATCCGTGAAAAAGAGCGGCGGACGTGGCGGCGCGAGGACAGACGAAGCTGCTGTGCTGTGGGCACTTGAAAAGAGCGTAGCTATTGCCGGAGCCTTGTGATTTTATCGCAATAGCGAGGAGAGGATATTCGATTCAGACCCAGACGCGCGTGGGGAGGGAGATGGGGTGTTCCGCAGGATATTGTACCATCGCGTGGATGGCGCTGTTGCTTTGCTTCTCCGTCTGCTGGGAATGCACAGATGTCACAACGACAGGTAAGGCGCCTTCCTCCCTGCAGGCTGAGTGAGTCGCCACTCCACCGCCTGGCCCGGTGCCTCCTCCTCTGTCTCGAAACACGCGTATCGAGTAGGCTTGGTCTACTGTTTTTGGCACTTCTCGTGATGTCTATTTGTCCAATTCGAGGGATCGAGTCACCTTCGTGACAGAATTGGAAATAACTGTCTCTTTCTCTCCCATATACGCAACGCACAGACATGCAGCGATTCGTTGTCCTTCAGAAATGTACCTTGCCAACATTGTACGAGGATGAATCAAAACGTTCTTGCACCAATTGCGAAAGGACAAGGACAAGAACTTGAGGATACGTCCTCGTAAGTTTGTACTGCTCGTGCGTTAGTTGTTTGAAGAGTTGTACAGTCGTGCAAGGCAAGGTCCGAAGTTGTCATACAAGGAGAAAATGCATGTCAGGAAGATTCTCTTTCTCAATTCTTCCATTCGAAAGACAAATAGATTTTGTTGCTGCAGGGACCTCACTTGGCAGGAAGACACATCGCCAAGTCATGAGATAAACCTCAAGTGTTTAATCTTGGTAACCTTTGGTGTCGATGTTGTTGAGATGTGTGGGCTTCACACCCCTTCCCTGGAATTTTTTTTTTTTGTGTATAAGACGGCAGCTTTCTTTCTACAGACGAATCAAGTGAAATGGCAGAGTTTTGGGCAAGAAAAAGGGAAACGAAAACCAAATTGAAAGCAAAAATTTTTGACGAATCGCATTTGTTGGAGGAGAGTACGTGAAGGTGACAAGAGGCCGTCCCTCGTTGGCTCTTAAATTTCCAGGTGCAAGGTCCAAAATGTGAACAGTTTTGATGAGAGTGGCAGAAAAGAAAGATCGACGACGCCCTGATCAGAACTGAAAACGAAAGGTGAACCCATGATGAAAATGGCTGAGACTTGCGTGGCGCCAACTCGGCTCAATTGACCATTTTATGACTTCATTCAAAAGTGGTTGAGTGAAGGAAAAGTGTGATCAGAATTCGCAAGTACACGAATATTATGATAAGACTTACTCGCTTCATCAATTACTATGTCACACTCACCAAAAACAAATATCATTAGCAGAATTTATGGATCTCTGTTTGGACCTTTACAGCCCACCAAATTGATCTTTTATGTGTGCTCTGTGCAAAGGCAGATGGACAGAATTGACGGTCGATACATAATACATGAGAACACAAGTACAAATTATGGAGCAAATCTTCAAGTCCGAAGGCACTTTTCCACAGCAGTCTTTACCAACTTGGGCATTCCTGCACTTGCAGATTTTTGATGGGAAGAAGCCCAAATATGGAAAGATGAAGCTAATTTTCCGGAAGAGCCGCAACGTTCATCTTCGCAGGAAATTTTCCGGTTTTGCGCCTGACCTGCCAAATTTTGTTGCTCAATCAATTGATTTTGAAGTGCTAAATTAAACAAAACCACACGGACTTTGTGCCAGCCATTCTGCCAGCCATTCCGCATTTCGATGATCACATTTTGGGTTGGCAGGCAAACGTTGTCCCCCTCAAACGGGAGATTACTGAGACTGGCGCGTTGCTCATTTGCCGTTATTCTGTCAGAGTGTGATGGTTTCTCAAACATCGCAATCACAAAACACACGCGCAGCGACCTTCGCTCTTCCTGCTTTCGCGGTTTTGAGTGTTTTCTTCAAGTTAGTTTGCCCACTCGTGCACATGCAAAAGGAAACGGAACGGTTGGGTGTGAATTCTTTTTTTTTTCAACAAAAACGCGCAACTGTCATTTCTGACAGAATCCAAAGCAACAGACGGCTGACGTTTCAGAGAAATACGCAGAGGCTGCTGTGTCTGGTGAAAAGCCTCGAGTAAATAGCCAATCACAGGGTCAGGGCTCTTCCACCCTAATTACAGAACAAGAGCCTGAGGTTTCTGAACTCTCTGTTTTGTGCACGTCGGAACACAAAGATGACGGGCACCACCAAAAACGAGAAGGTAAAACTGTCTGGACGTGCCACAGTTTCCAAGGTGATCAGGCTCTGGTTTCGGCGCACTTGTGCAAGATTTTTCTGCAGCCACTTGAGTGATTCATGTTGCATCAAACTCCAGAAAGTTAATGGCAAAGTTCTGAAAAATCCGAATGGGCCATGTGAACAAAACTTATGATGGCGGTGCGTGCGTGCGTGTGCGCGCGTGCGTGTGTGCGTGTGTGCATGTGTGTGTGAGTGCAAATGCCAGGTAAAGTGCACACGTCAGAGCCAGATGGCCCTGTCTCTGCTGTCCAGTGCACTGCACTGCACGACCTTCGGTGGACACATGTTCGTTGATGTCTCTTGGGTATTCACAATGGTTCATATGTGCACGCATGTATAATTAGCCCCATCAAAAAATTGTGTGGTTTTCCGGGAAAAGTTGGCTTGGCCGTGTGTCAAGACGTGCGGCTATTGCAGGAGAGATTCAGTTTCTTGTGACTTGCTGTTTCGCCTGCGCACCAAGTCCTCGCACCTGGGTCTGTTCTGCAAAGTACGTAGCAAGAATTCGTGAGCTAAAATGGCCACACTTTCACGGGCTGTTCCCTCGGCTGAGAGCGGATAAACGTTTGCGTATTTTCCTCCAAAACTCTGAACCTACATGTGACACCACTGAAAAGCGCACAACATGAAAATTTTCGCAAAGTGCCGAACAAACACCACTCGTGAGATATTCATCTTTGATCGGTGGCTGTGGTGCTATTTCCTGTGAAACCCAATTGCCCCATACAAAAAAAAACCTCCACTGCATACATGTACATGTAATCATAAATAATGACGCACATCTACCAAAATCTGTAGGATAACAAGAGAAGTTGCATGCTTGTGTGCCCATCAATGTGAAGTTTGGTGGCTGCTGGCTCCGGTGGCTGGTGTCCTCTGCTCAGCTGGTATTTAATGCTTTCAGCGCACGAAAAGCCAATCATTTCTTTCCAAAAGCAACTCAGGCTGTATCACCTCCATAAAAGCTTTTGCAGTATTTGAGATGAGGACAATTAACCAAATTTCTTAAAGCTATTATGTGCATACCTGAAGTAAAAAGAGAGACGTTTGCATTGGAAGTGAACTTTTTCTGTACCTGGAGCACGGTAGAGGAGTTTGTGGCGCATGTTTGCTTGTGGTCAACATCAGCGAGATATCAATGCGGCAATCTCACGGTTGCTGATCATTCAACATTGAAAAGAACTCCAACGGTGACTCCTATGGGAAGGCCAAAGGTGGATCGCACTCACACACGCATTCAGTGAGTGCCAAAGGACTATATGTGCAGTTGTACCAACCCAACATATACATCGGATAAAATGCGATTACACAAAGGATTTTTGATAATCGTGTTTCTGGTCTGTCTGTCGAAGCCAGGAAAAATTGAGGCGAAAAGGTCAAGTAAGTAACGCCAACTTTTCGACATTTGCTTTCCAGCATTCTCTCATGCCGGTCCCTATGTTTCTACTTCAATCCGTTTCAGTTTCCTTCTTTTTTTTGGACGGCGGGGTGGGGTAGAATCCACACCACATTTGCCCAAATCACAGATTTCAAGTCAAAAGTTCAGGTTTTTGCAAAGATTCTGCCGCGGAGCTTTGTTGGTGGGAGCGACCTCAGGCCTTGATTGCTGTAATTATGAGAATAATATGTTCCCATCTGACGAGCTGTTTGCATGATAAAAACGTTTGTTTGACACCGAGAGACTCGGAATGAAGGTTGTGCAAATTCTTTATTTTTCTGCCTGACAAAAAGAGAACAAGTCGACAGAATTGAGACGTCAAATTAGAGCCAGACTCTGGAAAGAAACATGCAATTCAAATACAGAATGATTCTGCTTTGAAAATCAAGCAACACCCTTCTTTTTGCTTTGAACAAGTTGCGTCCTTTTGTTGAAGCTATTTTTTTGTCTGTGAAATGTTAACTTCGTGAAGTGGCAAGAACCTCACGCAGTGGTGTTCAAAATCACGATTTTGCACATTCTTAAGATGAAGTGAATACATAAAATTGAGTGCACTGACAGTCTTGACATGGCAACTGGAACAAGACGTCCACACCACAACACTCATGAAATTTGCAAAAAAAGCAAAAGCAAGATGTGAAAAAATAGTTGAGGGCTCCTTTTGAATTTTCCTTGACATTCTGTGTGGAGACAGTTTATCCATTCACCGTTGATGATCGTCTCTGAAGTTTCCTCGTATCGTCTCCATCTCCCTCGGTTCACAGGAATGTTGCCCTGAACAGGAGGGTGGCATGTCTCTTCAAAGAGCTGCAGGATTGTCTGCGCCACAAAAACTCGTTGAAAAGCAATCTATTCCTTGAGAGGATTTGAGATGCTGTTGAGTGGCGTTGCTTCTTCCCCTCCCGAAGGCACGACAGGAAAATGTCTCCACTTCGAGGAAATTTTGCTTTGGAGGCCCAGAGGAAACGATTTCACTCAACACCGTGATTACGAGTAGAGAGTGGAGATTGGGAGATAACCTTCTGTGCAACGCTACTTTGGTGACAACTTTGTATCAGAGAGTGGTGAGAATATAATGGGAATCTACAGTGACACGAGAAAAAAAACCACTTTTAATTTTGAAAGAGAGTCCCGTTTCCATTTTTGATTGAATGATGTGGTTACAACACTGTAAATTTTCTCCAAATGTCACTTTGCTCGCTGATAACAAAGGGATGTACCTGTTGGTGTTCAAAAGATTCGAGGGACTTTCCGTCAGCCCAGGCGTTAGTGGAAACAAGCGTCTCCACAACCGTCATGAAGCCAAATGCTTAATCACCGAAGCTCAATCAGGCTCCAGTTCTCCACAAATCTGGCAGAACTGCCACGGAAATGCAAAACTAAGTTCGGTCTTATTCAGTCAAACTCCTTTGATTTGAGCACCGAGTGCTTACCTTTTGAAACAGAAATCTGAAAGACATTGTTCGAGTTGAAAGGTGGAGCGTCGTCAGTCCCTGAAAAAATCAACATTGGGCCGTGAATGTTTTGTGAGGGTGACTTTCATTCAAAGTCAGAACTTTTGAGAACTGAACTGAAATGCCATCAAGAAAGAACGGGGGAAGTGTTCTGTGACAGTGTTTGGTTTTGGTCCGTGAACAGGCTGATTTCGGTTCAGAAGAAATTTTCACAACAGTTAGAGAACTTGTGAACCACAACGAGAAAGTTGCAAAATTGCTTTTTGACGATTTGACGGCAGATATTTCTGGGTTCACGGTGCACGATAACAAATTCCAAAACAGGACAGCAACACGCTGGAAGCTCAGGACAAGTTTATCTGGGTGGCCTCCACGAAGTGTTGCAAGATTCGCAAAACACTTAGAACACGCGCAGGGCAAAAGCTGAGTTGTCTGCAGCAGCAGAACAATCATCAGACAATGAGAGACAGTCCGAGTTCAGTTGTTCCTTCTGGCTCACAAGCAGCATCCACTCCTCCCATCGTACGGTTTCTATGAAAGGGACAAGTCCTCTGCCTTTTGTCAACAGAGCCAAAATTGTGTAGAAGGTTCTTCATTCATGCAAAACCTCAAGAAAATACCCGTAACATCATGTTCTTGTGACTGTTTTCGTTCTGCAACAGAAACCGCACCTTGACAGAATTGTCAGCACGGGAGGGAGGGGGGGTCCCTGGATTCGCGGAACATTCTGCACGCACCAGGGTCCCGTATTAGCGCGTCGTTTACACCTGTAACTGCTGCGGACGTGACGATTCTTCCTCAGGATTTATTGCCGCTCACAAATGGAGGTTAATCGCGTGATTAACTCTCGCCTCAGCCGGAGCAGGATAAATCCACTCTGAAAGGATCCGACGGACAGCTTTACGAAACCCACATGGGCGCGGTGCAGCAAGTGTGAAGCGCTGCTTTTTGCCTGAACCAGACATTTTTGAAGAAGTCTTGAGATAATTTGAAGATTATTCTTCAGTCAATGTGAAAAGGTCTCGGAGCTTTCATGTCCAACCTGAAGCCCCATTCCATGAGGTGGTTGTATTCCGCTCATTCTATTTTGTCGGGTTGTCAGGTTCATCCATTCTCAGCAACAAAAACATAGTTTCTCTCTTTCTTGTATTTCTTGCAAGTGGCACTCGACTTTTTGCAGAGATCTGCCGATTGGACAAGTCGGAGACGCAGGCCAAGTTAGAGATGTGCGTCCAGGGGCTGCAGGACTTCATTTCAGACTGGCTCCGAAGTGTGCGGAAAGGAGGAAGAACTCCGTTCGATACGTGCACGTGAGTTGAACGCACACGCACACACGCACACACACGTGTACACATAACGTATGAACACACACGAGAACAAGCACGCGCGCACACCCACCCACAGAAAACACACAAACCCACACCAACACACATGCTGACACAAACACACACGCGCACACACACGCACACACACACACACACACACACACACACACACACACACACACACACAGAGGCTGGGGCGTCAGCTGCTGCACCTCTTCGGCCAGGAAAAGGACCAGAACAAACTCAAAAGTCGCAGATCATTGATGCGGTGCACAAAAGGCAAAAAAGCACCGTTTGCTACAGACTAAAATTCAAACTGAAGCTGGGGAGAAAATGAACTGCGTTTCATGAACAGAATTCTGTCGGTACCAAAATATCCGACGTAGGAAGCAAATGCATTTTGCGAAAGCAGGCAACTAATTCACACTTAGCCGCGGGTCTGTTGTTTCTCAACAATAACTGACCTTTTGAAGCTTTATCGCCATTGTTGCGCATTCTTTTTGTGCTTGACGGATTAATTATTTACATTCAAATGTCATATTTGCCAAATGCATTGGAATCCTACAACAGTCCATCAACCAGCGGAGGCTTCCAAAAACCAAAGCTACGAATGCTGGGTGACAGAGAACGTCAAAGTGAGCCTGGACCCCAATTGTTTTACACATTTTCTCCCAAGATCAAATTTGCAGGAAAAAGTAACCTGGTCTTTGAGCTGGATTCGGGCCTGACTTGGGCTAAGGCTTTGGCGCCAACAATTTGCTTACGTTAATTCTGTGTGTGAGATGCACCCTTTATATCCCAAAATTGAGCACAAAGAGAGGTACGTCTTGTGCGTGGGCAGGATAAAAATTGTTTCGAAAGGACATCGGAACCTATTCAGGCAAATGTTGGGGGCGTCACTTGTCTAAGTTCTGCTCATAGACACCTGCTCAATTGTGAATTTCATCCAGACGTTCCTGGCGTGGGCAGATCCTTGTGGTCAACCCAGTCAGGAACCTGGTGCTGCTCCTTGGCCCAGCCTCAAAGGAGAGAACCATCGCCAACTCAAACCCAGCATCAAAATCACAAAATTGAAAGCCAAGCAGCTCTGCAAAACTCATCCTGATGAACTGAACATCAAATAATCTCTGCACCAACACACATAGACTCTATGCAGAGACGAACACAGTCACCTGAACACACCATCACCAGTTAGATCTACCACAACCTCTCATGGCACTCACAAACACGCTCACCTTCATGACTTTGGATGGGTATGTGGCAGTCTGTTCCAAGTGCAAAGGTTTACACGTCTGTGTGTCTGTGTGGCACTCACAGTGGAAAGAAACCGCGTTGGGTTGGAAGCTTGAAGGTGAGTTGGGTTTGGATGACGGTGGATCAGTGCGCGATCAGAGGCACTTGAATGCGTGATTGGCAAGAGATTGCTTCAGAATCAGGCTTTTTTTGGATTTTTGTGCTGTTTGGGTGAGCGTGTCTTTGAGAGAACATTTTTGGATTGTCAGTCAGCTGTTTTTCCTGCATTGCTGAGTGGTTGTGATGAGGTTGTTCAATTGTGGTGGACCTGACATTCGAACTGTAGGGCCAGGATCATGACCAAGTTCAACCAATTGCTTTCCGACCCTTTTCTGAGCACAGAAAGAATCGTTTGCTGACAACATCCCGTGTTATTTGTTCACGTCACACGAACGAAGATATCAAATAAAATATTTACTGAATCCTTGTTGATTTGGGATGTTAAACTGGGGCAGCTGGCAGAGGTGAATGGTCCTTGTGTTGCGCCCCACCCCAAAATGGCTTTCCTCACGCGAGTCACTTTTTGTTCCTTCGTTGGCCCGACAGCCAAGTTGGAAAGTTAAACGCAAAAGAGATGCGGAGGAATGCAAGCAATGTCTCTTTCAAAGAATGGCCAAGCACAAGCAATTTTCAAAACGAGAAAAAGGACTGAATTGAGCGTCAAATGTTCAACAAAATTTCAAGCAAAGGGCTTGAGTTTGGTCCTTTATCTGCTGACATGCATGCAGGCAAGTCCAAATAATTTCTTTTTGGAGGGTGGTACAGCGAAGGTCCAAACAAAAGATGTTTTGCAGGGTGGTCCAATTGGAGATATTATTTTGTGGGCGGATTCCATGAAAATATCCAGTTGAAGGCTTGTGGAGCAGAAACCACATTCATGGACACCTTCCGCAGAATCCTGCTCACATCAAGATGACGCCGCAAATAGATCAAAACACTGTTTGTGTTCTTCAAAGTTCTTTTCCTGTAACGACTGAAGCTGTGATGATACGCCCGAGGACAAGGCAATTTCCCCCAATTAACAGCCATCCAATCTGTCAAGGACGTGCAGTTCGATTAGGTCTTCCGAAGGACGCAAGATCTGATGCTTTTTAATCACCAAGTGCTTCACAAAAGGTTTGGGTAACCGCATGAAAAGTTAAAACCAACACTGCGGCGTACCACTCAATCCGTTCAGGTATCGATCAAAAAGCGTCACAAATACCACCACACGACGAAAACACTGGATTTTTGTTTGGTGAAGAATGAAGAACAGCGAAACCGTGATGGTCCCTGTCGTTCTGCATTGTCACCACAGCAACAGAAATGGGAGTGTGACAACACTTTTCTGGACTGACCAAAACTGTGACCACTCTGGAGCAGACCAAGAAGAAACGGCGTTGGCCACAGAACCAACACAAAGAAGTTTTATCCAGGTGCCCAAATCGCGTCTCAAGAAAACATACTCGTACACAATTGTTCATTGAAACTTTTAGAAAGGCTCCCACGACAGACAAAAAACCACACACGCAAGCCATTGGTTTGTTAAAGTCTTGCGGGAGGTACCTGGCCATTTCAGATTGAACCCCGAAATGGCATGGCACATGTATCTCCTGGTTCTGGTGTCTGCATGGTCACTTGGGAATTCATTTGCCCTTCAAACATTGTTTCGCACTGTAACTTTGCGCATATTCTTCTCCACGAATGGTTGTATTTGGCAGAGAGTTCATCTCGACATACCGGTGTGTACAGCCGCTGACGGCGCACTGTCCGAGGACGCACCCGAGACTCCAGGACGACTGGCTGCACGTCTACGATATCTTCAAATGCGCCTGCAACGGATCCGAAGGTCAGTCCCTCCCACACACGCAGACACAGAGACACACACACACACTCACACACACGCACACACAGACACATACACTCTCACACACACGCACATTTGTGCGCCTTCAGATGTCAGAGATGCTGTGTGGGAGGAAAAAAAATGTTGGTTATTCCTGCTTGACCTCGTGAGAGGTGGGTGGGTGGGAGGCCAGTCGCGAAAAAGAAATTTGAGACAAACACTCATCAACAGCCTTTTGCGGTGACCAAAAACTCTGCAGCAAGAAACCTCATCTGTGCCCACTGGAAAGGATTCTCACCTAGCAATTTGCTGTTCAATCACACAACTCTTTTCTCAACCAAAGGTCTCAATTTTCCAAACTGTCGTTCTGTGGTTTCACAGGAACAACTTTTGTACAATGTGAGAACCCTGTCGTCAAACACGGACTTCTTTGCATGGAGATCAGAAACTTTTTCTTGAGACGCTGACTTTTCCGTGTGAGTGGGATCCATTTCTTCATCTTTGTTCCTGCAGTGTGCGCAGAGCGGATCCACTGCTACGAGGACCAGCACGGAGGGCTGCTCGGGAGGCACTGCGACGCCTGGTACAAGTTCAACGTGCGCCTGAAAACCCGAGACAGATGCTGGTGAGCGCTGCGCGTGGTCAGAATAGACGCGAGGACGTGTGTGGTATCAAGTCAAAGTGTCAGTTGTCACGATCAGCAATTGGACACGGATGAGCACATTCTTTGTGTGTGATAAAGGAATTGCGCAAGCCAATTGCTTCAATGCAAGTGTTCAAGATACACGCAAGAAAATTGTCACTTTGACTTAATACGTTCTCATCTCACACTCAGCACAGATTGAGAACCCTGACTTTGCACCACGCCAAACGAAAGAATTTGCACCGAGACTGGAGTGAACTTTTGAGTCAGAAGTGGTGGGAAAGGACTTCCCAAATTGTGCTGAGTGTGAGCCAGATTGTTTCAAATGCGTAAGTTCGGGAGATCGCGTGAGTGTGAAGCTGAAGACAATGGAGGTATCTCGTAACAAAGAGCTCTTGACTTCATTCCGGTGTGTGAACGAGTACCCGCAGAAGAATCCCTGCGTGAGTAAATGCTGTTTCTATCTCGCTCTTTGAACGCGTGGGGTCCACGTGGTTCTTCCGGTGCTCATCACAGCGGAGGCAACCGACGGAACTTCTGATCCGGCTCCACTTTGCGTGCTTCTCCACACAGCGACCAGTGCGCAGACAAATATGAAGTGAAATCTGCCATTACTGTAATGAAGCAGGAATCATTGATATAAATCTATGTATGCTGGATAGGTGCCACAGGATTTGCGTTATTACCCCGGATGCTTGCGAGGGGAATTGCTGTAATTTGCTCGAGGTCGTTTCGCATGGACCATTGTATGCACTCTGTCCATGACGATCAGTTCGCAGTGCCAAGACCAGTCCAGCTCAAACAGCCAGCAAAAATACAGTTTTTGTGCAGTTCAGGAAGGTCAACTGAACATTATTGCCGCCCACTTGAGTTGACAACAGGGGTCATCAGGCTTCCTTGATCAAACCCTGTATATATGCCACTGCATATAGTGGATGTGAAATTCCATTTTCACAGAACCATTGCGAATGCTGTGTTTTTTCTCCCTTCAGGTTCACAAGTAAGAACGTGCATTGTAAGCAGGCTCTGGTGGCCAGTTCGTGTGGGAAGGAGGCGGGCAAGTTCGCTTTCCACGTGTCCAAGCTCGCGGACCACAAGCACACCAAGAGATGCGACGTCCAGCCCAGTGACCATTTCGAAGGTGGGTGGGAGAAGGGAAGACAGAACATTCCAGTTGTTACGGATGGCAGGTTCCTTGTGTTCCTTTGATCTCCAGTTGGGAGGGGGCTCACCTGAGTTTGGCACCGCTTTAGGTTCAACAGTTCGTTTTTTGTGGGAAGCATTGTATATTTTTCCTTAAAGTCAGCATCCCTTCAATGCCCGCCTGTCCTTTGTGAAGCTTTTCTTATTCCTTTGCTCGATTCTGTCCAAAATATAAGTCACACCAATCACACCAACCAGTTGAAATTTCGTGTCTTGTTCCACAGAGTTCCATTTTTCGCAAAAGTGTCCAGTCGACTTCATCGTGCACTTGGACGATTGTCAGGAACAATACCTGGACAGGAACATGCTCTTCTTCTACGAGGAAAATGATTTAGTGGCTGAGGGAAAGAGGAAGGATGTGAAGAGAGCCTGCAGGTAATGCACAAAGAAGGCTTCGTAATGAAGTCTGCAGTAAACCAGGCGAGAGAAAGCTTACAGCGGTGAGAAAAAAAAACAAGAAGGAATGCGCAAATGGATTTCTGTGAAGCCGCCCGGTTCGAAACTCAATCTCAGGCTGCTACTCATCAACGAATCCAACAGTTTTGAGTTTTTTCCATTTGACAACAGGTTTTGCATAAACTGTACAAAATCTTTGTGGTCCAATGAAACGAATACAGAGACGACTGTCAAAGCTGTTTGGCCTCTACTTTTCAGGGATTTGTCGTCCTACGAACGATGTGTTCAGCCAATACGAGAGTCCTGTCCCGAGGGGACTGAGATCCTCTTCAGTTTCGACGGGCCGCTCAGAACGTACCTCCTCAAAATGAAGTATTTGTGCGAGAAGGCAAAAGAAGGTAAGATCTCTGAGAAACCACTTCTGATTCACCCATCTTGCGGCTCAAACGTCTGTTGTGGCTGTCCTGCAAAATTGAAGAAAACAAGACTCAACAATCATGCAGGATCAACGCTGTGGGTGCACTTTGTCGTTCTGCACGCCCAAGTTTCCAACTTTCTTTTCCGGTCTTGATTCTGTTTGCAGACTACATTTCCAACATGGCGTGCTACCAGGAGGTTCTGCAGAACAAGACCCTGCAGCAGTGCAGTCACATTTACCTGGAGCTGCAGCCCCTCAGGGAATCCGTCAACGCCTTCAAGTTCTACTGCGAACCCGAGCAGAAGGGCAGCAGGGACCTGCAGCAGTAAGTGTGCATGCGCGGTCCGATTGAACCCTCCTTGTTTTGCATGGCGAGGTGCGTTCAGCTTCAAAACAAAATTAGCACTGAGCTTTCCAGTTCTACAGAATCAAAAATTCTTGTGTCTTGTTTTGAGAAGGGTGCAGCAGTTTTTGACTTTTTCACCCAAGTCTCTTTGGGGAAAAACTCAAGCTGTCTTTGTTTCTTTCAGACAATTGAATCATCTCAAAGATTGTTACTCCAACCTGTACAACAGCGCGTGTGGGAAGACAGCCGCCGTGACCATGTCGGGCCTGATCAGCACCGCGTTCGAGGATCCGTTTTACCTGCGCTTCAAGTACAAACCCAACTGTGATGATCACCTCACAACCCAATCTCCCGTCACCGTTGTTGAGACTCACAAAGAGAGCAACAAAGAACTACCAGTTTTTTCAAAAGACAAAGCGGACACATCTTACAAAACTGTGGACAATCTGGAATCGACATCAGCCTCTCCCGGACTGTTGTTTCCATGGACAGGTTGCCTGGCAACTGCTTTGGGCGTGTCCCTTTTCGTTGCCAGATGAAAGCTGTAGATTTTAGGTCCGCCTGTTGAGAGCGGGTGCGTCCTTTTTCTGCGCGTCAGGTCCTGAGGAGGGAATTGCTCAGTTTTGCCAAAGGATGTGATCCAGTGAGAAGGAACTCTACAGCTCAAACCCAGACAACATGCAGCCACGAGCAGCTGACTGGAATGGTCCACAACGACCTGCAGCTTTATTTGCGTTTCTATTGGCCAAAACAGACTGACAAGGTCGACTCGTGGGATCAAACGCTGACCATGGGGTTGGTTCAAGGTGCCCACCGCCCAGAAAATGTAAATTGTCCATCTGAGGTTGTACCGTCAGGCGCCTTTGGTTTCGGTTACCCACCTCAGTCTTTCAAAGTGCCCCAATGGGTTGGGGTTGGGGTCGCCCCCAACCAAATCCGCGCCTTGGTTGGTTGAAATGTGGATTTTGACTTCAAATGGGTGGTCTTGAGTGTGCACACTTCTTGCCTGGAGAACCAAGTTGTGGTGCAGACAACTTTCTTTGTACATATATCAGGTGTACTCACGAGTGTATCCGGCACATTTGCCTCTGTTGTTTCAAAATCAGTTGAGAAGAATTGATTCGTGTCACGATTTGAGTGAAAAGCGTTTGTCTGTGATCACAAGGTTTGTAACTCCTGTCCTTAGTGTCTGTGATTTTTTTGTGGTAATTTGGGTTTGTCGTTCGGATGGAAACGATGAGCCAACTCTTTGGTGACAACAAAACGTTGGGAAGAGGCACGTCTGCACTGTCTTAGTTTGGTCCACAGTTGAGTTGTGAAATAAAAATGATGCAGATGCACGTGTTTGTGACGAAAACGGTAAGGTTGGTTGCAACTTGGAAACAGTTCAATTGGGGCAAAACAGAGGAACTTTTCTTTCACTTGACAAGGAGACTTGGAGATTCACCTTGAGCAGGACATATATATATTTTGGGTGGGACACACACGTCTGGCCAGTTCAGGCGGTAGGGTCTGCCAAATTTGTCTTGTGTCTGAGGCAGTGTCAGCTTCACCTGTTCTTGTCCTCAGACAAGTGTCGAGGAAAACCTGTGTGTGGCCACCGGCCTGTGGTTTTCAGGGTTTGCAGGGCCATATCCCATTTTTGTCCAGCAAAAATGACTGATATCACGCAAGAAACATCAAACTGCCGTGCCGTTGCCGTCCGGATTTGGTGAAAACTACAGGGAAGAAGACGAGGGACTCAGGATCTGGTTGAGGGGGGGGGGGACCCCCACTGGTGGGCCCGATGTCCTTCAAAAGAAGAACACGCGAACGGAAAATATGCCAACACACATTTGGTCTGCGATTGCAATTTTTGTTTCAAGCTGAGAACAGGGATTTTCTTGCCAGTCACACCAGGGCCAGAAAGGATCTAGTCCCCTGACACAAGAATATGCCAGGGGTACACGTCATGTCACCTGGTATCAGGGTTGTCAATCGTGCACGAGCTTCTCCTCTCTCTTCGACTTCTGGCTTCTGGATGTTGCCATCGCACGCTGGGACTCAGTCATTTTCAAGACTGTTTCATGGACTATCATTTGAGCATACTTGAAGGTACTGTACTTCAGACTGGGAAGGTACGTGTGCGTGTATTGACTTCTTGATGACTTCAGTCGAAAAAATAAGAACAAAGTTCCTACGAATTCCACTCAATTCGGGACTTTCCTTTCAAAATTCGGTGAATCCTGAAACAAGACACATTGTGAGGCCCGAAGAACAAAGCCCCTTCAGTCGCCTGGTGTTGAGGTCAGCAGCGCGTCAGGTTTCAGGAGTACACACTGAAGAGTGCGTTTGCTCAAATTTTCATTAAGACGCTGCGACTGAAACAAAATGTTGGATCATGCGACGAGTTTTTTTGTGGTCTTCAAAATCAATTAGCAACCCATTCTCCTCAAGCCTGAATGAATGCAAACTTGTATCTGCGTGCACATGAATTCCCGTGCTAACTCCGTGTTGTTTCCCAACATTCGGAGACCCATCGCGCAGGGAATGAGCGAAGGCGGTAGAATTTTCTGAACGAGGAAAAGCTGTTGACTGCTCTGCAGCAGTTGATCAACAGCAAAACTCTGCGACGTCTCAACTTTTTGCACACAAATTCGTGTTTTTCCCAGTTTGAATTCAAAAACATGGGGTTCACCCAAAATCAGATAACCACCTCTTTCTGATTTACTGGTTTGTTGTTGAAGATGTTTTTCAAAAATAGAGCAGCTGCATAAAGACTTATTGGCTCAGAGTTGTTGACCAGACTTTCCGCACCAGGAAAACAGTTTCAGCTGCTTTTCTCCTTTCACGGCCAATCACTTTGTTTTTCTTTCTATTTTGATGAGACACGTGGGCGCACGTTCGCTTTGCCTCGAATCCCCTCCTCATGCAGGTGAGAAAAAACAAGTTATTTTGTGAACTCCCTGTGCTCCAAAGGAAGTGAGCAACACACAAAACTCCAGGTTCCTTCCATGAAAAAACACCCAGTTTTTCATGAATCCTGACGCGAATTTGCACTTCCTGATATATACAATCTGCTTTGTTCAACAACCAGTTCTTGTGGATGCATTTGTTTTTCTGTGACTTTGATCTTTGATCTTTGGGTTGTGGTCCGATGTTACTGCCGCTTCAACGCGCTTGCAGACCCAACGTTTTGTGTTTCAGAAAGCTCGCCTCTTATGTCTGACACCAGGTCTGCCATCATGCACTGTTTTCAATGAGAACAGCCATAACAGTCTGGGATCAAAGTTCCGATCGGCTGACGTCAGCCCCGCATGTGAGGAAACCTGAAATCCATTTTCAAGAACTGACCGACTCTGTCAAAGCTGCAGGACAAAAGCGCCAGGACAGCACTGGCCGTTCCAGAGAGGATCAAAAAGAGACGCAGATATCAAAGAGTCAAAGCGCGCAAGCTCTTGTGTTTTGGTCTCCATTCGGGAACAATTTTTGTTTTCAAAATTGAGCGGAAAATTGTCATTTCTGACCCCTTTTGAAATGTGTCCTTTACCCCAAACCAAGCTGACACGATTCTCCACACACAACCAAGAGAGAGACAGAGAGGAAGAGAGAAAGGGGGAGAGAGAGAACAACACCGCCATTGCACAAAGCGCTCGTTCGGCAAGATCGCGCGCTGGAAGGTGAATGAACCTTTGCGAACACACAGAGAACCCACAATGTGACCGTCACCAGCGTCAAATACCCTGGAGCCTTCATGCAGCGTACAACCTTGTTGGCTTCATATTGACGATGTCCATGGCAGGTCGTGAGAACTTTTTGCACGGGGCTTGTCGCAGTGGAGTTACTCTGAACAATTCAAACGTTTACCGAATTTCTGTTTGATTGCGGAAGTTCCGTTATTAACCGTGTTTGCTGCATCAAGTGGGTTGATAAACCCGTCCCAACCGGGTTAAGTAAGAGTTCACACACGCTACAAAAATGGTTCCTGTGAAATCATACAATGACTTTTCGAGACCTTTGGTCGAGAAAAGAGTTGTATGATTGAACAGGAACCAATTTTGCAG
>JAAUXT010060419.1_pt1 | contig 37506 bp, 39 predicted proteins | sample 7278171 | NCBI WGS metagenome assembly JAAUXT01 (sample SAMN14350112, study PRJNA611818) | marine sediment metagenome | isolation source: surface marine sediment (1.8m) | place: French Polynesia: Moorea | collected 2018-08 | reverse complement strand
TGCATCAAACAGAGGTAAAGTGTGAGTGCCCGGATTGAAGGAAGCAGCAGCAAGCGCGTAGTGAGTACTCAAGGCGCAGAGTGCGATCTCCTCTAGTGGACCTAACAGCATGGCACAAAAAGTCTGCGTTGGTTATCGGACCACTGCACCTGACTCGGTTGACTGTCACATGAGTGTGACAGCCGGAAGTTAGCAGAGAGACACAATCTTGCGTGTGATTATTCGCGGATTTTACAAACCGGTTTCACACTTATAGAGACTGAACAGTAGCATTGGGCGTCAGCATGGATGCGTTTTGATCATTCTGCGGTCTGCTGGATAGTCCAAGCAAAAGGGTTGTATTGTCAGCCATGAAGAACAAAGCGTCTCTGAAAGAAGAACAACGAAGAACGAACAACTTGATTTTCATGCAAGCACACACTTCAAAAACAAAAGTTACAAGAACCTGGGGTGTAGAATTCACATCGTACAAAGTGTTTGAAAGGAAAAGTGGTTCACCTTTGTAATATTTTGGCAGTATGCTTTCCCAGATGAACAATTCGAAGCCTTTTTATCCGACAGGGCTCGTATTTTGACTTTCGTTGCCTCTCTGTTCCTTTTTTGTTGTTGTGTTTGTCACACATGGCCACACAGTAAAAATACTTCCGTTTTGTTTTGTTGCGTTGGAGATTCAATTTGGGAAAACATCTTCTCCAGGAAAAGCCACCTTGCTTTGAAGAACAAATCCTTCTGCCTGGATTGCCAACTTGCTTTGAAGCGAAATGTTTTCTGACTGTCTTATGGACTAAAGTCTGGAGAACCAAGCCCGACTTTGCCACTGTGACGCCAGAGTTCTTGCGCAAGTAATTTGTACTTTGTGTGTGTGTGTGTGTGTGTGTGTGTGTGTGTGTGTGTGTGTGTGTGTGAGTGTGTGTAAAACATGAACAAGTGAAACATTTGTTTTTGCAAAAGTTATGTGCATTACTTCGGGGTGACCAGATTGAATCTTGTTTGCGAAAAGATACGCACACAAAATTTCCACCGCGTTGTGAATGCTTTTTCACTCTTGTGTCATCGAACCGCTCGGATCGAACCCTCGATTATTGGTTCCATCCCACATAATTCTTTCCCGCTCTCCTGTGAAGCTGCGTGTGCACACAACTTCATGTGTAAAATGCACCCCTCACCTGAGACTGGGGCTTCTTTCCTCAGAGCTTAGGTATGTTACTCTGCTCTGAAATAAACTCTAATAGCTACCTGTGAGACTGATTTTTATGCAAATGGGTCAATGGAGACAGGAGAGATTGGCTCCTCTCTCCCGATGCAAAGCTGTGAATAGGCCTGGTCAGCTGAAGGTTCTGGTGTGATGCTGACCCAGGCACACCAACATTACATGGAGGTTCCACTGATCAACCTCTTTGTTGTGAGTGCTCATCTTTGTTTACAATTGTAATATCTTGTTTCAACTCATTGGAAACCTTGTTTCACTTTGACATGCAAACTGCAACTATGTTTCTTTTCATTGACTGAGTGAGTAAAGTATAAATTGACTTGGCTACATAGAATTGTAGTTATGAGCCAGATGCAAACCTGAGGAAAGCCCAGTAGATACCTATGTCTACAACATATATGGTGGAGAGAAAAGAAAAGTAGATGAGTACTTTTAGGATTGCTACATTGTTTATTTGAATCCCTGCATGCAAGACATTACAAATCCAGCAAGATTTGGCTATAAAATTGGTGATCTTGATCAAAAAATGGTTGAAGACCAAGCCTCATGTGAGGAGTTGTTTTTGTGCAGGATCCGTCATGGCCTGCACCCCCAAGATGTGCTCATGAGAGGTAGTGAGGCCCCAGATCCCAAGCTTTTGTGTCCCTCACCCCTTTTTTTCTTTGGTTAGCCCCAGGTTTGTGAGCAGGCATGGAATAAAGGATAACAAGTTTCAGGTAGGACTTGAGTCTGATTTATGTCTGGCCATGCAGTAAAATGGAGTGGGAGTACAAAAGAAAGGAAGGTAGGCATTGTAATTTGAATTGCCTTCAAGACTTGACACATCTTCTATGGTGTGGAGCAAGTTTAGCTCTTGCCAGCTTGGCTGACTGGAAAGCAGTGGTTAGTAAGGAGGCCACGTTGGACAGCCTCCATGAGCTATGGCATTGGACTTGGTATTCAGCCTCTGGTGACCACCATCAGGTATGAGATAGTACATGTGAGTGTGATGCATTTCAACATGCCTGGAGCATACATGTGCCCGCTAGGACAAAGAAAACCCAAAACAACTGCCATGAAGTTGACAAAATGGGGGATGCTGGCCTTATGCACTCAAGGCTTGCGTCCCTGCAATCCCCCACTCAAAAAAAAAACAAGAAAAAACAAAAAAAAAAAAAAACACCAAAAATCCCGAAAAGAGTTGCGAAGCCTGTCATTTCACGTCGGAGAGCACAAAAACCTTGAAAAATATTAAAACTCCTGGAAAGTTTTGTGATGATCCTACAAACATTCAGTTTTCTATTATTTGTTGCGAAAGGGATTTTAAATAGAGTTGCTCTAAATTGAAACCACTGACCGCTGACTGTCAACAGCCACACACAGAAAATGAGTCACTTTTGGAAGGAAGACATTTATTAAAACAAAAATCCAAAACATTTGATAATTTGCTTGCAAGTTGCTGGGTGAAGGACCTTGTGCTTGCAAAATTGTGGTGATTATAGAGCAATCCAGTTGTCGTACCGGGTAAAAAACGGGTTTCCTAATGATAGGCTCGTGGCTTTTTCCGGATTTTGCAGCCACTCTTTCATCAACCGTGCGAAATTCAGCCAGCTTTGGTTTCAAGTCAAGGGCTTTCATCTAAAATGGGCAATGGAATTTTCTGTGGAGTCCTGTGAACCAAAGGATTTCCACCGACCCTCGGTGCAAAATCAATTCGCATGCCTGCTTCAAGCGTGGAATCACCTTTACTTCAAGACTAACACACGCCCAGGTTATCTCCACAACATTTTTTCTCACAAAGTTACACATAAAACAGAATGAAACACATGGAGCACAAAGCCGTTCCTCTGCACCAGTGTGTGGGTGTGCCTCCAAGGCTTCGGTTTCGACAACTAAACTTCACAGTGCAAAACTGCCAAGAATCCTTTTAACAAAAGCAATTGCAGCGTGTTGTGTTGCGTGCGATGGAGAATATGGGTGAATGTACTCAGTGATTGTGGCAGATTTGTGCCGTATTCTGTTTTGTGTCGTAAAATTTAATCGCTGACGAGTGACAGATCCACGCCTGTTTTTCAGAACCAACACGATACCTCCATTCTGCACACCTGTTGAGTTAAGTCACGCAGATTCTTTGTGATCACAGTCTCGGCAGTTTTGCACTTGGAAGTTTAGTTGTCGAAACTAAACTGCATACACAGTTCGTATGTTCTTGCCATTCACCCATGACTTTTGAAGCAGCGTTGAAAGCAGCTGAAAGAACTGCCAAAAACAAGGAAACCATATTGTCTTTTTGATGTGGAAATTGTCTTGCAGCCGTTGCATGGTTGGATACTCTTGCTCTTTGGCCAGCTCAAAATCTTTTGAAATCCAAAGACCGAGCAGGGGACCGTCTCAAGCCAGACTCCTGCTTGGTTGTGACGTTTGGCAATGCTGTCTTCTGAAGCGTTTGCTGGTATTTGCAAATCAGTTTTGTATGCAGAATGATGCAAAAATATCGGACAAAGTGAAATAAGTTTGAAACCATGCGGAGCACGTCGAGCAAAATGGAGCCAACAAAGCAAAAGTCAGCAAACTGAGCAAGTGTGTTTTTCTTGAGTCAAGAACAAAAATGCTTGGGAGAACTTTCTGAGCAAGACAAGAGGGAAATACCACGAAGTGCCTTTTTGTCTGATTCAGTGTTGATTTAACTGCAGGAAAAGAAAAAAAATGTTGAAAGATCTGCTGGTGAATACTTGATGTGATTTTTGTCAATGGTATGAAGGCTGAACATACATTCCCACAGTAAAATTTAAATAACAAATCTTGAAAAACATTTCTCCTTTTTGAGAAGTTGTCTGTTTTTGTTGTTCAACATAATAATCTTGGTTTTCTGTGTATCTTGATTTGTTGAAAAACATTTCTCCTTTTTGAGAAGTTGTCTGTTTTTGTTGTTCAACATAATAATCTTGGTTTTCTGTGTATCTTGAGTTGAAGTAGGAATAGTTGTTTCAACACTACAAAGAACACTTTCAAGTGTTGTGTTGGTTGAAAACAGAACTGTGTCAAGCATGCTGAGCAAGCAAAGAATACTCACAGGCGTTGTGGCATCAGTGCTCGGTTTGCTTGGTATGCTCCACCCACAAAGGCTTGGATGAGGGCAAAGGAACACATCAAACAAAGTGATGTCAGATTGGGCCAATTTTCAGCCTGTTGAATCGTGATGGTGTTGTTCTGTGTGAAAATTTCAATGTGGACCACTGCTTTGTCCAAACCAATGGTTGGTTTCTTTTGCCAGGGGTTGAGTGAAGCAATGGTTCCCGGCAGGTGAGCACAGTACGTGCTGTATGGTGCTACAGGTTCATTGATCTGTGACCTCTTGTTTTCCCTGTTCATTTGTACAGCGGCAAAACTTAGCGCAAAACGATTTGGGTAAACAAGAAGAGCAGATAAAGCGTAATCAAAATGAGCGAAACAGAACTGTCCACCGCGGTGATGTGTTTTCTCGTACGAACGTAAAAGCACGTAAAATCCACACATCCACATCAGTCTGTCAGATTCCTCCCTGTCGCACGCAGATGAAAAGGATTTCTGGTGGTACATTCAGCTTTAACAAAAGCCAACAAACAAAAGAAAAACAGACGATCATAAAACAATTTGGTGGCCCGGTGGAACACCAGAATGAACCAATCAAAATCCATTTTTGCTGTTGAATACGAGAGTCACATAGTCATGCACAAAAGTATTTTGCTGTTTTGGTGTACATGAGCACATGAACGAATTTGGTGTCCAAAACATTGCTTCAAAAATCCTTCTACAAACCAGTGTCACATTATCAAAGTGGAAAAACGCAGAGGAGCACACAAACAGGTCTTCCAATGGGTTGCTGCTGGGTAAATCCACCAAAATTTACATGAGACACGTTTCGGACAGTGTGACAGATTTTGACAACACATTTAGAAGCATGCTGATGAAGAGGTCTGCATTGAAACGTTTTTCGTATTTGTTGGGGCAGGGAAACCAGAGTTCGCAGACAAAGAACGCGTGTCATGGTGCAAAGCAACGGGTGATTGTGAGAAGGGGTTTGTTGTGCAGCCACATCGTGGTTTCACCTGGCAAGAATCCTCTTGCTTTTGTCGGTCGTCTGCCTGCATGGCAACAACAGGGTGACACCGTGGCACATTCGATCTGTCCAACCCCTTCGCATTTTTGAAATTTGCCAGGCAACCTGTGAAGCGCAAGAAGGTGGTGTCCTTGTCAGTAGATTGCAAAACTGGGCGAACAAGAGATCCAGGTCGCATGTATGGCTCCAGGAAGCCAGGCCTGTCCAAAACCATCCGAACTCATCCGTTTGACAGGGTTTGCATCCGAACCAATCCAAAACGACGGTAGGTAGATCTATGTCATAGGACTGCATGCCATAGCGAGATAAATCTCACACTGCACACGAGTATGGTTGTGTTCGTACTGATGCACCAGTTCATGCACCACTCGCCTCCACGATAGTGGGTGGGTCCCAACCCGAACCGTGCATTGGCACATGGTATGTATTAGCTGTGCGTCATGCGCTGCGCACCTGGTCTGAATCAGGGGGAAATGGACCATGGACATTCAAAAATCTTCGGCAAAATCATACAATTCAAACACGCAGAAACATCTCACAAAACCAAGCGAATATTTACACAAATGAACTGGGTTGTGGCCAGCAAAACTCGAAAGCCACAATTTTCCTGCCTGTCGGTTGCAGATAGAATCTTGCGTTCTGTGCACAATTTTCTCAAAACGTAAAGGTACACCATCAGATCTTGAAAAAATCAGACAGTGATTTTCTCTTCAAATGCGTTGCTTTTGGAAAGTAGCTCTTGATGTGTCTTTGGGTTCTGATGCAGCTTTCATGTGAGAGATTTTGTATTTGCGGACAAACTTGACTGATTTTTGTCGAGGACAGAACGTTCACGATTTCATGCACCTTTCATTGCAAGGATTCACAAGTATTCACCCAAACCACGCTGATGCTGACCTTTTTTGGGGAAACTTGGAGGAGTCAAGAACCAGAGGAACGTCTGAACACAGCTTCAGGCTGTGCTCCTCGTAACATCTGAGTGACCGGTTGAGGCAGGATCAATCTGCTGATTTCTGAAGCAAAATACTTTTCTCATCTGCTGCTGAAACTCCTTGTACTGAGCTGAATAAATTACGGGATTCAAACAACTGTTCAAAAACACAAGGTACACAGAGACATGATAAAGAGGGCCTCCAAGGCTCTTCACGTATCCCACAAGAAACAACACGAAATAGAAATTATTGAGGGTCCAACACAAAACAAAAACTAATGTTACCACAGCCAAAGTTTTGAGAATATTCTTTCCTTTAGATTGGCTGGTATTTGTCACTGAACTCTCATTTCCGATTCCTACAGAAGCTTTCGATCTCAAGATGTTCATCATCAGGATGTAACAAACTGCCATGAGGACCAAAGGAACAAAAAACTGCAGTGTTATGTTGGTTGCACTCCCCAAAACTGCATACGTTTTGCTGGGCCACAACCTTGCAGTTTTGCAAGCACCATCTTCATACCCACTGCTCAAAACCAACACAATAAATTTTATAATTGGTCCACTCAGCCAAGCAATCACAATCGAGCTGATGATGTGGCACTTGGTGACCGAGGTCTTGTGGAACACTGGGAAAGCTACACTGACGTATCTTTCGAAGTTGACAAGAACCAAGTTCCAAGTGCTTGACAGAAGGACACTCCATAAAGGGTATCTCGATGCCACCACCTTGCAATACAAATCTGCGGTGGTATCTGCAAAGGTTTGGATCACCGAGTCAGGCCTGTGGTATCCAAAGAAGATGAGACAAACTGATGCCACCAAGTCAATGGCACTTTGGTTGATCAGATAGACATTAACAAGCTTTTTTCGCATAGATCGTGATCGAGCCAAGATAAAAATAGCAAAACTGTTCCCACCAAGTCCAAAGAATCCGATCAGGATGTACACGATTATGTTGGTGGTGTCAATGTAGAGTGAATTCTTTCGCACCAACTCGTCTTCCGCCGCTGCACTGTCGTTGCGAGCAGCGTCTGTGGTCAGGTCGTCAGGTGTGGCTGTGGAGAGATTTTCACTCATTTTTGAAAACGACGGTGAACGCTCCAGTGCGCACGCTTGAAAGTTACACAGAGGCGACCACAGATGACAAGGCGCAATCTTTGTCACTTTCGAAACTGTTGTGTCCTTTACGTGGAGATGTCCTGCAGCACCCAGTGTGTTTAGTTGTCTTCTGTCGTTGAAATGCACTCCTTTTGTTGCAAATTATTTTCTCTTTTCCTGCCACCGTACGTACGTACAAGTCGATGTCCTGGCATGTCTCCTCCCAGACAGGCAACAGATTAAAAATTTCATCATGGCTCCTTTCCTCGTTCGATGATAGCCTTTTGTTGTGCCCTGTGCATGTTCCTTTGAGAATTGTTCCCTTGAAAACTGCACGTGTGGAGCAAAGAGTTCTGGTCTCGACATGCATAATCAGGACCGACAGATGCACGCTCTCTGCACAAGAGGCTACAACGGGGTAGAAAAGCTGTTGCACAACACAGCTCCTGTGCGTGCGCCTTCCTTCTTCTTCAGTTGGACTTTTCCCTTTCAATGCGATGTTCCAACTCAAATTTGTTGCTCTCTCTGTGAGCTTTGCAAATCACGAGTAACTTGTAGAGTCTTTCTTCAGTTGTCTTGGCGCGGACGTCTCATGCGAAAGCAGTCGGATTCAAGCCGTTCTTTAGTAGTGTTCTGTCCCTTTAAGTGTGAAACCGGTGAGTAATTATACTTGAAGTCGTTGGCTGAGTCCGCTAACTCTTGCAAGTCCGGCTGTCACACGTCTGTGACAGTTGTCCGAGTTGGTGCAGTGGTCCGATAACCAGCGCAGACTTTTTGTGCCAAGCTGTTGAGTCAACCAGAGGAGATTGCACTCAGCACCCTGAGTACTCACTCGGACCCACAGCTGCTTCCTTCCATCCGGGCACTTACACTCCTACCTCTGCTTGTGATGTATATTCATGTAGCTGAGTCATTAATAACCATAGTCTTTTTCTGTTAGTAATATTCTTCTCAGAATAGGATGTACTGACCCGATAATGCAACTTCCAAGTACAAGTTGATCTCACAATTTATCACAGTCAACAGCATCAGGATATATATCAATTTTCAGCAGAACAGACTCTCACTCACTCGCACATTACTCGGTCTACACCTTTACCATCACCACCATCCTTGCAGTAGTTACTATTTGTACGCTTGCTTTTTCACTCAAACTTGTGAAGTCAACCAAGTGTCATCTGTCGTGATCTGGAAATTTACGTTGTTGTTTCTTTTCGGAGCATGACAAGTGAGGTTTGTTCTTGCTTTGGCAGTTTGATTGTCTGCCATGTGGATGAACAGAAAAAGTAACAAAGGTCTGAAATGCTCTGAGAAAGGTCTTCGGTGACCGCGCTTTGTCGATTTATCAGTGAGGAGGCAGCAAAAAGGTTTGGTTGATAGACTCGTGTCAAGGGACTAAACAGCGCCCAAATCGCATTGGACGCAGCCAGCCAAAATGAATCCCTTCTGTGCAGTTGTCAAATTTTTCGTTGGTTCCTCCACCTTGTTGGTGTCACTGACCTCATCGAAGTTCTGTGGCCAAAAATGGCGTTGTTTTCCTGCAGCTGCATGTTTGCTGGTGCATCAACAATTCTGGCTGTGCGTGATTCTTTTTATCAGACAAAACTCAAAAGAATTTTCCGGGGACCACCTCGAGACACGAAAAAGGCTTTTGTATTTTGTCAGCCACAGAATTTGTCAGCTACAAAAACATCTTTTCTGCCAACTTCGTTCTCATGTTTTTCAGGTAATTTGAGGAGGTTTGCAGCGTGTTCAATGTCGCTTTGAGCGACCGAAACAGGGCGACTGAAACAAGTCACCTGTAGCGAGTGCAAAAACCATCTGTCACCACTTTCTTGGTGAAGATACATTTCAAATTTGAAGCTTTTGTCTTTTTGAAATTGTTTGGGTCAAGTATAATATTAGTGAGGGTTTTTGAGGGCAAAAAGTTCAATTTATTTGGGTTGCTAAATTTAAAAAATCACGATATCAGGTGGGCAATATCTTAGAAGTAGAAACATTTGATGAAGAATATGTACTGACAAAATGCAGTATATTGGTTAGGTGTTGGATTAGTGTCATTTATTTTTCAATTTCAAAAATTTATATGTGGTTTTTAGGTGGGGCCAAATTTTGGGTGCAAAGTTGGGATTTTAGGAAAGTGTTCAAAATAGACATTTGGCAAAGATTTCAGTTAGCTCAATGTAAAATAGGTGACAACTTTCAAGGTACACATAATTTGGGTTTATTTTGGTGTATTCTAAGTGATAAAAATAACATAAATATTTGTTGAAATTGATCATTTGTGAATCTGCTCATTGTGTTTTGGTTGCTTGTGTTTTGGTTGCTGTGTTTCGGTCACCTGTGCTTCGGTCGCTTGCATTCTGGTGTTTCTCAAATCACCGCGAGCTCCTTGGAGCTATTTCCTCTGTCTCGAACGCCAAAGAAGGAACTCCTGGGAGGTTTTGCACAGAAGTTTTGCAAATAGAACAGGTGTGACCGCAACCGAAAGAATAGAAGCCTTCCTTTCCTGAGATGACGTTTTCGGTTCGTAGGAGAACAGTGAGAAACATAACTGAGGTTGCCAAAAAGCACAGGAAATTAAGGCAGGGTGTATTTTTGTCAAGCAACATCGTACGATTTGTTGGGAATCTGTGGGTTGATCCATTCCATTTTACCATCTCGTGACAATTTCACTAGTGCAGCTGAAAGACGAAGTTAGGAGAGTTTTTGACATTTTTCGCATTTCACCCAAAGACGATTCCAAATGGCTCCAAAGCTCCAAATGCGTCCTGTCTCGAGAGGCACAGCTGAACGAAAGCGGATTGCACCCAAAAACATGTCTGTTCTGTACACTATAGTCAAACGTTGAAGTCGCACAAATACATCTGAATTGAGTCGGAACCAGGAACCAGGAACCAGGTCGTCCGGAGAATGGAACACTCTGCAATTCAGTTCAAGAACTCAAAACTTCAGTTGCTTGCATTTCCGCGCCAAATCGCTTGTGAGCCCTTTGTCTCAAAAGTTGGTGCAGGATTTGAGTGCGGATAGGTTTTGGCAGGGGTGGGCACAAAGGAAAAGGGAACTCGAACACAAACAGTGGAACAGGAAAAAAGAGTAAAACTGCATGGCCATGAAAACAAGGGAGACAAAACTTTTCATCAGGGATAAACCTTGAGACAAGAGAGGTGGTTGTGAAACCAGGCGTATATATGGTTGTTTGGCTGCTCCAGGAACATGGATGCATGTTGTTGCACGCAACAAACTTGCAAATACTTCTGTGAAGAGCCATCAGGTTATGCAGGGAAGAATTGGAAGAATTGGCATATCTCACTGAAAAGTGTAAGATCTTGGCTTCCCCCAATAGCACAATGTGGTTTGTCCTTTTTGTGAGTTTTTGATTGAGCTTCTGACCTCATGGACCCTTTGAGATTGTTGAATTGGAGAAAGAGTTGCACATCTCATGATGGTTTTTTTTCTGTCTGAGCACTGCGGGTGCAAGGAAACTCGTGTGCAAAAGAATTTATTTTTCAAAGCAAGAGAAAGTTGTACCACAAGCAATGACGACAGAAGACTCACACTGTCCATGCAAAGCGAACGAATTGTACTTCACAGAAGAAACAATTTGGGACTTGAGAAGATTGAGGAAAATGAGCAGTACTAACCGAGAGCTTGAACAAAACACAGGAAATTGCGTGTTTTTCGGTCTGAGTCTGACACGTTTCCAAGGAAAGGCTTTTGCAACTTCGTGGAGCATTTGTGTTGAAGGTCTGACCTTCCGCGTTTCTGAGCACAGGGGTCTGACAATCTGACAGGCGACGCATTTCCAACATCTCGAAAGTTTGTTCTCAGGTGCGGAACAACGTCGACAAAGTCGCATTGAAGAAAAAAGATGCAGTTTGTGACCCCCGAAAAATATCACCCACTGCCCCCTCCCCAATGGAATTGAATACATCCAGCATTTGGTCAAGGAGACTGTGCTTGCCTCAAAAGAATTCCAAGGGCCACCAGACGTGAACAACTGAGTAGCCACCATCATCAAGCTGCTGTCCCTTCGGTGACCGTGAGCTCCTCGGCATAGGTTTTACCAAACCATTTCCCCACCATCAGCTTGAGTTCCCTCCTGAAACCGGCTCCGGTCAGGCAATACAGAAAAAAGTTTGAGCTGTGCATCAGACAAGCCATACAATCCACAACACTCTCCACATAGAAGAAAGTTTGGCCTTTGTTTGCAACGTATGGATTGATAACCAGAACTGTGATACTGGGAACGATGAGTATTAGAAATGTTATGGAAACGCTGAGAAACATCGCTGTGAGTTGATTGTTAGATTTCCTTGCTCTCTCCTCCCTTTTGGACACAGCTCCGCCTTTGTTGCTGGCATCTCCGGTTCCAGCCCCAGCTGTGGGCCCCACAGCAACACCAACTTTCCTGACCTTCCACAACTCTTTTACAATCAACACATTGAGAATGAATACAGATATGATCGGAATAAATGCGTAGAGAATAAACCCCAACCAGGTTCTTATGTACAGCTCGAAAAATTCGATGGCCGGTGTTGGAAAGCCGCAGTTGTTGACGGCCTCTTCACCGGAATCGGAGACGGTGACCTGTCTCCCTCTGGTGAAGAAGAGGTGAAAGTTCTTGGCGACAGCGATGCACGGCAGCGTGATGGCGACGACGGTCGCTTTGCGCGGGGTGCACATAGTTTTGCAATGCAGAGGAAATCGAACCGCTATAAACCTGGCGAAAAAGGTTGACACTTTTACGTCGACAGCACGAGCGTAAAAATTTGTTTGGCACTTTTGATCCAGTGACTGGTAGCACCGGAGACGCGACGAGAAAACAGGAGAAACGTCACAGTTTTTTTTCGATGCTGCTGATGTTGAACTTTCTGAAGTTCGTCCGTGATGACAAGGACCTTGTCTCAAAGGCCGGACCTTTCTGAAGCTTTGTTCACCGAAAAATACTGAGAGCAAAAGAACGAAAGAAGAACTTGACAAAACGAGTCAACAGCTCCCCACAAGATGTTTGAAACTCCCTTGAGTGGTTGTGCCCTGCCCTGGCCCAGAGAAGCAACCACGTTTGTGTCTGGCGGGCAGATCTTTACTTGTTCCCCAGCCCAATGTCAAAGCGTACAAATGTGCACCTGTCCACAGTGACGGCCACGAGAAGCCAGACGGCGCTGTCGGCGCTGCTGAAGAGCGTGAAGATGACGACCCTGCAGCTCCAGGGGTGCAGCACCCACAGGTTCACGGAGCTCCAGTAGTAGATGAGGAATGGCATCAGACCCCAGTAAACCTGATTCGGTGAATGTTACAGGTGAAACCGCTGGTCACAAATGTATGCTTTTGCTGGCACCATGCGGGGTTCGTGACCTTCTATTGTTCAGGAACTGACAACACTTGTTGGCCTGTTCTCCGTCACTGTCACTTCTCAGTTTGGGGAAGTTTCCGAGACAGCTGCTTGCAGATACAATACAGATACAGATACACCAGATACAATCAGCCCAGCAAATTTATTGCAGTTCAAAAGTTCAGGATCCCCTTCACACAACCAGAAGCCTTCTGCTGCCTGGGATCCATGACTGCAATTCCTTTCTTATCTCTGGAGTTCGGACGGAGTTACCCAGCGAAATGTTCACACATCCTGGTCACTTCGAACTTCACGACGCAGCCCTGTGTACACTTCTGCTGTGCGCAAACCTGTTCTCTTTCTAGACAGCGAATTTTACTTCTGGTTTGTTGGCAACATCTGCCAGTTTCACTCACAGTCGAGGTGTCGGCGCAGGCGATTGCAGCGAAGTAAACCCCGGGTGACGTTTCGCGCATCGAGCGACGGCGCATCACTGCGAAAGCGAGGCCGTTCCCAACCGTCGCCATCACGAGCAGCGGGACGCCCAGCGCGAAACGCAGGGTCTCGGGTCCTGTTCTGTGGGGACAAGAGACACGGAGAGTTGTTTGAGTTGATAGTTCAGTCCTGACCGGTCGCCTGACAAACCTTCGACACAACGGAGCGCTGTTGAAAAACCTAACTGCGTGAATTGTTTCTTTTTGACACAAGAGCCTGTTGGGTAAGTTTTGTCGTTCGTCACCGCGGCCAACTGTGGCCCTGCAGCCATGGAGACCTTGAATGCACCAAAACGAGTTGAATTGTGTCACCAGGCAGAACATAGTCGGTTCCAATTCAAAAATTGTGTGCATTGTGAGCGGTGGTCTTCAAATCGACCATTGCTGATTCGAACACGGGACTTGCGGTAACCGAAGGGGCGGTTGTCCAGAGCAACTTGTTGTGTAGATCTACACCCTGATCTTGGTCAGCGGTAGGAAAATTCTCTTTGACCACAAGGGAGTGGATTCGGGAATCACCAGCTGCTATTGGCTGTTCCAGACTGAGGACGATGCCTCTGTGGGATCACTGCAACTCATCCGGGATGTCCCCCTGATACGTCCCGGTTTACAAGTTCCAAGGCCAAACTGGTCAAAGCCAAGGACAAGACACAGAAGCTTCGAAGCGAGGAAAACACTTTGTTCCGTTGCGTCAAAACATCAGAACTCAGCGTGTTTCACTTCTCGTAAACTGCTTCTCTCTGTGGCGCTCATATTGGACGTGGTGTCGTTTTGGTTTTCAAGCTGTGACATCAAAGGCAGTTTCATTCGTCAACTTTCACATTTTTCTCGTTTCTAGGTTGTCTCAAGTAGTTCACCCAGTCCACACTTCGCCACAACCACTCCCCATTTCTGCAGCAGGTAATGAATTGAAAAGAAACTTTCACCAAATAAAAATTTCTTTTCTTCAACAAGATCCATAAGCTCAGTTTTCACCCGCCGAACAGTACATTTGTTCGCATCTGAGATCTTCTGCAAAAAACACATCTTCATGATTGCACATCGATACAAATCCTTCACTGTTTTGAGTGAATGACAGCAGGGAGAAAAAGAAATGTTCCTCGTACAATCAGACACAAAAAGTTTGCGCCGCTGGTGCCATGGGGAAAGTGATGTCTGCACAACTTTTGCAAGGAACGACGAGAATGAATATGAGGACACACAGCGCAGTGTCACCAACTGAACGGTGGGTTGCCTCGTTCAGTCCCGATGCAGCGGGGCTGATGTTTTTGAAAATAGGCATACCATAAATGTGTAGGTCTGTTCCCTGAGCTAATTCCTTGACCAATGAACACATGTTACAAGCATCTAACAACACAGTGAAAGTTATCTGTTTTGTTCTGAACTGTTCAGTGAGAGCTACATCATGCAGGGAAGGAAACAAATGAACTTGTCTGTTCAGTGAGAGGAAACAAATAAACTGCAAGATCTGTTCAGTGAGAACACATTTGATATTTGTCTGCTCCATTCAAAACATTGGAAAATCTTGGGGAAGACCAGAAAATTAAGGGAATTACCAGAATCCAGTGGCTGATGCTGCTCAGTTATCCAACTGATTGCATGCTGAAAGAGTAATTGGAGGGACAAAGTGAAAGTCCCACGAAAGTCCCACGAAAGTCCCACTATTTTTAGTTTTAGATCCACAACTTTTGGCTCACTGTATGTGTTCTACTGAACAGATTTGCTGCTGCACAGTTCAGTATCACCAAGTTGCAGGTCCAGCTGTGGGTATGGTTCCGGGTCTGTTGCTCAAAAACAGCGGGACTTGGTGGCTTGGGACCCACGCTGTGTGTCCTTAACCTGAATGGGTGGGTGGGTGCTGAAGCGTGCCTTCTTGAGGTTCAACATGTCAACTTCTTGTTTTCTGGACGTCTGAACTCAGTGTGGCACAGAACAGAAACAACAGCATTTGCGAAAATCAGGGGTTGCACGCGTGTTGTTTCCTGGGTGCGGTTCAGCTTAAACCGGAAAACAGCATCCGCTGCCTCTGATGCAGTCATGGAGTCTTTTGATCCAATCCCGAATCAATGTGTATGAGCTAGAATTGAGTCCAGGAACTGTTGTGTGCCTACACACGGGTTTGCATGCGGGTTTGCACTGCAAGGGAGTGTACATAATGATGAGTGATATTGATGGTGTACGATTTGGTCTTGTGGAAGGGTGTGGTCCTGTAAGAATGGGTGAGGGTGTGGTGGTTCTTTCGATGGTCTCAAACAAATTTCAAGTCAAACAGACTTTCACACATGTTTGCATGACTTTCAGTTCAAACCAAGACAAACCTACACACGAGTTTGTGCAGGTTTCATTTTGAGTTCTTTTTCTGCTTTTGGAGTCAGTGGAAAATCCGTTTGTGTGGTGTGATGTCAGGCAGGCAAGATCCAGGTACTACAACTCATAAAAGACCAATCTCCTTGGGCTAAAAACAGGGGGAGGGGTCGAATTTGGGGAGCACTTTTGTGAACAAACTATGTGCGCCTCTATCGGGGTGAAACCTGTTACCTACTGTGCTTGCACAACAACAAAGACGAAATTATTGTTCAAACCTGTCCGTCAAAGTGATGTCGTCCTTTTCTTCAATGGAAGCGTTCGAAGTCAGGTTGGGCCACAACGTCGTTCCATTGCCCGGAAGAACAGTCTGGTTGTCAACCGCCGTCTGCATGGTCGATGTTGCAAGTGCCTTCTGGTCACTGTTGTCCACGTTGCAAGAATAACAGGGAAGCAGGTTTTGTTGTAACATGTCACAAACCCAGCTTCAACATTCAGAACCAAACCAACGAGGAGACATTTTTTGCACAATCACTTCCATTTGTGGCAGTGAAATTGATTTTCCTCCCTTCAAAGACCAACAAAGAGGCCGTCGGCTCCATTGGGGCTAGACTTGCAACTAGAAACGCAATGAACGCATTATTTTACCCGTTGATCGCCGATCCCACGCGGTAGCGGAGACGAGATGGAAGTGTTCAACCCAAACCTACGTCTTCTGTTTTGTTACACAATTAACATCTGCTCCGGTCTCATCCAACCCACTCATCTAGAATCATATTTCTTTTTGTACAGATTGACGTCTGGATCTTAGGACCATAAACAACACACTGCAAATGAAAGGAAACTAAGTGCATTTCGTCGATACAAATTTTGCGTGTTTTCACAAAAAAGAAGAATAGATAATGCAATAAGAGATTTGTGTTGTCTATTACGAAACGTTTGCTGCAATTAACATCAGAGAAATAGCACGAGATCATTCTGTTGCGAAAAGCAAGGCACCACAGGTTCTGTGCAATGTTTTGAATGATTCGAGCTCCCTGTTTTTTCGATATCAATAGACAAACAGCTTGTTTTGCCTGTGCGGCCCTTCAGTGAGAACGTGTCTGTTTCACATCGAATCCACACCGCAGCTGTGCAGTCACCTGCTGCCATTGCACAACAAACGGAAACACATTAGCTGTCAGTCAGTGACACTTTTGACAGGTTATGTGAAACCATCCTTTCTGAAATGAAGTCTCACATGAATCCCCATTGATACTTCAGTTGTATTGACGGGTTTGTTCACAAATGAGAATCCTCCTGTTCAACGTTGTCCATGGGCACAACGTCCTCGATTTGACTGCTGGAAACAAGTCACTGCAGCGTGTCACTCGATTTGTTGCTGGAAAAAAGATCCATTTGTGTGGCGGTATGATTGAACCTTGGTCCTTCAAATGCTCTTCCTCCTCTGTCCTTCGAATTGCATGTAGAAGAAAAGTTTGGTACCGGGATATGATTAGGTTAACACACGAGTGACCTTCTGTTATTCTGTCAGAACGACTTGAGGGGCGGCACGAGAGTTGTTCTGACAGAATAACAGAAGGTCCACGAGTGAGTTAACCATCGTACCTCACAGATGTTGGTGAACATTCTCAAAGTGGGTTACATGTTTTGGAGACAGTCACCTGCTATTCACTGAGAACACACTCGGATAACAACACGAAATCGTGATAGCGACCAACATCCGTGGGCTACCAGGGCAAACTGGAGTCAAAAACGCAACTTTTGGTGCCATTGGCAGGGTTACCAACTCGTAGACCGCACGAACACTGATAAGTTACAGCCGCAGAAAGAACACACACCAAAATTGGTTCGAAAAAAACAGGCACCCAGGCTTGAAATTTCTGACGACACGGACTGCTCTTTTGGTTGGGGAAGAATTTCCTGACTCAAGAACAGAACATTGAGCAGAATCCTTCGCGAAAGGCTGAGAAGTTTCAAGGGGCTGAAATCAAGGTGCTTGCTCCGATTTTCATTTGCTTCAAAGAACCACTTTTGACAAACTCAGTGAGTTTTGCACTTTACTGCAGAAAAGAAAGAAGTTCTAGGAGTCAAAACGATGGTGGCAAGCATGCAGCAAGATGTTCATCTCACAATACCGAAAAGTGCGCAATCATTGCTGTGTACGCATATGTTTATGTTGTCCTGTTGTTTTCTTCGGGAACCAAAGAAGAGAGAGAGGGAGACAGACAGAGACATCAGAGAGACACAGAGGCACAGAGACAGAGAGAATTACCCATCTTGTCCAATCTCTGCCCAACAGGCAATTTATACGCACTTGCACACACGCACACACGCACAACACACACACACACACACATGCACAATACAATGCTTTGCACGTAACAGGTTCAGAATTCAAGGTTCTGAGATCTGTTCATGTGTGTGAATTGTTGTCCCACTGGAGTCGCTCCCCTGCAGCAAATCTTATCTTTTGTGCATTCCAAGCACAACTCTGTGCTCAGACGAAACAGTGGAGAACACGTTAGAAAGGCTTTGTCTTTCCAAACCTTACATGCCGCAATCACTCCAAAGATAACAAAACAGAATGCACACATGATGCGAGATCTGACTGACAAAGACTGAAAGACGCCAGTCAGGCGATGGAGAAATCAAGACTTACCTCACTTTTCTGCCTTACGATCCACTGTTGTGGTTTTTTTTTCAAATGTTTTTGCCACTTTTGTGACACAATTTTCTTCCTTCGTGTTTTCTTTCTCTCTCTCTTTCATCCGTCGTCAGCTTTTTCCTCCCTTTCACGTGTCTCTCCTTCCTCTCAATGTCCCCAGTGTTTCCTCCTTGTTTTCCTTCCGCCCTGTCCGGAAACGCACGATCTGCAAACAGCTCCCACTCTTTTCCCTTATCTCCATATCTGCAGTTTTCTCAACTCATGAGCAGAGAGACACAGGTGGGGCCACAGGTGGAACCAATTTAGTTTTTGTGTTCTGATCGGGGCGCAAGCTTCGCTGTCGGTGTGTGCATGCGCTCAGGATGCGGAATTCAAGTGTTGCGAATCACTTGAAACTGGTGACCGTGTTTTGTTTGGCAATCTGCATCTTCTGAAGCCAAAAAGCATTTGTGTGTGTTCAGTTGAAGAGTGTCTCGGCTCTTGGACAGCAAAACTGTACCCTCCAAGTGATGGAAGGAAAGTTTCCTTGGTGTCTTACTTGAGGCAATATTTTGCGCATTCTTGTCGTTTCAAACTTTGTCAGTTCCAGTTGTACCTCAGCTTCCAAGTTTGTAGACCTTGTTCATATTTTGAACAAGTCTTTGGTGACCTTTTATGTCTGTCAATTTGCTGGTTTGTTTGCTGTTATGACTGTCAGTGTACTCAAAGGTTTGGCTCGCACATCCATGCCTGTCTTCCTTTTGAAACCTTCTGGTTTAGTCAACAAAAGGGATTGGTTGAACTTCAGATGAATTTTACAGTTGTCGTCAGATGGCTTGTTTTTTACCCTGACATCACACAGGAGGAACTTGCGCAAAAGTTGTCCTGAATTTGTTTTGCACTCATGCCTGCAGGGGGGTTGTGGTCATTCAGCGCGTGGGTTTCAGCACAACGAGAATGCCACTTGTGCACCAAGGGCTGCACGCCACATTGTTCTTTCACGAAGAAAATTGGATTCCTATGTGTCAATTTCAGAGGCTTGTGATGACTATTGGAAGAAAAATGTTGATATCCAAGGCCAAAATGCAGAAAGTTATGGTTGTTTGGCGTCACAAATTGAGAAGAACTTTTGAAAGGAGGGTGCTTTTGCTGCTTTGTGCGCAGAATTGGATTGGGACACGTGGACCACAAGGATCAGCCCGCTTCTAGACGGCATCAGAAACAAGAAACAGTGCTCGCGGCAACTGCATGCGGGTGCGAGTCCCCAAAGATGGCATTTTGTGTGCACAAACCTTAAAGCAAGTCCAGAGAATGTCCCAAGAAATCTATTTGAGAAGTTTGAACTTTTACAGTTTCTGTCCGAGTACAAGTGAAGTTGTTTGCAAAATAGTTGGTGCAAAATGCAAACAAAGAAGGCACCCCATCTTTCTGTCTCTTCAAAAAGTAAATTCTTTCTTCTCGATTGAAGGTGAGCTTGGGCAAGGGGAAGCTTGGAGGAGCTTTGAGGGCCTGGGGGGTTTGGGCAAGGGTGGATGGGACGTCAGGACCAACATGCTGTACCGTACTACATGTACCACCAGATGCTCTGTCCTGAAAGGACATCGCACATCAAGAACAAAATGCAATTGTGCCCTCAAATGTTTTTTCGGAAGAGCCGTAGTTGTAATGAACGTACGTGATCCACAATTTAATGACTCTCGTCTTTTTTGCTTGATGAAAAGGCTGTGACATTTACAAACCACTTTTTGGGTGAAACGACAATTGACTTTCAGCTGAAAGCCTGCGATTCCAGAAGAGAAGTTTTCTTCGTCCAACAAAAAGAAAGCGACACAAGTCCCTTCCGACAAGACCTGCCAACTCCACAGACGACCAGCCTCACCCAGGATGAAAAGGCCCAAGCGAGCAAGAAGACAAAAGTCAGCGATGATTGCTTTGCGAGTTTTCGTGGGCTACATGTGGGCAAATTCATTCTCACGAGTCTGTGCATAATTTATGCAAGCAGAACAGACACATTCATGACAAGAAACGGAGGACACTTTGGGGTTTGTTGCCATGGAAGAAAACAAAACACAAGCTGGTGCTGTCTGCAGCGAAAACAAGAGAAGCAGTGCTTGGGCAACTGCGGGTGCAATGTCCCCTTTGATGTTTTAGTCCGAGATGGAAGTCTTAGCCCAGATGTCATTGTGCCCTGTAGGGGCAGCGTGTGACAGACAGGATGGGGCAGGGGGACAGCTTCGTGGAGTTGGCATACATGCCGGCAAAACTGTTCTGCACATCGCCAAGTGTTCTGCCTCAACGGGACATCGCACAGTGAAACAACATCGTGTCCAAGGAGCCAAGGGCCCACAGTATCGCCCTGTGATCTTTTCCGAAAATCTGGCCCAGGTTGTTTTTCGATCTTGGATCCGCCGGAAACACGAAAAACAGAAGATCCACTCCCTCTCAGAGAATGTAAAATGGTTTTTGACTGACAATAGGAATCTCAATCTGGAGCTGATCCGTAGAGGAAACTTCTGTGACTGACCCCTCAGTTCCTCCATGACGTGACCTGGAAAAATACACCAGAGGACGAAACTGCGTTCAGAAGAGACATGTGCCTGACATTTCCCCATTGTCGCGCCTCTTTTTTAACCGTTTGGAAGTTCTTGACACCTTTCTTTGACCAACTGACAGAAATACAGAACTGCAAAACTTCTTGAACTTGCGAGCAGGTCATTCTGGAATGGGGACCTTTTCTTGCACAACAATCGTCATGGTTCCAGTGTGCAATAAGGACAGTCTCCTGAGACGCAGACACTGCACGGCCGACACAAGCGCAAAAGTCCTTCTGGAGACGTGCAGTAAAGTTACCAACTCACCTGTAACTGTCGACAGAAGTTTTCCTCAGTCCTTCCAGCACGGATTCAATCTGGGACATGGGGTGCGTGTCCACAGGGCTGAACTGGCTGTACGCCTTCAGAGGGATGGCAGAGACTGCAGTGTTGGACGGAAAGTTGGAACTGATCTGAAAGAATATAGCAGGAGTGGCATTGACAAGCTCGTCACCTGAAACCTATTTGCTATTCAGATTCTCAGTGACTTTATTTCACTCTTCCACAGTCTGACTCACCTCCATCCGGGACCTCCAGCTGGAGACAGACTCCCTCATGTCACGGGGCGTGTCCGCGATGCCGCCCCCAGTCGGCGTCACTCTGGCACCGCGCGAGAAACAGGACGGCGCCGCCCATCCACAGCAACAGCAGCACGTGGACACGCACCCACACAGCGCAGACTGCTGCAGGTCTGCATGCGGTTTTTGGTTGTGCTGCCTGCAGTTGTTGTTCGCGTTCTGTAACACTTTGTTTTTCCATTGACAGCACATAAACCTATGGATGGAAACCTCATTTCCCATAATGGTGGATCACAGTTGCAGACGCTGATTTCACTCCGCTTCAGTGTCCTTTTGAAGCGCATTCTCGTGTCCTTTCAGAACAGACTCCCTTTTCAGGGACACTGGTTGCTTTCATTGCCTTGGGGTTCATGTGTGTTTTGGTCCGTCATCTCAACAAGGAAAGGCTCTCATCTTCAACGAAGCAGTTAAAAACATGCAGATCGACAGAGGCCAACTAATCCTCAATTTCTTTTGAATTTCTGTGCAGGCGCCAGAGACCTGCAAACCCGTAGGCCAGACAGACCTGGACCTTTGTTCTCTCCCAGCGGATCCAAGAAGACGTCACTTTCTCTTCTTACAGTGTTCGACACAACCTAAACAGAGCACCCACCCACACACACACACCACACACACACGCACGCACACACGCACACAGACGTAAGAGGCGCCCCTGCCCGAAGTGGCTCCTGTCTTTTGTTGAAATCCAATGGAGAATCATCACACGTACCATACGACTGCGTTTTGCGAAGATCCGCAACAGCTTCCAGTGTGGCAGTTATAAGTGACATCAAGTGTTGCCCAGTAACTGGCTCGATAAGGTTTGTGTGCAGACCCTTGTGTGACGATGACTGTAAAATTACGAAAATTACGTGTTTCCTTGATTTATCTTGCAAGGTGTGGTGTGTCATCCGATGCCAACCAAGTTCATGCTGAAGAAGTTCTTCAGACTATGTCGTTTTTCGACCAAAATTGAAATTCCCTGGACAAGATGCAAACTTCGTCACTGGAAGTCCTGAAGGTTTGCCTTGGACCGTTTTCTTGCGTCGTCGTCATTCACCTCAGCTGGACCGAGGGAGCCTATCAGCATTGGGTTGGACCATTGCACCAGGCGTCTTCCCCATGGACTGCAGTGAGTTCCAGATAGATCTGCCTTGAGAACCTTTGTCAATCGGGTGAAAGACACTCTTGAAATTATGACACAGCCAAAACCAGAAAAAGGACAAGGAGGATTTGGGACAGCTGTCTGTGGAGACACTTCCTTGAACAAAGACAGCTACTCAAATGCGCAGTTTCGTACTGAACGGAAGTTCGTTGAACTCAAAACGTACGTGCAAACTTCTTTCAGACAAGGGGTGGGGCGTATTTATTTCTCCCATGCATCCCATCTCCATGGTGCACAGCAGACTCTGTGGGCCTCACTGGGCAGCGCCTGGCTACTGGGATAGATTCTGAACGTGTTCTGGCACACGTGTGTGTTTTTATGTGACAAAAACTCTTGACCAAAAATGCTTGTTCCGAACTTTCAATTCTGAGGAGACAGTTGACTGATAAAGAACTGAACATTACTTTCAAGAAACATGATCGACCATCGCAAGTCGCGGTACAGCTCGCGACATTTCCAAACATGAACACACAGGCTGAAGTTCGCAGCTGGACATACTGCACACGGAGAACGGGGTTTTTTTCAGACAAACATCCTGAGGTGCAAAGTACTTTTCTTGTCTCTTTCTCAAAATTCTGTGGATGGCTAATTTACTGTGCGCGATTTTCTCTGCCCGACTTGGGATTATCTGTCACGCAGCTCGAGCCTGTGAGAGCCACCCGAAGCTGTGCCGACGGCTTCGGACAACACAGTCTCCTTCGTGACCACATAATTTACTGGCTCCTGTGGACAATTCAGTGCCGATGGCGAATGCCACTTTGTGCAAATTTTCTGCCGCAGACGAAAGCATGACACTAATTGTCACCTTGCTTTTGTTGGGACGTTGGAAAAGTACGCCTGAAAGTTTCGTGTTCTTTTCTGCTTCACTGTTGCAATGTTTGAAGAAAAGTGACCAAATCAGGATGTTAATCGCTTGAAGCGGTTGTGACGAAGCCAAAGGACTGAATGTGATGTGTTTATGTCAGTGAGTTTCAGGACGTCTTGAAAACTGAAGACGGTCAGAGCCTGCCTGGAGCAGGCGGGTTCCAATTGCATGGAATTCAAAGTCACCAGTGAGCGAAGTGGACAAAGACATTGCAGCGAAGACGTCAATCTTAAAAAGTGCGCCTCGCTGAACATGTAACATCTTCACAATTTGATATGAAGCAACGTCATGACATTCAGTAACTTGCGGAAGCCGTTGTCATGACAAGCAGTCCAGGAGGAAACAGCCTCACAATGGAGTCGTTTCCGACCGTTGCTGAGATCGACGCAGGAATCGGCGAGACCGTGGAAACGCCTGCTGCAGACGTATCATTAACGCACAATCTCTCCAGGGGGCAGTTCCTTTCAATGGCTGTCTACCTGACCATTGCAAGTGCGAGTTTCTTGTTCGTTGGGATAAAATCAGAAAATTGAAACTTTACAGAATGAGACAAATAACCTTTGCCTTTAACGGAAGCTTGACTCTGCAATTCACGGATATCAGACCTTCCCGTTGACTTCTGGAAACTTGCTTGTTGGAACAAAGAAGTTTTTGTTGTTGAATCGTGTTCTACAAAGGGTAAAATCATTCAATTTTCCTGATCTTGCTCCTGTTGTGCTTTGACTTGTTCTTCCAGACGTGCTGGCTTTTTTTGGAAATGCTCTCGTCATCTACATCATTCTTCGCAACAAGAAGATGCGGCGCAAGTCGCACAACCTGTTGCTGCTCAACTTGGCCTTTTGTGACGGGGGCATCGCGGTCTTCGTCTACCCGCTCACGACTGCTGCCTGCTACCTTGGGAGGTGAGTCCCACAAACACACGTGTACACACGCACACACGCACACACGCATACACGCCAAACAAGAGACAGAACACAAGAAGCTCAGAACAACATCGATCACATCTGACAACATTTATAGAAGTTTCAAAGTTTTGACTGTCCTGTAGGAGTCCTGTTGAACACCTCCACATCAAACATTGTGTGTGTCGCTTCCCCAATGGATTGCAGTTGGCCGTTTGGGCGGGGTGGTTGCGTGTACAACGGTTTCGCTGGCACCCTACTCTCACTCACTGACATCAACACGCTTGTTGCCATCAGCATCTACAGATACATCATGGTCTGCAAACCCAGATACCGTGAGTACTGACGAAAAATGTTTGAAAGGCAACCCTGTCTGTGTTGTTGAAGTGTGTTTCTTGAGTGAGACCACACGACGCAGAACTGCTCGAGACGTTCTCTCGCTGCAGATTGGCTCATGAACAGGAGGAGCACGGCTGGGATCTTCATCGTCTGCTGCTGGGTCCACTCGGCGCTGTGGTGCGTCAGCGCGCTCGTTGGCTGGAACAACTACACCTTCGAGGAGTTCGGCACCTCTTGCAGGTGAGTTCAGTCACGAAGGAAGTTCGATGAACCACAAGACAGAAGTTCTCGGCATGTGCTGAGGCAACCCTAAGTGGCTAAATTAGTGTTGAGACAGCAGCCTGAGTGATTCAACAAGGGAATGTTTGCTTTTGATTGCAGCATCAACTGGACGGGGCGCACGGCAGGAGACGTGTCCTACACTCTGCTCATGGCGCTGATCTGCTACGTGCTACACATCGGTATCATGACCTTCTGCTACGTGCGCATTCACCAGAGGTCCTCCTCCGTCCTCAAAAGCATCAGGTCAGGCACACAGTCAGGTACAGACTTGGAATCCGACACTTCGGAGTTGTTTCTTGTTTGCAAACAAAGCGCATCACCAACAAGACTGTCAGGAATACGTGTACGTGTACGTAGACTGCCTCCCTGTTTCAAACGATATTTCTGGCTCTCAGGTCCAAGAAGGCTGTGAACGCCGACGACGCTGTTCTCGCGAACAGATTTCGCAGTGAATTAAAAGTCACTTTTGTACGTATCCTGACAAGTAGAGGTGGGTGGCACAATTCCGTATTTCTCCGTGTGTCTTTTTCATTCAAAGTTCACGTTGTTCGCTTCGCATTGCAGCTGTCGCTGACGATGGTGATCACCTTTATCGCGGTGTGGTCGCCTTACGCATGGATCTCATTCGTACAGATTGTCCGTCCTGGTGTTGTACCGCTTTGGTTGATGACCTTGCCCACCATGTTCGCCAAATTTGCCTGCGTGAGTTCAATTCGATTTGAGGCGGATAGTCTGTCATGGAAACATGATGAGACAAATCATCCGTGGTCTCAGTGAAAGAAGTTACCTTGTAACACAGAAGCATGCGTGACAACTTCTCCGGCCGTGTAAAATTGTGTTGCCAAGAACTGCAGGGGCTTTGCTCTGCACTTGAATGGTGTTGGTTGAAACACACCCCTCACACGCAACCACTGGAGCGTGAAGTGTGAAACGATGACGCACACCCTCAAGAGTGCGGAAGCCATGATACAGGTAACCTGTGTTGTAATGGCTGTCTTTTCTTTTCGAATGGAGTTCGTGTTCAGAGAGCAATGCCTTGTAGGTGGTGAACCCGTGCGTCTACTTCGCACTGAACCGCACGTTCCGCGACGACGCCCTCGCGCTGCTCGCCGCGCCTCGTCGCAACCAAGTCAACGACGCGGCGGCCGCGGCCGTGCGCGCGACGCACAAGTCAGTCGGCTTTCCTCTTCAACTGCACTTTTGACAGGTCTCCAAAGGTGTTGGAAATCATTTTGTGGGAATGTGCACAAGTCCGTCAAACATAGCTGCTGGTAGAAACATTTTCTGTGGTCGGATCACCAATACTGAAAGTGAGAAAGAGAAAAAATCCGGTGCACATCATAAGGCTCGAGAAGGAGCTGAATAAGGCAGGAGACTGAACAGTTCTCAACAAACAAAAAATCCCTGAGGGACTGTCAAGTCTCTGTGCCTCCCTCGCTGGTCAGATCATCAGCAGATGCAGCCAAGGAAAGGTGGAGCAAATATAAACCCCGTTGGACCTGTACAGATGTTTGGAATTCCCCTGCATGTGAGGGAAAATTTTGGCCCTGCGCGACAATGGTGTGTTGTCGACTGCGTAAGCTGCTTTGCAGCCCTGATTACCTTTATCGCGTTCTTTCAAGACAAGATCCAGATTTAGCTTCGGGTCATCCACTTAACGAGACTCAATTTGCACCTTTATCTCAGCAAATGTTTGCAACACCGATGGACACAAGTAACTGGTTCAGCATCTTCAAGGTTTCAGCAGACGGTCTGAACATTCACTTGAAGCAAAAAATTTTCTTCTTTCTGTGACGAATTGAAACTTGTTTGTTGAAGAATGATTGTTTTCTACGTCGTACGGACCAAATGTGTGAGCTCTGCACTCCTTTTGATTCCCACCATGCGTGTTGGCAGTCTTTGGTGTTCGAGACGCGAAGTCTAGAGGCTTTGCTTGCACACGCATTCACTGTCAGAATCAAATCAAATGATTTTCTCATACACATTTTTTTCCACCTTTTTCAAGAAAGGGAATTCAGAAAAGACAGAAATCTTCCAAAATGCCTGTCATAAACAGGTGTTCACGAATTTTGTAAATTTTGTATCAACAAGGAAGCCACAGGCAGAAACGCCACACAAAAGAAAATAGTGATATTGTACGAGTATTGTCGATACGGCCAACAAATCGGATCAAGCAACAATGTTTCTTCGGGGACGAGTGTCGACGCCGGGTACTGACGTGATGTTGAAACAGGAAACAAACGCAGCTTGGAACAGGTTGGGCGCATGCAGGTTGATAACTTGTGTGCGAAAACTACCCAACCAGTTGTGATTTTTCGAATGAGGAGGAGGCTGAAGATGTGTCCAACGGTGCGCTCTGCCTTTTGCACATGTGCAAAGAAAATTTGTCAGCAAAAGCGGAATCCATGTTTTGTTCACAAAGTCACAGTTGACACAGCCTCACTCACAGAAAAAAAATCACCCATTGACGGCGGTTTGACAGTAACCTCCCATACCTGTCAATTAATCTCTGTTCATCCACGTAATCACTGTCCACCCGTGATCATTAGCTCTGATTAACCCATAAAATCAGTTCAATACTACGTGCGTTGACACGTGAACACGCATTGCACAGCTGGTGCCTTTGAACCTTTGGTTCTGACTTCGACAATTTATTCAAGAATGACATGACCGTGACATGACAAGATCTGTGTGCATCTGGTGTCCCGCCCTCAACTTCTCTGCTGTGCCATGTATCTGAGCGAGGACCTTGTATCCAATTGAGTGACTCAGGATAATGTGCTTCCCAAAGTGCAGAATGGCACCCTCAATTTCAATCCCAAGTCCCAAGAAGTGTTTGGAGGTCATTTGCACATTCTCTTTACAGCCAGCCATTGGGCGAAGGGGCATTTTGAAAGACGAACTCCGAACAGTCACGATTCAACTTTGTAACGCGGAGAACCCTTTCTGTTTTGCAGAACGCCTCATCGGATGGAAAAAGTCGCCTACGTGATCAACACAACCAAGGAGGGTATCTATATTGGAGACAGGAGGGTGTCACTTGAGGTCCAGGACCGCGCTTTCTAGTCGGCCTGCAGCAGACCTTTCTGGGCAACAAAAATACTCGTTCACAATCGAAGTTGTAGAGGTCTCGAAATTTGGATTCGCGTGTGAGGACGTTGCTCTGCGTTGGGGTGTTCCTGAACGATCGAGCACCCGAAGAACATTGGTCTGGACTGAGACACAAAAGGACCAATTGTGCCGCAGGCACACTCTGGAATTGAAGATTGAATATTGGAAGCAACACCTTTGGTTGTATGGACAACGTTGTGCACTGCAATCAGACTGTGCGCTGAGCTGAGAACCTTTGCTCGAAGAACAGCAACAAAAGTGGTAAAAATGGCTGGTGAAATACAATGAGACTACAAAAAGTGACGTCAACGAACTCGACGAAAAGAAAAACCCGCTTGCGGCGGAAGCTGCTCAACGGAGAAACTTCGTCCTCTCCACAGTGCCACTTGACCATCGAAATTACGACACGCAAAGACGGAGATCACAAGGGAAGAATCTTGTTGGATGTTGCCGATACCTCAGGAACAGCAGTTGTCAACTTTGCTGTCTGTGCAGTTGTTTTGGTGTGCGCTTGGATTTTTGTGGGTTTCGATTTCCAAAAGAATTTCCCTTTTTTCAAGAAAACTAGCGTTCTTTCGTCCCGTTGCCTTTCTCGTACTTCAGCATTTTCCCCTCCGATGGTTCCGTTCTGCTGTACGAGTATGTGATGGTACGATTGTGTCTCGCTTCTGTGTAGTTGATAATCATCTGCAAAACTGTGTTTTTTACTGCAGGGGTGACATACCCTGGACTTCTTTCATCGATATAGCCAGATTAAACTGGAAATCAAAGCGTGTCATTTTTGTCCTTTGGTATTTTTTCCATCGCCTGTAATGGAACGGTGGTGCCAACAAAACTCTTTCAGGCCAGCTGATCTCCACGACGAAGGGTCTTGGTGCCCGGCAGCAAATGACTTGCGTAGCTGTTCTTTTGGACCTGTCAGTCCCCACCTATCGAGCTGGCAACTTGGATCTGTGTTAAAACTGTGCAAGGAAGGACTGGTGATAGTGTGCATGAAAAGACTTGTGCCATCAAATGCCTGAACCTGTTTGGTACATTCAGAAGGCCACGGAACCAAGGGAACCAAGATGGCCGTACTTCATAATCTCACGCCAAACCCATTCACCTTCAGTCAAGATCGCCCTGGTGCAAAATTCTTGCTTTGCTCTGTGTACATCTTTCAAAGTGAGAGTTTACTGCCCAACCACCAAGACATGATTGGCTCCACACCCCACTCCTGGGCATCCACTGACGAACAAGCATTTCTCTCTTGTTGGACACACACGCCACTTCAAGGTAGTACGAGGCTTTCCTCACGAAACATCCAATTCAACTGTTGCCTGCAAGTACGCACTGCCTGATGTGACTCGTTGAGCGCTGCAGAATACATAAGGAATAGAAGATCTGTCTGCAGTGTGCAGACCTTGAGCTCCTGCCTGAAGGAATGTCTGAGGCAGTACAACAAGGGCGGCCTAACCTGTCAGACATCACTGCGTGCTCTGAAAGCCTTCTCTGTGGGATGTGATTCTCTCCACAACTTCTGGCGGTGTAATCAGCAGAACAAGGGTTGCGGAAAAAATGTGTTTGTTGCGTACCTGTTTGTCTTTCCAGTCAGGTTTTGAGAACAACGCAAGAGTTTTTCTCAGATCGTCTCTGATTTGCATTTTTGAAGACAGGTATTCAAGAAAGTCTCCTCTTCTGGAGTCCGTCTCCTGCCCATCAGTCTCAATGCGCTTCTCTAAACTTCACGCTCCAACGAAACTGATGTTTTTTGGTTGCACAAAAAGAGAACAGAGAGGGGCTTTCTATATTTTCTGTTTCGACAGCAAAACCCCACTTGGCCCAAGGCTGAAGCTGAGACTGAGACGTGTGCGATCTTCAAATTGCTTGGGGATCAGTTCACCTGACAGCCTCATGATTGTCAGCATTGTGCACAAGTGCCTCCAGAACAAAAGGCAAAACCATTTGGGTGGCCAATTTCGGAATTTGGTCGAAGCTGGGAGGCCGGCAAGAAAATTTGCCCTTGGCCACGTGGAGTTAATTTCTTTGATTTTGCCGGAATCCACCCCTGGATTCACCCCTGAAAAATGTTCACTTTTTAGAACCACCCTGCAGACGTATGTGCAAACATCCTGATGTTCCAGAGGAAGTTTATCATTGTTGTCAACCAGACTGTTCTCGGATTGCCTTCAGCCCGCAGATCTACACGTTGCAGTTCTGTGAACGAATTGCCGTGGAAACAGCAGGCCAAAAACAATGGATCGTGATGACATCGAAGAGGAATTGGTGGAATAGTGGAATCAATATGCCACATGCAACCAAACAGCTATTTGTACCAGCAGCGGTCCGTCTCGTCAGTGTGCAAACTGTAGAATGAGGAGAGTGACAGAGAACGATCCACGCACCCCGTTTTCGAACACGTGGGTTGTTTTTTCTCACAAATCTCCAGATTCTGCACCTTCGGTGTTGTTGTGATGACCATCAATTTGCTACGACCAGTGCCAACAGCCGGGTTAGAGGCTCCTGTGACCCTGTTCTTCTTGTTGGACGAAAATATTTACACGTTGTGACTGAAGAACATGCAATCCCCAGTCGGACAGTTGGGATCCAGGTGCAGACCATTCTACATCCAGGTTGTGTGCGCCCGCGGCCAAGAAATACTTGGTTCCGCAAGAGATTTTGCCAAATCGGATCACAGAGACAGACTTGGCACACTTGTGTCTCACTTCTTGTCAAAAAAGCAGTTGAAATCCAGAAGCAAGCATTTGTCAGTGAAGCATCAGCAAAACGTCAAAGTTCCACACATGATTCTCTTTTTTCTGTCCAAATAAAGGATTTGTCAAACACACCACGGGATTCTTTTGCCGTACGTGCGACTCCAAACTGCTTTTCTATGCCAAGATTCAAGAGACCAAGCTGTTGCAGCGCGTTGTTCAGCATCCCTGCAGGTTTGTTCGCAACGGGCGATTTTTGGACGAATTTGCTTTTCGTGTTTGCCACACCAAATGATTTGCACTCTTTGAATCGATGCTGCCATGGCAACTCTTCGCTGTTTTGAGCATTACAAATTTCCCCTGATTTGAAAACAGGCGTGAACATACATGCTTGGAGCTTGTTCCCTCAACGCTGAATCACACCAAACAAGGCGAATATTTTGTGTGAGTGCCGCCACCATTGAGATGAAAGCATTTGGAGTTTTGAAACGGTCAGACCGGACCAAGTAATCGAGCAGCAGCCGCGTCAATTGGTGTGCTGAAATCCAGGTTGTTGCATTTGTCATCGCTTTGCCTTTGTCCGGCTGTTCTTACGGGGTCGGTGGGGCAAACAATCTTTGTTTGTGCTACACTTGTGTGTTTCTATTTTTTTCTATTTTTTTCGAATACAAGCATTCGCTTGTGTGACTTGCATGTGCTTCAATGAAGAGCGAAAGTTTCGAGCACATTGAAACTTCTCTGCGTGTACTGTGAACCAACCTGCCTTCGCTGTCGGTCTCCGTGGTATGTTTTGTACTCGAGAGTTTGCATGCATGTGTGCATGAGTAAACAACGTCATTCTATCCACCCACAGGTGGGTGGAATGATGCGCACACTTGTGAGTTTGCTTCTCTGCGAAGTCTCTCGTTGTTAGCTTGCTCCATTCACAGCGACTTGTGTGTGGAATAACAGAACAGCTGTTGTGTGCAGGTTTGGCAAATTTTATTGTTCATTAACTTAATCTTTTCGTGACTCTGATGTTGAATGCTGAGTCTGAATCACGAAGCAGTGGCCAAAAGACCTGATTCAGATGTCAGATTTCACCCCTCAGATGCTGTATGATCTGACCAAACGAAAGCCTCACCCTCTGACATATCCTTCAGGACAGCTGCGACTCCATTTTGTCCTTTCAATCGGTGTAACTGTCCTTCTGAGGTCCCAGAATCCTGGAGAACGCGGAGTGTTACCTCAAAGAAACAAACACAGACATTCGCGTCTCTGTTTCAGTTTGGCTTACAATCACGAAAAACAAACAGAATCTCAACGACGAAAAGCAGTTTCATGCAAGCATTGCAAGCACACTTGCCTCTTGTCTCAACTTTTCTCTGGTGGGCGAGGGAGTTGCAGAACGAATGGTCGGTGATATTCTGCGATTTCGTTTCTCATCTTCTGCAGGTTCTGCGCGCGGAACAAGTACTCGTGCGTGTCACAAGTTTGCACCGTCTAATGTTGGGGTGAATTGTTCGGGCATAAATCCGGGTTGAAAGAAATTGACTCAAACGGCGGACGAACTGGAGATCCAGGTGTGGATGAAATGGACCACCAACCATTCCGACTCTGATTGCCAAAGTTTTTCGCAGTAAATTCAGCCCCGAGAGAAGCGGAAGCGACAGGGCGAGAAAGAGACAGAGACAGAAAGAGAAGCGAACGCACCTTGAGGAGTTGAACTGGGTGGGGGAAATCGCACAAGACCGACACCAAGAAGTTTGGCGGATAAACAAAGACTTTCAGAACAAGTCGACCAGCAACACATCAATGATACTCAGCAAGAGCATGCAAGCTTGTGGATAAACGAAGTTTCTCTGCCTTTCATTCCAGAAACAACATCACAGGGATTTGAGAACAACACTGGGTTGTGTGCTTTCTGTGATTTTGTAAGATCCACTACGGCTTCACAATGAGTTCTTTAGTGAGAAGTAAACGGAAGAATGACGTAAGTTTGCCAGTGTCCTGCTTTTATTTTGTCACAACAACACATTTCCAGAAGTGATTTGTCTTTGCCATCACAGAAAGGAGTATAATTTGTCTGACTCAATCACCAGAGATCAGGCACTATATTTTTCTGGTTCAAACAATGTTCACATTCAACTGGGAGGGAAAGGGTGGTGCCAACAAGCAAGAACACATTCAGCAAGGTGTAACCTGCTTCAATTTTGGTCTCAATATCAACTTGGGCTGGGTGACCTTTCCTTGCTTGGCTCCAAGAAATTTTGCTGATGGGATCCGAGATGTTCATTCAAGACGGTCTATGATTCTCCATTTTCCAGTTTGACAAGTTCGCGACGGCCAAATCGATGGGCGAGACCCTGCTGACCACAGGCTTGCTGGCAGGAACGATACAGGAACTCTACACATTGGGCACAGGAGGGGAAGGCAAAAGCACTCAATTGTTTTGTCGTATACGAGAGCAATGCAGGAGTAATACTGCCAAATTTAACCGAAGGCTTCTTGATCGCTTCACCAAGGAATACCATTGGACCGTACGCATAGGTTCAGTTGTTTCTGCTTGGAAACTCCTTCCGTGACAGCAACATTCACAATCTTGCACTGCTGTCGTGAGGAGATGACGAACGCCTTTCCTGCAGAGATCGTTTGACAAAGCTCATGATTTGAACATTCACTCTGACCACATCTTCACTGTTCAGTGCGTGAGAAAGCTAACGCCGTCCCAACTCAACCTATTTTCAGACACCAACAAGTTCTACTGGGCAACTATGGCGACGCTCATTGTCTGTTTGATCCTGCAGATCACGTGCATTGTTCTCAGTCTGGTTCTCGGAACTCTCAGGTTTGTGCAGAAACAACTGTTGAACATGACAGTCAGCGGGGATGAACGAAGGACCCAGAGGCACAGGCCTGAAGCCCCAAAACAAAGGGGAACGCGTGTCACAGTGCTGATCACAAGGTGATGAATTGAACACAAACAGGGGCACATGAAAAGAACTGAGGATGGAGTTTGTGCCTCTGTCCCTTTTGTGAACTATTACAGATTTCCAATGGCTCGTTTGTCTCTGTTTTGTTGCATCCGGCTCATCAAACTGAATTCTGACCAACTTTCGGACAAACACCAGAACGAAATATTTTTGATTTGTGTTGAAAGAAAATACAACATTGAAATCCGGACTTCTGTTGCAGGTATCCAGACGAGCCTCGTGACATCAGCATCCCCTCATCAGATGGGGCCACAAGTGGTGTGACAACCAAGGCGCTGGTGCCTGTGAAACAGACGCCCTCCAACTACAGGCGCCTCAATGACACTCTCACTATTCTTACTGGGCTCTTGGCTGTAATACTCGTGGTGAAAAATACCCTGCTTGGCACAGGTATACTAACAATAAGAGACACCAGCACTAGTTGAGGGCTTTCTGGCTTGCCTCTTGGGGATCTTGGTTCCCGGCCTACAGGAAGATCATTCCAGTGTGATGTGGTTCGGAAACATGTGGTGGTGACAGTGAGACTCGGGTCCACCTAGTTTCCACGTGCGTGAATGAAAAGAAACACATGTGGCAGGGCTCCGTACTTGGTTCCCATTCAAAATCGAGTGTCAAATGCACAGGAATGCGCAAAAAGGCGATGTCGTACAATGATACAAGACCCTCACTGCCGCAACCACATGTAGCCACCACGTGTCCACATTATGTTTCGGCCACACTGGCCAAGCAGCACACTCCTCTCCAATCAAAAACTGTTGTTTGTTTCCTCTGACCTACAACGAAGAACATCTTTTTTCTGGGGACTCAGATCTCTGTTTTGGATGATTCGTGACTGAGGTGAGCTTGAAGTACTTAGACCCGTGGTACATCCCCCACCCATACTTTCCCCTGTGTTGTGTCTCCTTCTTTTGTGTCACGGGCGCAAAGGCCAAGTTGCAACCCCCACCACCACAACCCCAATTTCGCAAATGTTTCCGTGAAGGAGTGCTCACGCTTTGGGTTCCTTTTGTCGTTCCCAGTCCACACGAAGAAACAGTGCAACCAAAAGTCTACTTTCTTGACATAAATTGCAGGTTTCACTGTGGCTCGGGAGTCTTGACTTTGGAAATATCTAACAACACTGCGCTGAAATCAACTCAACACAGCAGAATCCGCCTGCAGAGCTGAGAACATGCACGGAAATTTCTTTCTCTGTCAGGGCACAAGGGATGAATTTTGTCTGAACTTGGCGTCCAGGTCATCATCCTGAACAAGCAAGCAAGCTGAATGCAAATGCTCAAGAAAAGTACTTTGGAGCAATTTCTCCTTTGGGACAATTTGGCAGCAGGTGTCGTTATGCTTTGCTTCTTGCTGGGGTATGGAAGATCTGGTGGAAGGGTCCGGCTTCCCGGTGGTATGGTGGCTGATTTCACAAAGGGAAAACGTAAGTTTTGGTGTCTGCCGACACAAACTGGTGTGCTAATTTTCCAGAAATTTGAGAGCCCCCTTGGGCGCTTTGTTGTTCGTTTATTTTGCAGGTCTGAACGTTTCACTGCAGCTCACAAACACTCAAACAAATTTGTTGTGAATGTCACAAAACAGACGACCCGAGTGAATTTTGTTGGAGTGAGCCACACTGGCACCTGTGTTGTCCGGCTTCTCTTTCGTGTACAAGTGTTTTGACCCTTGATGACGTTGAGATCAGCGCATATCTATTTTCTGTACCAGAGACCCCAGGGACCCGATCTCAAATGTGAACATGTTTGCTTACTCACAACACTGGATGATGGAAATAGAAACGTGCTTTGATTGCGAGCTGTGTTGCGTGTTCTGGCGAATGTTTGAAACGGCCCCATTGACGCAACCCTTACTTTCCTCCATCTGATTTTCATTCTCCGGTGTTGCCGGCAAGGTTGAGACGTCGTATTCCCACTCTGTCACAGACCAATTTTTTCAAAGTTGCAGTCTCTTGATGCCGGTCTCTCATCACGGATTTCAACCGTCAACAGTCGCGCTTTGTCTGCGAGGGCAAACGAGAGCTGCACATTTGTAACGTGGGTGTTTGACGTGAATCGCGTGAAATAAAGCTGAAGAATAAATAAAAACACAGAATTTGCTGGTCTTTCACGCTCAGAGCTCTTCGCAGCGGTTCCCCAAACGACCCTTCTTCCGGTGCATCCGCAAAAGAAATTTAAGAAATCTTTGCCCCACCACCGCAAGTTCCACACCTCTCCTTTCGGGAGCAGGAAACTTTTCAGGGGAGATTTATCAAGGGCGTCGAGGCTCTTGAGGCCTCGATTTGCTGGAGGGCAAATGTTACCTTGTCATTTGCAGGCACGTGGCCACGTCAATTTGATGCAGTTCCAGCGGGAAGGGTGTTGTCGCGAGATGGCAGCAGTACGGCGGGCACCAGGGCACCTCATACAACCACGGTGGTGCCGTTGAATGAATTGAGGGCGTGCGCCCCTACGTCAACATGTTTTGAGCAAACTAATCAAGCCGACTGCCGAAGAACATGGCACAGTGGTATTCAGTGTGCCAAAATTGTTGCCAAAGATTTTCAAAAGGAAGGGGAGGTAAGTCTTTGGGCGATAATACGGTTTCTTGAACCACATTTTTCGCTGCCTATCTGTGTCCGAGTCGGTTCTGTCACGTTGGTTGAGATATAGACTCTAATTGATCGCAAGCAAGTGCAAAATATTGAAGGCGAGAGTTGCATCGAGTGACGACATGTCGGTGAGCAACTTTCATTCTTGCATGTTGCGCCTTGTGTTTTGCGAAGATTTTGCGGGTCTGTGACGAGCCTATTTTTCTGGAGTGCGTTGCTGTCAGCGGCAATGTTCTTGACAGTGGTCGACGTCCATACTTCACCACGACTGCAGTGTGCAGTGGAACTCAAGATGTCCCTGCGGTCCGAGCATGTTGAATGTTTGGAACTGACTATTTGCAACTTTTGGTGTTCTATTGCATTCTCGCAGCCGGAGAATTCACAGTTTCTCGACTGCCAAGATTGGGACCTGAGAGAGGAATACAGCTGTACCCATTCACCATGATTCGAACGATACGGCCGTCGAAAAAGCTTGATTTCGGTGGCACCAAGTTGCAGTTCGCTGAACCTTTTGTGGTTGATTTGAACGTCAAACGTCTGTTCTGCAGATGGGTCGGTCCGCCGCCTTCCGGTGCTGCTGTTCTGCGGCCACACATTTTGCGACCAATGTGTCTCCAACTTATCGGCGCAGCAGGGCAGCACCGTCACGTGTCCAACATGTCAGGTACTGCGCGTTTGCGAGATTGTTCAAGAAAGGACTCCCGATTCGACAGCTTGGTCAGCAAAACTGAACCAGCACAAAGAACAAGATGCCCATTCAACTGCGTTGTGCTGTTCTGTAGTTATTCCAGTTGCGAATTTTGAAGTGAACTCATTGAAACGGGGTCACGCAACCTGCAGCCATGGTTCATTGAATTCTTGTCAACATCAATGGTGACCAACACTGACCCGTCCTATTCTTTGCGCAGAACGTGTGCAACTGGGCAAATATGACTGAGAGACTTGAAACAACCTCGAAATTGAAACCCAGCACATTGATTCAGGATGATAATGTTGGTCTGTTTGGCCCGAAACCAAGGGATTTTCAAAAGGTGCCGGTGTTCTGATCTGAGAAAAAATTGTCTTTTGCAATGCTTTTGGAGCCTATTTAGGTGATTTGAACCTTGAAGCATACATTATGTACAATATATGGTGATGGTGAAAATCACCTATAGGCATCAAAAAGCTAAATCTGTGAACGCGAGTTTGAAAGTGTTCTATTTGTTCGATTTTGGTCATGTTTAGTTTTTTTGTTCACTTTTGGGCTGTAGTTGATGCACGAAGTGTCAAAAGAACAAATTTTTGCTTTTATGTATTTTTACGGGCAAAAAACCAATATGGCTGACATGGTGAAATTTGGGTA
>JAAUXT010086674.1_pt1 | contig 37521 bp, 44 predicted proteins | sample 7278171 | NCBI WGS metagenome assembly JAAUXT01 (sample SAMN14350112, study PRJNA611818) | marine sediment metagenome | isolation source: surface marine sediment (1.8m) | place: French Polynesia: Moorea | collected 2018-08 | reverse complement strand
GGTCGAGAAAGGAGTTGTGTGATTGAACAGGAACCTTTTTGTAGGGTGAGAACCCATTTCTACCACGATGTGAGCTCGTACGACATGTTTAGAGATCGCAGAGTTGTAGAAGGAAGTGATCACCGCCTGCGCTCTGCCGTCAAAACAAAACCCATTGTGACAGCAGAATCCACAGAATGTGCTCCACTTCACCCGTTTGGCGCTGCATAAATTCTCTACATGTCCCGCACAGGTTGTTTCACAGGAATCAGGCTGGCTCTGCAAGTCGTGTTTGACAGTTCCTTTCGCAAGAAACGCTGGTGTTCAGAAGCCTGAAGCGCCGCAGAGTCCAATCGTCTTTTGGTGAGGAACACAAGTTTTGTTCAAACCCGTTGCCAATCTGACGAAACGTGAAGCTGTCGATTCACCAGTTCGCAGATGATATATTTGGTTTGTTTTGACTCCCTCGTCGGGGAGTAAATAATTGCAACATGGAGAGTACGTTGAGATGAACATGTTCTGTTTGGCTTTTTGCGTGAAATATTTTTGTTCTGACAACGCAATACGCCCACGCAGCGAAAAATTCTGGAAGTTCAAAGCAATTTCTTTGATGTACTTGTACTGGGCAAATCCCAGAATTTTGAAGCAGAGCACACAGAAAGCACCCCTGCTGTGAACAGTTGTTTTGTGTGTGGATCCCAAGTTGACCTCAGTCGGCCCACATTCAACCTTCCCTTGTCTTACCCACAGTGGCCAATGTATCCACCAGGTTCAATCTTATTCCAGTTTGTTCACCTTTGCACGTATCCTGGGGTCAGTGTCACACGATATTCCACATTCAAAACAACCTGTGCAAGCAACATGTGTTGAATTCAAGTTGTTTTTCAAACCAAAATTCAGGTAAAGTTCGCGCTGGTTCCAGCAATGCGTTTGATATCACGTTTTCTCGTTTGATCAACACTTCAAACTGTCAAAGGTTGCGCCATTGGAATCGGTGGCAACACACAGCGACACAGGGACAGGTCCTGCACCGAATGCGATTTTACGCAAAAAGTGCTCGCCTTGCTGTTTCGAACTTGTGTCAAAGTTCCACTGTTCAGCAAGGCAAGAAATTCAAACGTGTCCTGACTGTTGCACAATTTTCATGAAAATCGCATTCAGTGTGTTTGGCCCCAAAGCGTTCGATTTCCGTGTCGCTACCGCGTCGCGTGCACCACACACAGTGTTCCCGAGACTCCGCTTCTCTCTCCGAGTCTGCGGACCAGAAGGAGCGAGGGTCTGAGCCGGGGAGGGGAGCAGGGCAGAGCAGGGCTGCAGGAGCTGAGTAGATAGGGCTGCAGCAGCTTGCTGGAGCAGTCCAGGCCTCTAGATCACTGGTGGTATCCTCTGAATCGTGATTGCGGGAACTGTGAGACTGTGGACCAAGCAAACGGATCTGTATCACGCAATTTTGGGAGAAACGAGAGAGCTTCGACTGCCAACACCTTGCTGAGCGTCTAGACACTGTAAAACAGAAGCTGTGTACAACTTGACCCAAAAAGCGTCCTGGTTTGTGTACAAGTCACTCGACACCCGAGGATCACCGTCAGCGGAACAGTGGCAGAATCCTGGGAGTTTCATTGTCGAGCAACACAAAAAGCTGTGACTGACAATGGAGCGACGATTTCTTGAAAACTCTACATTTCAACAACTAAGGAAACACAGTTTTCTTGTGACTGATATTTGAAAATCACCAAAGTATTTTTGAAAAGGGGGAAGTTGAAATCGGACTCGCTTCTGACCTCCTCATGAGGCAGCACATTTCAGTTGTTCTTCCAGGAAACCACAGATTTCGAGTCCCAAAAGGCATCTGTCTCTAACAAACGACCAGAATCCCAACATGTATTGACAACAAAAAGTCCAATTTGGCCACAAAGAATTTCCACAGTTCCACGAAGGAATCCACTGAGCACTCATCCTGTACTGACTTCTACCCTGAAGTGGGATGTGTAAGTTTCCATGGTAACGCTACTCGCTATTTATACTCAATCACTAGCCTCACTGAGTACGTGCTAGCGAGTAATACTGAATCCCGCACTCTGAAAATTTTGATTGTGTTGACTTCTGCAGGTGAATTTTGCTTGAAATCAAAACAATGGATGAACCACAAAGACACAAAGGGACCGAAAACTGTTGGAACAAAGTGAGGCTGACTCAGTCCGGAACCTGGACACTTCATCATTGAACGGAAAGTGTCCACCCAAGTTTGATTCCAAAGAAGGAAAAGTCAGGTTCTTGATTTTCAAAACAAATGTCCAAGATTTGCAAAACCCAAGCCAAACTTTGACGCCCCATCCAGCAGATATGAAGGCTTATTACCTTCGTAGGTCTCCGTGTTTTTGGTTGTGTGCTATAAAATCCCACTTTGTCAATTTTGTGCACCTTTCTCGACACTGTACTGACAGAACAAGAGAACTGAATACAAAAAGCGTTGCCACCCACGAAACACAAAAGACACCAGTCCATTTGATCACGAAAGCACAATTCAGATGTTCACATTCTCGCGGATTGTTTGGTGGGTCCGTGTTCAAAACGAAAGCAGCGAGAAGAGAGCAACATCCGCGTGAGTGCCAACAGATTGGAAACAAAACTGAATGACTGAAAGAAACGAAAGACCAAAAACAACAAAATCATAATCACGACAGATAACGGTCTGAACCGGAAAAGAATCTCCGAACACATCACACTACTTTAGACTTTCACGGTTTGCTAATGCCGAGACGTCTGCAGTGTGGGACACACACGTGCTGAGACTTGGGACTCTGGAACCAGGAGCCACATTTCTACGAGAGGTGAGCGGACGCAACATTTGTGAAGGACAGCAGGGGACACCAGAAGAGATTGGTCCAATATTTTGCTACTTTCCTGTGGGAGACGTTAGTGAGACTGAGACGAGACAGGAGAGGATTCCGACAAGCCCAGGTTTCGTGAGTTCGCTGCGCGTTGTGCACTGATCAACCGGCACAGCCGTCGATACTGACCTCGAGTTTGTGGAGACAGCGCCTGGCCTGGCGGACGGACAGTTCGTGGGAGGCGCTGACCTTGTGACCGTCCGACGTGACGTGCGTGTCCACGGGCGAATAGTGCTAAACACGGCACAGAACACACAGCGTCAGCACAGGGAAGAGAGGCCGGACTCCTGTTGAGGCTTTGAACACTGCGCGCAGGGGCAGGATCGAAACGGACAACACCCTTGTTATTGGGCTGCTAAGATTTTTCCACCAATTGCTTTGGGGTTTTCTTTTTCCAAGTGATTGGATGCTGTTTGTTTTCATCTCCAAACCAAGGGAATGTTTTCCTCGGCCGTGAGTCCTGCACGTAATATCCAAGCTCAAGAAATCCAGGCCAATTTATTTTTGCAAAAAATGTGTGAAAAAATGAAGTGTATGGGACAGGCAAAACGAGCAAAGCCACGCAACTGAAAAAAAGTTCAAACCACAACAGCTGAACTCTCGAACTCGTGCAAACAAGAACAACGAACATGGTGTCGGAGACAAGGCACCTACCACTTGTAAACTGGATTCCAATATCGAAATTCGTGCTTAAAATGCGGAGAAAATGCAAGAACATTGACGAAAAGAGCTGAGTGTACCGTACACCAGTTTCTGAGAACCACAGGACAAGGGAGCCTTTTCTTGCGACGAAGATATGAGTGTAAGGAATGTGGCAATGAGTGCCAAGAATTTCACCAATTTAGAACATCGCGATTTCACGACTGGAAGCAAATCCGTTGGTGTTGCCTCCGAGGCGACGGTAAGAACTTTCCTCGTGATCCCTCAAGCTTGGCAGTCCGTACGTGTGTGTCAGCAGGGTCAAATCGGAGACAAAAAATTGTCACTACGACAAACCCTCCAGGAGCAGAAACCAAGAATTCAAACAGAATCTGGAAATTTGTGGACACAGAATGGACATCAAATCGTCAAGAGTCCAAGAAGAGAAATGTTGTGTTCAATATTTTCTGATATTTAGTTGTTGAATGTTTGTTGCCTGCATGTAGCAATCAAGAAAACGAAGTTGTGAAAATGCTAAACACCATGGAAAGAGCTCCACGGAAATGTTTTGCTCCGCAAGCTATTTTCTGTTGAAAAGTTTCATCACATTACACTGAACATTGAAATGAACAAAATTTGACTTCGTCTGTTTCGTCTTTGCCGTCTGACTCGCAAAAGATAATGTACCTTTTACGTTTGGTGTTATTTTTCCTGTTCAAACATTCAAACGTGCAAAAGTTAACTGTCGTTGCACCCGAAAATGCAAGTCGGTGTTGTGAACGTTGAGAAGAACCAAACGTCAGTCGAAGAAGAGCAAGCCACCATGCACATGCGAAATGTTCCAGCGAATCCAGGATCGGTGCAAGGATGACGAGGGTTGAAACCCAGGTGGGTACAATGAGCGCCAAATCTCACTTTGAAAAGATGTAGAACGTAACATTTATGGCACAGAAGGTTTTCTGTGGGTCAGAGGGTGGTTCAGTCTCTGGATTCGCTGGACAGTTCAGATCGATCGTGCAACATTTGGGTTGACAGTGAGAACAATCTCTACTTTGACACACAAATAAAAGTTTTGTTGTCTCAATGTCCTCTGGTCAGAAGCACTGCGACTTGAATGACTGTATTTTTGCAATGATGAATCTTCAGATTTTCTGCAGTTGCTTTAGATACGTGAAAGTCTCTTCTTTTGAGAGAATGGGGTGGAAACAAGTGCAGTTCTACCTTATATTTGCCAAGATCCACACCCAGACTGAAAGCCTTGCCGACCTCGGGGTCGTCTATGATCGACTCATCGAGCACGGGGCGCGTGGGCTTGTCGCCGACGCCTGGCGGCAGCGACGAGGCCCGCGCGCGCCGGTGCGGGCGCTGCACGAAGTCGGTGAGGATGATCGGGCGGTTCGGCGCCCACGAAACGGGCAGGATGCGAACGTGGCGGTTCGGCACCACGATGGGCGACTGGAAGAAGGCCTGCTCAACAGACCCGCCCGATGTACGTTCAATCAGCGCAGCAGTCGTGCGGATTGAAACATGAAATACGTACGCACAGTCGACGTCAAATTTGGACGTCAGTTTTTGGACGTCGCGTTGAGTGAGGTAGATTTGGGTCAGACGTTGTTTCCACGGCCACAGCATTTACGGGTGGAGACGGGCGGTGGTGACACATCATACCACAGCAACACAGCACAGGACAGGACAGCGAGAAAACAGAAAGAAAAAGAAAACACGAGATGAGCAGTCGGTTTGGCTCACACATCTCTATTGGGGCACTTCAGGACAACGACACAGCAAAGTTTGGCCAGTGGTGACAATTTTGAACGCCAAAAAACGAAACTTTCAGTCAATTGAGTGGTGCTCTATATTTTGTTGAATTTCTGCCTGAATTTGAAATGCACCAACGTGGTCAATGTTTGCCGGTGTCTCATCAGCTGAGTGTTCATGAATCGTTGTTTCCTGCAGGTTGCACAGAGCGTCTGAACTTCTGTTCTGAAATGGAACTTTTTGGAATGATCCGTTGAGGGGTAATGCCAATAGAGAGGTGCGAGACGCAACATGCAACACTGAACAGTCAAAAACTATGTTTTTTCGTCTACAGGTTAACTTGACCATGCCTTGCGGTGAGGATTGAGGACAATTGTTTTCACAAGTTGACAAGACGTATCACCTTTCCATTCTTTGTTCTTTTCCAAACGAGCTTTTCCACCCAGACAAAAAACAACAACAAATGAAAGCAAATAGAAAACTTGTTGACTTTGGGAATGTTGCCGTAGAAGAAAAAACGTTCACGTTTTTGACTGTTTTGACTTTGTCAGAACAAAAATAAAATCACGAGATTTTGTTGCAGAGTTTGTTGACCTGCAAAAGGAAATACTATTTTAGATTCTGAACTGGCAGAACCCCAGGACAGGGCCACGTTCAGATGTCAGGACGTCACAAACGGTTCTGGAGGCCTAGACGTGAACAGAATAGAGAGACGACATGTCTCACCCGACTGGACAGGAAGCGTGTCACGGGAAGCAGTTTCAAGGCATTCTGGGAAGACGAGGACAAGTGGTCCAATCAGCACGTCAAGAGCGGAGCTAGAGGGCTGTGTTAACGGGTCCACCGCACCAGTCCAACCGCCACACAGCACGTCCAGACTTTACCTCTGGATATTCGTCCAGGTCTTCGTAATCTGGATCCTTCACTGCCCAGCCGGGGTAGTCTCCCGGAGACTCATCCGCCAACAAATAGTCCTCCACTTCATCCCATTTCTCAAAGCGGCGGTTCTCTCCAGTCCCAACAGTGACGTCACCAAGCTTTGCAGCCTTTCCCTTTGACATGAAACTCGGTCTGTGCGTCAGGTCGTACTCCAGGTCCGCCAGCTCATCCCGACTCTGCTTGATCTTTTTCTTCAGGGTTGGGTCCATGTCTTCCAGCGGAGACTTGGATGCATGGGAGCTGTGTACCTCGTAATCCGCGACTGAGAAAGGCTCCAGAGGTGTCCTGGTTCTGGCGGAAATGGAAGATGGCATCACTTCCGCCACATGTTCGTGAGATTTGACGATCTTCTCTATCACCTTGAGCAGCAGTAGCAGAGAGAGAGAAATAACAAGACATAAAGTGCCAAATCAACTGCGTTGAGCAGGGGTGCAGAATCTCCTGAGGGTGGGGACGATCGTTTCCATCGAGGGACACCCAAACAAGAAGTTCGAACCTGCATAGTTTGTCAAGAACTGGCTAGTCCTACAGGCTTAGAAACCATTAACTTGGTCTGCATCAGGATCAACATGAGCTTACAACCGATAAGAAACTGACGAACTTCAAATATGCATCCAAACATCAACCGTAACAATAAATGTGTTCAAAGTGAAGGGGCTGAGGATCTAATCTACGACGTCACCTCTTGGTGCCGTCATGTGTTCTACCTTCTGCGACCGCTCGGCGTCGCCAGCCACCAAATCGCGGTGCTTCTCGATGAAGCGCTTCAACTTGCGGTCGTCATCTTCCATGCGCGCGTTCATGTCTCTGCGCGTGTGCTCCATCTCCTTGATGTACGCCTGCAGCGGGCAACGCACAAGTGAAACAGGGCACCTGCGAGACTTGATGTCTGGGTTGGTTGCTTCAGAAACTTCAGGCCCAGACTGCCGGGCGGACTTGGTATGGGCACAATCTGGAAATTTGTCAACTTAGAAGGAACTAGGAAGCCCTGGCTTTCAGTGGTTCCTCGAAACAAATCAGGGAGCACAGAGTGAAGGGAAAACAGGACCTGAAGGGATTGGGAGAATATGTTGGTCTTTGGGTTATGGTTGAGTTGGAACCAGGGTTTGGTCAGAAGAGACATCCAAGAGGACCCATTTCCAAAATCAGGGGCGTTCAAATGGGCTTTTTGTGGTTCAGGGGTGCGGGACCCAAGCATCTTCATCTTGAGCCACTCCCAAAACACGAGTGACATGGAAAACTGGAAAAACTGAACAGAGCTGAGCAGCCTGAGACCAATAACAGTCTGGTGTGCTTGGAAGGGGTAGGGGCTGGAACATTCGTAAAATTGGATCGTTTCCAGACAAACAGGTAGCACTCTGCCGCTTGACATGGCAGAGAAATAGATGAACTCTGGGGCTCGTAATGTCCCACTCAAGGTCAGATGTGTTGACTTAAAGTGACCTAGCAGGATTCAGTATGTCATCGTGTTGGCGTAAAAAATTTGATGGGGGATTGTGGGGGCTTCAAATTTGGCTGTGAGTCTGAATCTGAACTTCTGAACTTCTGGATTGTGATGTTGATAGGACGCTCTTGACAGGGAAACACATGTCAAGAACTAGATACCCTTGTCGAGTGTCAGATTGACTACCCATGTCAAGATTACACACAGACACCCACCCACGTGAATGTCAAACCTGTTTCCTATGTCGAGGGTATCGACATGGGTGTCTCCAGACGTTCAGAAGTTCAGATAAAGAAAACTCTGCTGGCCCTGGAAAAGCTGATGTGCAAATTTTCGCTTTCCTCTTCAAGTTTGTCAAGGGTTAGAGTTTGGGTCCCAAGTTTGCCCCTCCTGATATCAGTCCTCGATCCACCAAAGATCTGCAAGTGTCAACACAAAGTGGTTTCTTTGATTCTGCAAAGGGCAGGAACAGGGGTCTTTGGATGTTTACCTGGATGGGGTCAATCTGGAAGATGGGCTGAACGTCAAGTTTAGTCTTGCCCTTTTCCTTCTTCTTGATGACCACAGGTTGGGGTTCCTCTGCCTCTTCCTTTTGTTTCTTCAGCTCCTTCATGTAGTTCTTGGGGTTCCTTACTCTATCCACTTCCTGTGTCACACGCATGCTCAGTTAATGTGTCATTTCCATCAAACTTGAATGTTAAAACGAGTACCAATGTTCTCAAAGTGTGGACGGAAGTAAGCCAGTGAAAGTTGACTCGTGAGAACCAAATGTGAAAACAGAGATAGAACCTCCAAAGTGTTTGCTTGACCCTGGCTGATCCTGACTTTGGATTCAAGTTTGACGGATTTTCAAGGATGGTGAAATCTGAGGGGTTATTCACATCAGCGAGCAAAGGGTCACACGCGCGAGTCCACATCTTTCTTTTCTCTTGATCTGTTCACGGAGAATATTGGTTGTGCACAACACGACCCTTGACCCGCAGGAGTGACACTGGGAAGCCATGAGGACCTGGAAGTGTTTGTGTTCGCGCCGCAGCTCCTTGGCCGCCTGCTCGTCATGGCGCGGGTGGCGCCGCCCGTACAGCGGGCGCCGGAAGCCCGTCTTGGTCGACACTTCGTGACTCGGCTTCACATTGTCGTACTCCATCCGGTACTGAAATAGTGCCCACCATGTGACCTGTCCGTTCGCGCGGAAACGCTCAGCTGAAACGACGCCTCTTCAACTGTACCACATGCAGCTGAACAGGTGAGTCAGTTTGAGAGTGTTTCTGTTTGCTCAAAAAATTGCAGGAAAACATTGTTTTTTTTCAAATCGTGCGTTCTTTCATGCTGTCAAAATGTTTCGCCGAACACGAGTACAGCAACAGTCCAGCATATTCTTGCAGATTTTCTTCTTCCTCGGGATCTCAAAATCTGTCACGATTCAATAGTGGTTTGCAAGAGCGAAGAGAAGCAGGAGCACTTTGCCTTCCTGGAAGGAATGAAACATTTTTCCTGGGGCATGAAAATTCTGAAAGCAAAACTCTGTCAGCGGCCTTGGATTAAGGAACTGAGATCATCAACTACGAGTTTCAGGATGAACTGTTGCTTCGTTAACGCAGATCAAAATCTTCAGACGATTCTGGACAAGATCAAGTAACCCATCCTGGGGTGACGAGTTCCCACCCACATGAAAGGCAGATTCAGAATTTGCTTGACATTGAGTTTTCAGTTCAAATCAAATTCCAACAATTTAGCGTGGCAGGTGAAGTGTACGAGTGCTTTGTTGCGCAAAAAATGAGAGGGAAATGAGGGATCAAGGCCTGCGGCCTCCCTGTGATGCAGCCGCGAACAGCTCGCCCACCTCAATCTCCACAATCCCACCCTCGTGGCCGAGCTGACCACACCCACTCACCAGGCGGTTGGAGATGTCGCTCAGCAGGGCGCGATCCTGGCGCTTGCTCTTCGTCTGGATGGTGTCCAGGTCGTCCACGGTGTGAGACGTGATGCGGTGCGCCTTCGCTTGCGCGCTGACCAGGTCCAGCGGCCCATCGTCTGCGAGAAAATTGTCACAAATCCACGGAATGAGAAAGCGTCCGTGGCTGGCCTCCCTCAGCCTGTATGTTGTGAGTTCTTTTTACGGAACAACATGTCTGCGGGACACGTCACACAGATTTGCCAAAACTTCCCACCTTGTGTCCTGCACACACCGAGGGTCCACAGGATGTTTCGGGACAGGGTAACTATTATGGGCAAAAACAAAAAAATTGTCCCTGTCAACCAAAAAGGAAATGTCTTGTTTCCACAGCAGGACAGTACGAGAAGCCGGGATGAAAACTCAGCTTGTGCAAATAGGGTGGAAAGTGTGCGACATCGTGTGAGTTTCTTACCCTTTACCAGGCGGTGACCAGCACGAGTGTGACCCCCACACACATAGATCTACTCACACACACAGACGCACTCACCAATGGTTTTCGTCTTCCGCGTCAGCAACACCACGTCCGTGTCGTCTCCCTGTGGAGCAAAAGACAAATGCCACCTGTCAATGTGAAACAGGCAAATCCCACAAATCCAGGATCCAAGATCGGTGTAGGAAGGGCTACCTCGGTCCAATTCACCCCCAGACCCTCAAAATTAGAGGGGGGACATTTTTTGTGGTCAGGGGGGCCCCTTCTTCCATTTCCAAGAAAAGTTAGCCTTTGCCACAAGAAACTACACACTGAACAATCGACTGAATCTCGACCGCGTGTGGCTCTCTGCACAACGGAACTGGTTTCACAGTGCCTTCGAGTCGGTCTGGAAGCACCCGACACCTCACCGCATCTGAGCACAGATAATTTTAGCGCAGGGATGTCTTGATGGGTATCTCGCCATCTTTTTATCAGTACGAGTGATTTGTCTGGAGCACAGATCCACACAAAACTTACACACAGTCAAACTATGGGCGGAAACAACGATGCATCAAAGTTTGGCCGCTTTGTCAGAAGTAGGTCACTCGACACGTGATCACACGCGGAACTTGATGGTCAAAGCCTCCGTCATTTTGTGACACACACATGACCTGGTTCTCCAAGCAGAAGCAGATTTCAAGAAAAAGTGACCTTGTGCTTCTGAACAATACACGATTTATTCAACTTGATGCCGAATTCTCGGTCGGCAAGTTTCTTTTGTGGATCAAGAGTCAAGCAGACAGGGAGTTCCAGTTAGCTGTGACTTCTGGGTGATCCCAAACACCAATTTCGAAAACTTCGGCGTGTTCAAAGTACAAACATAGCATTTGTAGCTGTGGCACAAAATTAAAAAGTTTTACGGGGTCAGGATGCCCCAGGCCCGTCCAAATCGGTCTGCATGAATAGGCTAAGGGTGTGAGTGGAAATGGGACATTCTGATTTGTTTGCCGTGCAAAAAAGAACCAGTTTGGAGTGCAAGCTTTGCTGTTTTTCGCAATTCCCCTGGGTTTAGCAACAAAATTATCAAAAAAGGGAACTCACCAGCCTGCCCCGAGCCATTGGTGCTCTTCTCAACGGTGCTTCTGCAAGAAGAAAAATGAAGACACAGGTCAATGCACTAACATTTCCACAGACACCTGACATAGACACCTGTCTGTGACATGAACTACAGGTTTGATCCAATGTGCTTGCTCGTGGACAAAGAAGATTCTTCAGTTCTGTCGGCTGACAACGATTTCAATTTGCTGTTTACCTGAAGTGATTTCCTGACAAAACAGAGGGGCACACAGTCTTGCCGTACCCAAACTCGTTGCCGTCTCACAAAAGTTCCACTGTACACTTGTATCGTGTATTCAGAAGTCCCGCACACACGAAACGGTCTCCAAATGAGAATCCGCGCAAAGAGCTTCCAGCACTGCTGGAGTAGTGCATGAGGGAGATGAGCGAGAGGTGTTTACGAGTGAGGGAAGCCTATTGTTGTTGGCTGCACCATGTTCTTGACCCAGATCCGCCAAGACAATAGCGATCACGAGGCACGTGAAAATCCCAGGTTCAACACTCGCTACGTGAGGACTGTGCTGCAGGCAGCGAGAAAAGGGACACAGTCAGGTTCCACTGATCTGAATGTCAGCGATTCAGAGATGCCCAAAAGTGTTCCGTCCAAGGGGTAGGATTTTGACCAGCAACGGGGACATGTGCACATCTGGATGCACCACAGAGAACACTTTGTCTTGATGATGACACCAAAGCGGTTCGTGCGCACTGGCAGCACGAAACTTCCATCGTCGTGCAGGGCGCCTTGCGACTCCGTCGTCACACATTTGGGCTGCAGGGCCACGCATTCAGTCTGGGACAGGAAGTTTCGAGCTGTGCGTGCTTGAGCAAATCTCCTCAGCAATGAAGAGGCCTGTTCTGCTGTGCTGGAGTCAGCGATTCTGACAAACGTCGCACACAATTCAACCTTCTAACATGTGTGACACGCAGTGAGAGCCAAGCAACTTGGACAACAACAACGCTTACATATCTATTGACACACCTTTTCAAGAAAATTTTCCCCCTGCATCACAAAGGAGACAATACTCGTACAAAACGAGAGGACATCAATTACTTTGGTCGGCGGCGTCCTCAGCGGCGGCGTTCTCGTCTTCCTGCGGCAAGTAGCGCACCTCGGTGGCGGCGCGCCGGGACCGCTCCACCTGCAGCGACAGCGCCTTCAGTTGAGCTGGGAGAACAGGGGTGGACTCTGCCCACTGCTGACGAAGTGTGCCTCACAGGAGGAGGAGGCAGGGTGCTCACACTCACCGATTTCCCCGAAACAACTGGCCAGACAATGAATTTTTGAAGTGACGACCCGCACCATCGGAAAAAGCGAAACTTCGACCCTAGGAAAAACTATCTTTATCCGCCAGTCAGGGCCAGCATCGGAACACAATAACGTCCAAACCGTGACGACCAAGACTTAATTTGAAGATAATTCTGACCAGCAACTCTGATCAAAGAATGGGGAAGTTCAGCACGCGCCTAATTCCCACACGCGCGGTGCCCCAACTGCCAGATTGGTGGTCCAGAAAACTCAACTGTGCACCATTGGTGTCTGTGTCACCGTTCTGGCAATTGGGGCATGTCGAAAAAGAACTGGACCTATTTGCTGAACCTCGTGGTGTAAGCCCCAACACAGAAGTTGGAGCTTTGATTTCTGATCTGGTTGGTTTTCCACCGACAGAACCACAGGCACCCATTTTTGGTGTGGGTGGAATTTAAGATGACTGGAGTGAATTTGACTGCACGCCCTATCCGAGCCACTTCTGGTAAAAGTTGAAAGTCCCACACCACACCACCACACCCCAAAAAATCCGGAATCATCAAAACAAGTCCAGTCTTTCTTCCACCCATAGCATAATTTTCGCTTTCAAGACACCTTGGCCTTGTTGTAGACGGGCCACTTGGTGTCTTGGTACCAGTGGTGGCGCACGCACGTGTCCTCCTCCAGCCCGACCACGGTGCGCATCAGCCGGTCGATGTGGTGGTCCGACGCCAGGTACTTCTGTGTCCAGTTGCCGCCCGGGGCCGGCGCGCCGCCCTCACTCCCGGCCACCATGGTTGCGGCGTCTTCAAGTCACTGCATTTTCGAACCGATGAGTTGAGACAGTGGAAGCTGCCACAACTCCGCGTGGGTGAGTAGTTCTGTGCACAATTTTCAGCTTATTTTCTGTAGCTTGACGCACGTTTTACGCAACTGAATAAAGGATGTGGTGTCAAAATCGAATTGTTGAATCTTTCGAAAAGAAATCAGATGATTGATCTGCTCGTGAGTTTGCAGTTGCAAATGATGCACAGAACCACTGCACCTCGCTTGTCCCTAACTCCACAGCACCCAGTCGGTGCCTGAGAACTAATCTGAAGTTCTTTGAACAACGCTGCTTGGTGGTACCGGGTGTATTTGGAGAGGTGATCTGTTCTTCCAGTCTGGCCTTTTCTTTGTTTCCAAGTAACGTTCCGTTGATGAGTGGTGTCTTCGGATATGACCTACTCTTTATTCACGGTTGTGATTCCTGATGCATTCTCCTGTGGTTCTGTGTATCCAAGATGAGCGTCAAAACTCCTCAGGGTGTAGAGTCCTTGCTTTCAGTGTCCAGTTCTTCAGTGTTCGTTGGATTCCACCTCCCCTGTCTGGTGTTAGAGTCGCTCTCGGCTCCAGACGGGGGGAGGACTGCGTGCTCTCCTCCGGGTACTTCTCAATTTTTATCTGGTAAAATCCACAATAAGCAATCGGGACATCAAGCGATTGGTGGGCAACTGTGTTGGATTCTCCGACAACAAACAGCTACGGTAGTCGCTTGATGTCTCGAATGCTCTCGAAGTTGCAGTATCCCGAAACATTCCTTCTCAGCACATCCCCTTTTCTGAATTTTCCAGTGTCTTCCAGAAAATATAACTTTTTGATTTCCTGTTTGGCACGAGCTGCACATTGCGCCTTGTCTGGGTCTCGACAAGTGACACCACGAAGCTTCACAGAAAACCAAAACTCCAGCCAAAATGATGGTCCAGATTCCAGATTAGCAAAAAGCATCAAACATCTATCGACAGACAAAAAAACTCAGTGCAGCCCCGGTCCAGGAAAGACACCTTTCACTCGGAGCTCTGCAAGAGTTGTGGCGCACAAGTGCTCGGCAGAGAATGCAGGAGAGGTAGGACTGGTGTCAGATCCAACCCCTCACCTGCACACGCCTGTGTGTCTTCCATGCAGCAGACTCGCCTGAACTGTCTCTTTGTGTACAGCACTGAAGTGCTTTCTAACAATAGGATCCTCTAATCCACAAGATTTCTGCCTGCACGAACTCTAGTGCGCACAAAGATCAGCAATGTAGAACCTTCGTCCTGGTCTCATCTATGTGCACCACGAATGCTATTCGACACTGAATGTCGCCTTCGGAACTGAGCAAGTTTTCAGAAGGTGGCTTCGCCTGTCGTTTCTCAGGTGCTGTCGCCAGCTCATGCACAGTGTGGGGCCTGTGTTGGCACGGAACAAACCAACGAAAATCAGTCTTCTCTCTCCTCCCACTATTTTCGCATCAATTGTTTGGGGCTTTGAGGCACGTTGACCAACTGGGCCTGTGCCCGGGCATTGTTGTCAGCAACAGTCAATGAAGGCTTTGAGGAGGCGATCCCATTGACTTGAGGTGACCCCACGTCTTTGTTGTCGGTCTGAGCTTGTTTCAACACAAAAGAAAAAGGAGTGACCTGCAGCATTGTGCGTAAAGGCATCACAAAGCAATGTTTTGACTGAGAATCTTTCTTCAAAAGTGTCCCTTTGCCTTCACGTGCCATAAACAAGGTATCTTCTTGCATACACGAAGCACACATGCGCCTCACAACTCCGACAGCAAACCTGCATGACTCACTGCACCGATACCTGAGCAGGAAATTCTGCCCAGTCAACAAAAATCCTGACAGTTGTGGACATTCCAGCCGCAACCTTGTCGAGACCAATGCTCCCGGCCCTGATTCAGTTTAAGGGAGTCACCTGTGAAACCTACTGGTCCTCAAAAGCAGCTATCATAAAAAGAGGAGTCTCTCTTGATTTGAAAAATCGCTGTTTGTGAGAAAGAAAAGTCCTGTATCTGATGGTGCAAGAGGAATGCTTCAGCCACTTTGAATCAACTTCTGAGATTTGCCGAAACAAGTCTTTGAACGTGCGTTGCAGCAGAGCAAATCGTCGCAGAGCAGGACTTGGTTCCTTCATTCACTCGTTGGCAGCCAGAGACGCACGCTGCATGCCTGCTCCTCCCTCACGTGATTCACGAGTCTCGATCAATCACCACTGGATAACACAAACCAGAAAATTCTGTTGGCCAGAGCCTTCGTGAACCTTCGTCGACGACTCATCCATCAACCAGAATTTGCTGGAGGCTTTTCACCTGGGACAACGACGTCTAACAATTTGCGAAATTTCACGAACCCCAGAAACTACCAGCTGCAGCGCAACATCCTCTTTTACTCCATTGTTCGATTCTGGAGACACTGTTTCCACGTTCTCCTGTTCTCTTCAAACTAGCTCTTTGAAGATGTCTGCAAGAAATCGGATGCACCCAGCACAAACAAAATCCATCGGAGTTGTTTCAATATTCCATGTTTGTAACTTATTTGTTCGTCTCAGAACACGTTGCTGTCGAAAACGCTGACCTATTCAAATTTCCCAAATTGTGTGAGTACCCAATGTTTCCACCACCGAGGTTCCGTCCAATGAGTGCTTGGTCAAACGAGTATTGTGCGACCGGTTGGAAAATTTCTGCTGATGAAGAATCACTTGTTTAAATCTCGCCCTCCATGCTGCGCACGAGACTGTAGACTGGAGGAGGAATTGAATGCACTGGAATTCAACGTGAGGTGAAGCAGGGCTGCAGTGTTGAAACGCGCATCTGAGGTACGACTCGACTGAACGTCAAGAACTACAAAGCGCATCGCTGTCTCTCCCAACAGGATAGTTTTCCAGAAAACAGGATCCCCTCTGCTCTGCAGCTTGCTTTTTGTTGTGGTGCTTTTTCAAAGGACTTGCGACGAATTTGTACCAAACGAACACTTGATGCGGGATATTCCGTGGTTTGAGAGGGCGTTGCCAGCTTGGAGTGCAATGCGGCTGACTCAATGCTGGAATCGGACAGCTGTGCAGAGTTCGAACTTGCTTGAACAAACCCTTCAATGCACCTACTGCCAGGAAGAAAAATACTCCAAAATCAATACAACCACAACGGGTGCTGGAACAACAATTGGCTTGTTCTGCTTTGACTCGTTCACACATTCTGACTGTTTGCCTTTGTATCGTTTTCCATTCGTCTCAAACACAAGATTTCTGATAAAAGTGAGACAAAGCAGTTCAAAAACCTTGTTTGTCACACAAAGCACGCGCATTTCGACAAAAAAATCCACGAAAACCATTCTGATGGCATGTTGTGGATCCTGCAGTGCAGGGAACCACAGGCATCTCGAGCTCTGAAATGAAAGAGAAGGAAAACGTGCAGTTGTCATTACTCAGTGGATCCTCCAGGTCGGATCACACAACACTTCATTTGCTTCATTATCCCTGGAGTCGGCACTGCTCCTCGTAGATTCACCTCGCGCAATGCACGCAGAAAGTGTCGACTATGTGCGTGAAGCTGAGTTGTTTCAGCCACGTTTCATCGTTGCCTGTTTGACTTGCAGCCATTGTCTCTGGGGAAGTGGTGTTGGCTTCGACGAGGCGGTAATTTCGGAAGAACTGAACAATTGATTCCAAACTGGACCTTCCGGATGGTCTGCCAACCGTCTACCACAAAACGAAAGATCGCGTCCTTTGCGTGATGCTCGCGAACCATTCTGTGCAAGCAGTGGACCACAAACTCGAAAGACCGACAGAGTTCCTGCCGCACAAGCCAACCAAATCAGACCTTTTCTTCGAGTCCTATGCAGTTGGACTCAGCAAAATCACTTTCCCGTTTGACAATGTCTGCTTGAGAAAGTTTCAGCGAGCAGTTGAAATCACCACATAACACTTGTAACAGTTTGCCTCAAGACGCAAACATTGAGTGAGTCGAATCGGAACCTCATTTTGACAGACGTCGTTGTTGAGATGAATGATTGAGCACGTATTTGTCGTGGTGAAGGCTATCTATCGTACTAATACCCGATGTTACGAGCGCATGCTTGTCCAAAATGAGCGACAACTTTGGCTAGATTTGGCAACACACGAAGCCAAGAATTTTTGGACCCACGTGCGCAAATCGAAGTGCCGTACAAAATGCAATCAATGCTCGTGTTCTCGAACGCGTCTCCATAAAACTTGTCCCTTCGTCAGAAAATGTTGAGTTTGTTTCACAGCTGTGCTCAGACTCCACTTTGTCTGGCCAACACCTGAAGTAATCACTTCAAAATAAATACTTGAGCAGTTGGGTTGATACAGTGGTTGTCAGCTTTCCTCTCCTCGACCTGAAAAAAAAGAACGGCGGCAACAGCGGAGCGAACAGAGCCACAGGTTGATTCTTCGCATTCCGAACCCTGCGATCTAAAACCGATGAGCCTTCTGAACTCGTCATCTTTGCTTTCGTGTCTGCTTATGGTGCTCCTTTTGGAGAGATTCCCATGTCCTGCATTGTCTGCATCAGAACTCCATCTCCAACCTCTGCTTCAGAATACGAGGTTTGGAATTAATATTTCCTTCTCTTTGCGATATCCTGGTTAATGTGCGACCGAGAATGATGAAACTCACTGGGTGTCTTGCCAAGTAAATGAACTTTAATTTGCCAAAAGGAAATGAAAATCCAACAGAAGGAAATGGTAAAATGACATGCAAACAAACATGCATCAAAACAGTGATCCGCGACGGCAAACAACAATGTATCGACTCATGTATCCGCACTCAAACATGATTGTTCCTCAATTTTGGCCAGTCAGAATCTTTCCTAAAGAAATGTCCTTGCACAGGAGGGACTTCTCCTCAGTCAGGAAGTGCCAGACAGGGGCGTCGGCCTTTTCCTTCAAAATAGTGACCGCCCGCAAGCAGGCACTCCTCATACCTGTTGGCAAGACTGTTGAAGCACTTGACAAAGTCAACAGGGTTGAGCGCATGCAATGAACAGTTCACAGCAGTTTGTAGGTCTTCCAAAGACTGGAACACATGGCCCTTGATCTTGTCCTTCATGGCAGGAAACGCCCAGTAGTCACATGGTGACAAGTCGGGTGAGTACCTTGGGTGTTCCCACACTGACTGTTGAACCGAGGCCAGGTACTCACAGGTAGGATCCGAGGTGTGGGGGGATGTGTTGTCCTGCAACAAATGGAAGTCTCTGGACTGCCACAAGATTGGCCTTTTTCTTCTGTACGCCTCCCGCATGTTTCTGAGAGCTTGAATGTACACATCACTGTCCACTGTTCCTTCAATGAATTCCTTTGAGATGATCCCTCCCGCATCGAAAAACAGGATCAGGAGAAGTTTCTTGTTGGAGCGCCCGCGCAGGGGTTTGGATGGCTGCGGCTCTTCTCTCCTTGCCCAGTGCATGTCAGCTCTTTTACTCCGTGGATCATAGGTGTAGCACCATGTTTCATCTGTTGCCACAATTTTGCACAGAATGTCTCTGTCTTCATTGATTCTTGCAAGATTCCTCCTGGAGAACTGGATTCGCTCATCCAATAAGTCACGGGTCAATCGCCGAGGCACAAAACGTGGTGCGATTTTGCGCATTTTCAAGTCCTTCTTTAACACTTTCAGAACACTGGTATGGCTCATGTTGAATTGTGTGCCGAGAGCTCTTGAAGACACACGCCTTTCAGTTTCAAGGGCATGGTCCACTGACTCTATTCCTGCAGTTGAACGTGCCATATGTGGCCTCCCTGATCTCTTTCCATCACCTGTACCGTGGGTTGGGTCATCACTGAACACCTTGAACCAATGTCTTACTTGTGTCTTTGACAGTGTTTGCTCGCCCCACACTGCTTCAAGGGCGCGGTAGGTGCGTGGAAAGTCGAAGCCCCACACCACTGAAGCTTTTATGGTCGCCCTTTGCTCCCTCCTTGCCTCCAAAGTTGCACAGTAAAAGAGACACAGAAGGTGAAAAATTCGCTCAGTCGCCATCGCCGACCAGTTGTTGACAAAACAGGTTACTCGCACTGCCGTGACCTCCCAATAATTCAGAGCGCTCTCAAACTCTGCCCAGTGAAGCATGACATCGATCTCTTCAAATCCCGCTCAAAGAAACAAAGTTTCCTGTCAGGGTCACTGTCACACAAGGAGGAGAAGGAAATATTAATTCCAAACCTCGTAATCCTCTGACTTGACCCTCTCCCTCTCGGAGTTTTTCACACGTTCAGTTTGTCCAAGTTAAATTGGGGTTCCTTCTTGCAACAAAAACAAAATGACTCCCTTGCTTTTGTGAGTCTGAGGGTCAGATCCTTGCAGAGACCAGGACAAACTCCTCCTGTCCCTTTTCTGGATCTCCAGTAGTCGCCGATTTTCTGTCAGTCCCAGCGAAACCATTCACTAACCCCGACAACAATCAAATAATTCAAGCGTGTTGTCCACGGCTGTTTGGTCTCCACCCAGCAAAACGACTTTTGAGAGTGGTCTCTACACATGGACAGTTCAATGACACAACTCCAACACAGAACCGGTGAAAAGACTGACTTCAACCGAGCAGACAATGACCAGGAATGTGTTTCCCTGTCTGATTTCGAAGTGGATGTGAAAACTAAAGATAGTTGTGTTTGGACTCGGATTTGAAGACCATGCAGAGTTTCAGCTTCTTGATCATTGCAAACCAACACCTGTCCTCTCCGTCCTCCCTTCGCTTGGCTGCAGATCCAGGGCCCCAAACTCAGACAATTCCTGACCTTTCGGATTCCACGTGTTGTGGTCTGAATGAGCAGTATAACCTGCAGTGTTGGGCCTCGGGTGCTTTTTGTAACGATCGTGAAGGAATTAGTAGGTTTCAACTTTGAAGGGGCTACAAATGAGACGAATCACACATAAGTGTGTTGTTTGAATTGTACCAACACATTAGATGAGGAAAACTCTGGTTTATCATCCCTGAATCATCGGGTCCACGAAGATTCTTTTTTGTTGATTCGTGCACAGGATCGAGGTGAGGTTGTCCGCCTTTCATCTCCTCGTTCCTTCGCACATCGAACAACTCAGCCACGTGCAGAAATTCAACCAAGAGCTCTGCCTGAATGCGCTTTCATTCACCTGATGAAAGTTTTGATCACAAAATCAGTTTTGGATATCAGGCACCACGACAATTTTCCAGTCATTTTTTGCTGATCAAAATTCATTGAGCTTCAAGCACGGTACAAGTATCAACAGCGCACCTGCAGTAGCCCGCAAATGCTGGGTCTTCGCCGAAATTTTGGATCTGCTATCTTGGGCCTTGACGGATGCATCAAAACACGTGCTCATGCAGCGCAGTGGTTCCACAGCCACGAAAATGGGTTTCTTCACACAACCTCTGATGTTCAGAGTTGGGGCGAAGGTCAGCTAATCTCAGAGTCTCTTGCATTGGACACCCCTGCAAACTCTTTCCCCCACAAAAACCAAATGGTACTTTGTATCCAAGTACGAGTGAGTCTGGTGTGCCCAGAAATCCAGGGACTTCAACAGTGATCATCCACAGAATCACTCATCTGTTTGAGTACAAACCACGTGTACTGAGCATGGAGAGTGGAAGGTTCTGAATTATCGCCTGCAGTTTGGCCCGTAGCCGTGCAAAGTGGGTCAAGATGGCGAAACCGACACGTGGATCTGGTTCCCTGGCCGTGGCATCAAACTTGCAATGTGATTGCAACAAAAGTGTTCCAGAGGTGATTTTGTGAACAACAATCTGACTGATTGAACCTCTGCCAACTCTTACACATGATTGGTACGGAGCTATGGTCCCTTCAGGTCCCTCAGGTTTGCGCTTGGCGCGGCGATTCTTGGTCTCAGATCCTTTCGAAGACCAACGCAATCGTGCATTTGTCCACTGTCAACTGAGGGTGGTTCCAGGTGAAATATCACAGTCGTCCCCCAGCTCGGTCAATTTGGGATCAATTTCACACTCTTTCACACTCGAAACGACGTTTCAGTGTGTGCCACTGAGTTGCGTGGCGCGCTGTTGAGAAGGGTGTAGCTATTTATATTGTTGTGGATCCTACTGATATGCATGTACTCGACATGTTTCCACACAACAACTTCACATCTGCGCCTGGAGGAAAGCGCAACAGACGAAAACATAGTTGGTGTCCTCACATCTTTGCGCAACAACAACGCAATTGCACGCACATCTGCAGGGAAATGCACTAACATGAACATCCCAGTAGCTTCTCTTTCAGCACATGATGATGTGGCAGATCTTTTTGAATGAGTTTTTGCGGTATTTCTGGTGGCAGCAAGTGAACCACAAGGTTGATCAGCGCAAGTCAACGCAAGGAACGCGGAAAGGAGACTTTCCGATCCCTATAAATTAATGTCGTTCGTTTTCGATAAAACCACCATGAGTACAGAAACAAGACGAAAGGCACAACTGGAATTTGCATCCGAGGCATCTCATCTCAGTTCAGCACGTTTCACGCTTGGGAAGTCACCTCTTTGGAACTCAATGTCCATTGATGAGGAATCCTATCAAGCTGACACATGTTGCTGAACAAACACGCGAGGTCTGCCCATTGAACCCAGCGCAGTGCTCTGTCTAACCGGTTCAGGCAGACCCAGAAGCATCAGGTCTCGGATCCACAGACTTTTGTGGAGTGACGACAGGCCGGACCCCACACCGTGACACGTGAACTAAACCTCATGAATTGTGCCACATGCCAAATTGTCTCACATGTGAAGTCGTTCCTCGTATCTCACCCTTCCAAAGCAAGAGATTGATCAGGCTTTGAAACTGTCTCCTTCGAGGCCATTGATCAACCCAAAAACAGGCATCACCTGAATGTTTTCTTCGAAAGCAACAAGGACAGCTCGATCAGATGGTTCAAATCTGCAAGAATCTCCCTGACTCTGGGATGTGCTGTCTGCATCGCACTGTGCTCGGAAGAACGCCACGCTTCGTGGCTTTCGGCGTCGGTGACGAACGTGACAGCGTGTCACAGGGGATTGATCTTCAGGAGCGCAAGCAACTGTGCATTCTGTGTGTTGTGCAGAAAGTCAAGACGAAAACTAAACGGCGCGACGTACCTGTGACGATGGCGTGGACGAGGCGCGAGACGCTGGGGCGCGGAGCGTAGTAGTAGCGCCGGGGTGCGCCTCCTCCTCCCTGCCCGTGCACCGTCCACGGCCAGTACGGGTAGTTGAGGTGGTAGAGCGGGAACGGCCTGCGCGCAGAACAGCTTCATTCAATCTCATAGTCACAGTTCTCAGCTGTGGGTGCAGCAGGAAGTGGGTTAGTCGAGGGTGGCTAGCCTCAGTTACAAGTCCAAATGCCAGGAAAGAGACGATTCTGGAGCAGGTAGGAACGGACTGGGTTTGAGTTCTGATCTGCACTCCAAGAATGCGGAAATGCCAGCTTTGGATTCAGCTTCCAAAATGAGAATACGACAAGAGGCACGTTTGTGACCCATGTCATTCAGTTGGTCAGGTTTCTTGCAATATTTGGGTTCGGAGCACTCACGGAACAACTTGCAGGACCACAAATAGAGAATAAAGCTCTGTGTGTGTGTGCGTGTGTGTGTGTGTGTGTGTGCATGTCTGTGGTGTCTGTGTTTGTGCTCAGGCATATGTTTCAGTCTGAGTCGGTGTCGTGTAAAATGCGAGTCACAGAGAAATCCAGTGTAAGGCCGTGAGTTTTGTCCGATCGGAAAGTGGCAAAACCAGAGGTTCTCCATCTTGTCACTGAAACTGTACAACAGGAGACGACAAGCGATGACTTTAATTTGGGTGACTTCTAAACAGTTTCAAGCGTTGAATTATTTCCGTATGGATCCGGGAAAGTGTCGCAATTTCAAGCTGATGGTGTTGTCCCAACAAACAAGACACTGTGTTTTGTAGCGGCCTGAGTGCTCCAGGTTTGTGTCTTCAGGTACACACAATATGTGAATACGTCAGGCCGCACAAAATACAATATCCAGAGGCCTGAGGTCTGAGACCTACACATATTGTGTTTCTGGCACTGCACAAAAAAGGCAAACCTGTGCCACGAAGAATATTTCTTGGAGTGCTTTACCCCTTCCCCTTTTTGCCTCCAAATCGTTTTGAGCTTGCACTTTTGCACTTTGCCTTGTGCCTCCTTTCATAGCCTCAATTTATTGACCAAGGGATTTATTGACCACTGGATGTTGGTATCTGTGTGTCAACGGGTAGTTTCCAAAGACCAATCATTTGGTCTCAGCTTTGTTGTGTAGAAAATCGCCTCAATTTCTTGTGGAGTCCTGACATCTCCAGACAATGGGTACGAGGCACATGGCAGGGTTTTTCCCACAGAGGCGACGGTGCGCATAGATGGGATGATGAGCATCCAGTGGATTAGATCTATTCTCCCACAAAAGAGACCGAAACCCGAGTTCAACAGAACGGCACAAACGCAGAGAAAACAAGCGTTGCGTTTCCAATTGTTTGCTTCTTGTCGAACCTGGTTTGACACTGACCTGCTTCTGGGGTAGTAGTACCAGGTTGGGTCGAAGTGGAAGTACCTCCTGTCAGCCGCATAGTACGGGTAGAACCTGCCCTGGTTCAGCATCGACCGGTACCATGGGGACAGCGACGTCGGCGCGCGGTAGCGCCGCGCCAGCAGCGCCGAGTACCCGACATCCAGGTCGAGCGCCTGTGAAGGGTACGAGGTGAACACATCGCATGACAACAGCGTCGGACGAAAAACGATGAGACTTCGACAGATTCACCACCGAGGAGGGGTGGCTTTGGACGTTCCATCATGCGCCTTACTCTGGTTGCAGAAGAAAGGTCGTACCTGCCACGACAGTGACAGCAGGCGATCCCAGGAGCGCGCGAGGGTGGCGCGCGTCCGGTGGTCGAACGTGTAGTCCCCAGGGACTGCGGAACAAACACAGAACACAGATCATTCTGAGCTCGAGGAGTTTTTGCCTCACTGAATGTGGGACTGTGGGGCAGACCCTGAAAGGCTTCAGGATTCCAGCTTCCAAACTTGTTTGTTGTGTGAAACTTGTGGTGAGTTTGCTGCACCAGTTCGGTTTCAACTTTGTGTCTTTTTCATAAGTTTGTTACTTTGTCACAAAGCTCTTTTGGGGCTTCCGTGAGTGATTCAACAATGTTTCTGACGATCGTATCTGTGCCCAACAGAGGGCCTCTTTGCGTTGTGCTCACTGCAACTCCGCTGCGCTCCACGCTGAGTCGAAGCTGTGCAGCTAAACATGGAGCTGCTTTCTAGATGATGCTTCGCTGAGTAGCTGTGTAGAAAAACTGCTGAGTTGTGCAACTTTGCCCAACTCTGCAATTCAAGGTGGGTTTTGCCCAAAACAGAACTTTGGCGGCCAGGAAACAACCTTCAGATGTTTCGGTTGACTGCAAGCTCAAGCAAATCGAGAGACCGTTCACACACATGAATTGGCACACTGGATGGTCTGGTTTTCAGTGGATTAGAACACCAACGTCAACATCCATCCAGTTTTGTCAACGTCTGAATAGAATCAGCCAAGAATATAGAAGTGGTCACTTCCTCCAGTGGGTTCAGGATTCAACTCATGGCAGGCTGGACCTTGGTGATTCATTGGAATGGGGAATACAGTGGTCCCGAAACACCTCGGGTCTTTCTTTCGAAACTACACTTTTGTGAGATTATCACTTTGGCTTCACTTCTTTCTTCGGCACCACACGGCTGAACAAGCCACAAAAATCACACACACAGTAACAGAACCAAGGGCGACTGCCATGCGCCACACTTCTGTCTTTTGTATTTGGTTTCTGCCGTCCTTGACAAGCGGGAGAAAGTGTGACAGTGAGTCCACCTGAACCCAGAGAGATGGCTATATACTCACTGAGTTTGTGGCCCTGGTCTTTTTTCAAGGTTGGAGTCCCCCCCTCCTCGCACATGATCAACCCCAGCGACGTCAACCTTTCACACACAAGCACAATTGGTCGTCATGTGAATGGGGAAAACGAAAGTGAACACAATGTGGCGAATAGTACCTGGTGCATGAAGGTGAAATGTTGAGAAGATTGTCTGGAGAGTGTAGTTCTCACTACGTATGCTGCTTGTCTGACAACCCTGATGATGCGGTGCTCGGCGATAAACAGATGCATCGCATTTCACAAGGGAAAGCAAACAAAAAGTCAACAGACTCCGCTGATAATTAGCGATGCTAATTGTCAGCTGTGAGATTTGTCGTTCTGAATCACATTTTGGAATTTAACAAACGTGTGCAACAACGTGGAGCTTTTTCCAGAACGAACAAGACGACTCTGTGTTGATCATCCTCTGCGGTGACTCTGACAATTCTGTAAACTTCCTGGCGTGGTGGATTTCAACCGTGGGAGATAATTTTATTCCCTGCCTCACTCCGTTTTGGATCGTACTCAATGTGCCGAACGAAGAGACCGTCCGTATAAATTTGTACTTTCCAACGCTACGAGTACGTGTCCAAGGGTCCGCGACAAGAAAAGAAAGAGCGATCAACAGTGCACGATGATCAGGCTCAAGAATACCGCGGTTGCTTTCTTGGTTGAAATTTGGCGTCGCGAGGACGCATCCAGTTTACGAGTTGTTCAGGTGTTACACGGTGTTTTCCCCTTCTTACAGAACCAGTTTCCAGTTGAACTGCTCCACAGCACACAGGTTTCTTTGTGTTCCAAGACAACGTTCCTTTGGAGTTGATAAACACGAGAGCTGTTCGGCTCCTGTATTGAATTTGCGATGGCCATGTGCGTGATAGGGGAGAAATATGCCTGGCGGTGTGTTGGATTGTTTTGTGTTCGATATCTTCACTGAACGTACCAATATACCAAAGAAAAAGTTTGCTTGGGCAAAATATTTTTCCCCTTTGATGCAGCCTGCAAAGGGGGACACCGAGAAGGTTCGTTGTCCAGAAAAGAACAAATTCGCACGGTTGAAGCAACTTTTCGCCGAGTCACGAACCCCATGATCAGGCATGATGAGCTTTGTTTGGTCTTGAACACTGTCGTGTTCGACCACCAAGAAGGTCAACAAAACACTGAGTGCGCGCCAAATGACCACAGTGATGCGCTGGAGTCAACTCCCGTCTCTTTTTTTCAAGACAAGGAGTCCACCAATCCTCGCTGAACTGGTCACCCAGTGGTTCAAATGGAACATCAGCCAGGAAAAAGTAACGCACCAAATGTGACATTTGCACTCAGTAGTTCAGCAAGAATTCAAACAAGCCACAAGTTTGCGAGTGGTGAGAGCGAATTTTGTGTTTGGGTTCAACAGGGCCACTCTAAAAATGTTTGTTCTCGAGAAAGTCCGCTGCTCCTGTGTGAATGATGCGGGGATGCTTTGCAGAGTTGAGTGATGGCAAGCTCTTCTTGACAGGTGACTCAACAAAAACACATCTCACAATATGGTCTCAGACAAAATAGATCGAAAATATCACTTACTGTACTGCGGGATGTATTTGCTTCTGTAGTACGACATGTTTCTTTGCTCTTCGAAAATTGCCGTCAGGTTTTTCCACAAAGTGACATTATAACTCCAGAGCTTTGCTTTCTGGCCTTGACGATGACGTCACAAACGACTGTGACATCACAGTCACACACTGCACTCCTGCAACGCGTGTGCAGGTTCCCTTGTGGCCCGCGTCCCCTCCTGAGTCTGTCGTGTTCGGCAGCTCCTAACAGACTGTCCCCGTTGGCCTCAACCTTCCTCTAAACAAGTGGACTTGTCTCTTCGAGCAGCCCGCTCGCCTACACCTTACTTCTGCAGTCGACACTTTCCTACAACTTCTACCTGAGCAGAGCCAAGTGACTTCTGTGCAGAATCCCAGGGTGCAGACGCAGAACATGTTTGCTGCTGTTTTCTGAAACATTTAGCATGCTGAACTCGGTGTCTTCTTCGCAGCACCTGCTTGAAAAAAAGCTGGACATTTGTTCTGTATGAGTTCGATTTCACGTCACGATGCAAAGTGAGCGCGAAATCACCAGTTGACAAAAATGATAACTTGCTTGATGTGACTTTTGTGCCTTTTATTTGAACGTCAGGGAAAACTGAGTCTTTTTCAAAAGTTTATTTGTCTAGGTGTATCCGGTTTTAGAAGTTTCCAGGTTCCTTTGCCCTGCTGGGTCCAGGTAGACTTTGTGTGCAAGCAGGAGCTGCAGTCTGAGTGGATGCGCCGTCAGCAGATACAGTGCCAATTCACCGTCTAATGTCTAACCCGAGGAACTCAGTACCCTCCGCATTGTCTCTGGCACAAGGTACGAAATGCTGCTCTGGTGTTGCAATACAAAAAAAATGAAGTTTGTGCCTGCATTTTGTGAAATCACTCTGCTTGCGTTCACTGGCCACATGCAGAGTCTCTGCCAACGGTGTGTTTGTACCGCAAGGAACCCAAAATGGACAAGCGCGTACTGCGCCCACAAAACACACACACACACACACACACACACACACACACACACACACACGACGACGACCGATACCGAATCATCTTTGAACCTACCTTTCCATCCTTTTTTTGTACACAAGCATCACCCACCATCCAAATCACCCAGGAACCAAAACACTCTCGACTTTGATTCCTGTCCACCTCTGCTGTGAACCGATCCGGACAAACAAACCATGAAACAGGATATTTAAACGGTGATGACACACTGGTTGTATTTCACAGTGGGGTTTGATGCACGAACAGGGCGGACGCACACCTGATCGGGCTGGAGAACATCCTGACGTCGGTTTCGCATCGGGCCAGCTTCGGGATGTTCCAGCCCGATCAGATGTGCGTCCGCCCACAAAGCCAACGACGAGTGTTCGGGTGCTGATTTTTGAGTGTATTTTACCAATTCACTTTGTCTGGGGTCTAATCAAGAAATACAAGGCAAATCACACGTCTAGCAGGCTGGCGGGCCTTTTGCGGGGTTCATTTATTTTTTCTTGAGCGGTCTATGCGGTGGGCTGTGTCGATCACATGCAGCAACTGAGAATCGATCGCAGCGTGGGATGCACATGATAATTTACAACTATTTAATGACGGAGCCTAGTATGTTCTCACCTCAACCTCCAAAAAACGTTTCGAATCGCTTTAGTCCACAACTCCTGTGACCTGCCAGCACAACGGTTTTGCGTTGAGCGCCAACCACAAAGTTGTCACCGTCAAGCGAAATTCACGTTTTCTCTCTTGTTATGTGGACGTATGTCTTGCTATTGTGGGAGGTCCATTTTTTGTGTTGCAAGTAGATACGGTTGTTTGAGTGCTGGACCTTTGCTGACGTTTCTTCTGTGTACCCCAACAAAATTCTTTGTCACCTGAAGCTGAGTTTCATTCCAAAACTAATGAACAACATGAGGATTTATTGGTGTCATTGACATCATCCGCAGACCGCAGAAACGGTCGCAGAAGAACCAAGTGAACTGAACGAGTACACAGCGCCAGGAGTGAGAAATTACCAGTGGCGAATCTTCTTGTATGCGACCAGAAACGTGCGTCTTGAATGGGCAAGCATCCTCCTGAGCACTTTTGTTTTGCGTGTGAGTTGTTTTGTCCGTGCGTCGTCTCACAGATGTTCAGCACAAATCTTATCAACGTCAACAAAAAGCGTGATCCAAAGAGAAACGTCTGGTGATCGACACTCAGGTGTGATGCGTGTGGATCCAGGCCTCGAATCCAGACACGTACTGCTTGTCTCCCTTCGTCTCCCTCCTGTCCTGACCTGCCGCCATGCCCTTCTTCTCTCTTCTCGTCCTTTTAATCCTCACTCGACCCTTCTCTTTCTTCAGTCGTTGGGTGTTTGTTCTCTCCAGAAATTCCCTGTTTCGTTTTGTCCACATTCCCTCTTGTTGCTCATACTTTTCTGCTCTGTATCCCTCTGTATTTCTCTTCGTCGAATCCTGCTTTCCCCAGTCGTTTCGAATTTTGCCAAACAGGTCAAGTTGTCCGGTGTGGTCAGACCCTCTTCCGGCCAAGTCCAGAACTGAAACAAAGCCTGGTCCACGTCAGCAACAACAAATAATGTGACGTGCATGTATTTTGCTTTCAAAAATTCACACACTCCACTCCTCTCAGAATACAACATCAAAAACTGGTGTCGCAAATGCCAAAATCAAAAGAGTCAAGAACCATCATCTTTGATCTACCTTTGAGTTTTGCAACGTTCTCGGCTGATCGCAGAGTCCATTTGTTGGCGGACAGATCACGTCCACCTTTGTTTCCTACTGTTGATCCACAGACCAAGGCAAAAACACAGGATGCGATGCAAAACACTGAACTGGTTTGCATTTTGGAGCCTTGAAACTCGGAAACACTGGATTCGGGGTCTGGTCTAATGGTGCACATTACTTGTAAACTGTGTGGGCAACATGCAGCGAAATTGTTCCTTTGTGTGACATTGTTCCAATTTTTCTCGATAAATAACTTTATTGTCAAATTGTCGTGCGTCGGCCGATGATATTATCAAGTGAGGATTGAGGAGAGAGGCAGAGAGAGAGAGAGAGAGAGAGAGAGAGACAAATATCCAGCCGCAGACATGGACAAAGACCAGTGAGAGTGAGACTGGCATTGGAAAACAGACAGACAGGAAAACATGCAAATTGTCATTCCAGATTTGATCTTGCTGTTAAAAATTCACAAGGAACAAATTCAATTCCACCGAGTGCTGAGGCCTGAAGAAGTGTTCCACTTGACAGTCTCCTTTGAGCAACAAGACCTACATGTTCTCATGTGAAAAATTCTGACCAGTAAACGTCCAGTTGAGACTGATCTTGTGTGCATTGACAAAGCGCTTGCGTTACGAAAGTCAAGGCACAGCGAGAATTCACGAGTCTCACCCTGGTGCACACACTCAAGCGTATCGGAGAGAACTCACACATGTCAACAATCATCTCAAGACCAGGGTCACTCGTGCAATGGAAATATATGCAAATAGATCGAAAGATTTGGAGCGCATTGACAAAATAGGCGCATTGTTCAAACATTCCTGCCCAAACAGCATTCAGGTGATACATATATTCAAAAGACCAACGAAAAGTCAGAAGTAATTTTGGAGTTACATACGTAAAGAGTGTACAAAAGCAGGCATTCCGGACACGCACAAGCTACCAAATAAGATGACAAGAAGAATTACCTTTCAATTTGTGATTTCTAAAAATGATTTTCCTTGTTCATGAAAACAAATCTTGATTTGGCAGCTGCTCAACAAAAATGCAGAGAACTTTGATCCATCGCTGCACTTGAATTCTTTTGTGGGAGAATTGAATTTGAATATCGAGCGCTTTGGCGGGTAGTCCTGTGACGGTTCTTCGAGCTTGTTGCTGCACGCAGCGGTGATGATGATCAGTGCTCAACCTCAGTGTGGAACTCACTGAGCAATTGAAGGTTGAACGCGACGGAAAGGAGTCTCCGTGGCGACACAACTCTTTTGCGGCAAAGAAACCTCAAGCGATGCTGACGATGTGCAGCAGGTCACTAGTTGGTCACTCGTGGATCGACGCCACTCCCCTCTGCTGGCAGTGGGTTTGGCAAAAGACAGCCAATGGCAATCCATAGGTTGTGGGTAGGCCCAACGTATTTCATGCGAAACGTCGCGTGTATCACGTGAACATAATGCAGATCACTCGAGGTCTACCTGAGAAGCGCAAATCTGAAGAACAGCCGAATCAGTATCAACGTTGCTTCATTGGTCGAAGTTGGTCTCTGCAATGTCGCTCAAACAGGTAAGAAAAAATTGACTTTCGTTTGCAAAGCGTCCAAGTCTAATTTTGTGTGAGAAGGACACGAGTGTTTCACACAGGCTTGAAAACAAGGAACTCCCGGCGAGGCAGAAACCCGGTGGTCGCGTTTTCGCACACACAAGCAAGATGATGTACGAGTACGCACCTTTTTTGGGTGACCCACGATGGTGTTGGCCTGTGGAGGGAGGGAGTATGAAAATGTACATGACTGCTACTCGCTGGGTTTTCAAACTGTTTTCTTCCCCTGGATGGTTCCGCAGACCATGACCGTCACCTGAAATGACCGAACGGCTTTTGTGTGTACGAGGCTGATTCATTAATAGACCGATGTTGCGATTTTTTCGTGTACTCATGTACTTTTTGGAGTTGTTTTTGCACGGATGACGCACACCTTCATCTGGAGCTTATGTGGGAAGAACAGGAAGTCCACTGTATGTTCACATGTCACTTTATTTCCATTTTCGGAACACATGGGTGACTCAAAATGAGCTGAATACTTCCGATGAGTATGGAGTCAAGACAAAGTGTTCCTGCACAGTTTTTCCATTGGATTTCTGTCCGGTTCACTTGTCTCCTTCGAAATATTCACCGTTGGCCCTGACACACTTGTTCCAGCGATGTGGGAGTTGGTCGAAGGCAGACTTGAACTCGTGTTCTTCCAGTGAGTCGAGTTGCTGGATGATCGCAACTTGGAGCTGCTGCACTGTGTGGAAGTTGACTCCTCGCAACTGCTTCTTGATGATGGAAATAGCCAAAAATCAGAAGGAGCCATGTCCGGTGAATAAGGGGCATGTTCCAGAAGTATGGTGTGGTTCCTGGCCAGGGCTTTCACAGTGTCATCAGCGGTGTGAGGTGAAGCATTGTCATGATGGATCCAGAATGATTGAGCTGCCCATTTCTCTGGTCGTTTCCTCCTGATGTTCTCACGCAGTCTGCTCATCGTGGCAATGTAGGCAGGTGTATCGATCGTCTCACCCTTGGGCATGAACTCTGCCATGACCACGCCCTGTGAATCCCAAAACACAGTCAGCATTGTGTTCACTCTGGATCTTCCTCGGAGAGCTTTTTTGGGTCGAGGCTCACCTTTTGCCACCCACTGACTCGACTGTTGCTTCGTCTCAGGATCATATCCAACAAAGAAAGACTCGTCCCCTGTGATGATTTGATCCAGAAGATCTGGAATGGCATCCAGAAGACGCAAACTCTCCTGCGCAACAGCCATTCTTGTCCATTTTTGCACGTCATTCAGGACCTTTGGCACGAACTTTGCGGCCAAACGTCTCATTCCCAGGTCCTGATGGAGGATTTGATGGACAGTTCCAACTGAGATTCCTGTGAACACACTCAGATCCTTGATGGACATCCTTCTGTCTGCATCCAGCAACCGCTTTACATCCTCAATGTTCTCCTCATTGCACTTGGAAACTTTGCGCCCTCGTCCTGGATTGTCTTTGAGTGAAGTGTGTCCATTCTGGAAACGCCAGAACCACATCCGGATTTGGGTGCAACCAAGTGCTTCTCGACCATAAACAGTCTGGATCATGTCAATTGTGTCCTTGGGAGTTTCACCCAACTTCACACAGAACTTGATATTGGCTCTTTGTTCCATTTTTTTATCCATTTCCGAAGGAAAACAACCAACACACCAACTGTCGCAAGCTACCGAAGCAAAATCGCACAACTGGCTCAGTGCACAAAAGTAAACAATTGATTTCTAGTAGTCAATCATGGAGCAGACACATGTGCATTGACTCACACAAAGGACTGTTCATTGTGCACATATTCCCCAGTCGGCATGAGTCCATGATCAACAGAAACCGGATGAGAAAACATTTTCGGTCTATTAATGAATCAGCCTCGTATCACAGGAGGAATGCATCGGGCTTGCGGAGTTCAAAGCTTGAACTTCATCTTTGCCGTGTCACGGCCACATCGATGAATTCTGACAAGCTCAACAAAAAAAAAAGAGAGAAAGAAGAATATCAGAACAAAAATCAAGACCATGAACCTTGTTGGTTCAAAGGCATAAACCTTGCAGGTATTGCAACTTGGTTGCAACTTTTTCATTTGCCGCAACAGTCTGCGTCAATGCTGTCCCAATTACAACTTGGTGTACGTGCGCCCAATAGCGTAACTTGGTCGTCGCTCTGTTTGTCAGGGCACAGTCTGTTTGTGGGCGCCCATCTCAAGTTGTTGTTGTTGTTTTTTTTTTTGCCTCAGTTCGTTGGGCAGGCAAGGAACCTTCTCTCAAAATTGTTCGAGGCAGACCCAGGCCAGCTTTGGAGAACTGACTTTCGTTTAAATTTGACAACTCTTTGGACGAGCCAAACAATACCGCGTCCTCTGAGGCTGGTGGCACACCGCGTCGAAACTCGAGAACAGCGTCGAGTCGAAGCTGCCACCAAGCGCATGGTTGTCCAGTCCAAGCACTCGCGATGTTGACGGCCACAAACAAGAATGTTTTCGGACAAACAGGAGCTTTCATTGTTTCTTTTCTTCCGAAGTACAGAAGAAGGCTTGGGGGTTTTTTTTCTCTCTCCTTTGTCCACGGTGGCGTTTGTATGCTGCAGCAACCTGTTGAATGTTATCGTTTGACAAAACACAACGTGACCACTCGAAGGGTTGTTCGAATGGGACAAACAATTCAGTTTTGTGATGCGAAACAGAGAGGACAACAACAACATTTTGCACGAATTCACTGCTGAACTTTTGTGCAATACTCGTAATTGAAAGGGTTTGACGAGATATTTTCGCTTTCCCCCAATTCGGGATCATTTGTCTTGCGGCCTTTGTTGACCCTGAGATGCCAGGGTTGACGTCCTGACATTTTCAAGTGGTATTGTTTGCTTTGAAAAGTGTTTTGTTTGAGCCATTCTGAACCAAAAAGATCAGGACTCTGGATGCCCAAACAAATTTGTCTGAGCAGGTCATTGACAACAGTTTTCCAACTGTCGACTTGCCTGCAATACGCACTGTCATCGGCTGGTTTCACCGTTCATTCTGCCCACAGTTGTTTGTTTGATTACACTGCCTGAGCTTTAAAACTTGAGAAGTGAACGAAACTTGTGGCGTGAAACTTTTTGTTGGTGCCTTTCTCTCCACTGAATACGAACTCGCCCAACCTCGCTCGTATTGTGCGTGTGAGCGTGACGGTGCGCGATGAAGTGGACCGTCGCTTTCGAAATTCAACAATGGTGTACGGTATCACAACGTCTCGTCTGTTCCCTTATTGCTCTGGAAGTGAGTTCACACAGTCTTCTTTCGACCAACGTTTCCATTGTGCAAACTGTGATGTCACAGGGTGAAATTACGGGTACGAGGGGGTCTTCAAAATAAACCGCTGCAGGTGGATTTCTGTGGTTTTTCGGAGCGGAAAATTCTGAAACTTTTTGGGTGCTTTGAACAAATTTACTGATTGGTATTGGTTCATTAGTTTTGATGTTTTATTGATTGGTTGTCTGCATTAAAAATTTGGATGCCCACAAAAGTCTTTGTGTCTCCGAAAACGCGCTGCAGCGGTCTCTTTTGAAGACCCCCTCGTACACCCTCCTCCACAGGCTAAAAACTCGAGGGGGCAAATTCCAATCGTCAGAAACAAAACGCAACAAGCAGACACCACTGCAGGGCGTTTCGAACTTGTCCCTGCGATTTCAGATCGGACTCGCATGCACACTTGAAGCTCTTCAAAAGCCTGAATTACGTGCTTTACAAACTGAGACAGAACGCGTCCTGAACTTGCAGCAGACATTGAGGACCGGATCCTGTGCCATGGTGCACAGGTCTGAACGATGGGCCCCAAAAGTTCGCGTTCATGTGAGTTCCAATGCGACACTCTTAGCCTTTGCAGTTGCACAATGAATGCAAGAGAGCTCATTTGGTTCCATTTTCGATTGCAAGTCCCAGTGTGCAATTCATTCTGTGAGTGAAAGGTAAATTTGTTTGTGCAGCCATTTCGTGTCTGAATTCAAGTGAAATGATGCGTAATGATAAACATGAGGGGTTTCTGTGCTTACTTTGGCCACCTGAAATCACATCGTTCACGAAAACAGTCACAGAACTCACAGTGAAAGGAACAATTACAGCGCATTCTGTGCACACAAAATCACTTTCCCGGATGCTTCGTGGAATCCGGGCCAAGAATACAGTTTGAGCAACTGTGACCACAACCCCAAGAGCTAGGTACTGAGTCAATGTTCGCACAGCCTGAATCAGACGCACTCACCTCACGACTCGAAATATCTGCAAACAAGTTTCACGAGACGGCAGTCCTTCAGCAAATACAAGTGAACAAGTCTTTGAGGATTGTCTGTTGACAGAAACGATGTATTCGCTTCTGTTTTCTTCGAGATTCGACTTGGCAATTTCACATCCGTGTTCGAAATTTCGAGGATTGTTTTTGAACCGCGAGCGATCAGTGGATATTTGCCTAGAAACATCAGTTTTCGATCAATGACACAAGTGTGCTGTTCTCTTTGGTGTGGTGCTTGCCGACGACCCCCCCCCCACACACACACACACAGAAAAATCTCACCATTCAGTTGCTGTAATCGCAAGCACCAAAAATATCGGACAAACTGTAAATGGTAATTCAAATTCAATTCAATCTTGTACATGTCCCCATTCCAAGACAAATGCTGTGCATCAGTTGCCGTGTGTCCTGGTTTTGAGCCAGATTTCAAGTCACCTGGTTGCTCATTCACAGTGCAAAAAAGAGGTTACTTCAGCTGGGAGTTTGGACATACCAGCCAGTCGTGTCACTCATGTCCCGTTCCAATGTTATTCTCCACAGGAAGCCACGGACAAAGACGTCCAACCCGACCACGATCCCTGGGACGTGCCGGAGTTCAAGGACAACACCAAGAAATGGAAGGGTAAGTGGTGTTTCTTTTACAAGCACACCCACAAAATACAAACGAAAATTTGCGTTTAGTCTCTACAGTGATCAGTACACGTGCTGCAGATGCATGCGTTTTCAAAGAAAATGCGTTGTATGCCAGTGCAATCCCTTCCCTGGCTTTCATGTCAATTGTCGGTCTCAAACAGAGGAACTCACACGGGGGAACCAAAGTGCCTGGTTGTCCAGAATGTCTCAAAAATGCTTTCTTTTGCACTCAACAGAATGCCACAAAACCACAAGCTCAAGTTTGGGGGGCTAGTTTTTTGACTGTACGACGTCTGTCTGCAGGTGTTATTTTCCTTCTCCCCAAAGTAATCGAAATGTTTGGCCCAGACTGTCTTTTGTGTCACAGATATGAGTGGATTGGAGCGAACGAAGTTCGTGCTGTGGGACTGCGTTGGGCGCTGGGTGGTGCTGCTCGCGCTGCTGTACTTCTTCATCTGCTCCCTCAGCTTTCTCAGCTCCGGCTTCAGGCTGCTCGGAGGTACAAGACACCAAAACGAAAACATTATTCTGTCATCTTCTGAGGAAGCCGCTTCCTCCTCGTAGCTCTTGGCACAGCAACAATTTACCAAGAACCACGGTTTCTTTGTGTTCAGGAAAAGCAGCGGGGAGGGTGTTCGCCAAGAGCGAAGTGCTGAGCAACCCGGTGGCGGGACTCATGATGGGTGTGCTCGTCACCGTGCTCGTCCAGTCGTCGTCCACCTCGACGAGCATTGTCATCACCATGGTCGCGTCTGAGAGTGAGTGACTCCCAAGAACAAAGTGTCGGCGTTGGTGCAACGCGTGTAATTGGTTTTTTGTTCGCCAACTTTGTCACAGATCGAGCCAACAACGTTTTGGTTCAATTTTCGTACAACGAGAAACCTGCAGCGAATCAACTCAGAAAATTGGAAATGAATTACAAAATTCTCCGACAAACTTGCAATTTACCTTCCCGCCACACCTGATCAAGTTCCCGGCTGTAATTTAAACTCACACCTGGCACCTGCCTTTTGCAGTTATCCCAGCCAAACAGGCTGTGTTCGTCATCATGGGCGCCAACATTGGTACGACGGTCACCAACACCATCGTCTCGCTCGCACAGGCCGGCAATAAGGACGAGTTCCGCCGCGCGTTCGGCGGCGCCACGGTGCACGACATGTTCAACTGGCTCTGCGTCGCCATCCTGCTGCCCATCGAGGCCATCGTGCAGGGCATCACTGGTGAAGGTGAGACAAGAGAATGGAGCAAAGTTCGAGCTCACGAAGGTGTTCACGTTTTTCGTGGTGGATCGTGAGCTCTTCTGCTTCGGTCTGATTTTCTGCACTTGCAGCAGTTTTGTTTGAGCTGTGGCTGTTGCACTGTAACTGTTGATGCAGGCCCGCTCTTCCGATTCACGGACTGGCTCGTGCACGACGTGATGAACATCGAGTACGATCCAGAGGCGGACAAAGAGTTTCTCGAGAAGATCACCAAACCATTCACCAAAAAAATCATCCAGGTCTGTGCTGTGCAGCAGAAAATGTCGCGTGGCCTTGAACATGACGTTATTTCTCAAACGGTGCTGCCAGCCCCACGTTGTTTCAAAAAGCCAACAAGTAAGTCCGCGGTAATCGGACCCGGATGGTGGCGCACTCGGTGTGTGTGTGTGTGGGGGGAATCTGGTAGGGTAGGGGGTCTGGTAGGGTGGGGTGGTCTGGAAGGGTGGGGGGTCTGGCAGGGTGGGGCAGATGTCTGTGAGGGGGGTCTGGTAGGG
>JAAUXT010133103.1_pt1 | contig 37564 bp, 33 predicted proteins | sample 7278171 | NCBI WGS metagenome assembly JAAUXT01 (sample SAMN14350112, study PRJNA611818) | marine sediment metagenome | isolation source: surface marine sediment (1.8m) | place: French Polynesia: Moorea | collected 2018-08 | reverse complement strand
GACAGACAGACAGACAGACAGACAGACAGACAGACAGACAGACAGACAGACAGACAGACAGACAGACAGACAGACAGACAGACAGACAGACAGACAGACAGACAGAGAATATAGTTCAGATTATAAGAAACAATTTTGTCGCGCGTTGCGTGGGTTCTGGGGAAAACTGTCGTATGGATATGCTGGTGTTTGCGTGCAGTACAAGAGAGGAGACGTCTTCTGGGGGAAGCTCGTGGAACAAGTTGCCGACTGGTTCAGCTTCAACAAGGACAGGCCTGAGTCACTTGTGTTGCACTACGAGGTCAATCAAAACTTTGCAAAAACTACTTTATTGTTGTTCCCGACATTCTGGTTTCTGTCAAAAATCTGCTTCTTGAGCTCATGTTTTTTGCGTTTTGCTTCATTTCAGGACATGAAAAAGGATCTTCGAAGCTGCGTGGTCAAAGTTGCCACCTTCTTGGGCAAGGCACTCCCAGATGATGTGTTGGATCTGGTGGTGGAAAAACTTCAGATGGAAACTATGAAAAATGCTACACGAAACCTGAAAGAGGGAGAGAAAGGCAAGCGCCCCTTGCGTCAGGTTCTTTTGATTCTCTGTGGAGCGAACCACACAGGATCCACACGTACGATATAACACGCAGAATGCCTCTCTTGCCTTGGAATGACCAATGAGACAGAAATTGCTTTCGAGCATATCAATTTCTGATTGTAGATTTGCCTCGCCTTCTCAAGAGCCCGCGAGACCTGATCAGAAAGGGTCAGACGGGAAGCTGGAGAGAGTACTTCACAGCAGAACAGAGCCAGTACGTGCAGGATGACATCGACACCCTGGCCACGCCCGTTGGATTACAGTTCAAGGAAACATGAGTTGAACAATTTTCAGTGGATGAACACTTTTGAGTTTCTCTGATTTTTCTGCTGGGGACCTCTTGTATTTGCCAGTCTCCTGTGCAAGGTGCACCTTTCCCCCACTCCCAAATAACGACAACGAAGAAGAGGGTATGTGAAACACACGTGTTTTGTTTTACTTACCATTCTTCAAAACCGATCTCGGCACCAGAAAATTGAGACAAAAGATGGAGTGAGCCGAATTTGTGCTTGACATTTGCTCGGGTCAACATGGCCACTTGGCAAACTCCAAACTTTTCACGTGCGTCTAGAATAGTTCTGCCAGCACAGTTTAGTTCAAAAGAAGTCACTGAACCTGGGTGGATTTCCGTTCACAAAGGCTTTTCGGATTCGCTGGAAAACCTCGTTGTAAAATTCCTCAACATTGGGGAAGAAGAGTTTCACAACAGAGACCGCGCAAACAACCATCGTCAGACCCAGAGGACAGGCTGCCCTGACCCTGTGCGTTTTTCAGTTGTTGAAGAATTTCAAGAAGACTTGTCGGAGCGATGGCTCACCACCCAGCCAACAACCCACCGACCAGTTGTGCTGGTCAGACGTCACCGGGTCGCAGACGTCTGAGTTCAGCGCTCAAACAGATTCAGAAAGGTTGGGGCCAACCCTTGCGCAGGGCGAACATCTTGGGCTGTGTTCGTTGTGGATTTGCATCTTGCTTGTGTTGACACCTGGTGACAACACTCGGTTCCAACAGTTTCCGATTTACTCCAGAAAACGCGTTTGAAGCCGAAATTTGTAACAAAACAAAAGAAGAAAAACCAGAAAAGAAAAGAAAAGAAAAGAAAAGGGGGAACGATTTCAGAACTCGAGATGATCCACAGGGGCCTTTAGCCCCTACGCCGCAGATCAAACACCTTTCCCTTTCACGTACCTCATTTTGCTCAAAGTGGGGAGTTTGACTCCCAAGATATGAGTGTTGTGACTTCGATCTAACCTGCAACCGCCAGAAGAGAAGCACTGGTGAAAGCCTGTTGCTTTGTACATGAAACGAAACAAAACGGTCATTGCATGGTACGAGTACAAGACAACTCTGATACGTGTGTTTTTCACCCAACACAGTCCTGATGTTTGGAACCTCCTCGGCTGAAACTCGAAAGCAACATTTCATTCTGGCAGGAGAGAAACTGCGTAAATTTCACGGTTCCTCTTCATCAAGAGTCCCTTGTAACATGCAGATGAGACAGAAACAAGCAGAATTAAGCGAAGATTTTCTGTTCTGATAAAGAGTTCGAAAGTCTCTGCAAGAGATAAGCCAAAAATCACATCTATATGCAAATCAAGCAGAGTCGTTCACAAGCTGTGTTCGAAAATGGACCATTTCCAGGAAGCAGCAAGAAGTAATTTTCACTTCATGCGTCCGAAGTGATGTTGAATGTTGGGGTTTGACGCACGTTTGTTCGGAGAGTGCAGTTCGAGCGCGGCGGAGTGACAGAGATAACGTGGAGCGAAATTAAATACGCTCAATTACCCATTCATAATCAAACCACAACTGCAGGTCGGGTCCCCTCAGCTGGTCCGCTCAGCCGAGTCAAACGTCGTTCAGCACCGGACGCGCTGCGCACACACGGGCGAATCCAGGACTTGGTCCACAGGACTGGTCTCCGATTTGAACATTTTCATGGACTGATACTTCTGGCGTTTTCTTGCAGGTGTGCTTCATCAAAGGTCAAACATCACCCTTTAAGTCCAATTTCTCTACGTAAAAATGGCTCAGAGGTTGGGTGGGGACTTCTGTGATTATCATCTTGTTTCGAGGGCCAAGAAAAACTGAAACAGAATTTCCAGGCAGACAGTTGTGCGTCGGATTGCAGGACGATGTTGGACTGAGCTGACTCGAGGCGTGCGATGCCTGCACTCTGAAGCACAACCTCGTGCACCGGCCAACTTTTGATCTCACAACAAGTTGTTGCGCACCGCTGCAGGAAGAAACGCAATTCGTGTCGACCTGAACAATTTTCTCTCTTGGTTACATCAACAATGGAGTTCCGAATGACCTTCATCTGTTTCCGTGTGGGAACGCATCATGGGTGTTTATGTTACCAGAGAATAGCAGCTCTGATAAACCTATCACAGGGATGACTAGATGCTGGCCCGATGAGCTAATCTGCTACATATTATGAGTCAGAGCGGGAGATTGTGTAACTCCTCAATCACAAGTCCCATTTCCACTGTTTCCTGTTGTAGTCTCGCTGCATCAGATAAGTCCCGCGGAGAATCCACGGTGCAAGACTCGAGAATCCTGCTGGTGTCTGCATGTGCACGGAGGTGCAATCCAGTCAATCCGTTGTCACCTGTAGCTGTGGCTGTTTTCAGTTCGGACAGTAGGTTTCAGTCGGTTTTGGAAATCGGCAAGCGTTCTGGGATCCTCGACAGATTCTCCTTTCGTTGAACGTGCGCTGCAGTCACTTGTGTTGATTCGCGGATGAATTGGCAAGATTGAATGTTCCATCAGGGAACAAAGGTTCTGGAAGAAACGTTCCTGGAGCATGGTACGCATGCTGGACATCATGAATTTCCTGCCAACAATAGAGTGGTGCGGTTTCTTGCATCAGTTCGTTGTTCTGATCCGGCACGGTGGAGTAAATTGAAATTTCTCAAGACACTTGCTTCATGCCACTCTTTCCTCTGATTTACGCCGCCTATTTATTTTTGTGTGTTTGCATTGCATGTCCAGTATTGGTATTTGAGGTTTCTCGCGGAAGGACGGTGAGGGTGGGGAGAATATCAACGCGCCCCCGCCCTGCTCAGGAACACAACTTGACAGGCATGTCTTTTCCCAGGCTTTTCACACAATCACCGTGCAAGAATTTTGACATACATTATTGCACAAGACCACACAAAATATTCTGGGAAGTACAATGCTCAAAAGAGCGTTTTGCTGACTGCATTAGCATGAGGCGCTGGGGGTCGATCGCATTAAAGAGCGCGAGTTTAACTCGGCGTGAAAAGTGTCCCCGGTCTGGTAATTAAACGACGCTCCATCAGCCGTGATGCAGGCGCGGATTTGGCTCCATGTCGGGAAATTGGCTCATCCATACACCAACCCAGCTTTTCTCCTTTCTTTGTCAAACATGTTTTTTGCTGTCTGTAGCGTTTGGACGCCACGGAGAATGTGTTGGACAAAAACAGACAGGCATTCAAAATCCTTCTGGTTCCAGGGTTGTAAGTCAAGCACGGGTCTTGAAAGAGCGAAAACCAATGCCATGGCGCGTTCAAAGGCCGTGATACGAGTACGTGTTCAGCGCGCTCAGATTGACTGCACTCTTCAGAACACAAATGCCCAAAAGAATGTGTGGAAAATGAACAAGTGAATATTTTACGCTCGTACACTTCTGACGCTGCAGTCAGCTTCTGGCAAATCATCGGTGCAACGAATGCAACGCAAAATTTTTACGTCTCAGTTTTACTTCACGTCGGAGACCTGCAAGGCACTGGTACGTTTTCCAGTTGCGAGAGCGCTTGTATGGGGGCCTGTTCGCTGCCTGCTTGTTTGCAAAAGTGCGCTCAGGTTTGCGACAAAGTGTTGTCTTGTGTCAATGTGACACTTTGAGACGCTCATGCACGAGGACCCATGCCCACATATACTGCAGCAGACCTTTGAAATGCACCATAACACACCACCTCCCTTTCAAGACAGAGACTTGAACCTGATACTCTCAAATACTCTGAACAGGAACTCCGTCGGCAACTCGGGGCCGAAATCCTCCCTGGTTCGTGATGACTCGTGTGTACTCGTGTACAAGCAGGCTAAGAAATGCATTTCTGAGAGGTGTGCTTTCAGACTCAAATCAGAAAAGAGAACCAAGGATATTTTCTCTGCATCTGTGAGATGAAATGAGTGAGTGAGTGAGTGAGTGTGTGTGTGTGTGTGTGTGTGTGTGTGTGTGTGTGTGTGTGTGTTCAGATACGAACGCTTCGAAACACAAAACGCAGCAAAACAAGTGCCATAAATTTTGAAAAGATCCAAAATGAGACAGACAAGAATAATATTTTCTGTCGATTTTTGGTCAAATAGCTGCCAGGTTTCTTTCATGCACAGTCCTCTACGCAGTGGAGATTGTGAGTGGGCAGAGGATCTGTGTATGGGACGTCTCACTCGCGCCTGGGTAAGAAGATGTACACAGACATCTCCCTGCAGGGTAACCATGGAAACACAAGTTTAATCTCCACTGCCCATCTCAGCAGGCTGCCTGCCTCCTGCAGTTGCAGGCTTCAGGAGGGAATCCCATCTTTTCCCCTGGTACTGTCCCTCGCTGTCATGAATGGGATGCAGTTCCAAGTGCAACCACGAAGCTGATACAGACTGAGATGGCGTCCTGCGTGCGTATCCATACCAAGTCGGTTCAACCTTCAATTCTGTTGCTTGTGTGTGGTAGACAGAACTGATGATCTTGTCGGTGTCTTTGCAACGTTGCTTTTGGTGAAATGAGATCACACTGTCATTCCAAACTTTGCTTCGGTCTGTTGTCTTCTGTACTTGTTTTGGAATTGCTGTGGTGGACCTGGAATGTCTCATTGATGCAAGTCGAATAACTCAACCCGAAGGAGCAGCAATCATTTCTGTTTCTGTGCCTAATATTTCTACCTCTTTTTTCTCTTCATGGTCACAATTTCCATGTTCTTTCTTCCGAAACTTTTTTTGTTTCCGAAGTGTTTTTTCCTCTGGACAAAACTGATGTGAACGGTCGCCGCGCCTGCAATGTTTCTGTGTCCAGAAAAAAAATTGATTTGAGATTTTTGGAAGATCTGAATCAAAACTTGACGTACAATCGATGAGTCAGTTGCTCTTCCTGTCGAACCCTTTTCTGATTCTTTGGCTTTCACAAAGAGCACAACAGTGGAACATTTTGAAGGACAAAGAATTGCAGGATGGAGGTTGCGCTCAATTTATGTGGGAAAACATCACAAAAAATGGGCCATTCCATATGGAGACAAACAAAGACGTTCAATCTGTCATTTTTGTTTCCTATTTATGGTTAAAATTGATGAGCTCGTCACATATCTGCATTCCTGAGGTGCTCAGCGACTGTTGCCATGACACTTGATAATCCTCCAGTTGCGGGACAGAGAACCGCCCCGCCGCCCCGGAGTTCAAGAGTTAAGCTCATTGCACGTGTCCTGGATTTGACAACTGCTGTCGAGTACTTCAAAATGTCCTGCCAAAATTATTTCTTCATTTCATGTTTCTTGCAAATGTCATAATTCGTCAACAAAAACGCATTGCAAAGACACATGTGCATTGTGCATGTGCATTGCGTTGTTGACTGTGACAACGTACGAAGTGAAGTTCATCCTGCGTAGCAGTCTCCGAGACAGCAGAAACCAAACCAGGAAAACATTTTGGCGCCACGCAAATGCCAAAATTTGATTTTTCTGCTTTTTTACACAGACACGACAAAGCACGTGCAAAATGTTGACACCAAAGGCAAACTTCTCTTTTTCTACTTTTCCAACAGAGCGTGGACGCGCGGAGTTTTCTCGGGTGTGGTCTCGTGAGTCCGGATCCGCCGGGACGCGGTGTGATGGGCTTTGTTCTGCAGGCGGAGGGAGGGAGGGAGGGAGGGAGGGAGGGAGGGAGGGAGGGAGGGAGGGGCGCCTCGCCGTGAGTCGGGTACTTCAGAATGACACTTTGGGGAGCGTTCAATGTAATTAAATGGCAATTGTAGCGACACTGTTTCCTCAATGTCTCAATTCCTCCATAAAATCCCGTCCAATCCTCCCTCCTTCTGACTCCCAAATTCCCAGTCAAGTCCCGTTGATGCGTCATTGGGAAGCGTCCGGTTGTGTCTGCAGTGCATGGTTCTGCAGTTGGTTTATTTCCAGTGTTTTGTCTATGGACGCGGATGTAGGTAGTTCTGTGTTGGTGCCCAATCAGCACAGGTTGCGCACACAAGGTTCTGCACACCAAGTCAGAGAACACAGGAAAAGCGTGCGAGATTTCAAAGAGCAACTGCAAACACAAACAGCTCGCAAAACCCACTATTGAGGGACCTTGGACTGCCACGCTGGCTTTTTTTCTGTTCGAGTGTTGAAACGAGAATCACTTCTTTCCAACGAGCTTCATTCTCAATATTTTTCTCCAGAACAGCATCCAGGGAACGCTGACGCCTGCACAAAAACGATCCGTCTTTTGAAGTTTGACAGTTTCAATTTTCTCTCAAGAAAAGCTTTCGTTGAAGGATGTCAGCCAGTAACGACTCTGGTCGTTTTGCTGTTTTGCAGGTCAACCCAACGAAGGTGCTCACTGTTGCTTAAACTTGGAGCGAAAGGGATTCCGACAATCAGGTTTGTGATCCAGAAGTGAATCGGCTGATGGTCTTGTTCGGACTTGATTCGCTGCGTTGAAACTCCCTCCACAGGCAATCAGACCAGACAAACTGCCCTTTGACGGTGAGCACCGATAGCGCTCGACTTCAACAGCTCTGCAATCTCTCGGTCTTTGTGTTGCTTGACAAGAATCTGGACACAAAACTGGGTTGGGATACTTGATTCATGGCGAGGATCGAGGCTGATTGTTCTGTGACACTAATTACCGTCATCAGCATCAATCTCTTCAAGTGCCGCGGCCAATTAACTTCTGCCACAGATGCGACAATCTGGAGCTTTGCTGAGGAACATTCACCAACGAAGACCATGCACTTTTGCTGCAGCCCATTTGTTGACTTTGCTGACTTCTTTCGTTTGCGAAAGCTTTGAACATACTGTAAGAGTCTGTTTTTCCTGAGACTTGTTTTGTCGTTTTGTCTTGTGAAAAATTTCACAAATTTCTTCTTGCTTGTTCTGGAAACAGTGTACATCCCTGACAGGAACACTACATGCAAACCTTCAAGACACAAAAGTGAGAAGTCCGATTCAAAAAGTTTCACTACGTTTGAACGAATGACCTCAGCTTGAACGAAATACCTTGAGCAGTATTTTTTCAAGTGGTTCTTGGAGAAGTGGGTACAACTCGTAAAGGACTTGTTTCATGCCTCGCAGCTTGGAAAGAAGTTTTCTGCATGCTTGTTTCACAAACATTGCAGTGACTCTTTTCCCTGCTGTGGTGAGCTGCCCTCAAGTGTTTCGAAAAATCACCACGATCCACGAAGCTGTGAATTCATTATGCCTCCTCTGTAAGCATTTAATTGAACTTTAATCCTGGCTGGCGCTGCCTCGGCATCGCTGCACGCGGAAGCGAGAGTGACAGGCTGAATGGAGGCGCAACGCTGAGATACGGGCTGAATGCGGAGGTGAAGAGTCAGGGGGATAAATCACAGGCTGCCACGCTCCACTGACAGGGTATTGTCCGCGACAGGGCCGCAGTCAAGGGGTGCACGGGCAGCGAGGTGTCACAGAAATCCAGGGGGACGGAAAAGTTAGGCAATGGGCTCTGGAGGCAAAAATGAGGTGAAAGTAAAATTTCAGACCTCAAAATGGTTTGGAAAACATCAAATCAACATGTTTGCTGTTTGGTCCCTCTGCGGGTTGTCCATAGAAATGTTCAATTTGACCCAGCAAGTTTCAAGACAACAGGGGCGATTTTGCTGGACACTTTGTTTCTGAAAGAGGGGAGTTTTCAGGGCAACAACTCAAGGGTGGGGAACATGTTCCTATCGAATCTGACATTCGCTGATGTTTGCGTCGGCCAGTTGATCCCCTCAGCATTTTTCGGGACGGCATTAGTGTAAACAAATGTTTCAACTTCCCAACTTCAGCACAATCCCAGACCCACTTGTGCGCGTCTGTCAAAGCGTTTCCTGACCTGAAAAGATTCCAACTGTATTCCAGGCAAAGGGAACTGTTTTCTGGGCGGACTTTGCGTCGCCTTCAGCATAATTCCAGAAAAGGAGAGTTGAGAAACGCAGCGCGCGGTGCCCGATGTCCGCGAGCACCATTAATCTGAGGAACAACAGACACACATTGTGGTGGATAACAATGCTGCATTGTCATTCATGAGGTTCGTGGCATGTGTCAAGCAAGTTTTGAGTAACACTTGTTTTACCCCTCACTGAGACAGGGTAAACACTAATCAACACTCAATGCAGCAAATTAATTGTCTCATTTGATTCACTCACTGGAGCAATTCCCAAGAACAGAACGTCTCAATCTGTTTCACACCAAAATCACCAAAAAAATTACCAATGCCAGACTAGTTTGTATGTGAGCTTCCCTGTAGATCAGTCCGCCTCAAATTGACATGGACTCATCAGATCCAGCATGCAGAAGACGAGCGCTGTCGGAACGTGCGTGCGGTCGCCGGACTGGAGCGGAGCGGGATTCATGCTGCGGCGAAACTGACTCCCGCTCCGGGGCGCGAAGCCTGGCACACCGCACCGCACCTGCAGGCGACATGCAGTGAGAAACCGACTGTGCATAGAAGACAACAGAGATGAAGCAAATATAACGTTCAAAATGGTAATTGCAATCTTTTGTTTCCGAAACTCAACGGAGCGTGGTGCTTCTGTCACCGACACCGCCGGAGTGTGCGGGGAAGGCTTCCTGTGGTCACAGATACAGTTTCGGAAAAGTGCTGCTGACTGTTGCTCGTTCAGCATCAAAACAACAACGCTGTTGCTTTGCGCCCATTATCTTCATTGGCATCTCGCTCGAAAATAATCCTGCACGCGCATTCTGTTTTGCCACCCACCCCCTGTAGTTCTGTATTTGAAACTGCAGTGCAGTACCAAAGTTCTTTCTGTCAACGTTTCAGTTTCAACCTGACCTGGTGCACAAAGCTCTTTGCTTCACACACACACACACACACACACACACACACACACACACACACACACACACAAAAGGCACACACACACACAAAAGGCACACACACCTATCTGTCAAAGGGTTCAGGGTCAGATATCTGCGCAGATTGTGCATCCCGGTGTGCCTTCATTCTGTCCTCCCCAAACCAAACCAAAACATCCCGCTTTTCCGCTTTTGCAAAGAAGGAAGCCTTTGTCCACAGTCGCACTTCTGAGTGGATTCGCTGAGCTTCTCTCATCGCCCTGGTTCAATCGGGCAGAAAGTCGCCTGTTTCGAAACCAGCCGCTCGAGCGACGTAATGGATGAGCTCTGCCTTTCTCAGAAAACCCGTTCAAGGCCTTTTCGACATCCTGTTTTACATATTAATGGGTGGGCGCCCGAGCCTCCCTGCCTCTGTGTAAATGATGACGCGCCTTCTATCGCGTCAGAAAGTCGCGCTCACGACGACGCGTCCGACCGACCAGCTTCTCGACGACACACACCACAAACAGACGTGAACGTCTCAGTCGTGAGCGGTTCGCGTGTTGATGAACGCCAGCGCATCTTTGAGTATGGTTCACAGAAAAAAATGCTTTCCGAAACTCAATGAAATTTCCACCATCGATCTGAAAATTGATCCCAGAACGTGGCCCACGCAACCACACAGCTTGAGTGCGAATTTTCATGAAAAACGACTCCCTTTTCGGTAATTTAAATAAATAAACACCACAAAAAGCACCTCTTTGAACCACGAGAAAGCAGTTTCAAGTGGTCGCCCTGATACAGTCGTCAGTTGGAATGTTCGTCGACATTTCACGCGACGACGCCACGCACTCCGAAACCCCGTCATCCCAAGCGTTGCGTTTTCACAGTACGAGTACACAAATGATGGCGACCTTCCATAGATCGATTCTGAATAGGTCTGTCAGGCCCCGGCCAATCTGTTATGCCCCGCTCAGAACGTAAATGTTACCGACGGGTCCAACTTAATGTCGGATTAATGCATGAAATGTTCAAAACGGCAAAAAGCCCGCGATAGTTGCCATGGCGACGAGAGATGGATCGGTTGCTGTGGCGTCAGGTCATCGCGGCATAGATCAGGCGCGGAGCGGCGCTGCTGCAGGAGCCGCGAGGGGGACGCGCCGAGAAAACGCTCAGCGAAGAGCTTCCCAGACCGAGGGAGGACTGAAGACTCAGTGCGATGCTGTGAGGTTGAAGATTTTCGGTAAGACAAGAGAATGGAGCACGAAAAATTTTCTTTGGGAGTGTTTGAACTTTCTTGTTCAAGTAAAACCGGCAGAATTTTTTTCCCAGACTCGACGCATTTGGACATGTTCACCGCTGTCAAGTATCCGCGCCACACGTTCGGGGTCCCGTCTTGTAGACTCTAGATCGGAGACTGTGAGCTGTTTTTGCTTCTGAGTCAGTCGAGAGGCCCCCACGGTCCCCAGCCTGGATCCTCCCCGTGTCTTTCTGACGCACAATCCAGAGCGCTTCATCCCGAGAATAAGAATCGAGAATCAAATATTCCAGCCGGAACCTCAGGCATCCCCGATGTTTCATTGGGACAGATCCACTTAATAGAGCTGAAAACTTAGCCCAATGAGGCATGCTCAGCCCTAAATGCTCTTCATGCACGGCTCCATTTCGCGTGATTCCAGAACGACCCGTCACAGATTCTGGAGAAGAATCTGGGAAACGCGTATCGCTACATGATCCTGTCTGCCTTGGTTCGCCGACAGCAATCCTCTTTCTGCTGTTTCATCGTTTGCGTCAGTGCGCGCGTCTGATTGCAGGGCACCCCACGACAAGGCAGCCAATTCACCAAGAATCCGTCGTCCAGGAGAAGAACTGTTCAGGGTGACGTAAGGGTTCACCCACGCTGTAAAAATGGTTCCTGTGAAATCATACAACAATTTTTCGAGACCTTTGGTCGAGAAAAGAGTTGTATGATTGAACAGGAACCATTTTTACAGTGGGTGAACTCACTTCTACCACAATGAGGTCACGTATGAGAGGTGTAGTGACCTCAGCGTGGTAGAAACACAAAACGTCTGATGGGTGACTTTCTCTTCTTTCGAACAACAAAAACCTCGTGTTCTGTGTTCACTCGCAAGAACATCTGCAGAGGCTGGTTCACTTGGTGCACGAGATCTCGGCCTTTTCTTCGACAACGTCAACCAGCAGTCCACCTGACTGGTGAACCAACAGAGTTTAGAGACAGTTGGACCCATGAAAAACGAATTTCTTGTGATGAGCCCAGCTTCAACGGGAATTCTCAAACACAAAGAGTGTTCCTTCCATGCCGACCACCATAAAACACGTGTCAGAGCAAGTCTTCCACAACTCTGGAGGAACAAAACCTGTGAGATTTTCATGCGCCACAGGTTCTCAGACCACAGAACAGTTTCTGTTCGTCACAGAGCTCTTTCCTTGACCAAGGGCATTGAAAAGTTGTTGCACACTTCACGGGAACCATTTTTGGCCAATGGGTTTCCCTGCCTGTGTTGCGTCTGTGTGCGCCTTCAGTCGACGTTTGGTATGTACATTTTCTCGGAAATCCCTGACAGCACGAGGCTCACAGAGCGCGCACTGCTGCGGGTTCCTGATGGGAGGCGACTCGGGCACCTGACACTCGGCGGAAACAGTCGCTCTGCACGGCTTCGTCGTCCCGAGGCTTCCGCTCAGCGACGTCCTCCGCCGGTGTCGCTCGGGATTAAGCTGCTCATCAGAATGCAATCAGATCAAGCAATAAACAAGAAAAACAAATGGTCTGTTTCAGTAAAATGCTGCAGATAAGTTTTTGTTTTGTACGCCACGAAGTGCGTTGTCCTCAGATTACTTTGACAAAGCACTCAGCTTCTCTGTTTCTCCCTGGTTTGCTCATCACAACTTCATTGTCGAACTTAATTGACACAAAACCGAAAGTTAAACTTGACGTGTGAATCAAACGTGCACCAGTGACTCATGGCTGCTCACAAAGAAAACTGGTCTTCTCGGACTCCCTGTGTATTGTCTGGAAACTCGTAACAATTGACGTTTGTCTCAAAACAACACACAAGATTACAGAGCAGAGGATCTGGTTGTCCAAACGCAGGACAACACTTTGTTTTGGATGTGCAGAAAAAGCACAAAGTGTCTCAACAAAGACTCCGAACCGCAAGACACAAAGCAGTGGCTGGAAACCTGAGGATTGGCTCGAGTTGGCATCAAAACATGCTGCTCAAAGACGAAATCACAATCATCGATCGGTGCAATACTGATCTGAAAGACGAATTTTGAGGAGAGCATGTAGATGGGGATTAGAAGGCAGGGTATCTGCAGAGGATGCACAATCAGGGCTCAGTCTCAATGTTATCGCGCGCGGTACATGCGCCCTCCGCCATTGGAGAATAAATCCTCCAATTTATGTCCCCAAGAAGCTGCAGAAATGAACGATCCCTTTTGCTTTGGGAGAACGAAGGGAGTGCTGCAGGAACAGGATGCACTTTCTTGCGAGCTTTGTATTCCTGTTCTTTGGTCAAGTTGTTTTTCTCGAAGGATTTTTTTTCTTTTTTGGATTGGAGTTTCACCTTGTTCAAGACTTGCGGGAAGACTTGTGTCAACAAAGAGTCACAGCATTTTTGCACTAACCACCGGCCAACAGAAACGAGTTTCAAAACTTTGGTTTGGCGAATTCCGGGTGGACGGATTGTTTTTTGTTCAGGTCCGGCAAGTTGGTGTGCAGGCCATGCTTTGTCCTGCTCCTTCATGGGGTTTATTCTGATGGTCCTTTCGCGGATGTACCGGTATCAGTCCGAAAGTTTCACAGAAACAGAAAGGCGAGCTGCGTCTAACGGTGACTGGAAACATCGAAATGGCACGAAAATTGGTCTGGTGATCACAGGTCACTTCACGTGGAGGACCAACTCTTGGTTGTTAAGATTGAAGTTGGAGAAAACCAAAAACGATCTCTTTCAAAGTACAGTTTCGCTGCCAATGCACCGCCCACATCGTTCCAGAAACGAATGTTGCCATGGTCTCTTCTGCCCTCAGAACAAGACGATGACGGTGCTTTTCTTTTTTGCAACAAGGAGATCGAAACGTTTACCCCCCCCCCCTTGCGTCTGCGTCGCCACGCAGCAGCACGAGTGGACGCTGCGCACATTCCGCGCCCCCCGCTCGGGCCCGGGCCGCGCCGCGCGCTCCAATCGCGTTTCACGGGAGATGGCTATCGATCGGATTGCGCCCCGCACAAAACGTCCCCAAGCCGATCATTCCATTACAGCGCTGATAAACATATTTAATTTGGGGCCTGCGCTCGGCTCGCTCCGTACTGAACGAGAAGAAGCGAGGACTCTGTGTGAGACTGAGACTCTGAGAAGGGGCCATCAGAACAAAGAAACTGGTCACAAGCTGGACAGAGACACGACAGAGACGAATCCTGCACCGCTTTGGCAAGTTTTCTCTTTTTCAAATCAATGAACTTTGAAGTGAGAACACGATAAAGACTCTGCTGAGTTGTCACACAGACAGTCCAAGCACAGCAGTGCACTGATCTGACGGACGGACGGACTGAGCGTCAGCTGCTGGCGTCTCTGACGTGTCCCGGGTCTCGTGCACCGGTCTCAGTCTCCCAGCTCCAGCACGCGGCGGCGGGCCGCACCGAGCCTCCCTCTCCTCTATTTGGGCATATATAACGGTTGCAGGGCCAGGGTGCCTTCTTATCTCGCGCAGCAGAAGGGGACTGATAGACACAGATAGGCGGATTGGAGCTCTTCAGCGCGGGGAGACGCAGCGCGGCAGATTGCATCGCTGGTTCCCACTGCAGATTTACTATCCCGGGCCTGGAGCCTCGAGATAAGGTAGGTGCGCGAGCCGACCGGGGAAACCGGGGTGAAAGGGGACAAGAGCGAAAATCAGACCGTCGAGCGGCTCTGAAATCCTGACTGGAGCCGCAGGATTGCCGCTGAATACATGTTTGGTTTAAATTTTGAATACTCCGTGGCTCGCAGGCTGCGGTTGGGATGTAGGGAGAGATGATCGTGGGATTGAGAGACAAGGCGAAGGTTCCTGTTGTGACACCGGATCATTCAGCAGGAAGGGTCAGAACAGTTTGTTTTGTTGCGATGCCAGGTGAAAGCGCGTCACGTTCTGAGAACAGCTGCAGTCAGTTCTCTCAAAGTCTTTCATGTTATTTGGGGGGGGGGGGTTGTGTAATTCCAGAACACAAACGATTGCAATGTAGAAGCTGAAGCTGAAGACACAATTTTGTTTGGTTCTGATCAAGACAAGCCTGAATTTGTTTTGCTCTTCTTCAAGAGAACAGACAAGTTCCCAGATTTCAAATTCAGACAAGGTTCAAGAAAGATTACTGCTTGGAACAAAGTCAGTGTCGAGGGGAGCGCAGGCTGGGTGACGGAGGGACCCGCGCAGGGAGCGCGGGAGCGAGGCGGGGAGTGTGGCGGCCAGATAGCGACCGTGCGCCGCGGAGATATCGCGGCGTCCCGGCCGCGGCGCGTCCCTCCTCTATCTCCCGGCCATGAGCTGAACATGCTGCAGATTAAGACACAAAATCCTTTGATGAGGATGATCATGTCCTGCTGAGCCTTCTTTCTGTATCGTTCCAACAAACACACGAACTGCAGAAGGAATCCGAAATTTTGAAATTATGCCTTCATTGTCAACAAGTTCTGTTTCGAAGCCAAGAACAGTTGTTTCCTTATGGTGTGTGCGTCAGATGGCAAGACATTGCTGACACGAGGAATTTAATTGGCAGGAAAAATTGACCAGTCTTTTTGAACGTTCGGTGAAGCAAGAAAAAATTGGGAAGGTCGGGTCGATGCTGCTCAGGTGATCCAGCTCCGGTGCTGTTTGCTGTGTTGGCGACGTATGGAACCGGTTCGACTGAGCAAGTCCAGGACATGTCCAACACGAATTTCAGAGACTTGCGTCCCAGGAAATTCTGATTTTTATCGAGATGTCAGACGATGTACCCTGGCCCAGCCTGGCGCAAAGACGAGCTGTCACGAGGTTGAGAATACCACTGTTGAGATTCGTCCCTTCCAAACAACCTCCCATGTTTGCGAAAAGAAAGGGAAAATAGAAGGATCAAGACTCGGGGCTGAGGCAGGGGGACGGGAGGCGCGTTTAATCTGCGTTAAATGAGCGTTGTTTGGTGGCCTCTGAAGCGCGACTATCGGCGGCGGACGCGGCCCCGGCTCCCGCGGTCTGCGAGCGATAGCGCCTCCATCGTCGCGCACTGTCAGAAAAGCTGCTTCGCTCTCAATCCGAGAAGAGATTTTTGGGTTGTGTTGTGAACAAATGATTTCTTACGCCAGCTGAGATCAAGAAAATTCGTCCTGGGAGGATGAGTGAAAATTCAGTTGACGTGCCGTTCTTCACGGAGCACGTCGTGACTCGGATCGGGACGTCGCTAAAGCTGGTGTAAACACGTTCCTCACAAAGCGTAACACACAGAAATCAAGATTTGATGCGAAAAAAAGCTCGGTTGGAGGAACCCTGCTGGTTGCGGAGAGGGATGCGGGAAAGATTTCCGCGACGATTGCACCACTGTGGCGGCGGCGGCCATTTTTCTCCGCGGCTTAGGATTATGTCACGATGTTCGGGCGCGATAAGGGTCCCTCGCTGGTCTATAAAACGCGCGCCGGTTCTTCTGCTCGCTACTGCACCGCAGCCCACGCCTGCAAACACACTCCAACTGCGCACATACACTCGTGACTTGCACAACAAAAACAAGAATTGGACTTTTTTGAGTGAGGCGGACGTACAACACTGAGTTCAGAAATTTTCAGTCGGAGCGAGTCACAGCTTCTGGTTGTTGTCAGCGTTGCGGACAGGATGTGTGGATTTCCTGCGAGTTGTTGTTTGCTTCCAGTGTTTGAGATGTGCATGAGTTGTGGGATTCTTTGGTGAGGTGGGTCTGATTTTTCTGTGAGATTGTTCGCCTTGAATGCATTTGACGGCAATTCACGTGTCTGTTCCTGCTCAGGGTGTTTGCCCATACAGACGAAACCAGCTCTGATTCAGGCAGTTGAGGTGCAGATATCGGGCGTTGGAGTTGAAGTTGAGTTCTGATTCTTGTTTCCTTCACTTGGGGGCAAGAGACGACCACACCAGGCGGGCCCTTTTTGCAGATGTCGATTTTCATATCATGCTGAGCTTCAGTTGTGTTTGAACCCTGCCCTTTTGGGAGGTGGTGGAGTTTTGAAAAGTTTGTGCTGTGATCTTTGGTGATGTCTGAGTTTTTTCTTTGTCCGAAAACAAGAAAAAGACAAGCAGAATACAATTTCTTGTTGTTGGAGGTCGTGCTCAGCGTTTGTAAAGTTACACTTTGGCCTTTTGTCTGCTTGAACTGCAATCGCTGTTTCTTTTTTTTTTGGGGGGGGGGATACAAAGGACCAAAAGTTTGATTTTTTGAGGTGAACGCGAAAGTATCGCAGTCACTCAGGCAGTACTTCGGCTGAACCTCGCAAAGTAGGTCACACGGATCTTCGGCGAAGACTGGGTTACTTCCTATGGATTCAACTGAAATAAAATCTGCTTGCGAATACAAGATGTTGTTCCTTTTGATCACATTTTTATCCACCTTTGGTGACACACGCTGTGCTTCCAATTCAAGAGAAAATAAACGGCGATCCGCGGCTGACCAGATTTTTCACACGTCGAAGATACATTTCCAGACGACTTTTCTCTCCAAACTCCGGATCTAAATTTACTTCTCTGGTCGCCCATTTGCGGAGGGAACAGAAACTGGGTTGAAGCCCAGCACGGCGCAGCGGCCTTGAGCATGATGAACGCAAATGGATTCAGCAGAAAGACGCTGCGGTCCCCGTGTTGATGGCGCCCGCGAGGTTCGGCCCGGTCGGACGGATCCCGCGGGACTTCCGCTCAATCAGTTTGTGCATCGTGTGGAACGAGAAGATAAGAGACTTCACAAACCAATCACGTCATCAATTCACACCAACCATCGCACTGAAGGGCGCCGTATTTCTTGGCCCTGTCAAGATCGCGCAGGTTGCATTCAGGTTGAGCCGAAGACCTCATGCAAACGGTCGGTTCCCTGCAGCGCGGTCCACGGTGAATCGCGCGGGCGTCATGAGGTTTTCTCACTCCTGTTTCCTGTGTTTACAAGACGGATTCTCAACCTTACCAGTCACACCCATTTTGACACCCAACACGACATCCTGTGCCCCAAATCCTGAAAACAACTGCAAGAGACAAGCTTCATGAAAATGAAACAAGCGTTCACTGCCAAAAATAATCCACGTCTCGATGCGTTGTCATCTGCCCAAGAAAATGCATCTTGGTTTTCATTTCTACATTGAGCATCAACAAAGAGCAAGGTTCTGGACTTTTCCGTGGAAAAGAGTGGTTGATTTGCGAGCGGCGTTGTGCTGGCGTGATGTGCCCCGCGAGACGCGCCGTCCTATCTCCATGTGCATCGACTGGATCGGCCGATAAGCTGCCTCCCGCAGATCCCTACATGCAGGTCATACATGGAGCCAGCAACCCATGTAATAGCGATCTCAAGTTCCATACACTCTTTGCTGAAGGCGGGGTACAAAACCTGTTTGAATGCTTTTGTTCTGTTTTTTTTTTTGTTCGTGCATAAAACCCAGCCCTGATCTGGGGAACGTGTTGCTTCTTCATAGGTTCTTTGAACCACAGCTCTGAATTCTTGAAGGGGAAATACGATGAAAATACAAGCGCAATGGCTTTTGTCCCATTTCTCGTGACCGTCCGATCAAATTTTAAGAACAATGAACCGCCAAAACGCCCTTCGAACAACTCGAACTCGATCCATTCTCAGCATGTTAACCAACCCTGGACTTTGAAAAACGTAACCCTCAGTTGATTCTCCAAACCTGTCAAGTGTTTCTGCCAAAACTTCCTCGTGAACCCCCTGCGACTTCCCCGATTGCTGAAGAATGTAAAGCAAATCGCACATTAATTATTCCGGCACATGTCAGGGCGGGCAAACAGGACATTTATGAACAATGCGACACAATGGATGTCGGGCTCCTGTGATTCACGCCCGTGGACAGAGCTGTATGGAAGCGTGCTAATGATATTCATAACTCTGATTTGAGCCGAAAAGTAAACAAATGACACGCTCAAGAAAAACAGATGCATTGGACTCATCAACAAGTGAACAATGCTGTTTACCTCTCCCACTCCCAACCCCTTTTTTGCATCAGAACTGCTTGTCAAAAGTAGACGGAAGCTTTGTCTCTTTGCTGTCTGCAGTGGCAACCCACTTTGACTTCTTGTTCCTTCGTTTGTTGACCCCCACAAACATAACCTGAAACGACGAACGTCAGAAGGGATTGACTAAAGTCTTGCTTTTGCAACAGCAATCTGTGGTACGAGGTGGTATCAGGAAATTCGTATCGTCGTCATGTCGATGCCTGGTGTTGTGTACTGAAGCCTCGTAGAAGTTCAGGTCCGTCACCACGTCGTTGGTCGCGCTTGGTCTGATCCGGAGGTCAGCTCTGAGCTTCTCTGTGTACGTTGAAGGGGAAATTGGAAGTCAAATTTCCTTTCTCTGGGTGTCTGGTGACCCTGAACCTCCACCCTGAAGTGATTTTCTTGTGCGCGGATCCGTCATAAACCATTCTGCGTGCTCGTTTGTTTTGCCAGTCATTTTACCCAAATTAGGATGACTCTTAATAAAATCCAGAAACAAACACAGAAGGACATTTATTGGCTTGAAATGTGGTTAACTGGCCTTGTGCTTGTGAAACCATCTGCCGCCAATAACCGATTCACATTCCCCACGGATCGGGATGGACGAAGTGGTTCTGTTGGATGAGATTCGCGATGTTTCCAAAGGCACACTTTGGAAAATGGAGTCACCGCAAGAGCCCTGAAGTGCAAACAAAGACAAGAAAAACTTCTACAGAGAGACACATAGGGAAGGAGAGAAAGAGCGTGATAGTGAGAAAGAAAGAAAGTCAGCAGAAACAATAAAGAAAGAAATATTTTCCAAGAAAGAAAGAAGCCCAATGAAAAAGTCAACGGAACGAATACGGAAAAGACCGCGTCACGCTTTTTGCCAAATTTACTGGTCAAGTCATTGAGCCAAAGGGTTTCAAAACGGAGTGCAGAAGTCAGAAATTCGCCTTCCAGTGTTTTTCTCAGTTTCTGCAAGGCTTCCATTTCTACAGGGAGCCGCACTTTCACAACCACAGACTTGTTTCGAAACTACAAAGCAACCAACACAAAAATTGGCCAGATTAACTCAATTCGTAGTTAATCTCGCATTTAATCAGTTGATCCTTCATTTAATCAAATATGGCGAGTCTGAATTGGAAGTTGATTCCTGCTGGGATTAGTGATCTTCAGCCTGGAGAGCTTCAAGGGGGCGGGGAGTGGATTGTCATTACTTCAGCAGATCCAGAACGACTGGAGCTTCTGTTACGTCCGGAGTCTCTGATTTTTGACTTTTCATCTCAAAACAACACAAAGCGGCTGAAAGGTCCGGTCCTCAAAGAAATTGCGTCACGTGTACCTTCTCATGCTCAGAGTTTCTTTTTTTCAAACCTGAGTTTTATGGGCTGACCGTTTGTTGCAGGAAACAAACGCAGACGATTACCTCTCAGAATCCACCAGAGCACTGCACATGTCATTTGGGTTCAGTTTCTGGGGGTGGGGCTCACCATGGTTGAGGAATGCCTTTGTAAGTTCAATTCAACTCTCATCAGCCAGTGTATTTGCATAAAGCACCAGACGGGGCTGCTTAATGTAATTGTATTGAATCCATCAGGGTCTTATTCAACATTATGTTCGGCTCTATTGCAACTGATGATCCTTGTGGAATAGAATTGGCCCACTTATGGACCTTGAATACCACAAGTACTTCCTCATCCAGTCTGTTGGTCGCTTCCTCGCAAGGTCACAAGTTCCTCAGTTGAGTTTCGGGGAAATCTATGTCAAAGCTCCTGTGCTCGTAGGGGAAACACAGGTTCAGGAAACTTCAGCCGTTCAAAATTTGATTTGAGAGAGGAAGAACATGGAGCTGCAAAGGGTAACTTTCGGGGGATTCGTATTGTTATTCAGGGGTTTCAGGTTCACAGACCCCTGCATCGGAGATGCACAAACCAACTTGAGGGTCCACAGCACTGTTGCCGTGGAACCTTCACTTCACAAATTGTGGGTTGACGAGATCACAGATTGTTGCGTCAAATTTAATTTTTCTTGATGATCTGTCTTACAAAAGTCTCACAAAACATCAAACACTGAGTCATTCAAATAAACCTCCGCTCATAATCATTAACTCTCCAAGACCAACTGGTCAAAGTCAATTTTTGCATTTTCTTGCTCAAAGTTATCTCACAAAACATCAAGAGACACAATGAATATTATTTCCTTTTCAAAAATAATTACCTTTCAAAAACGAGCCCACAAATATCAAGTCGTTTCCCCCGGGGCAAATCCACAGATCACAAGTGTTGAAGTGTGAGTGGGAGGGAGCGAATGAGCAGGTAATTTGGACATTTCCTCAAAAAGTGCAGTTTCAAATTACCTGCATCCGCTTTTGTTGAGTGACGTCATTTGGCCGCGAGGAGGGAACGTCACGGAGGTAATGGAGCCCCGGTTGATTCCGGCACGTGCAGGCCCGGCGGGGAAGACGTGCGCTGCTCCGTCGCGTGGCTTCCCTCGTGAAAATATTGAAATTAACACTGACGAAGACAGGAAAGTAACGAGCATCCGGAACAATGGAGTCGGACATTGATAGCTGTCATTAGGTGAGAAAACCGCAGTTTGAATTTACGAGGCCTCTTGCAGCCTGCAGGGGAAGGGGGAGTTTTCTTTCACGAAAATTTTGATTCAATGCACAACACAGAAAAATGATGAACGCTGCAACGGTGAGCGTTTTGACAAACGTGTGCTGCAGGAACCCAGAAAAAGAACACTGTCAGCAAAGCAGAAACAGGGAGAGGTACATGTACCACTCACTGTCACTGAGATGTGCACATCAGATTTTCTTTTTCGCATCCTTCCTCTCTGACAATTTTGCGCAATCGCTTCATGGAATGCCCAGCTCAGGATGCAAGCCTCGACTCTTGTCCCGTGGCTTGATCATGTTGAGGCATTGGCTGCGGTTACTTTTCTTCCCCGGCATTCATTAAATCAGCGGCCTAATCCCCTGTACAGAGCCACGGTCACTCACGGCAAGGTGGAACCACAGATCGGCTCAAGGAGGGGAATGTTCCGCCAATGCAACTTCATATCGAGCAGCTCACCCAGGCGCAAGAAGGAAAATACTTCAAAATACACTTGGAGTCACCGATTGAACTGTCACAGAACGGTTTCATTTTGCTGTTTCATTGTGACCACGGGTAGCAGCACCCCTGGATCCGTGGTCCCCTTCCTCGCGCCCCATTCACGTTCTATTCACAGCTTCTCCGAGAGGCGCACAATGCTCCCCGCGACTGTGTCAAGCAGATAACATTGTGCGGCTAAATGGCCTGCACACCTCGGCGTGGCGCACGGCTCACGCTGCTGCAGCCGCTCTATTTCCCACAAAAAAGGACATTTCTTCCGCAGAAACTTGCTGCGCTGTTCTCAAATGGTATGAAGCAACAATGTTCAGAAATTTGTTCAGAATTTGCGATCTGAATGTCATGTGTATGCCGAACACACTGACAGGGTTGATGTCAATTCAGCTCATGAACACAAGCGAGACACAACAACATGAGGCACAACTTCACAATAACTGTTTTGTTTTTACTTCGTTGAATCTAAGACAAAAACTGAGCTGAAATCTTGTGTGGGAGTTTGAGATGACAGGGTAAAAGCATTTTTGGTGGGAGCTTTCCCGAGAAGAGGCGCTATCTGTAGTTTGTATGTCAGGCAGGTGTTGCCTGCTGGACATATTGTTCACCTCCAGGATGTGCTGCCACTAAACGGCGAAATAATGAACTGAGAAAATATACTCCAACGTGTTGCGAGATTCATTCTTCTTCACGTTTACAAAACGTCTGATCAAATTCTGAACACAAATTCTGATCCAAAACACAGCAGTGTTTCTTGTGTCAGATGCACCAACAGAGGCTGATTTGTGTCAAAATCCTTCAGTTCCCTGGAGATGCCACCACCACGGGCCCTCGAACAGCTGACCAGTCTCCAGCCGTAAATACCCGTCGGGCTCAGCCTCCGTCCTGCAGCGCATTGTTCCCGGCGCTGCAGGAGCTGATTTATGTGGGGCGGAGGCACAATGGGGACGGGGCGCATTCCTGGGGAGACAGCGCCCGTTACCCCGGGGCCGGGAAGTGCGACCGACTCTCAACAACTGATCCTTTCACAAACCCCCGCAGCTTTTCTCCGCTCGTGTCAACGATGACGCGTTTGCGCATTTCAAGTTTCACGTTCGTGGAAAGAAAAGCGTGATGTGTTCTGCATGAGTCTATTTCTCTGTGTACAATTTCAATTCCCATGACACAGAAAAGTGGCTTTTCACTGGTGAGTTGTTGCACCAACTCGCAAGATCCCAACGGAAAATTTGCGCATTTTCAAGAGAAACCCAAGAACAAAGCACACGAGCATTCAACTGCACTGAGATGAAGTTTCTGCATCTGTCATGAGAAGGCCCAAGACAGGAGCACATTTGTCGAAAATTACCTTCAGGTTTCATGTCTTCAAGAGTCTGTGGAGTGCGACTTGATGAAAGGGTCCTATGCGGATATGCCCTCTGGTGGTGCGACGAGCAACTGCACCTGTGTTCCTCGAGGCCCTTACAGACTCCCAGAAGCGTTTAACTCGCTGCCTTCCCCCCGGGATACGCTCTGCACGCGCGATTAGACGCACCGCATGCGGCCCGGCCCATTAATGCACGTGCGCCAACCATTGTCTCTGCTGCTCCACTGGAACAAGTCAAAAAGCCAAAAGACACCAAAACGATTGAGTCAGCGGCTTTCGTTTCTCATTTAGTGACTGTCAGTCCGATTCAATACACCGAGAATCAATCAGACAAAAAACTGCGGAAAAGAACGTCTCATGATCCACATCTGGATGTTTGCCCACGGAAAAACGCGTGACGTCACTGGTCTGTGACGCAAACACGTGTGCAGTGATCCTGTAATTGGACTCATGCGCGGGAGGGAGTTGTATCAGCGCCGATTGTTTGTTTGAAGCGGGTTCAATCCAGGATTAGCTGACAATCTGGAGAATTAGTGTCATGGACACTGTCTGAGGCCGACATTAAAAGGTAAGAGGATTTTCACTTTTAATTATGGGCTCATTTAGCCAGAGAGCTGATTTGTTTGCATGACGCAGGCTCCTGCATAAACGGACAGCAGTGAGTAAGAACTGGGAATCGGCAGACTGATAGTGGCGACTCGTCCGGTTGCTCCAACTTGACGCATCGGCCAGAAACCCGAGGTTTCGCGAAAATGTCCCTGCAAAAAGGATTGCAATTGGCCACTCAACATTTTGAGCAATTCCTCTGTACCAAAGAAGCGTCAAGGGTTCCGTGAAGCATTTGTCACGAGGATCTGCTTCTGATGAGTAGACTGCAGTGCAGCAACCTCCGAGCAACTCTAGCAAGTTGACCAAGTCGCCTCAGAAATGCTTCCGCTGAGGATCTGCTGAATCTTCCTGTGCTGGCACACCAACTCACATGGACTTCCGCGATTCAGCGAGTTCCAGAAGCTCAGTATGGGTTTCAACTGGAGTGGAGACGTTCTCGCCGCGAGGCCGGGCCGCGGTCGGTCGGGGCGCACGGCTCCCGGGCAGATGGGCGCTGATAGCCCCGATTACACGCTGCCTTCCCCGGGCGGCACCAGACTCAGCCCCTCACCTCCGGGCTTCCTTCGCGCTTTGTCCCAAGTAAAGCCGTGCGCAATACAAGGGACGATGTTGGCGCAGTGTTGGACTCGTGCCCGTCTTGAGCGATCTTGAACGTGTGCTTGGTGGTTCTATTTTTCTGTCTCATTCGGAGTTGTGTTCTCTTGAACAAGAGATATCCAAGTTGATGACGGGAAAGGACAGAGAAGTGCGGTGACACAATGCCCCTTCCTGTGTCCTCTTCCAGGCCTGGAGGCCCCGGGAACTGTGAACACGGACCCCGTATTTAACTGTGACTCTGGTTTCCGCTGCCTTGAGCCAAACCCTGAGCAGGAGGGTTTCACTCGTGGAAGCACGTTTTGAAGCACTGGAACCGGCAATATGGGGAAAAGAGGCAGAGGGCTTGGCATTCATGTCGAAGAAGCACGAAAACAAAGACTTATTCATGAGACAAAGACAGTGGAGGGCTGAAGCCCCGTGACCTCAGAGTAACTAATGCTATTTTGTCAAGATGACTTTCTGACCGCCCTGTTGTCTCGTCGCAGCGTGACTGAGATGTGCTCGCAGGTTATCGCCTGCCCAGGGGAGAAAGCCCTCGAGCTCCGGCTCGGGGTGTCTCCGCTTCCGCGGACTCCAGAGGATCCTCCCCGCAGAGCCAGACCCTCCTTCCCGTGGAGAAGATCTTGGTCTCCGCCTGAACGTTGTTTGTGGTGCAAACAAATGTCAACGCGATTAGAGACGCTGACAGCTGAACCTGCCTTTCGCTAACTTTGGTTTCAACATCTCCCGTCTTTGATTCACACAAATCCTTTCAACCGTCTTTACGAAGGGAGCTCCTCATGGCGTGTCAGACGGGGCGTAGAGCAGGCTGCGCTGTGGATCCGGACTCGTTACACCTTGGTACAGCACAACGACAAACGGGCAAACCGTAGTCAGCTCCTGGATTGCAATGCTCAAGTTTGAGGCAATTCGAAGTAACAACAGGCACGTTGCCTTTCGCGCAGATGTATTTAAAAGTACAGAGGCCGTTAAGTACTGCGGTAATTTGAGCAACTGTGCGTAATTAGACGAAGAAATTCCCTTGAAGATGTTCAGACTGTGTCTTTTGTCTGTTTTCATGTGCAGCAGTTCAAACTTTGCGCTGTGGTTCGTGTGTTGAGAACATTTTTGAAGTTGTTTGGTTTCACTGCTTTTTGGACGAACCAGAATATCTTCTCACACACAGCTCAGCAGAAGACAAACTTTGCTGTTCAGGAACTTTCTGGTTTCAGTCTTGGACAAACTGCATTTTGAAATTTGAAGAAGTTCAGTGCTCAAAAGAGAAAATGTGAAAGGCATGCAGAAATGCACGACACTACTTTGCTCACGCATGCACAAGAGTATGCAGAAATATTCAGGGGAGCAGATAAGGATCGGGGTTATTGTGAGCAGATTTTATTTTGTCATGGCTGAGGGAGGGTCTTGACACTTGGATACTTTGTTGGTGAAAGAATTGTGTTACAACGACATGAACTTGGAACGTTGAGTTGAAGCGTACAGAAGCTCAACATGGAGAGCTTGACTTGGAAACGGTTGTATCTTGTTCAAAATTGTGCACAACAATTAGCCAAACAGGAGCCAAAAAGAGCGAATCAACTCTTCCTCAGTTTCATCTGCACTTGCACAAACTAAAACGACTTGTTTGTAGGACTTTGCGCAGCTGAAACAAGAAGAGCGCAGGATGTTGAGAATGGGTTGGAACCCCCGCTGAAAGTGTTCATACACCCGGGGTGAATAGCAGAACTCACAACAGGGACACAGAAACAACCCTCGCGCCCGACCCGTCCGCTCAGCGACCCCCCTCAGATCTCCCAGGTACTCGGGGTAATGTGCTGGAGCTAAGCCCCTACAATTGTCTAAATTCCTAAATTTTGTTCCCCTCTAATTGCGGTGCGCTATCGACGCTCAGCATCTTGCTGCCTTCCTCGCAATATTATCGCGCCCAGGTAAAACCAACACTGCAGCTCTGCACGCCCAAGTACTAATATTCCAGGGCATGCGTCCGTGTGAAATTGTCCAAAGGAGCAGAAAATTTTTCCCCCAAACCGTCAGTTCAACCTCCTCCGGTGGTGGGTTCCTCCACCACTTCTCTGTTGCCTGCTGGAAGCGCATTGTGTGTTCCTTGTAGAAAGTTTGTCTGGTCTTCCAAATTTGCAATGACCACAGAAACGGCCCGTTCTGCTCCTTGTGTGCAAAAACTGGAGAAAGAGACCTTGGGATCTTTTTTGCGAAACTTGACGATGAGTGCTCAACCTCTCTTGTTCGTTGTTCCGTTTGCTTTATTTTCTGAACGATACAGGTGAAAATCGCAGCCACCACGAACGTCGTCGTGTTTGACAAATGTTAGTTTCGTGGGAGGGAGAAATAACGCTTCCAGATTTTGGTCAGATAGGTGAATCTGTGGTACATTGTGACAAGACGGAGTTAACCATCTCTGGCCATCAGTTGTGTTTGTATTTGCTGTTTTGTGGGACCATTGTTCCGATTTGATCGAATCTTTCGTTTGGGGTTCAACCAAAAGGAGTTTTCACATGGATAGTGAGTGAGTGAGCTTGCTCTACTGGGGGCAGATAGCCATGCTACATTGCCCCTCTTTTGATTAGATGGTGTTGGAGATGTGAGTGACAGCTCTATCTCAAGTGCTTGTACTATCAGCCAATCGGGTGGCCCCATTTTCTGGTCTGTGTCACCAGGCCTGGGCCGGGTGAGGAGTGAGCGCGCGTCGCTGATTGGCCGCCTCCGTCCCCGGTCTCCGCCCGCAGGAGCTGGAGCGTGGTAAGCTGGCGCCACGGGGGCTGGCGGCGAGCAGCCGAGCTCTCGGGGGCTGCTGCACGCTGCACCGTGCCGCCTACTGGGGGCAGAGCCGCAAGAACAACTGCAAAAAAGCCTCACAAATTCACACTGAGCTTGTCCCTGAGCAACACACATCGGTCTGATAGCGCCAACGATACACTCATCATCCGGATTTAGCCTCAGTCCTTTTCCCATTGTGGATTCGCACATCCGGACTCAACCGAATCAAACAATATCCATTCAAAGCACCCAGGTAAGTAACATTTAAAATTCCTTTGATCCTTTGTACCTGAGCAACAGTGGAACACGGTATTGGGGAGCAGGTCAGTTTGGATTGGATCACGTGGGCAGCGAGGACAGGGTGAGCCTCGCTGTGAGTGAGCGATAGGGATCTGGGGACGTGTTGTCTGCGGGAGAGGCGCAGATAGGGCCCTGAAGCGTGAACGTTCACATGTTGGTGCTGCAGACAGCAACGCTTATCCACATCCGTATCTGTTGATAACGTTTATCAGTCCGTCCGAGGAACTGGCTACATATGCCTGGAATTATTACTCTGATCTGATACGCTTCGTATTATTGCTGGACAACCAATTGTAAGTACTCGTACAAGTCATTTTGCTGCTGTTTGATAGAGATGACCGTCACCGCAAATCTGGACAAAATGCAATCGCTGATACCAGTCTTCGCACAATGTCGATGATGACATTATCAACAAAAAAGGAAACGTGCACAAGACAGTTGCACTGTAGTTTTTCGAGGCTGAGCTTCTCGGCGAGGTTCTCAAGTGGGTGACGAGGCGGCGAGGCCTCGAGCGGCGCCCGCGGCGCTGCTGCGACGAGTCGCCGCACTGATCCCCCGACCGACTCGGGCCAACGCGCTGGAATCAAGACCTGCCAATCTGAAAGTTCTCACCTGATCAGCAAGGCAATCCAGAACAATGAACTGGGAAGCACAAAAGCTGAGACAACTTGCCGAACCAGTCCGATTTGATATTCATGTTTTCTGGTTTGAATAAGTTTCAATGACACAAACACACTTCTCATGACGACTGACATTCATCACTACTGTACTTTTATTTGTCGCAGTTGATCAAACACTGCAATTGGGTGACTTCAACATGTGGAGTTCGAGTAAAATCGTTGTTTTGCCCGAGATTGCTTGATGCGAGACTGCCACGCAAGTTTGTGCAAACACCGCGTTTGTTGAGTGTTTTGCAGGAAATTCATGATGCACCTTCTCCTTTCTTTCTCTGTCAACAGGTGACCACAAGTGATACACGAACTCAAAACAAAAATTTGAATGGACTTGGATCCAGATGCCCGCTTGGGTGCGCACATCTTGCCCACTTTGTAACCACTTTGCTACTCAGAAGCAGGCACACGATCCGCAAGTGCAGTTTGTATGCACGTGCATGTGTATCCTGCCCACATGTGTTGAAACTTCCATCCGTCTCTATTTTACAGATTGGTTGTTGATTGCGAGTGAAGAGGGCGGACTCTCGAGCGAGCGCGACGAGAAGAGTTGTCGGCGGCGGCGGCGGCGGAAAGTCGAGGAGAAGCGTCCGAGCCACATCAACCAAAACCTCAGAAACGCTGCCAACACTTGCAAAGCAAGTGAACATTTCATCAAATTCACAAAAAGTTGCTGAATTTGTGGGAAATATTTGACTTTCCCCGAGGGAATGGTCCGGCAGGAGGGAAAGCGCAGCTGATGAGTTGGTGAGGAAATTGACGCTATTAACAGGAGGATACGAAATAAATCGCCTGATTAACTCACTCAGCGCTACACAGAGCTCAGGAACAGTCATCGGGCTCACATCGCACCTCCGAACACTTGCATTGCGGTGTCTAGTTCACTCGGGGAGTGGACCGAACTTCTTGGAAAAGACACACAGTGATTTCTGAAGCTCAACGCAACACGCGATGGAGGTGCCTGCGGATCACCAGGCTTCGGCCGCGGCGCACTGGGGGCTCGGAGGCCCGGGCGGCAGCGACGACCTGTCTGCCGGCGCTCCCCCGCACCTGTCCGGGGACAGCTACTTCCACCCGGCCGGGGCGCCCGTGCCCATGGACACGGGCAACAACTCGTACTACGCATCGAGGGCGGCTGTGCAGGGATACAGGTCGCCTCACGGTGAGTACATATTGCGGTTCACATCTTTCTCTCTCTGCTCAACCAAACAGCATTTCCTGCAGACTATCTTTTGTTGATAAGATTGGTCAGAGTTATGTTCTCGAAAAAAAACCCCAAGTAATTTGGATGACCACTTGTCAAAAGAGTAAACAAATGACAGAGAGAAGGAAACACGATTGTTCGTGCATGCCTGTGCATTACTTTGCTGTGCCCAACCCATGCAATGAGAAACGTGGGTACGCAGGCGAGTCTCGGGGTACCCTGCCTGCCTCAGCAGGCGCAGACCCTCCCTCCGGGGCATATCAAAAATAATTACTATCAAGTGTGATTTTCATTTTCTTGCACTGTTATGGTGAATTATGGTCTTTCATTGAGAGACGGGGGCCAAAGTTGTTTGAAATTACAGGTCTGGTCTGGGGTTTTGCACTACGAATAGCTGTAAAGCGATCTTCAAACTGAATTTATGAAGAGTGTCACTTGAAAGAAAGCAAGGATATTGTGCGTACTTTCTCTTGTGACCTGAACAGGAATCTGGGTCTCGTGTGTCCTCTCTTGCTTTCTGCAGTGGAACCGTCCAGATGTGATAGAAATTTGAACAGTTTCGTCTCACGAGTGCGTTGCCCCTCCTTTTGGACTTTCGTCGCGAAGAATATATTCTTATTCGTTCCTCGGGAGATATTAACTGTGCCATTGGATCACAAAATCAACGTTTCACAAGAAACAGTTTCTTGTTTGCAAGTAATTTTGCGTTGAAATCCGAGGTAAACTGAGCTGCGAGTGCACTCACGAACACACGAGGGTGTCATGGGGGCCGAGAGATGAGAAGTTTTCGTGCAGGTACCCACTTATTCCAGGCAATGATTCCGAACCCCTCCCCAAACATTCTGCCACTGACTTTCCACAAAGTCAACCAGACGTCAACACCCCTAATACTGGGCAAATTGTCTAATTTAAAGCGCATTTACCAAAACGCATGCACTCTGCGTCCCTGTGTCAAGTTTTGGTTTCATGTCTGCCGAAATTTGGGGTCTGGTTTGCACGCAGCAGTGCAAATCTTCCTCACAGTTACAAACACTTTCAACAGGCGCACGTGTTCGAAGAGAAGAATACCCTGTTCTCACTTCAGGTTGTATTTTTGTGTTTGCGATCCTTGTTGCTGACAGAAATCAACGTTTAAGGCTCAGATTTGATAAGATGAAGATAGAGCTGTTTCCACTTTGTTGTCTCCCGTGCGCTCCAAATAGACTTATCAAAACGCGCTCTGCAGCCTCTCCCCAGGAGGCCAACCGGTGATAGGCCTTTGGTTTGAGGCAAGAAACAAATACATTTGGAACTGCTGTTTTCACAGCTGAGCGCTTCAAGCGATGGGTCCGAGGCATTCAAACGGGGACAAGGTTGTTTTGTTTTGTTGAATTCACAGCCGTTCCTCTCCCGATGACAAAACAGTTGCAAGTTTCTGCTAAATATTTCAATTGAGTGATGAACTCACAGCCAGAGTTCACTCCTTTTCCTTTCACACAGGAATGTCCGAAGAAAACAATTATTGAAATTAAATAGGAAGATATGTGGCTTTTGAACTTGTATTGGGAAACAATAAACAGGGAACCCATCCCTCCCAACCAGAATGTTTCCCAAGAGATCAGTTTCCCACTTCAAGCAGACAATGCACATAAATCAAAAATATATAAGTGGGTGCTCAGGACAAAAGAGGGCAAAGATTATAATTTAAAATTTTCCGTGTAAAGAGCCCATTTGGGTCCAGGCAGCTGAGAGGGCCCAAAGAACAATATGCTTCCAGTCGGCGGTGCAGTTGAAATGCAGCAGGGTTCGGAAGCAGAGCTCGTCTGGGAGAGTGCGTTGTGGTGTCCTGGCTGTCCACGATTCCGAGACACAGGTTTTAATGACGGCGGTTTGGAACCTGTCCTCAAACAACGGTTAGATTTGCCTTTCGTGAGCTTTGAATCTTGTGAGCTGGTCTGATTTGAAGACATCGCAACAACAGTTGTCCAGATAATCGATTTGTTCAGAACGAATACCTGACACGAACAGCGGTTCTGAGCACTGCAAGTCTGTGAGTATAATAACCGGAGTGACTTTGTGCCCGGAAGGGTCCCCTAAGCAAAGGCAGGTGTGGAATTGACAGGAAATTTGAATCTTGCGATCGTCATGTTTTTCATCGACCAACAGCAGCACCATGCTGTAGAGGGTAAACTCTGAACTGAAAGCCCCAGCCATGAAGGGTGTCAAAAGTTAAAGTTCTCGCACAAAGAGTGTCTTGTGTTCAGTTTTGAAAATGATGAGACCGGGTTCAATGGGAAAAGGGGTGATTTTCCACGCTAGCTTGTAAGTTGATTTAGCCTGTACCTTGACTTTGGCAAGCCCTTAACTGTACACGGACATGAACAATACAAAAAAGTGTTGGGCTCTTTTGTGCTTTCCATGTGGAAAGTGATTGAAGACTTCCGAGTCCGTGGAAAATAGTGGCAACTTAAGATGAGAAGATAACAGGGTAAAGTCCAAAAATTGCAACACAAACATATCACAACTGAATCATAAGTCATTCAACAGTGATCAGGTTTCTTCACTTGAGTTCTGTCGCCCTTTCTCCGAACACATGCACGGAACACTGACTTTTCCCAAGCTTGATATGAGTGCACCTGGATGCGCACAAGAAGATACACGACAGTTCTCTGAAATATGGCGCACATCAAAATCAGGTGATCCAAAGGGACTTCACTATTTTCATCACAATTTTGGAAATTTGGTGATCCAATTTATAACAGGCCTTCTACCCACCTGCCAGATCCTTCTTTCGCGTGTGAGCTGATTTTGAAAAAATAAGTTCAGGCTGCTTGAGAGCCTGTTGCAAACAAACTCCGTAAGTTTGCAATTGTGGCTTCCTCTTGGAAGAGACTCACTTGTTGCTCGTGTCAAAAGCACAACCGCGACGAGTCGAATTTTTACGCAAACTGACACTGGCATTTTCTGCCAAATAGTGAGGGTGTCCGGTGTTGCGCGAGGCGGGGCATGAGCCAGTTGTCGGGAGTGTCCGTTCCCGTCAACTGCTTGTTCGTGTGTTGACACTGAAGTTCGAAACTGCCTCGCGTTCTGCCGGTCTGCAAATTCCTCTGAATTTAACTGGACAAGATTGAATTTTCTATTGGTCTGGACAGGTGAACATGCGCTGCCATGCATCAGGTGGGTGGGTCTGCAGGTTGGCCTGGTGGACTGGCAAGGGAGGAGGGCAGCCACGTCGTAAATCCTGTTGAAACGCTGGAGAAAGGCAGTTGAAGTTTGCAGAGCACAGTCTGCGTCGCTGTGACGTGACTGATGAATTGCTCATCACGCGCAAATGAGTGTTGACTTGCTCTGATTGCTCTGATTGCTCCAGTTCTCGGAGCATGGCTGCCACTAGTTGAGATCTCTGTGCTTGAGAGTCTATCTTGAGTTTCAATTTCGTTTCATCGGAAATGTGATTGTGAGAAGTTGGATTCATAAATTTAGTAACGTTGTTTGAGCGACGATCAAAGACTGACGAAGAAATCTTGCAACTCACTCAGCACACTCGACATGAAAAAATAGCAATATGTCCACAGCACTCTGCACGGACAGTGAGTACTCAGGACCATTGCAGGCGCGCATGAGTTATGCGTCCTGGTCCGCCCCTGCAGGGCAGTGCTATCTCAATGGAACTATTAATACTGCCAAACTGTTTACACAGAAAGCACTCGGGGGCTGGCAAGTGACAATTTATTATGGACATAACATCATTTGTGCAGGTCAGCTGCGCAATGTCGCTCCAGGGCAGCTCTCACACACTCAGCTAGACACACCGTCCCACCGCCATTCTCACTCTTTCTCATGATTTCAATGCTGTCAGCATTCAAAAGTGAAGTTGTTTTGGGGACGAAAATGTGGCTTTTCCTGCCCCCAACGTCCAAATCATAAACTGCTGTGTTTAACATGTTCACGGGATTTGTTCATATGGCAGTGGAAGCTGATGCATATTTGATGATGTGCTGTGACAAGCGCATTGTGCGCCGCTGGAGGACTGTGGATCCGCGGTGCGTGGGGACGGAGCATGCGCCGCGCGCCAATCAATTATCCAATAAAATTCCATGATTGGGATTCATTTCTGACTGGTTAAATAGGTCCACAAAAAGTTGGCTCGCTAGACAGAACAAACTTTGACAGAGACGCTCCATGTGTCTGTCGAATTACCTACCTGTCTCTTTGTGCAATAACATTTTCGTTCGACTAAAATTGGTCTTGCAACGCGACATTTCTTAATTGCTGATGTTCAGGTGAAATGCACTGCAATCGGCCCGTTGACCCACCCAACCTGACCCAACCAGAGTGGCAAACACAGGGCAGCAGGTTCGGGAGGGTCTGGTCCGGATACCGACAGGTTCAGGCTGATTCCACCTGACAGACTCATTACCAACCCGCTGCAGAGCAAGTGTCAAGGGAAGTAAACATGGGAATGTGCTGGAGAGGGCTCAAAGTGTGCAGTCCTTGGTCATTCTCCTAGATTTTCGGTTACACAATTTGTTTTCAACGAACCACCCCCGAAAAAAGTCACAGAAAAGACCAATCAAATTCAATCTGCAAGCACCAAAGGTGCAATGTTTTGTTCTGGAAGCAGCTGATGAAAGCTGCGGAAACGAATTTTGAAATTCTTGTTGATCCTCGGTGCAAACTCCAGAGGCAATTGACGCAAATTAGATGTGAGATCTTAAGTGCCAGATGATTCAACGACATGGCTACAAGTGTACAATGTGAGGAGGGCACTGACAGATGGAGAAAAGTGCTGAAAGGCTCCGTTAGTGTCTGGAACTCAACACCACGTGTTCCAGATGTGTGAGAGTCTGGATCCCTTCTTTTTGTCAACACAACAACCTGCTTTGCGAAACGTGGTCGTTGTCAGTGTCACTGCGATTCAGACGTGCAAGAAAGTTCGTTTGTCTCAACCTCATTTCAATCACCCATTCTTTGTCTCTAACTCAAAACACTGTTTCGTTCTTGTTGCAGGTTCCTCTGGACAAGTGTGCAGGCCTCACTTCCACAGCGCGCTGCATCCCTGGGACGCCAGCAAGTCCCTCGTGCCGCACCCCCATTCCTCGGGTTGGATCTCTCCCTTCGCCGGCAAACACCCCTCTTCCAGCCCACTAGGCGGCGGTGCGGGGCCGAGCACTTCCTCTTCGGCCTCCAACCCCTTCAACTTCCCCCCAACCCCGCCTAAGGACACTACCCCAGACGTGAGCGGCTCCGCCGCCACGGGGACGAACGGAGTCACGGGCCCCAACGGAGGCCAGAGCTCCAATGACTATTCTCCGGCCGGGGAGCAGAGCAAGGAGCCGGGAAGCAGCGGCAGCGGCGGCGGCGGCGGCGGCAGCCTCAACGGCGACGCCACCAACGGCTACTCGAGCGCCGCCATGTACTCCGGCATGAGCAAGAAATCAAGCGACAGCCTGTCCGACAACCCGTACAGCGGCGCTTCTCTGTGCAGCTACCCGTCGTCAGTGTACAGCTACCCCGGCTCCAGCCTCTACTCCAGCAGCAGCAAGTCGGCTGCCGGGATCAAGGCGGAGGGGCACCCGCACCACAGCACGCTGGCCGGGGACCCCTACAGCTCGGCGCTGTCGAGCTACTCCACGTCCCTGTCCAGCATGGGCGGCTCGATGGGCGGGACGGCGCACCCGATGCCGACCTACGCCGCCTACATGGGCCCCGACTACGCGTCGTCGGCGCTGTTCCACCCCGCCAACATGCTGAAGGCGGCGAGCCTCGCGCGATGTCGGACCAAGACGAGATCTTCATCAGGTGAGGGTGAGATGACCTTTTACTAACTTTTGCGTGTGTGTGTGCTGTGTGCTGTGTGTTTGGAAAGGGACACTACATTTGGTCGGTCAAAGCAACGAACACGCCTTGTTTTCTGAGTTTTTTGTTTGTGTGCACATGTGTAGAGCGTTTGCTGGACGCGGTTTTGGCGACCAACAGAAACAGTTGCAGGGTCACATCATGGCTTTACCCGTACAAAATTCGATGTGCTTTTGGGGTACCAATTGTTCTCGTTTGATACCCGTATATATATCACGAATGAGCTCACTTTCTTGCACCCAAAGACTTTTGAGATTTAAACCAAAACAGCCACGTGGCACAGTTCAACAGCGAATCTGGTGCTCTTTCGCAGTGGTGATTTTACGTGCGGTTGTGCCGCTGCTCTCCAAAACGCTCGGTACCCCAAGAAAACAAACGTCCGCGCAATTCGCAGATTGACTTGCTGATTGGTGAGCATTGTCGGGAAAATATGGGCGATTTATGCAGCATTGTGTTGTCTAAGCTGTTGTTGTTTGGGGTATCTGCATCGCTGACAAGTTGATTTGGTTCATCCAATCTGTCTGTTGGCCACGGCGCACTGGGTTGCGTCCGCGTAAAGACAACAAATTATGAGCTCTCTCATCAGATACCCAAGTGAGTGTGTGCGAAACTGTGATGCAATAATTTTATCAGGCGCAGTGTCAGGTGAGATATGCATCTCACGAGTAAGTGCACTGATTGGATGCTGGCAAGAACTCTTCAGGGTCATTTTATTTTGCAATTCTGCAGTCAAAAAGTGGTTGTGAGTTCCACAGAGCAAACCAAGGCTGGAACAGCAGCTTATCGTGTGTCTGTCAGTGGTTGTAGAATGAGAGATTGACACCGGGTTGGTGGTTGGAGCCGACACAGCTTCAGAGTGGACAGTGAGGCGCAACCTGACCCAACTCGTGCATAGTCTACATTCTCAAAAGGAGCCAGCTCCGTAAGAACATTGTGCCTGGACGCGGCACCTCGCTGCTGTATCAGCGTGATCAGAGCACGTCTCGTGCCTGCACGTCTGTCTGTCTGCAGGAGCGCCCTGGGCTCTCCACGTCTCACACCTGAGTTTTACACCTGACAGACATCAAAGTGAAATACCTGTCAAGTGGAAAGGTGAGGTGCTCAGGTGTGCGCGGCGCCTCCCTGGAATCCACACGGTGCAGTGATACCACAACACGGGGGCAGGGCGCGGGGTCAACAGACACACTGACAACACCCCAGCGCGAGTCAAATCCCATCATGTCTGCAAGAGAATGAAAATGGGAGATGAATAATATTTACAAGCAACAACCGACACGACAAGCGTCGTATCACAGCGGCTTCGGTGTGGGACCTCCACCAGCCATCAGATGAAGGTGTGGGGCCTTGCTTCCAGCCCCGTACCCTGCCTGCTTGACCCAAAGGTTAAGCTGCGATACCCTAAACTCCTTGATCGAGGTTAAACGACCCTGAAACTATTGCAGTCATTCTGTCTCTCAGTCTCAAGTGGAGAGCTGCAGAGTGGGGGTGCGATTCAGATGGACTCGGGTCAAGGCTTGTTTGCACAAGGTTTGGGGTTGTCGTGCGGCGAATTTTACAGCTCAATACCAGCTTTGGATGTGAGAACAGAAAGTTCAGAAGCGCTTTTCAAACGGATTTGTTCTGCGCCAACCATACTCTGCGAATCTGTCTTTATGTCTCCATTTTTGGACCTTTGCAAAAATGCTTGAGGGTGGAGTGGTCGTTAAGTTTGTGACATTGGTTGTGACAACTATTTGTGTTCCTTGTTTCTTTTGTGAATCATTTTGCCTGGTGAACGAAGCAAGCGTTGCAATGACGGAAGCTACACGGAGCGAGCGCGCTGCTGTCTGCGGAGGCGGAGAGAGTCTGGCCGCGGGCCGCCCCCATCTCCCCCGGACTCGCTCTCATCCTGCAGAGCTGCAGGACCAACCACCGCCTCACTGCAGGCGCACCGCAGGCAGGCGCCGGGGGTAACGGGACACCCTCCTGAAGCTCAACTACCTGGCAACAATGTGTTTACACAGTTGAGCTGAATTTCTCACCGATTGCCGCCCACAAGTGCCAAGATTACCTCCACACCCCTCCTGTGAGCAGGCTTGCAGGCACAGCTGAGAAAAAGTGTGGGAGTGGGCTGCGATGCACAGAATCAAAATATGTGCTTTTGGGGATGACCTGCCAAACTTGCTGATATCCCTCCATCGTAATTATGAAGACTCAGCAGTCAACCCTGCGGCAACAAAATCAGATTTTCTCTTGCAATCAGCGCATTTTCCACACAGCAGGCTGCAGGTGTGGGCGGGGGGGGCGGGCGGGGGGGGGGGGG